>VFSW01015080.1_pt1 | contig 10651 bp, 13 predicted proteins | sample 5358111 | NCBI WGS metagenome assembly VFSW01 (sample SAMN11554181, study PRJNA540505) | mine drainage metagenome | isolation source: sediment from site ElyBrook_90M | place: USA: Ely Copper Mine, Vershire, VT | collected 2017
ATCAATTATGAACCTTTTCTGCTTTGTCGTGAGGACCTTATTTCGGGATAACACAAAGCCGCCGGTTGTAGAAAAAGCATAAATATCAGGAAATTTGCTAGTTATTCATGGCAATTAAGGTTCTTGAGCGTAAGCACGCAGGAGGGTTAGTTCGAAGGCCGCCTTTGCCAGCGGATTTCGAATCGCTGTTGAGAAATGGAGGCGCCCACTCTAATGGGATAGAGACCATGGAGGACTTTTGGGTAGTGCACGGATGGTACGTATTAAACGCAGGCGGGGAATTGGTACTTACGCATGCAAGATGGAAGGAAAGTCCTCAGGCAAAACTTGAAGCAGTGAGGACGCTGGTCCAAATCCTAGGAAAGGACCCAAGGGAGGTGACCATGAATGACTTTCATTCGAACCTCCTGAAGGGGCTTTTAAGCAAGAGCTACAAGGACAGCCCGTATGTTGCTGTAAATGAGGCATTTCCCGAACTTGGCATAAAGCCGTGGGAGATGTCAACGACTCCGCAGGGATTCTCGAACTCGAAGGAGAAGAGGATTGCAGCTAGAGGATTGCTTGTTGAGAAGCTTGTAAAGGACCCCAGGGAGATCACAGGAGAGGATTTCCACTCAAACCGCATCGGAGCCATGCTTGTAAAGCATTACAGCAGGAGCCCGTACAGGGCGCTTCTCGAAGCCGGGCTGGTGACACCTGAGGATGAGTCATACATTCACAACCGCAGGTACAGGCTTTGATGGTGTTTATCGATGCACAGAACGCATGAAACTACTACTGCAGCAGCAGAATTGGAGGCAAATCCGCAGAGAAGAACCGAGCTTACACTGATGAAGAGAGCCAGGGACATGGAGGCAAATGGAATGCGGTCCATGGAGGATTTCTGGATCGCAAAGGGATGGTACAGGGTTGATGAGCACGGGGAGATAAGGCTCAAGTTCGCGAAATGGAGCGGGGACGAGCAGGCCCAGGTTGAGGCGATAAGGCTTCTTGTAAAAATACTTGGAAAGGATCCAAGGCATATGACACTGGACGACTTCGTATCCAACCGCCTTGGGGGACTGATAACAAACCAGTACAAAAGCAGCCCGTATGCGGCTTTGGATGCGGCGTTCCCTGAGCTTGGGATACTGCCGTGGGAGATGAGCGTTACCCCTAACAATTTTTACAATTATGAAAGGCACAGAGTTGCAGCTACAAGATGGCTCATAGAGGATGTGCTTAAGACCAATCCAAGGGACGTCTTCATTGAGGACTTCTCCTCCCACGGGCTCGGAGGGCTTATAGACCATTACAGCCGTACGCCATATCTGGCAGTAAAAGAGGCATACCCTGAACTTAACATACAGCCGTGGGAGATGATAATCACCCCTGCCAATATTTTTGATTCTAAGGAAAATAGGGTCGCTGCGACGAGATGGCTGGTGAAGGGACTTGGAAAGGAGCCTCGGGAGATGATCCAAAGAGACTTCGCCAGCAACGGCCTTGCCGGCCTGATGAACCACTACAATGACAGCCCGTATGAGGCCATGCTTGAGGCAGGCCTAGTCACCCCTGCGGATGAGACCTACATGAGATTCCAGCACACGCGCTGATAGTCGCACATCGCTACTTATTAAAACATTCCGAGTGCAATAATAGTTATTTAGGATTGGTTTCATGAGGGCAAAGGTATCTGTAATCGGCGCTGGCAAAGTAGGCTCTACGGTTGCGCATCTCCTTGCGGTAAAAGGCATTGCAGATGTAGTGCTTGTTAACAGGACTGTAGGGCTTGCGCAGGGCATTGCGCTTGACATAAGCGAGGCACTTCCTGTTGAGCTCTCAGATGTGAAGGTAACAGGGACCGGAGACTATGCAGACATATTCGGCAGCGACATCGTCGTTGTCACCGCGGGGGCGCAGAGAAAGGAGGGGATGTCAAGGGACGACCTTCTCAAGATGAATGCCCAGATAGTCGGAGGCATAGCGCAGATGATAAAGGTCAATGCGCCCAAGAGCAGGGTGATAGTCGTCTCGAATCCTCTTGACGCGATGGTGTATCTTACAAAGAAGGTCACAGGATTTGACAAGAGCAGCGTAATTGGCATGGCTGGCGAACTCGATTCGTCGCGCTTCAGTTCCTTCATAGCAGCGGAGCTTGGAGTGAGCGTCAAGGAGATATATCCAGTGGTTCTTGGAAGCCATGGGGATTCGATGGTGCCGCTCACAAGATTCACAACCGTAGGAGGAGAGCCTGTATCAGACCTCATAGCTGCGGACAGGCTTGAGAGGATAATAGCAAGGACGCGTGACGCAGGCGCTGAGATAATAAAGCTTGAGGAGTCGAGCGCGTTCTATGCGCCTGCATCTTCGGTAGTCAGGATGGTTGAGTCCATACTGCAGGACAAGAAGGAGGTGATACCAAGCTCAGTATACGCACAGGGAGAGTACGGCATTGACGGGGTTTTCATAGGACTTCCTGTGGTGCTTGGGGAGGGGGGCGCAGAGAAGATCGTGGAGCTCAAGCTAAATGACGATGAAAAAAAGCTCCTCTTGGATTCGGCGGCTAAGATAAAGGCGATGATGGCGCAGATAGACGCGATGCAGTTCTAGCCCCATTTTTCTGATTCTCGATTCTATATGGATGAGCATGACACTACTCCGCCGGTGTTATAGCAGGTGTCTCCTGGATGCGTGCTTACAGTAGGATTGCATCCCAGCACCTCGTCGTAGTAGTTTGCGTTTGGCAGCATGTTAACATTTGATGGGCATGCGTTCTGGTAGTTCTCGTATGTCGACATGGGCTGCATGTTTACAGTATATCCGGTGCACAGGCCGCCGGTGCTGTAGCCGCTGCCGCCCGGAGGAATATTAAGTATGCCGCCACTGCCTGGGCATGGCGAATTTGTAAGGCCGCTGCCTATTGATATCGTGTTTGTGCTGGAGTAGCTTCCAAATGAGGCCTCTATTGTTATTGCGCCGGCATTAGGATCCGCGGTGACATAAAGTATCGACTGCGCTGTGCCGCCTGGGCTTGTGACAATCGCAGGTGGAGCTATGGTGTTTGATGTTGAGGCCGGAGCGGATACTATGCTATAGACTATGCTCGCGCCCCTGGCCGGCTGCCCGAATATGTCCACTGTTGCGGTGAGTGTTGCGTTTGTAGGAGTGTTGAGCGATATGGTTCCTGGCGCTGCGGATAGCGAGATGCTCACAGGTATTGGATTGGCTGCGCCGGATACCTGCGAGGTGAAGTTGCCCAGGTATGAGACATGCTGGGTGGTCTGGCAGTTGCTGGCCGCGCCCTGTAGGCATACGCTCGAATTAAGGAGCAGTGTGCCTACCACGCTCTGGCCGACAGGTATTGTCGATGGCATGGTTATGCTGCATATTATTACGCCAGACTGCAGAACGTTCGCAGGGCTGCATATCGCGTTTGCAGTGCCTGACTTTGATATTACAGCGGTTGCTATGGTATTGCCTATAAGGTCGTACTGCTGGCCGTTTACAAGATAGAGGTTCACTATCGTCTTCAGGCTGTTCGTCCCTACGCTTACGCCCTCGCACGTTATTGCATAGACAAACGAGCACCTGCTCGGTATTACCTGCGATGGGAGGGTTATGAAGAAGTAGAGAGCTGCGATGGCAAGTGCGATGAGTATGAACGCCCATGCATATGTGGAGAGGTACTCCATCGCGGACTGCGCCTTGAATCTTGTGCTTATCTCCATTCCCTATCCTCTATACTATTTGCATTGGAGATTATAATTATATTGCTTTTGCACCAGAGCCCCTAGTCCATCCTTGCTGTTATTTCGTCAAGTATCTTCCTTGCGCCTGTCTTGCCGACATTTAGTATTAGCACTCCAGCGTTCCTTGTGTGCAGTTTCGTCGTCTCCTCAAGAGGTATGCCAAGATAGATCGACATGAGGCACCTTATTGCAATTCCGTGCGTGGAGAGCAGGACAGTGCTGCGCGGGTGCTTTTTATACAGCTTGAGCGTGAACTTCTCTAGCCTTCTCTTGACATCCAGGTAGCTCTCCCCTCCCTTCGGCCTGAACTGCGAGCGTATCTTGTTGGCCCTCATGCGCTTGGAGAACAGCTCCCAGCTCCTCCCCTCGAAGATCCCCACATCCATCTCCCTTAGATCCTTTACATGATGCACATGCGCCTTGTGGAACTTGGATATCTCCCTTGTGGTGTGCACAGACCTGCTCAGATCGCTTGAATATATCACGGCTATTTTCTCGTCCTTGAGCCTAAGGCCCAGGCCCCTTGCCTGCGCCCTGCCCTCCCTTGTAAGCCTTCCGTGCGACTGCCCCTGCATTATCTTCTTAACGTTGCCCTCGGTCTGACCATGCCTTACTATTATAAGTCGCATAGAATCCCTTTGGTATCCGTGCCTTTCAGAGCCTTATTGCGTATGTGTTCTTGTAAACCCTCTGCCCGTTCTTCACCCCGGCTAGGGTGAAGGAAGTCTCCGGATGCAGCCTTTGCTTCATCACGAAGAGCTTTGCTAGCGCCTTGCTTGAAAGATAGACATCCAGCCCGCCGTCCGCAGTCTCTATCTTGGATATGAACTGGTCGTGTATCTCGTAGTACTTGGTGAGCCTTTGCATTATCTTCTCTATCTTGTCAGGGTTGCCCCTTAGCTGCATTAAGGCCTCGTGGTAGTTGCACGCCTTCTTGTAGCACACGTCGCAGAGGACCTTTTTGTACATGAGCTTTATTCTGTGCTCGATGTTGACCGTTCCGTTGTCGGTGAGGGACGATAGGTCTATGAGCGCGCTGTCCTCCGAATAGTCTATGAGCTTCACGTCCTTGTGCTTGAATACCTGCTTTATCGCAGCTGCAAGGTTCTGGCCGTTTGGAGGCACGAAGACTCCGCGCGACTTTATCCTTCCGCACCTCTTGCACCTTATCACCTCTGCGCTCTCTATCAGGTCCTCAGAGAACTTCCTCTTTGTGCAGTCCTCGCAGAAGTTTCCATAGAACCTAACCTTGTCGCTGGAATTTCCGCAGGTTGGGCAGTATTTAGGCATTATCTCGCCTCGCGTAGTGCCTTGAAAGTATTGCGCCGTATGACGGCCTTGTGACGAGCACTCCAAGAAGAGCGCCGATTATGGTCGACTCTGAGAACCCTATAACTGAAACAAGAGACGTGGAGAAGAAGAGCGGGAGCATCGCTATGATTAGCAGAACCGCGTCTGCCCAGACTATGTAGAATGCGTTGTTGAGCCTTGACTTCATCGTGACGTCCTGGTGCGCCTTGTTTAGGACTTCGTCTGATATGATTATCTGCGCGTCGACTCCTGTTCCTATAACCGCGATCATTCCTGCTATCGCAGCAAGGTCTATTGTCCCTATCAGGCCTATTATCGAGACTATTATGAAGAGCTCCCCAAGAGTCGTGAGAAGTATCGGTACTATCAGGAATACCTTCTGGTACCTTATGACTATTACAACTGATACCGCAAGGACTGCGAATAGTATTGCTATTATGCTCGTCTCCTCGAAGCTTGATCCAAGCGTTGGAGGTATGGTGACCCGCACGCCGACAATCACGTTCACAGGCAGCGCCCCCCCGCTAAGTAAGGACTCTATGAGCGCCGTCTGGTTTGTTGCGAAATTGATCCTCTGCTGCAGTGTTGTAAGAGTCGTTGGCGATGCGCCGGATATGACATAGCCCTGCCCTGCGGTGCCGTTTGTCACGCCAAGGTTCAGTATGGGCGATGAGAGCAGGCCTATTGCAGGCCAAGTCTCGGCCTGGTACTGCGTTGATATCGTATTGTTTGCGACGTTTATTATCGTCGGCGTCATGTTGTTTTGGTTCTTTAATGAAAGGGTGTAGTTTAGCGCTGTGAGGTTGTTTATTATGAATGCTGGCGTGGCGCTTGAGAGTATTACCTGATGGTACTTCTTGTCGTTTGCCTGGAAGAACTTGTATAGCGAATTCCAGTTTGCGGAGTTCGGATTGAGCACCTCTATTGGTATCGTCCTGTTTCCATACTGCGCTGCGTTCTGCAGCGCGGCAAGCTGCTGCTGCGAGGTGGTCCCTATCGAGGTTCCCAGAAGGCTTGAGTTGATTAGCACTATTGCGCCTGTGGGCCTGTCAAGGAACATGTACAGCGGCTTGTTCGCCTGGCCGAATGCGACCCTTGAGAATTGCTGCGCCCCCTGCGGAGTCACATAGAAGTTTACAGCCCATGAGACGTTTCCACCGGATACCGTTGGCGCGCCTGCCCCCACGCTGTCGCCGAGTATCGATGAGCCGTTAAGCGCAACCTTTCCGTTTACTATTCCCTGGAATATACCCTGGCTTTGTATTATGCTTACAGTGCTTGCTATGTCGCTTGCCGATACGCTTGGCACGGTCACCTGGACCTGCGATGAGCCTATCCCCTCAACTGATACCTGCCTGAGCCCGAATGTGGAAAGGCGCTGCTGCAATATGGATATTACCTGGCTGAGCTGCGATGGGGTGACGCTCTGCTGAAGCGTTATTGGTATCTGGGTCCCTCCGGCAAATTCCACTCCGAGGTGTATCCCGTAGCGGTAGTCGAGGGCTCCGAGCACTACTAGTATGAGTATGAACGCTATGATTCTCCTGTCCTTAAGATAATCGATTATTGCCATGCTTATCTGCCCTCCTTCCTCTTCATGTACATGAGTATTATAGACGCGTTGCCAAGCCACGTGGTGAATATGTCTCCTATTAAGCCGAAGAGCACCACTCCTGATATCTCATAGTACGTCGGAACGTATGCAACAAGCGAGACTATGAACAGGACTGCAAATGACACTATTGCGGTTACGGTCATTGTAAGGCCCGTCTTCATGGATCCATAAGCCCTCTCCTCCGGCGTTCCCTCGTGCCTCTTTATTATCCTTATCGCAGTGAGCACGTCGGTGTCTATTGCGTATCCAAGGAGCATGAGAAGCCCTCCGATGCTTGCTATTCCAAGTGGTATGTGGAAGAGAGCCATTGCGCCTATGGCAACTATCATGTCGTTCGCAGCGCCGAATACCACGGAGAATGACGGCACTATGCTCCTGAATATGAAGAACACAACTATTGATATGAGAATGAACGCGGCTATTATTATCGTCTCAAGCTGCTTGAGGAAGAAGCCGGACTCCTGCACCGTTATCTGCTGGTACGAGTAGGATGAATAAGGTATTATCTGGCTTATCGCATTCATCGTGTTTTTCTCGTATGTGTTGCTTGCGTTGGAGTACGCATCCTGCGCTATTGCCGCCATTGTGCCAGGATCGTTTCCAGCCTGCACCTGCCCTGCGGTGAATGGGGATAGGGCGGCAAGCTCAAGGTTAAGGTTTGCCTGCATGCCTGCCATGGACTTGTTCTGCTGCGCCTGGGCCTGCGCAATGCCCAAAGCAAGTGAGCTGTTTGACGGGTTGTTGGTGTATGCTATCTTGTAATTGGTATAGTTAAGCACAGCCTGCGTGTAGTTCCCGTTGTACGAGTACACGGCTATGAGGTAGTTTTCCGCGCTTGAAAGGCTCTTGTTCGCGTCTATAGTTATCTGCACCTGGCCGCCTCCGGTCTGCACAGTGGGGCTTGGAACGTGCAGCTTCTGCGCAAGTGCCGCTGAGAGCTGCTGCGCCGAGAGATTGGAATGGGTCTGAAGGATTATGCTCTCCCCGCCGCTTAGGGATGAGTCCAGGATCAGGCCCTGCGAGAGGTAGATGCTGATGAACATCATGACTACTGGTATTGCTATGAAGAACTTCAGGTTCTTGTGGGAGTATATGTTAGGTAAGGTAAATTTCATGAGTATCAAAATCTATTGGTGCCGCAGTTATCCGAACTTCTTGAGGAACTTGTGGTGCAGGGCCTCAGTGAGTCCGTACAGTATGAGCATGATCGCAAATATTAGGAAAGCCACTCCGAAGAAGAGCGTTGGCTGCGTGCTAAAGCCTATCTGGTTGTAGTAGATGAGCAGGGCTGAGAGCACTATGAAGTAAATGCTCCAGTATATAGTGCGGAAGATGTGCCATCCGTGGTGCCTCTCCCTGTAGTGCAGCATTCTCTCCATTATCAGCTTTGGATCCACAACTACAACATTGCTTTTATCATACTTCTGCTGTACTGGCATGAATATCGATTATTGGTATGGCTATTAACTATTTTAAAGATTGTGATTGGCCTGCTTAGCTATCTGGTTTGGTTTGAAGGTGACATTGGCTGAACCTGGCTGCGCTGCACCACGCAGTAGTCCTGCGCTATGCCGCAGCTTACGGTTCCAGCCATGAGGAACTGGGGGCATACCTCTGGGTTTGCGTATATTGACTGGTACTGCAACTGCACCTGGGATGCGTACTGTGCATTCACGCAGACGAACTGCGAAGGAACGTTGTTGTCGCAGGCGCTTATCAGCTCCCTTGAGCAGCGCGATGCGGATGTGGAATATAGTTCGCTTTGGCCGATGTTGAATCCGGCCTGTGCAGAGTTGTTCAGCTCCTGCTGCATCGTCACTGCAACCGTGGCATTTGCAGGCGGGGCGCCGCCCCCTAAGACTGATGTGGTGGAGGCGTTATGCACTGCCGTTGGCCCTGGATAATAGAGCACAAGGACAAGAAACACGATTATCCCGACTATAAGTACGCCTATCACAAATGCCGGAGGGCTGCTTGAATTTGCCATGTTTAGACATCGAAACCGAAGCTTTTATAGGCTGTGATGATAATTTGCTTAATAGCATGGAAATTAGGAAGATGCCCTCCAGGGAGATAGGGACATTATACACGCTGGATCAGATAAGGATATGCAAAGCCATGGGCATTCCCGAATTCGCCGACGTTACAGAGGCGCACCTAGGGCATTGGGACAGCATGGGGTTTACGAAAATAATGCATACGGAGTCGGGAAGATTCGTGCCGCTTGAAGCGGAATTTGCCCGTATAACTTCGGATGCAAAAAGAGATTAGCCTGTTTCTTTAGTTCCATCTTTGTACAATGTTGCTACTTGGATGTCGGTTCCACTACCCTCACTTCGCTCTTTATGAAGCTTATGAAGTCTTTTGGCCCGACATCTTCTGCGTAGACAAAAAGCCCTCCATGCACATCATCGTACAGCGAGTATCCCTTTCTCCACACCTCCATTACTGCCTCGGCGTGGGCGATATGCTCCGCCTTGCCTTCAAAATCAAGGTCCTTTACAACCAGTGAAGCAGCGAACAGGCGGGCATCGGTTATGAGATCGCTTTTATTCAGGCCCGGGCAATAGGAAAGGCCATTGACAGCGCTAGAGGCCGCCTTCATTGCGTCTATCAAAGCCTCGATCCTTCCCGAATTCTGGGCGGCGATGCGCATTGCCATGTGCGCCGCGCCTGACTTGAGGCCCTCCTTGCTCGTTTTATCCTTCACGGCATGCATTGCTGCGTCGCGTGCTTCTTCGAGGGTGCCGCCATAGAATATGGTCCACTCTGGCTTTGGATTGCCATCCTGCCTTAGGTACGCTATGCGTCCAATCTCTTCGAGGAAGTCCTTGATTTCCTTCCGCAGTTTTGATGGAACATTCGGCAGGCTTATTTCTACTTTATGAGCAGCAGTCTTCTGTGACATGTCTTCATCCAAGATTTAGAGAGCTTAGGGGATATTTAATCTTTTTGCCCAGAATTCCAAAATGAAGATTTGCAGGGAGAGGTATTGGAGCCTGAAGCAAGCTGCGGAAACAATATCATTTGATAGTGTTTGATATCAAAAGATGTGCTCCTTACTCAAATTCGCTTCGGGCTATTTCACTCTGCCGTATTATATGCTGAATTACAAATAGCGTTACCTCGCTGTGATGAGGCACCCAAGTTGTCAACACTCTTCCATCAGGAGTACTTTTCTTGAAAGTTATGTGACTCTCAGACCTCACTTGCACAAAGCCATTGCTAAGCAAGATTTTTATGACTTTTTTCTGTGGCAAGGACCTTAACCTTCCCATTGAACCACTTCAGACGTTTATTTGTACAGTAGTAAGCGAAAGTGACATCAAAGAACTCATGTTTGGCTTTTTGGTATCAGGATCCTTCATGTATTCCTTAATAAGCGCTCTCATGTCCCTCTTTACCTCATCCTCACTTTTACCCTGCGTAGCTATGTCCAATAAAGGACACGCTGCTACATACCACTTACCTTCTCTTGCAATAATTATAGGCAGTGCATATTCCATATTATCACTTGTACGTATTATGCGGTTTAAGGTATAAATATCCATATTATTTGATGGCATTTAGTGTAGAAGGCGTGGCTTGACAATGGGCCGAATTGCTTCGGCTACAGAAATTTAGGAATGCATTGCTTTAACTATGGAGGGATTGTTTAACACTCCTTTGATAAAAGTAGTTACTTTCAGTTTTTCGATCTTTCTAACTGCCTAGCATAATCTAATCCAACAAATTCATCTATATAAGTTTGAGAATACCTCAGTGCTCTTACTAGTTCTACAGCCCTACCTGCGCTTTTCTTTGTAATTTCGAGAAGTTCAGTAAATCCATCTTTATCGAGAATGACTGGTGAACTTCTACTTCTTTGTGCATCTATCAGATCACGAAATAGTTCTAACCTTGATGTTACAAGTGAAAGTTCATATTGTTGTCCATGCACTCTTACTCCTCTTCGTGTCAGTCCTAGTACCATTTTATCGACACAGTGTAATGG
>VFSW01015081.1_pt1 | contig 10650 bp, 5 predicted proteins | sample 5358111 | NCBI WGS metagenome assembly VFSW01 (sample SAMN11554181, study PRJNA540505) | mine drainage metagenome | isolation source: sediment from site ElyBrook_90M | place: USA: Ely Copper Mine, Vershire, VT | collected 2017
CTGAACACACCAACGAACATCCTCCGAAAATCAGATGCCTGTGCAGAGGTTCCCTTGGCGACGCGGTTGCCCGCCGCGTCGTAGAGGTAGCCCATCATCCCGCCATTGGACCCCGTGTACACCGCGCAGAGGCGGCCTTCGGCGTCGTAGAGGTATGCGTTCTTGCCGTCGTCGGTCACGTCGCCCGCATTGTCGTAGCCGGGCGGCTGCACCGTGAAGCCCGCGGCGTTGGTGCTCGTCATCTGGTTCTGCGCGTTGTAGCTGGCGATGGTGTTCTGGTACAGCGCCCCGTTCGACGTGCACGTTCCATCGCCCGACGTGAATGCCATGTCCGACGTGCTCTGCTGCAGCCGGTTGCCGAAGCTGTCGTATGCCCAGCAGAAGTACTGCGCCCAGCTCGGCGCGGGAATGTCGGGCGTGCTCGGCGCAGGCAGCGCACTGTTCTCCGCCGTCACCAGCCGGTTCATCTGGTCGTACCCGAAGCTCCACGAACCCATCACCGAATCAGTGTACGCCAGCATCTAACTCCCGCTCCCACCCATCGCATGAGACAAAGATGAATGGGGCACGGAGGCTTCGTGGGGCAGGGAAGACGGGGAGTGCTTATCTGGTAGCCTTGTGCGGCCGTGTAGAGATAGATTGCGTCGCGGACCGTGTCCGACCCCCAGATCTGGATGGTCAGGTAATTCTGGAGAGAGGGACTACTTGCCATGGTGAAGGTGAGGACTTCGTTGTCGGCTGGGTTGCCGATATTCGCCGCGGTCGCGGACGGTGCGATTTCGCGGTAGGTGAGGCCCAGCGCTCCGATGCCGGTGGGATTCCCAAGGTTGACGAACGCGTGTCTGGATTCAGAGAGAGCATCGGTGGATGTGTCCCCGAAGTCGATCCGATCGAGCGCATTGGAGGTGGTTGAAATCGCCTGCGCATGGAGTTGGAGCGCGCAGGCAAGGCAGAGCAGCAACGAGATCTGCAACGGGCGATCTCCGCTGATTCTCATGGAGGGAAACCTCAGATCGACGTCCGCACAGGCCACCGCAGGTTCGCGATACGGAGAAATACGTGCGGACTGTATGAATAACGGTACCATTATGATGCAACTCTGACAACACTTCCCCTGTTTTCTCTCGATCACTGGAGGAATACTGGACAGATTCACGACACACCGCCGACCTTTATGGATGCATATTTTGCACTGAAAGAGGTAAAATTCGGAATTGGTTAAAGAACGTTCATCTAAATGATCTGATCTGACCGAGAGACGACAGCGATAGCAGAGGGCCGAAATGACGGGAGACAGATGGTTCAGCGACAGAGCGGCGTGGGGACGGACTCTGTATCTGCTGCTGATTGTAGGGGCGGGCATAGGCCGGGGTGCCTGGTCGCAGCAGCGCGAACCTGCTGGGGCCGCAACGTTGTCCGTGACGACTCAACTTGTCACCGTGGACGTGACGGTCAATGACAGCACCGGTCATCCCGTGCTGGATCTGGGCGAGGGCGATTTCAAGATCAGAGAGAACGGGACGCCGCAGGAAGTCCGTTATTTTGAGCCTCCATCGGCCCATCGGATGCCGAGCGCTGGGCGAATCGTCCGCTCCTCCGCCGACCTGGGAAAGATCGGTGACGCCCCGGTAAGCCTTCTTGTGCTGGACGAGATAAACACTCCCTTTACCGATATGGCGCTGGCGCGCAGCGCTCTGGAGCGATATTTAAAATTACAGCCCGACGTTCTGACGATGCCGACAGGACTGTTCTTTGTCGACAACAACAAGCTCGATGCGATCCAGGATTACACGCAGGACAAAGCGGCCATTCAACGGGCACTGAAGCAGCATTTCCCCGACTATCCGTGGCAACTGACGGTCAATTCCGGGGACATGGCGCTGTTGCCGCGCCTGTCGCGGACCTTCGGGGCATTGCTGGAGATAGCCGAAGCGACGCGCGGCATCCGAGGCCGAAAAAATGTGATCTGGGTAGGGAAGGGGTTTCCGTCGGTCGATATTACGCAGGCCGATCCCGACACGGTCCACGTCATTACGGATGCCGTCAAGAAGACGACGTTCGCTCTGTTGCAATCGAAGGTGAGCCTGTTCCCCATCGATCCGGCGATCCTCGACCCGACACCGATCCTCGACCAGGAGAGCGACTCCGCTGTATCCGCGGGCGATCTGAATGGCACTGGCCTGGTCTTTGGCGGGGCCATCCAGTTTTCGTCGATGGCCGGTTCTACCGGCGGACATGCCTTTGCCATGAACAATTTTATCGATCAGGAGATTGCGAGCAGCATCAGCGACGGCACCAACTATTATGAGCTGAGCTATACGCCGTCGGAGTTTTCGCAGAACCCAGCCAAGTACCGAAAGATCGCGGTGAGCGTGATACGGCCTGGCCTGACCGTCATTGCTCGCGACGGCTATTTCCCAGCGGGCCAGTCGGTCCCGACGGTTGAGACCGAAGATCAAGGGAGTGTTGTCGGCCAGGTCAGGTTCGACCTGTCCACGGCGGCCCTCAACAAGCTGAGCTATAACGGGCTGAACGTAACGGCGCAGAAATCGGTGTCGGGGGAGTACGCAGTGTCCGTCGCAGCCGATGGGTTGGCGTGGAGAGACGGCTCCAAAGGCCACGTCGCGGAGCTTTCCATGATGGCTGTGTGCTTTTCCGCAAAGGACAAACCGTTATGCGAGACCGCTTCCGAACACACCGCCAGCACCTCAGGCGACATCATGCGGGTGAGCGGAAAACTCACCTACAAGCTGCCGATCCGCGTGCCAGCGGGGACGACCCGGATCCGGTTCGTGGTCCGCGATCTTTCCAGTGGCAGGGTTGGCAGCGTCGAGATAGACGTACGCTGAAGCGCGCGCCAAAGAACAAGGCCAGCCGGGAGGTTCGGCTGCGGTTGCGACGAATTGTACGCACTGTTTGGTAACGTAAACAACATCTCTCCCGAAGCATTCGTGTTTCGATCCTGAATAGAAAAACATTGACAGAGCAATACGGGACGGGATACCGTGCTTTATATAAATAACGTTCTCATTAATGGATTGGACAATAACCTGATTTCAGGGCTGGCCCCCTTCGCTGAGAACCGACGTCCCAGGGAGATGTATCGGTGAACCGAAAAACATATTCAATCCGGCAAGATGAGAGCGGGGCCGCTACCCGCGCAGTTTTCTGGGGAGTCTGGGTGCTGTGTGCCGTCGTTCTGATGGTTTTGCCCAGCGCTTTGGCGCAGACCACAAAAGGAACGATTCTGGGAAGTGTCACGGACTCTTCGGGCGCTGTCATTTCAGGCGCATCGGTTGTATTGAAGAATGACGGTACCGGAGCGACGGTAACAGCGAAGACGAACAGCGGCGGCGACTATACTTTTTCGAGCTTGGATCCCGGGACCTACACGGTGACCTTCAGCAGTGTTGGCTTTGAGGAATTCACCGCCAGCGGAATCGTTCTCGATGCTGCCGGGACGGCCAGGCAGAACGTGGCGATGAGCGTGGGGAAGGCTACGCAGGTGGTGGAGGTGTCCGCAACTTCTCCGGTTATCACGACGGACAGTCCGGAGATCAGCAGCGTCATCGACAATCGTCAGATCGAGGACACCCCGATCAATGGTCGTGACAATGTGTTCGGTTTGCTGGCCCTCGCGCCTGGCGTGCAGCGTGCAACCTCAAACCCGCTCATCGCCGGCAGCAGCTTTCAGGGAGGCACATCGGCAACGGTCGACGGCATCAGCCAGAACGACATCTTCAATGCGCGGCTTGCCAATCCCATCCTTTCGTTTGACGGCATCGCTGAGTTCACGGTGATCGGTTCCGCGGCACCGGCCCGTTTTGGGCGCGCTGGATCGCAGGTGCTGATTGTCACCAAGGGCGGAACGAACCAGTTCCATGGCTCGATGTTCGAATTCAACCGCAACAAAGCGCTCTCCGCCGCGGGCTATTTCCCGTTGTACCCTCGTCCCAACTTCAATCGCAATGAGTTCGGAGGATCGTTTGGCGGCCCGATCCTGCGCAACAAGTTGTTCTTCTTCTTTTCCGTGGAGGACCTGCGCCTGGTACAGTCCGAGGCTGTTCCGACGACGCAGCCATCTCCAGAGATGTTGACTGGCGACCTTGGGACGGTGGCAAGCGACCTAGGAATTACGCAGATGGTGAACCCGAGCACGGGCGCGCAACTGCCCAAAGATGCGCAGGGCCTCTGCTGTCAGGTGCCGACCTCAGCAATCTCACCGCTGTCGCAGACTTTGCTCGGCTATTTTCCGAAGCCGAATGGAGGTGTGTTGGGCAGCGGTTCGCAGGGCTGCTACTATCCGGTGACGGGAGCGCCCAACTGCGGTTCCGGTCTCGATGGATCCTCGGTCATCACAGACTTCATTTATGGGAGTCCGACCCATGAGAAGAACTTCCGCTGGTCGCTGCGTGGAGACTATCAGTTTACGCCGCGCGACCACTTCATGGTGCGCTATTACGAAGCCGACGAAGGGCCTTATGTGGCCCCCGATCTTGGCAATTCCACGCCATTATTTGGGAATTATTCAGGGACAGGGACTCTTGGCAAGAATGTGGTTTTCAACTACACGCGCACGCTGACCCCAAGCGTCGTCAATGAGTTTGTCGCTGGCTATAACCAGGAGCATGACCCGCGCGAATCCCAGAATGTAAACATCAATGCGGGATCGTTGATTCCAGGCGTGCCCAACGCTCCGGCAGGGCATGGCGGCCTGCCCAACATCAGTATCTATGGCCTGTCTGGGATTGAGGACGCTAACAGCAACTACGATAATTCTCAGCATGTATACCAGTTTGACGACAATCTGACGATTGTGAACGGCCGCCATTCGATGACTATGGGCGCACAGTACATCCGTCAGCGTTCCGGACAGGGAACTACCTACAATGGATCATTCAACTTTGACGGGTGCTTCACGCACCAGTCCTGCACGGGTGGATCGGCGGGTTCGGTGGAGAACACCAACGTCGCCTATGCATTCGCGGACTTTCTGATGGGTGACATCTTCGCATCGGGGACCCAGAACAAGGACTTTGCCTTTGACGCGACCGGGGCTTCGTACGGAGTCTACTTTCAAGACAACTGGCTTGTGACGCCTCGGTTCACGCTCAACCTGGGGCTGCGGTATGAGAAGACGTTTCCTTTTGGCAGGACGAGGGGCGGGCTGGCCAATTTCTATCCAGATATGAACGCTGGCGCTGGCGCTGTCGTCTATATTTCCGGCCAGGAAGATCCCAATCTGGTTGCAGCCTTTCCGCAGCCATACGTTGTCAACGGCAATTCGGTAGGAATCAACTACAACAACTATTACAAGACGCAGAATATGAACCTAGGCCCGCACATCGGTTTTGCGCTCCGGTTGAATGATCGCGGCACGCTGGTGACCCGCGGAGGCTATGCCCTGATCTACAATTATTTTTCGCCATTTATCAATGAGCTGGGATCGAGTCCTCCATTTATTGAGTCGACCACCTATCAACAACCTTCCGGCGCTGGCGGCTCGAACACCCCACTGCTGACCTGGGCGAACGCATTCAGCAGCGTATCAAGCACCGGTGGCCCGACACAGAATGGTGTCACCGCGAAGCCGAAGCAACCTTACAACCAGCAGATGAACCTGACTGTAGAGTGGGAGTTTCTTCGCAATACCGCACTCAGGGTGAGTTATGTTGGCAACCTGGGAACGCATCTGGCAGATCCTTATCCGTTGAACAACCCGGTTCCACAGCCAATTGCGCCCGGTTCGACGAACATACAGAGCATTCGTCCCTACCAGCCGTGGGGTGCAATTCGCTACACGGAGTTCAACACGTCCAGCAACTTCAACCAGGCGCAAGCAGCCATTCGCAGGCGCTTTGGGGATCTGTCCCTCAGCATGGACTTCCAGTGGAGCAAGGGCATGGGGGTGGATGCCTTCAACGACGGGGGAGTGACCAATCCGCTAGACATTCGCCACGACTACGGCAATCTCGATTATTATTCACGGCTTTACTATGTGTTCAGTCATATCTATCAATTTCCGATTGGGACCGGCAAGCGCTTCTTTGGCCATTCGGGGCGACTGCTCAATGACGTTATTGGCGGGTGGCAAGCGTCGGGGGTTCTCACGCTTTATGATGGGCTTCCCATGTCCGCGTCCTTTACCGCCATTGGAATACTTGGGAATTATCCTTCGGGACGGCCCAACGTTGTCCCTGGACAGGCAGCGATCGTAAAGGGTGTTGTTCCTTCCAAAAGCCCCATGGTCAATATATCGGCGTTCTGCGTCCCAGGACTCTGTCCTTCGGATGGAGCAGTACTGAATACGGCTACGGGTGAATATACTATGCCAGCCTCGTATGACTCGGTGTATTGCCCCACTACTCCCAATGCTAGCAACTGTCCTAACCCAGCCACCGAGTACACCTATGGCAACGAGCAGCGGAACTCCATGTATGGCCCCGGCTATGCGAACTACGATGCCAGTCTTCAGAAAGCGATGAAATTTGAGAAGAGGTTCACCTTACAGGTCCGACTGGATGCGTTCAACGCACTGAACCGCACGAATTTTGCCACTCCGGGCAATAGAAGCATCAGCAACAATGTTGCTTTCGGGGAATCCACCGCAGTCCAAGGGAATGCTCGCGAGCTGCAGCTTGGCGGAAGACTGACCTTTTGAAGCAGGCGTTGCGGCCTAGATGACACGGCATGAACCTGGAGAGAACTTATGAATTGGACAACACGGATTGCATTCTACGGGTACTGCCTGGTAGCGCTTGTCCCCGGCGCTGGGGCGCAGCAGTTTGGAGTGGGGACGCCGCAACCGGCCCTGTCGTTCCTCCAAGGGACCATGACAACCTTGGTTGGGAACGGGACTTCTGGGTCCAGCGGCGACAGCGGAGCCGTTGCGAACGCCGAGATCACGAATGGGATCCGCGGCATCGCAGCCGACTCTTCCGGCGATGTATTTTTCGTAGACGATACGAACGCGACGCTGCGTGTTGTGTATCAAGGCGGCGCGACAACAGCGGCGTTGATAACCGCGGAAAATCCCACGGTGACATCGCCGCAGGCAGGCTACATCTATGTTCTGGCTGGGAAGGAGGGCAGTTCCGGTACGCCGCTCAACGGAACTCTGGGAACCAGCGCATTGCTGAAGCCAGGTTCGGGCCTCAGCATTGACGCCGCCGGGGACGTCTATTTCAACGATCTTGGTACGAACCAAGTGTGGGTCCTGTATGCGGGCGGCACAGGAACGACTGGCACGAACCTCATCTCGCTGGAAGCAGGGGTCACTTCTCCGCAACTGGGATCTATCTACGCAGTTGCCGGTGGTTCCGCGAAAGGAGCGTATACCGGGGATGGTTCTCTAGCGACAGCGAGTAACGTCTCCTTTCATGGCATTAACGACATGAAGTTCGATGCAGCGGGCGATATGTACGTCGTCGATCAGGGCAATAACTCGATTCGCGTGGTGAGCGCGAAGACAGGCATCATCACCACCTTCGCTGGAGGTGCAGGCGGAGTTGGAACTTCCGGAAAAACAGGTGCCAATGGTCCGGCCACCGCGGCTTTACTGAGCTCGCCATACGGCGTTGCGGTGGACGCCTCCGGCAATGTGTACATCGCGGACAAAAACAATCACGAGATCAAGATGGTGTATGAGGGCGGGAGCCAGGCCGCCACCCTTGTCACCCTGGAAAACAAGACCATCCCCAGTCCAACGGTCGGCGATATCTATGTTGTCGCTGGCGGTGGCAGCGCCCACTATCCCTACGGCGGGCTGGCGACATCTTCTGCGATCAGTGCGCCAACCATGGTAGCGTTGGACGCGGCGGGTGACATCTACATCGCGGACAACGCTTACGATGTGATTCAGGAAGTGAATGCAGTCACCGGCATCATGATTTCGGTTGCAGGCAATTCCACTACCGGTTATGCAGGGGACGACGGGCCGGCTTCCAGCGCCGAACTAAACGGAATCCGATGCATGGCCGTCGATGCCGCGGGCAGGCTCTATATCACGGACGCCACAAACATCAGAATCCGCGAAGTATCGCAGGGGATACTGGTGTTTGTTGGCGAACCCGTGGGTTCTACAAGCGCTCCGCAGGTTGTCACCCTCATCAACACCGGCAATGCGGCCCTCGACTTTACTGGCGGGGCACCTCTGTTTGGGGGAGCGAACGCCTCGGACTTTGCGATCGACACGTCTTCCGCCCTGAACACATGCAGTCTGGCATCGCTACAGCCCGCGGCAAGCTGCGGACTTGCGATCACCTACGCGCCTACGAACGCTGGCACTAGCTCCGCCACACTGACCTATACGACCGATGGCGTGCTGGCAACCCAGCAGATCACTTTTCTCGGACAACTTACACCTGCCGTCACGGGACTTGCGGCCACAACGACCATGGCATACCCCGGAGAAGCAATAACGCTGACCGCTACCGTGAGTTCCGTTGGCACGCCCACAGGGACTGTAACTTTCCTACAGGGTTCTACTGTGCTCCAGACAGACAGCCTGCCCGCTTCGGGCGTTGTGACGTACAGCGTGGGTTCATTGGGGCTTGGCTCGTATCCCTACACAGTGAAGTATTCCGGCGATACCAACTACGCAGGATCCACTTCGAATACCGTCACGGTTGATGTGGACAGCTTCTCGGTAAGCGCCAATCCTACTTCTGTCAGTGTGGTCCCCGGTCAGGCAGTTCAGAGCAGCCTGACGATCACCGGGCAAGGCCCAGCCACGCAGATCCTGTCGCTGAGTTGCACCGCGCCAGACATCCTTGGCTGTGCGTTCACTCCCGCTACGGTCTCGCTGCCACCGAACGGGACGATTTCGGTAACGCTTGCGGTTGGCGCGGTGGCTACCACCTCCAGTGTGCGCACTGCTTCTCGCGGGTATAGTCTAGCCTTTCTGCCCCTCGCAGCCCTGCTGCCTCTGGGGCTTGTGCGGCGCAGGCGTTCCAAGTTCGGTCTGCCGGTACTGGCGCTGTGTTTCCTCGCGCTTGGCCTGGTATCGGGCTGCGCGGAGAACAATATTGGCAAGGCGCTTGCACCCAGCACACAGAGTGTCCTCGTGACCGTGTCCGGGACGGGGTCCAGTCCGCTGACTCAATCGGTAACGTTGACGGTCAACGTCCAGTAGTGAGATGACGTCACGCCGTACACTTCAACGGGGCTGGAGAGCCGACCTTTTCTCAAGTCGAGGAGTGAAATTTGCTGTACGTCAGCCGCACAGGGGAGTCTTGGATGCATCGACCTGTTTCATCCTTGCTGAGGGCAATCGGCGCCGTACTTGTGCTCCTATTCGCGAGAAGCGCCGTTGCGGCCGATCCGGCGTTTGTGCATCCAGGGTTGCTGAGTACGCAGGCAGACTTCGACCGGATGAAGTCCGAGGTCAGTCGGGGAAGATCGCCTTGGACCGAGGACTGGGAGCTGCTCAGGAGCAATCCGCACGATTCGCTCAACTGGAGGCCACATCCGGAAGCAGTGGTTGTGCGTGGCGCTACGTCGGGCCAGCCGGATGAGAACTACGCGCACCTCTTCAACGACATTGCAGCCGCGTATGCGGATGCTCTCGACTGGAAGGTCTCCGGCGATGCCGCGAAGGCCGACAAAGCGGTCCAGATACTGAACGCCTGGTCATCCAGCTTGGTCGAGATCACAGGCTCAAGCGACAAGTATCTTGCTTCGGGAATCTATGGGTACGAGATAGCAAATGACGGAGAGATGCTGCGGTCGTATCCCGGATGGTCCGCGAAAGACTTCAAACGATTTCAGGCGATGATGCTGCGTGTCTTCCTTCCCATGAACGCCGATTTCCTGGCCGGTCACAATCGCGCCGCGATCGATCATTACTGGGCAAACTGGGACCTTGCGAACGACGCCTCGATGCTGGCCATCGGCGTTTTGACGGACAGGCACGACATTTATCGCGTGGCTCTTGGCTATTACCTGAAGGGTGCGGGGAATGGATCGTTACAGCATCTGGTATGGAAGACTTACGACGATGGTCTCGGTCAGTGGCAGGAGAGCGGTCGGGACCAGGGCCACAGTATGTTGGGCGTCGGATTGGCAGGTACGATCTGCCAGATGGCCTGGAACCAGGGCGACGACCTCTTTGGGGCCGATCATAATCGGCTCCTCAAAGGCGCGGAGTATGTCGCAAAATACAACCTTGGAGAAGACGTTCCGTATAGCAAGTATTCCAACTCCGATGTTGTCCAGAAAGTCATATCCCCGGTGGCTCGTGGGGAGAAGCGTCCGATATGGGAGCTGCTGTATAACCACTATGTCGTTCTGAAGGGCATAAAGGCACCCTATATCGAGAGGTATGCCGCACTGGTGCGTCCTGAGGGCGGTGGCGGAGACTATGGGCCGAACAGTGGCGGCTACGATGCTTTAGGCTATGGGACTCTTACGTTTTCACTCGTTTCCGCCGCGCCGCAACAAAAGTAGCTTGTCCGCACCTTCTGTTTCGCGGCTAGAAGAATGACGCGAGGCAGTCAGAATCTTAGGCCGCGACCGGCAAACCAAAGCTCGTGGATGCGCGTGCTGTGGTGGCTGGGTGTCGGCCAACCCAGTGTTTGAAGGTGCGGCTATGTCGTTGATTCTTGATTGGTGTCCCCAACGGGACTCGAACCCGTGTTACCGCCGTGAAAG
>VFSW01015082.1_pt1 | contig 10650 bp, 11 predicted proteins | sample 5358111 | NCBI WGS metagenome assembly VFSW01 (sample SAMN11554181, study PRJNA540505) | mine drainage metagenome | isolation source: sediment from site ElyBrook_90M | place: USA: Ely Copper Mine, Vershire, VT | collected 2017
ATCGCTCTCAGGGCATGGCGGACAATGGCCCGTGGCTCTCCCAAGTCACGGGAAACCTGCCAGCTGGGCTCTCTGGCGGTGTAATGCGGATGGAGGGGAGCACTGTTTATTACGACAATGTCGTGCAGAGGCCCGGTCTGGAGCAGAGCTATGCTTTTTGTGTGGAACGCGACGCTGTGTGGTTGACGATCTGGCAGACGGTGGATCGTCCTATCAAAGCCCTCGAGTGCGAGGCGTGGCGCTGGGTTTGGAATTTACGCGAATCCATTACATCCACCCTTGCGATGCCGGTTCGGTGGGGGAAAAACGGGCGCTGCGCATTTCCCGCCATCTGGCACGCTCCGAACTTTGGCGATGTCGCGGTCGAGCTAGTCGAGGGCAATCCGCTTACGACCTTTCTGAAAGCGGACTCATGGCGCGAGCGGGAGCTGGGGTGGTGCGGCATTGAGTGCGGCGTCGAGGTGGCCCCTGACGGCGAGCTGTTGCTGATCCCCGGAACGCGCGAAATCAAAGTGCGCCTCTCTCGCGGTGGAATTGCTCTGGCCGCAGCCCCTGAAACGCGCGCCACTCTGCATCCGTCCTTCCGAAGATCCTGGGGCAATGCCTTCGGCTTCCGCCCCGAGTATTTTGGCATGAGCAACAATGCAGCGTCGCTCAACTGCCATTTCGTCCAGCACAGCTACGCCGAGATGGCCTGGCACACCACCAGCGGTCTGGATGCCCTCACGCTGATGGATCTCTGTGGATATACTGTCGAGCTGGCCTTGTCGGGGGGCATGGGATACGGCGACAATCGGAAATTCTTTCTCGATTCCGATGCAAGCCTCCTTATTGCGGCGGGCGTTTATCTCGAGCGAACCCGAAACCAGGACTGGGCAAAAAGAAACTGGTCCGAACTGCTCCGTTGTGGCGAGCGCCTGCTGGAAAAACGTCTGAAAGACGGACTAGTGGCCAGCGAGGAATTGCCTGGAAATTCCGGTCTTCGCCACTGGTCCAGTAATTGGTGGGACGTTATTTCGTTCGGCCACCTTGATGCCTACGTCAATGCGCTGGTCTATCGCGGGTTTCGCCAGATGCAAAGCATAGCGCGGTGGGTTGGAGAGGAAGAAACTTCGCGCCGATACACCGAGGCTGCGGACCGCTTGAGCGCGGCTTATTTCCCGTGCTTTTACAATCCGAAAACCGGCTGGCTCGCTGGCTGGCGCAGCAAGGATGGCGAACTTCACGATTATGGTTTTCTATTCATCAATGGTATTGCCATCGTTTACGGACTCGTGTCCGAAGTGCGGGCGCGACCGATCCTCGAAAAACTCGAAGCTCTGCGCGAAGAGAGCGGATTCAATCATTTTCATCTCGGCCTGCCAGGCAACCTGCTTTCAATCCGGCGTGCCGACTATGCGCGGAGTGGGCCGGAGCCGATGCGGGAGGACGGATGGGATTCTTTCGGCTGCTATATGAACGCCGGGGCCACCATGAGCCAGGCGTATTATTATGTCCGCGCGCTTGGCCTGATGGGCATGCCTGCTGTCGAACGGATTGGGCTGAGCATTCTCGACTCCTTTGAAAAGGGAGACATCGTCGGCGGGCTGCACGGCGGCAACGACTGGTGTTACTGGGATGGAAGATCGAACGGATACGAAGGCATGTTGACCGATCAATTTCATGTCCTGCTTGCCGTCGCACAGAATCAGGGTCATGTCGGCGAATTCCCTCTGGTTTGGGAATAGGGATCATTAGCTCGGTCATCAGAAATTTCCAAAATAAAGAACCCCGGAGCAAGCTCCGAGGTATTTGCTGAGGGTCTTATGTAGTTGAGAGGGTGCTGATGGGGTATAAGTCCCTAATCAGCAATGAAGAACAGGTATTCAAAAAGTTCACATATTTCTGAGGCCCGATTTCGGGAGGTAATCCGCTACTTTGCAGCAGATCCTCCCAGTCTGACGGCCGCTGAGTTGACGGGGTTGAACTACCGAACGGTACACCGCATCTACTCCCTGGTGAGGGAGCGATTGGTGGAGATGGCCATCCATGAGATGCAACCCTTCGCTGGAGATATCGAGGTTGATGAGAGCTATTTTGGAGCACGCAGGGTGCGTGGCAAGCGAGGCCGTGGAGCTGGTGGTAAGATCCCTGTGCTAGGGCTTCATAAACGAGGAGATCGGGTCTTTGTGAGCGTGGTGAAGAACTGCTCCAAGCAAGAGCTGATGCCGATCCTCAAGGGCCATGTCCTCTCAAGCAGTGATGTCTACACCGACGGATGGATGGCCTATGACGGCCTGGTAACCAATGGTTACCAGCATCATCGGGTTCATCACCATGAAAACCAGTTCGCTCGGGGTAAGAACCACGTCAATGGGATCGAATCCTTCTGGAGCTTCGCCAAACACCGCCTTCTAAAACTACGCAACATCCGTAAGGAAAAGTTCCTCACCCACCTCAAAGAATGCGAGTGGCGTTGGAACCACAGAAACCATAATATCTACTCCTTAAAAAACCCTATGCTCTTTTCCTCTCTAATGGTGCTAAGATCCTAATCAAAACTGGTGCTACGATTGATCTCTACCTTTAACGCCTGATTGGTCTGGGCGACCTTAACAATCCCGAGAATAACCGAGATATTAAACTTTGCCCGGGCATCTACAAGGGCAAGGGGTTCCTCTCCAAGTAATCGTTGATGAAAATAATAAAGGGGTCGGGCATGGCATCCAAGGGTTGAAGTTTCGTTGAAGGAAAAAACTTCTTCATGCACTTCACCCTTTTTATCTGACATGAAAGTGCACTGCGGATGCGAGTCCCGGATCCAGGGCAGATAATCCCATTTAATGGCGCCATGCGTACCAACCATTTCCAGAAAGGAGCGTTCTTCTCCATGCGTGCAATTCGACCGTTCATAATCAATGTTGATAATGGACTTGTCCTCCATCATACACCGTAACGAAGCTCCAAAATGAGTTTCGATATCATAGATAATTTCAGGAGGAGGATCGGCGGCGGTGACGGCACGACTCATCCACGCTGATTCTATGCATACGCTCATCGGGCATATCACATCAAAAAGGGTGGTTAAGTCATACACCCCCCAATCCATCAAAGGCCCGCCTCCACTGTAGACACGATTCAAAAACCAGCGGCTTTGAGGCATCAATTCTATACCCGGGCGGCGACGTCTGACTTTCTGTACACACGTCACATGATAGGGTTTGCCAAGATCCCCTCGTTTGCGGAGGTGTTTTGTACGTTCCGTTGTCTGATATCCAAGAAAGCGGTTGCTGCAACAGCCGAGATGTCGTCCGCAACGTTCCGCTGTTGCAAACATTAAATCCACTTCTGCTTGGGAAATGGCCAATGGTTTTTCGCAGAGCGTGTGTCGGCCAGATTCCAAAGAGCGACACGCCAGCATAGCGTGCGAAGATGGAGGTGTGGCAATTACAACGATGTCATTTTCCAACGGAGCTTCGGCAAAAAGAAGTTCGATGTTATCAGCCGCCCGCGCGTGAGGAAAGTCTTTTAAGAAATCATTCAGCGCATGGCCATTTGTATCATGAACCACGAGTTCATGCGGCCCATCAGGGATAATGGAGAGAACTTTAGCATGTTCACGGGCGATGACGCCCGTCCCAATAATATAAATACGACTCAAGATAAATCTCCTAACAGGGGTTTAAAGACTTTTGTGACATACGCCAGACTACGGGCATTGGCTTCACACACATCAAGGGAAAAGTGGGTTTTTTCCTCGTGCGCCTGCTCCAGTACCAGCAATGGCCTAGCGTTCTGTCTGAGCAACTCTTTAACCACCATACAATAATCAATATCTCCATCCTCAAAGGTTTCCGACCAGATGCCATCGCGAGATTGGCGTAGATGGAGTTCAACAACCCGCTTCCCATAAAGCGATATGATGTCCTCCAAAGCAAGCATGCTGTTGCCCGTTCCACGATAAGCCCAGTGTGTATCCAAACAAAAGAAAACACAATCGTGTGATGTATGTATCATCATGTGATGCAATTCACGCGCCCCAAGGCGGAACTCCACGTCATGGGTATGATAAGCCAGTTTGATGCCGTGCTTGGCACACAGCTCCCCCACTTGTTGAAACGCTACGGTTTGAAAGCGGATCTGCTCGTCCGTCTTGTCCAGTTTTTCTGTCCAACTGAGAGGTGCGGGGTTGCACATTATGATACCAATTTTATTCGAGGCAAGCGTTGGAAGAATATCAGCAAAAATCTTTTTCGTCTCGCCGACTCGCTCATCATGAAAAACACCTCCAATGCAAACGGACTTGATTTCTAATCCGTGTTTAGTGGAGATATTAACTATCCGGTGCAGATCCTTAGTGCTCGATAGACATGGCTCCCATCCTTGATAACCCGAAGAAACTATTTGATCGAGGGTGGCGTCGAGAACGTTGTCCCATTCAACCTGCCGTTTCTCTACGAGTTGCTGCCACGGATATTGCTGCACAACGGGAAAATCAAAATGCTGAATAGTTGTCATACTTATATCATGGAGCAATGCCATACCAACTTACTGCGTCAAGTATATTGTTACCATAATTATGAATGGCAGGATTGGCTACACCCACTGTTTCGGCATTGTGCATACGAATTTTCTCATAGAACAAAGCTGCAATCGCTTCATTCCTTTGCAAGAGGCGACTTTTCCTGGAATAGCCGAAGGGCTTCTTCAAGTGCTTGGTTGGGCATAGCAAAGTGGCTCAGGTTGAGCTGAGGAAAAGAGTGTTGGTTTCTGAACCAAGTCATCTGCCTTTTTGCATAACGACGGGTGGCGAGAGTAATGGCGGCCATTGCCTCAATACGTGAAATCTCACCGCGTTGGAGTGCGCGAATTTCGCGTAATCCCAGGGTCATGGCTGCTGTCATGCCGATTTTTTCCTCGGGAAGCGCAGCCACCTCAGCCTCCACGCCATGCGTAAACATCGCCACCACATTCGCTGCAATTCTGGCATAAAGATCCTCCCTGTCGCGATGAATCAACAGTGCGCGGACTCCGGAGGGAGGAGGCATTGCAGAGCGCAAAGAGGTGTATGAGAAGGCTAGTGGTTTTCCGGTGAGCAGGATGATTTCCAGGGCTCGCTCAACACGGCGGCGGTTGGCAAGATCGATCCTTTTTCCCGCTTCGGAATCAGCATGATGCAGACGCTCGACGAGTGAGGGAAGATCACTCCTGGAAAATTCCTTCCTCAGTACGGGGTTATGGCCTGGAAGTTCATCCAGACCACCAAGGAGTGCTTTGAGGTAGAGTCCTGTGCCACCAACGATAATGGGAGTTTTCCCCCGAGCGACAATCGACTTCAGAATTGGACCGGCCAGACATTGGTAGCGACCTGCATCGAAGCTCTCCCTCGAATCGATGACGCCGATGAGATGGTGGGGAATCGCCTGCTGTTGATCGAGAGGCGGCTGGGCAGTGAGCAGGGGAAATCCTGCATAAATCTGAAAGGCATCCGCGCCGACAATTTCCCCGCAGAGTTGTTGGGCAAGCCTGAAAGAAAAGTCAGTTTTGCCGACCCCTGTAGGGCCGGCAATGATCACTGTTTCCGGTGGAAAATACCCCAAGATGTTCTATGCCGCCGCTATGTCTGTTTCGCTTGCTTCGGAAGCACTCCCGGAAGATTCACGACGTTCGGAACGTTCACTGCGGCTCTCGGCCACAGCCTTGGCTCCGCTTACGACCATCTTGCGCCCCATATATTCCTTATCATGAAGTTCGGAGACTGCACGCTTGGCCTCATCGACCGTAGTGAGCTGGACAAAGCCAAAGCCCTTGGAGCGATGTGTCTCACGGTTTGCGACGATCTCGACATTCTGAACGGCGCCAACGCCGCTGAAGAGTTCCTGAAGATCGCTTTCGGTAGCATCAAAGGAGAGATTGCCGACATAGACACGCGGGGTAGTCACCTCGATACGCTCAGGTCTGCGGGACTGACGTGGAACTGAAGATGCGGGGCGATCAGCGCGAGGAGCACGAACAGGTCTGACAGGAGTGCCCTTTTTACCACCGAGACCGATGAGGGAAAGGAATTTAGCAAAAAAGCCCTGTTTCTTGAGTGCTGGGCGAGAGATGTCGTGTTGACGCTTGCGTTCTTCACCATGATGGCTGCTGTGACTGTTGGTTGAGGAGCTCCCGGAACGGTTAGAGCTAGGGGAGCGACGGCGGCTACCACCAGCAGAGCGATTGCGGTTAGGGGAATAATTTGAGGACATGGATGTGTATTTTGGGATCCCTGAGAATCACACCCAGAGACAGCGGGTCGATGCAGACAGGAATCAGGACTATTTTTGTGCGTTGCATTAGTGTTGTTTTGCCCGGGAGTCGCTGTCCCCTGTTGTGTCTCAACTCTCCTCCAGATGGAAGATCGTCGTGTAGGGACCTCTGCTATACAAGGCGTCAGCCAGTCGGTGAATGCGGATTGGATGTTCTCTTTGAAGCGCTCTCCCCGATGGGAAAGTCCGCTCCAGAGTTCCTCAAGGTCATTACCCATTTTTCACAGAGGGCAAACGATTTGAGATCCAAAACCACACCGCGACACAGCGGCTGCTGCGTTCGGGCAGTACACTCTCTCGCACCGAATTGGAGGTGATACAAGGGAAATCGGCATTGAGCAAAACGCTTTACTGGATTTTCTGGCAACTTTCCTCTCCTTGCGGTGTTGTACGGCTCTACAATGAATCCCCCTATTCCAAAGCGTCTCTATTTCCTTGCTGGACTGGCACTCCTGCTGCTCGGAATTCTGATAGCTCGCTGGATCGCTGGATGGGGACTGGTGACCATCCATGTGGTAAATGCCCCGGTCGGCAAGGTGATCTCCTCGATTGCCCACCAAGGGCATGTTCGTATCGAAAGCTCCCTTGATCCCACCAAGCTAGTCAGCATGGATGTGGATCAAGTCACTCCTGTCGTTGCCATAGATATTCTGGCCACCAGAACCGATGCCTCGTGGCGCGTTGCCTATCTGGTAGCACCCACAAAGGCCGCACTCACTGCAGCTATGACCTCACTTTGCGGCAGTGGAACAATTGACGACTGGATTACCTACTACTATCCAACACCTCCTTTTACCGGAGAGAATGCGCAAGCTCTTGATCCCCGTTTTCTTTAATTGACAATCGAGGGGGCTGATCTGAATCTCTCCAGGCTTCTGGATGAATTCGCTCAGAAGGGGGGAGTCAAGACTGCCCTGCCTAAGGATTGGACGCCTATGGCGCAGAAGCTCCCCAAGCCAAATCAGGTCTGCAAGGTGCTTCCGCCACTGGTTAGTTCCGTTCATGGGAGTATGGTAGAAGTTTTTCTTCTCACGGAGCGGCTGCATCAAGGATTTTCTGAGTCTGGCCAGACAAACGATGGAGGTAATCAGATTCCACAATTTGCAGCCATGAATTCCGAATGGAGGGATCAGCATCAGCTCGCACAGATCAAGCTTTTGCCTCCTGAGGAGCAGCCGGCAGCCAAAAAGGCTTTCAATGACAGGAAGGCATTCTTTGCTAGCATGAAAAATCTTTCTCCCGAGGAGAGAAGGGCAAAATGGCAGGAGATGATGAATAACCCAGATATGATGAACAACGCAGGTTTCCAACAGCAGATGCAAGATATGCAGCTTCTACGCCAAGCCAACCAGACTGAGCAGCAACGCATCAAGCGGGCGGTGAACTACTTGAACCATAAGGCAGCAGTGCTGGGTCATTAGGCCACGCTTCCGATGAAGCAAATTCCTTCCACTAAATTTTCTCTTGGCTTTTCCCTCATAGAGCTTCTCGTCGTCATGGCGATCATCGGGATGCTGGCCTCACTTCTGGCGCCCTCTATCCAAACAGCGATGCAGGAAGCAAAGTCTGCAAAATGCCTCAGCAATCTTCGACAAGTTGGACTTGCCGTGCAGCAATATATGGCCGATCCGGGTAATGGAGGGAATTTCCCTCCCATCTATAATACAGGGACGACAAATGAAGCTGTCTCCTCCTTTACCACCAATACCGGCATCACTCCGCTCCAGCCCCTGCAATGCCTTTCCAACTATGGGGTCACCATGTCCCTGCTCACCTGCCCTGCCGATCGTCATCCTGACCCGTCCTATGGCAGCTACATGTGGTCTCCTGTTCTTCAAGGAGAGCTTCCTCAGGATGTGCATATTTATCGCCGTGGCGGCGTTTTTACGATCAGTAAGCTGAGCACGATGACCGTCTGCACGGACAACGGTCTTCCTCATTTTGGCAAACTCCATCTTCTCCGCGCTGACGGCCATGTGGAGACAAGACCCTAGGAAAAACCTTTCAAAGGAACTCCTTTCTCTTTTTTTTAGCGTTGAGTTTTTTTAGGCTTCCTCCTCTCCCTTGAGTTGGCGGGACATCAGATCCTTAATGGCCTGAGCAGGAGTTTTTTCCTCACAAAGAATGGCCTGTATCTGATCAATAATCGGTGTCTCTACACCCAATCTGCGGGCGCAAGCTGCGGCACTAGCCGTTGTAGGAATGCCCTCAGCCACCATCGTCATGGAGGCGCGGATGGCATCAAGGCGTTCCGCACGCCCCAGCCGAAAACCGAGCTGATGATTTCGACTTTGTGAGCTGAAACAGGTTACCATCAGATCTCCGATACCGCTCAGTCCATGGAAAGTTGCGCGTGCCCCTCCCATTGCCACGCCGAGTCGCGTCATTTCAGCGAGAGATCGCGTCACAATACCCGCACGGGCATTTTCCCCGAGTCCGAGGCCATCGGAGATTCCTGCGGCAATGGCGAAAATATTTTTTAATGCACCACCGAGCTGAATCCCTCGTTCATCGCTGCTCGTGTAGGAACGAAAGTTCGTCCCTTCAAAAAGAACCTCCACGCGAGCGAGAACCTCCTGATTTTTCGAGCCAATCACTCCGGCAGCGAAAAAGCCTCGAGCGATTTCATTCGCCAGATTGGGGCCGGAAAGCACGGCGGTGGTTGCGTCAGGGAGCTTTTCTGCCAGCAACTCGCTCATGAGCAAGCCTCGTTCCTGTTCGATTCCTTTGGTGCAAGAAACAAGAATGCTCTCTTTGCCGATTCCCACAGCGGCTAATTCCTCCGCAACAGAGGCCAAGTGCTTCGACGGCACTGCCACAAAAATCACGGCTGCCTCCGCGCATTGGGTCAGCGAAGTTGTAGGCTGAAGCGTGTCCGGCAGCTCCAACCCCATAAGATATTTCTCATTGGTTCGCGTATGTTTCATCACCTCCACATGAACAGGGTCGTGCCCCCAGAGAGGAATTTCATATCCCCCGGCATGAGCCCGTCGTGCCATCACCAGTGCCAAAGCTGTTCCCCAGCCACCCGCGCCAACGATGCTGACCGGGAGCCTGTTCATGGTTTCTTATTCTCCTTTTTTTGCTCAAAGCGAGGTTCCATTCCGACACGCAGACGCGCAATATTCGACCGATGTCTCCAGAGTGCGAGCAGACACATCATCATCGAAAGCAAAAGGGCCAACCAGTCAGCACGATGTAACATAAAGAGCATCGCCACTGCCAGAGGCAGAGTGATCGAGGCAGCAATCGAGGCTACCGACACATACCGTGTGAGCATGAAAAAAAACAGCCAGCTCCCAATGCAGAAAAAAAATACTGAGGGGAAAAGTCCCACAATTACACCTGCTGACGAGGCGATTCCTTTCCCCCCTTGGAATCTGAGCCAAACAGGAAAACTATGCCCCAGCAGCACGCAGAGTCCCGCTAGGGCCCCAGGGGCGGAGGAGGGGTGGACTCCGAGCTGTGCGCTCCAGATGCCTGCCAGATAAACAGGTAGCAGCCCTTTGAGAAAATCGACCAGAAAGACCCCGCTGCCCCAAGCCTTGCCGAGCACGCGCAGCGCATTGGTGGCGCCAATATTGCCACTTCCCTGCGTGCGCAGATCAACACCGCAGAGACGACCCGCCAGATAACCTGCTGGAATGGAACCCATCAGATAGGAGGAGATCACAAGGAGAAGCCAAGGGAGCGATAGGAAGAACACCTGACCCATGTCACCAGCCATCGGGCGTTGGACAAGAAAAAACCGGCGTTTTTCAAAAAATCTTCACACGATGCTCCATCTCCACATTATCGAAATTCTCTCGCATGGCGAAAACTGATGAACCTCCACACCTAGGAAACCGCTGCATAAAGCGGTGTTTTCAAGAGTTGGCTGATTTTTGGTGGGTTGAAGGGTAATACCACCTCTTAGAAATAACTGGATTGTATGGCCCCTGCTGAAGCTCAAAAAGGGAGTCCCCTTTTCCCCAAAAGGGGCGTTTCCCTTGATTTTATGCCATCTCGACTTTGCGGAGCATGCTTCTCGCAATGACCCGGTTGGCAAGAGCGAAGAGGCCATGAGGTTGGGCGAGATTTTTCCTCAGTCCCCGGTAACGCACCTTCCGGCATTTGAAGAGGTTTTTGACGATATCGAAGGGGTGTTCAACCCGAGAGTGAACCTGAGCCTTGCGCGGTTCCCATTCCACGAGCAGATCCTTATGAAGGCCCCCGGCTATAGCCCCCAATCCCCGCACCACTCGCTGCGGCAGGCGGTTCAGGGGGAACTTCAGTGAGGGAAGCTCCCTGATGCTATACCATGAAGTATAAGAGCTTATCCGTAAATAGAGGTTAACATTTTGACCTGTGTTTGGTAATTGGT
>VFSW01015083.1_pt1 | contig 10649 bp, 10 predicted proteins | sample 5358111 | NCBI WGS metagenome assembly VFSW01 (sample SAMN11554181, study PRJNA540505) | mine drainage metagenome | isolation source: sediment from site ElyBrook_90M | place: USA: Ely Copper Mine, Vershire, VT | collected 2017
AACGCTGCACAATCAACGGGGCTTTAGCCCCTGAAGCTCCCTGAGGCGCATTTTTGAGCACCCTGTTAACCCCTGAAGCGCCGATTTTCACTTTTTCCGCAAGCTGTTCTGCCGCCCGGGCGCTTGTTCTCTGCGTGACAGAATTATCAAACTAAGGCAGCGCGGCCATCCTCGGTTGGAATCTTTGCGACGCCCAGAACCATCCAATCCCTGTTGCCATGTTCCACCCGGGTCGCTATCGTATAATGACCCGGCAGTCACTCCACCACAAGGAGAAGCCGATGAAGCGTATCGCCACCCTGGCGGGTGCCCTGTTGTTGCTGGCCGCCGCCGTGCCCTTCGCCGCCCAGGCCCAGCAGGAAGCCATCGCCACGACGAAGCTCAAGGTGGGAGACGTGGCCCCTTATTTCACGCTGCCGACCAACCAGCAGTCTTCGGTCAAACTCAGCGATTTCCGGGGGAAGAAGAACGTCATCCTCGCCTTTTACGTTCTCGCGTTCACCCCCGGTTGAAAACAGGAGCTGCAGGCCTATCAGTCTGATTTGGCCAAGATCGAAGCTAGCGACACCGTCGTCTTCGGCATCAGCACGGACAGCCCCCCGGCCAACGGCGCCTTCGCCAAGCAAATCGGCGTCACCTTCCCGTTGCTCAGCGACATGAACCGCAAGGTGCTCACGCAGTACGGCATTTTGCAAACCTACCCCATGGCGCAGGACAAATACGAATTCGCGCGCCGCACCACCTTCGTGATCGACAAAAGTGGCGTCATCAAGCACGTCGAGTTTGACTCCACCGCCATCGATCCCTCCAACGCCGTCGCCATCTGCACGGACATCCACAAGCACAGCGCCAAATAGCGGCGCACGTACCCGCATCCCCCGCGCGAGGGCTGAGCGCACCGCTAAGCCCCGCGCGCACTCTTCCTGCCGTGCTGCCCAGGAAGTTCATCACATTAAAACAAGTTTGTCATTCCGACCGGAGGGACGGCGTCTTGTGCCGTTCCGGAGTGGAGGAATCTCCTTCAGCTTCGGAAATCAGGCTGAGCTGTCATTCGTACGATTGGTTCGGGTGGGGGGAGACCAGCGGGGGCAATTCTCGATGCGACGCGGTGCGTTTGAAAAATCTACGATGCCTTTTCCTGCGCGTACACCACGTATTCCTCGTACGGGCCCTTGAAGTCCTCGATCCGCCCGTCCTGGAAATGCCAGATGCGCGTCGCCACTTCGTCGATCACGTCGTGGTCGTGCGTCACCAGCAGGACCGTCCCGTCATACTTCTGCAGCGCGATGTTCAGCGCGTTGATCGACTCCAAATCCAAATGGTTGGTGGGCTCGTCCAGCACCAGGACGTTCGGCTTCTGCAGCATCAGCCGGCAGAAGATCAGCCGCGCCGACTCGCCTCCGGAAAGCGCCCGCGTCGGCTTGAGCGCGTCGTCGCCGCTGAACAGCATCTGCCCCAGCAGCCCGCGCAGTTCCTCCTGCGTGGCCTGCAGCTTGAACTGGTGCAGCCATTCGATGGCCGTCGTGCCCTTGACGATGGATTCCGAGTGGTCCTGCGCGAAGTAGCCGGCCAGCACATTGTGGCCCCACGCCACCGTCCCGCCATCAATCGTGAATTGCTTGTCCGTGTCGTCGATGTAGCCCGTCGCGTTGCGCAGCAGCGATTTGAGCAGCGTCGTCTTGCCCGTGCCGTTGCGCCCCATCAGCGCGATCTTCTCGCCGCGCACCACGCTGGCCGAAAACGGCTGAAAAACCTTCACGCCGTCGTACGCCTTCACCACGCTCTTGATCTCCAGCGGATGCCGCCCGGAAGCCTGCTCCAGCTGAAAACGGATAAACGGGCGCGCGATGTTGGACCGGGCCAGATCGGCGGTCTGCAAGCGCTCCACTTCCTTCTTGCGCGACGTCGCTTGCGCCGAACGCGTGCCGGCCGAAAAACGCGCGATGAATTCGTTCAATTGGGCGATCTTCTTCTCGCGCTGCGCGTTTTCCGATTCGATGCGCGAGCGGATCGACGTCTTCGCGAGCACCATGTCGTCGTACCCGCCGTTGTACATGATCACCGTTTCGTAATCGATGTCCGCGGTGTGCGTGCACACGCTGTTCAGGAAGTGCCGGTCGTGCGAAATCACGATCAGCACGCCTTCGTATTCGCACAAATAATTCTGCAGCCAGTGGACCGAATCCAGGTCCAGGTGGTTCGTGGGCTCGTCCAGCAGCAGCGCCGGCGGGCTGCCAAAAAGCGCCTGCGCCAGCAGCACGCGGACCTTCTGCCCGCCCTGCAATTCGCCCATCTTCCGCTCGTACAGCGGCTCGGGCACGTCCAGCCCGTCGAGCAGCCGGGCGGCATCGGCTTCCGCCGTGTACCCGCCCTCCTCGCCCACAATCCCTTCGAGTTCGCCCAGGCGCATGCCGTCGGCGTCGGTAAGCGTGGCGTGCGGCTTGGCGTAGAGCGCGTCGCGCTCGGCCAGCGCCTTCCACAGCGGCGCGTTGCCCATGATGACCGTGTCGATCACCCGGTACTCGTCGAAGGCAAACTGGTCCTGCCGCAAAATCCCCAGTTTCTTCGGCCGGCTGACCGAGCCTTTGGACGGCTCCATCTCCCCGGTCAGAATCTTCATCAGAGTGGACTTGCCCGCGCCGTTCGGCCCGGTGATGGCGTAGCGCCGCCCCGCGAAAAACGAGCAGGTCACGTCCTCGAACAGGATCCGCGCGCCAAACCGCATCGTAATGTTGTTGATTGTGAGCACGAACCCCTAATTATAGCCTAATTTCACCCTCTATGCTGAAACCGCTCGTGGGTGTGTGGCGAATCAGTTTGAAGTTAGTCAGTCGGAAGAAGTTGATTCCATGGATTGCGTCTCACGGAGCGCCTTATGGAAATGATGCTCCTATAAAACCCTGACAACTGTTTGTCTTTCCTTTGCTGACGATAGAATTCTTCCAGAAGAATAATAAACTCGGTCAGGGTCTCCTGGATTTCTAGCAGCGAATTCTTATGGCTCACACCACGCTCCTTGTATGATGCCGTCTTGTGCGCCAATTCGTACATTTTGTCGTTGTCGAGAGCCAAGGAATAACCGTTCCCCATTAGGAAGGCATCAACTGCGATGACAGCGGTCCGTTTGTTCCCATTCTGAAATGGGTGGTTTGAAATCAAGGAGTGAAATGGAGCCGAAGCCTTTTCTACCATCGAGGGGTATGCGTCTCGCCCACCTGCTGAGTGAAACGGGCGAGCAAGCGCAGATTCAAGAAGACTTACGTCTCGATACTCGTTTTCGGAAACCGGATCAATATCAGGCCACAAGGTACCGATCAAATCGTCGTGCATCCACTCGACGTACCGAGTGCCTAATTTACAGGCCCGAAGTTTATTTTTCTTGGGCAAGCTTATCTAATGCCGCGTAATACTTGGCTAGTGAAAACACCAGTGGGTCCTTGGAAGAAACTCCAGCTTTCTTGAGCTTCCTATTGATTCGGGCTACGTTTCGGTTCATGCTCACCGAAAGAGTCTTCAGCGCGCGGCGTATTTCTTTGCTCATCTCGCCCCCTTTCGATGTTGGATGCCAGATTAGACACTAATGGCTAATTCCAGTCAAGGGAACGCTCCTAAATCGAAGGAAATCAGTCACTTCCTCCATATCCCCAACATGATCTCTAACCCCCGCTTCCATCGCAGGAGTTACGCACAAGGTCTGATCGATTTGGTAGAAATTGACGTGCGTGTAATGAAGCGCGATAGCGCAAATGTGATTCCCGTCGGCCTTTGAAAGCGCGCGGTCCCTTGCGGTCGTGCCGACTGCATACCGCGTTATCAGGGGCCGCCGCGCGGGGCTTTACTGCTTGTCGTAGACGATCACGAAAAGCGGCGGTCCATTCGCGCCGGCGGTTCGGGCGGTAGCGGTCATGGTTTTCCCGTCCTTGGAAACCACGCGGTTCGCCGTCTGAAACGCTTTGCCACCCTTCTGCAAACTTGCTTCGACTCTGCGGGCATTGACGCGCTTCACAGCGATGGCGTTAGCTCCGCCGGGTCCCGATCCGGTGATGGGATAATACTTGCCGTCGAAGCGGACCGTGTAGCCCCACGCCACGCGGCTGCCATCCGCGCCGACGCCATTGACCGTGAGTGTCTCGCCGTCGCCGGTCACTTCATACGTCCGCACTTCACTCTTCGGCGGCGTCCCGGCATTGTATTTCGATTTCGCGAGGTTGAGTTTCCAGGTTCCCGCAAAAGGGTCGCTTTGAGCGCGCACGACGCCCGCCGCAGCCAACGCCAGGACAAGTACACTGCCGATTGCGAATACTCGATTCATGGTGCGTCCTTTCCAAACCGGAATTTCCGATGGCAACCTCTGGCGTGTGCATCGTAACGCTTCTCCCGCCCTGTACACAACGAATCTGCCGGCAAACAGATCCCAAATGTCCACAGAACCGCGCGCTTGCAATGCCGCTCCCATGTACTAAGATAGCTGCGTGAAGATGCCAGCCATATTCGGCGCATGCAGCGATTCCCCAGCCGCCTCCAGGGAAGCGCGCCCGGCGCTCGGACGCGCCTCGCACTCTCGATTTCTAGCCGCTCGGCGGCACGTTCTACCCGGTCCACCCCTGCGAGCAGAAAACGGCCTAACTTGCAGAAGACAAAGAACGGCGACAGGTTCTAATCCCTACACCCCGAGGGGTCCGTCAACCGCGCTTTTTGCATCCCCCTTTTCCATTTTCGCTTTTCCAATTTCCGCATTCCCGGAGGAATGACATGAGCTTGACCGATTACACGACACTGGGCCGCACCGGCCTGCGCGTCAGCCCGCTGTGCCTCGGCGCCATGACTTTCGGCACCGAGTGGGGCTTTGGCGTGGACGAAAAGATTTCCCGGCAGATGTTTGACCGCTATGTGAACGCGGGCGGCAACTTCATCGACACGGCCGACGGCTACACCAACGGCAACAGCGAGATGATGATCGGAAAGTTCGTCACCGAAGGCAAACTGCGCGACCGCCTGGCCATCGCCACCAAGTTCACCTTCAACGGCCAGCCCGGCAATCCCAACGGCGGCGGCAACGGCCGCAAGAACATCTACCGCGCGCTGGAAGGCTCGCTGCGCCGGCTCCAGACCGATTACGTGGATCTCTACTACATGCACTCGTGGGACGTGGTCACGCCCGTCGAAGAAGTGCTCTCCACGCTAACCGATCTTGTGCGCGCTGGAAAAATCCGCTACTTCGGAATGTCGGACGCGCCCGCGTGGTACGTCGCCCGCATGCAAACGCTGGCGGAACAGGAAGGCAAGGAGCGCATCGCCACCCTCCAACTGGAATACTCGCTCGCCGAACGCAGCATCGAGCGCGAGCACGTCCCCGCGGCGCAGGAACTCGGCATCGGCATCTGCCCCTGGGGCCCGCTCGCCAGCGGCTTTCTCTCCGGCAAGTACAAGCGCGAAGGAAACACCGGCAAGGGCGAAGGGCGCCTGAGTGGAGCGGCGGCGTTCTTCAACCGCTATACCGAACACAACTGGCGCGTCCTCGACGCCGTGCTCGCCGCCGCCAAGCAGTTGGGCAAAACGCCCGCGCAAATCGCGGTCAACTGGCTTTCGACGCAGCCCGGCGTCACTTCCGTGATTCTCGGCGCCACTTCCGTCGCGCAACTCGAGGACAATCTCGGCGCCATCGAATTCGCGATTCCCGCCGACCTGCGCAAGAAGCTGGACGAATCGAGCGCCCTCGAACCGGTTCATCCCTACAACTTTTTCACTCCGTTCTTCCAGGGACGCGTCAGCGGAGGAACCACGCTAAAACCCTGGCAGCGCGCCCACGTCTATCCCGGCCCCGTGGCGGAGAAGAAAGCGACCGCCGCGGAAAAATAGCCGCGCAGTGACGCGCGCCGCGCCCGCAGCAAGACGCTACGGCGGCGCGGCGCTTCACCGATGGGGCATGACGAGTTCGTCGGCGGTCCGAAGTTCGGGGAAAGTCCAGGCCCAGATCGCCGTCACGACGCGCGCTCCGACGCCGCCCAGAATCACCGCCGGCACCGCTCCCAGCCAGTGCGCTGTCAAGCCCGATTCGAACGCTCCCAGCTCGTTCGAAGCGCCGACGAAAATCACGTCCACGGCGTTCACGCGCCCGCGCATTTCATCGGGCGTGGCCACCTGCACCAGAATGGCGCGGATCACCACGCTGACCATGTCCGCCGCGCCCACCAGCACCAGCGCCACCAGCGAAAGCGCCAGGCTGCGCGAAACCCCGAACAGGATCGTGACCACCCCGAAGCCGGCCACGCCCCACAGCATGGTCGGCCCGGCCCGCGTCCGCAGCGGCCGGTGCGCCATCACGATCGCCGTGATGCCCGCGCCGACTCCCGGGGCGCAGCGCAGCAGTCCCAGAGCCCAGGGCCCGGCGCTCAGCACATCGCGCGCGTACACCGGAAGCAGCGCCACCGCGCCTCCCAGCAGCATGGCGAACAAATCCAGCGAGATCGAACCCAGAATCAGCTTGTTCCGCCAGATGTAGTGCAGGCCGACCAGAGCCGCCGTCCACTTCGCGCTTTCCGGGGCGCGCGCCTTGCTCTGCAACTTCAAGCGCAGCGCCGCCAGCAGCGCGCCCAAGGCCGCGGCCGCCGCCATGACGTACACCGCCGCCGCCCCGCGGAAGACCGTGTAGGCCAGCCCGCCGAACGCCGGCCCCAGAATCGTCGCGGCCTGAAAGATCGTGGAGTTCCAGGCCACCGCATTCTGGAAATGTTCCTCGGCCACCAACTGCGGCAGAATCGCGCGGCTCGCCGGCGCGTTGAGCGAGCGGACCACGCCGACCAGCACCATCACGGCGTAGATCGGGTGGACGGAGTGCGTGCCCCTCCAGGTGATCGCCAGCAACAGCGCCGAGCACGCCGCGAAGCCGGCGTAGCCGCACATCAGCACCTTGCGGCGATCGTAGCGGTCCGCCACGTGCCCGGAGACCAGGAACAGCAAAATGCCCGGAAGAAATTGCGCCAGGCCCACCAGACCCAGGTCCAAAGGCCGCCGGGTGATTTCATAGACCTGCCATCCGACCGCCACCGATTGCATCTCCGTGGCCAGCACGATAAAAAAACGGGCCTGCGCGTACAGCCTGAACGCGGGGTAGGTGAACGCAACGCGTCCGGCATTCCGGGGAATCGCAGTCGAAGACATGGCGTTTACTGTGCCACAAAATCAAGATTTGTTTAACCGGTACGAGAATCTGTCCCGACAGATTACAATTGACGGTTCATGGCCTCGGCGACCGCAACCGATCTCGACCCTCTCTACTGGCGTCCCCGTTATAATCCGTGGCTCGTCGCCTTCACCGTCACGCTGGCGACGTTCATGGAAATTCTCGACACGTCCATCGCCAACATTGCCCTGCCCCACATCGCGGGAAGTTTTGGCGCCAGCCCGAACGAGTCCACCTGGGTGCTCACCAGCTATCTGGTGTCCAACGGCATTGTGCTGCCGGTCAGCGCGTGGCTGGCGACGCGGCTGGGACGCAAGCGCTTCTACATGTGGTGCGTGACCATCTTCGCCGCCAGCAGCTTTCTGTGCGGCCTGGCGCCGAGCCTGGGGATGCTGGTGCTGTTCCGCATTTTCCAGGGCGCCGGAGGCGGCGGGCTGCAGCCGAGCGAGCAGGCCATCCTCGCCGACGCATTTCCCGCTTCGCAGCGCGGGATGGCGTTTTCGATTTACGGCATGGCCGTGGTGGCGGCGCCGGCGATCGGCCCGACGTTCGGCGGATGGATCACGGACAATTTCAGCTGGCGCTGGATTTTTTACATCAACGTGCCCATCACCATTGTGTCGCTTTACATGACGCACCGCTTCGTCGAGGACCCGCCGTACCTGCGCGACGAACAGGCCAAGAAGAAAGCCGTCAGAATCGATTACGTGGGCTTCGGCCTGGTGGCGCTGGGGGTCGGCTGCCTGCAGCTGGTGTTGGACAAGGGGCAGGACGCCGACTGGTTCGCGTCGCACTGGATCACGGCGACTCTGGCGCTGGCCGTCATCACGCTGGTGACGTGGGTGGTTTGGGAGTGGCGCCATCCGCATCCGATCGTCGAGCTGAAGCTCCTGAAGATGTGGAATTTCTCCGCGGCGATTTTCTTCATGTTTATTCTGGGCATGGTGTTGTACGGCACGACCGTGCTGATTCCGGAGTTTCTGCAGCTGCAGATGGGGTATCCGGCGGTGGTGGCGGGCGAAGCCATGGCCGGCGGAGGCATGATCATGATGATCGCCATGCCCATTTCGGGTTTTCTCACCGGAAAGATGGATCCGCGGAAGCTGATGGCCTGCGGATTCGCAGCCACGGCCTTCGGCCTCTACAACATCGCCGTGCACCTGACGCTGGGCATGGATTTCCGCACCGTGTTCATGATGCGCGTCTATCAGGTGGCGGGCCTGGCGTTCGTTTTCATTCCCTCGAACGTGCTGTGTTACGTGGGCGTCCCGCGGGAAAAGAACAATCAGATTGCGAGCATGACCAACTTCATCCGCAATATCGGCGGGAGCATCGGCATCGCGCTCACGAGCACGCTGGTGGTCCGGGCCACGCAAGCGCGCCAAAACTATCTGACGGCGAATCTGCAGAACGGCAACCTCAAGTATCACCAGACGGTCGAAGGGCTAGCCGCCTTGCTGCGCAGCAAGGGACTCAACACGGTGCAAGCCGCGCACCAAGCCTACGGGCGCATTGACTTCCTGCTCATGCAGCAGGCCGCCACGGCGGCCTACAAGGATGTGATGGCCATGCTGGCCCTCGTCATCGCCTGCCTGATCCCGCTGGCGTTCATCATGAGGCGGCCGCCCGCCGGCCGCGCCGCGCCCCCGCCCGCGCATTGAGAAGCGCGCGCCGGGCAAGCTGTATGTGCGTCACCCTCTCCGGGTGGCAAGGCCCAAACTCGGGATCATGAAGACGAAGCCGCGGCGAGGAGTGACTTCCGTTAACTGGAACTGAAAAGGCTGGCCATCCTAGCCTTGAGTCGTTCCCAGAAATCCTTCCCTTGGTTGGAAGATGTCGGCGCTGCCGGGTCTCGGACAATCTGTCGGACATGCTTGAATCTCGGAGGAACCTCGAAGAGCGCCGGATCGAAAGGTCCTTCCTCAAGCTGTGTGACTCGCATTTCACTCTTTGAGGCTGTCTGTTTTGGGGTCCCGTCCGGCGACGCATACATGCCTTTCGAAGTCACCTCTTGCTGTAGTGCAAAACCTGTTTCCGGTTCTCCAATATCGATGAATTCAGGTCTCTCGATCGGCTGTTGTCCTGTAAACGCGGTTAGATAGGCGTGAGATCGCTTCCCCTGAGGCAACTTCGGGTCGCACGAAAGTTGCTGGTTGAGATCGATGTACCAACCATCCGTCACCGTTTCTTGCGGCTCAGAGTGGGAGCCTTCAAGCGGAGTCTCCTTTGTTGTGACGATGACGTGTCTCGCGACGTGTCCAAAGATCTGTTTCTGCTCGCCCGTATCGACCGTGGTTGTTTCTATCCGCAGCGTCGGTTTTTCAGGCAGGGACACGGATGTCATCTTCAATCCGCGCGCTTCAACCTGTTCCTTGGTCAGCAGCTTCGGCGGATACGGCGCTGCAGTGTATTCGGCCGCGCCAAGATTCAACTCAAAGGTATGTCCCAGATCGCACCGCGTGATGGCGACAAGCGGCGGCCCGTATAACCATTGCAGCGAGCCATCTGCTTTCTTCTGTCCCACGGAATTACGAAATTCGATCCGCTTCCGGTCCCCCTGCAAGTAGATGGTTTGCTCGGTCGAATGGCCGGCGAAGACGTAACGCAGCGTCGTCTTGATTCCGGCGCTGTCCGAGACTTGCAACAGCGGGGCACCCAGGAGAAGCAACCAAATGACTGAGAAACGCACTGCACGCCTCCGCCATACAGCTAACAAGTTACTTACACTTTAAGCTAGCCCCTTTTCCGATTTGGAGTCAATCCTCCTTACATCGCCCAGCGGGCCGTGTGACGCGCTTATGGGGAATGCCCGGTAAGACAGGGTCTGCCTTAAGAGCTGTCGGCCGGATCGAGCAACGAGCGCTGATCGCTGGGATAGATGACGCAGGCGCCGCGGACGCTGGCGAAAGGCGTCAGCTTGTGTTCTTTGGGCGGGGCGGCGCTCACAATTTCCAGGACACGGATGCCGCGAACCAGGAGCGCATCGGCAACCAGAGAGCGATGGCATCGCCAGGGCACCGCCTCGGCGCACAGCAGGGCGGTGGGTCTTTCTGCTGCGAGCCGGATGGCGCGCTCAACCCCTTGGGTGAATTCCCCGGTCTGCATGTAATCCGCGAAACCGCGGAAACTCGCGTTGCGCCAGCCAAGGTTGACCGAGTCGGGCCTCGCGTGGCGCAGGCCACCCAACTCCTTGAGGTGAACGTAAGGAATTCCGGCGGAGTGCAGCGACGCCGCGAGCGCATCGCCGTTGAACTGGGGATTGTGGCGGGATTTCGGGACGGTGCGGATGTCGATGATCTGCTCGACACCGTGCGAACGAAGCAGCTCGATGAACTCACCGATCGGGCGTGTGGAGTGTCCGATGGTGAAGATCGTCAGAGGCTCGGCGGCGCGATGCTCTCTCATAGGCAGCCGCTTCATCATACCGATTTCGCGAACGCGGGCGGCGGAGAATTCCGCTTCCGCG
>VFSW01015084.1_pt1 | contig 10648 bp, 11 predicted proteins | sample 5358111 | NCBI WGS metagenome assembly VFSW01 (sample SAMN11554181, study PRJNA540505) | mine drainage metagenome | isolation source: sediment from site ElyBrook_90M | place: USA: Ely Copper Mine, Vershire, VT | collected 2017
GGACCGCAGCCAGCTGTACTTCGTGACCAGCGTGCCGGAGCCCGCCGACTGGATGACGAAGGAATCGTGGTCGGCCAAAGGCGACGTGAACGAGCTGCGCGCCGCCTATGCCGGCTTTCATCCCGAGGTGCGGATGGTGCTCGATGCCTGCCCGGATTGCCACAAATGGGCGATCCTCGAGCGCGACCCGTTGCCGACATGGAGCCAGGGCCGGGTAATCCTGATCGGCGACGCCTGCCACCCGATGACGCCTTACATGGCGCAGGGCGCGGCCACCTCGATCGAGGACGCCGCGGTGCTGGCGCGCTGCCTGAAGGACGCAGCGGTCGACGGAATTGAGGCGGCATTCAAGCGCTTCGAGGCTCACCGCAAGCCGCGAACCTCCAGGATTCAGGAGATCTCCAGCGCCAACACCTGGATGAGCGGCGGCAACGACGATCCGAGTTGGCTTTATGGCTACGACGCCTGGAACGTTTCGCTCGACGAGCCGGCGCCGACGCCCGGCTCGTCACAGAAATCGGCCGCGGCATGAGCGGCTCCGTGACGTCTTCCGCGGCAAGCTTCACCTCACCGGATGGACATTCGACCGCCTACACGTTGCACACGGAGTCGCAGCCCGGCGGATCGCGGCCGCGAATCGCGCTGATCCATTCCCTGGCGCTCGACCAGAGCATCTGGGACGGCGTGGTGCCGCTATTGACCCATCATGCGGACGTGCTGACCTATGATTGCCGCGGCCACGGCAAGTCCGGGCGCACCAGGATGAAGTTCACGCCCGAGCTATTCGCGGCCGACCTTGCACGACTGCTCGACCATGTGAACTGGCCTCGTATCACAGTCGCCGGCTGCTCGATGGGCGGCTGCGTCGCGCAGGCATTTGCCGGAATTCATCCCGAACGGGTGGGCGCGCTGGCGCTGATCGACACCACGGCCTGCTACGGACCAACCGCGCCGAAGGATTGGCGCGAACGGGCCGCGACGGCGGCCGCCAAGGGATTCCAGGCGTTGTCGGCGTTCCAGGCGACCCGATGGGTCAGTGATGCATTCCGCGAGGCGCATCCGGAGGCGATCCGCCCGAAGCTGGAGGTTTTCCTCGCCAACGATATCGACTGCTACACGGCGACCTGCGAGATGCTCGGCGACGCCGATCTTCGGCATTATCAATCGGCGATGCGGATGCCGGCCAGCGTGATCGTCGGCGAGCAGGATTATGCGACACCGGTCGCCATGTCGGAGCAGATGCATGAGGCCATGCCCGATGCGACGCTGTCGGTCCTGCCCAACGTCCGCCATCTGACGCCGATCGAGTGCCCTTCGGTGATTGCGGAGAAAATCCTGGCGCTGATTGAGCGGGCGCGCGATATCTGATCCAACCGTCCAGCCTGCCCTCGGTCCGGCTTGCCGTGCTATTCAGGCCGGCCGATAAAGCGGGCCGAAAAACAAGAGCGGGAGAGAGACCTTGTCAGTCGTCAACGCGGGATTGCGGTCCGAGGCTCCCGCCGTTTCGTCGCCACCGCCGCCATTCGTGCCCGAGGATGCCGCCGCTCTGATTACCCGCATGGAGCGGGTGCCGACGTCGCGCTGGTTCGTCCTTGCCCGCGTGGTGATGGGAAGCGCGACGTTCTTCGACGCATTCAACGCACTGTCGATCGCCTTCGTTCTGCCGATCCTGGTGCCGCTGTGGCACATAACGGCACCGGAAGTCGGCGTCATGATCGGCGCCAGCTATGTGGGCCAGGTCGTGGGAGCGCTCGCTTTCAGTTGGGCTGCCGAGCGTTACGGCCGGGTTCCGTGTGCCGCGGCGGCAACCGCCATCTACGCGCTGATGAGCCTCGCCTGCGCCGGAGCGTGGAGCTTCAGCGTCCTCTTGATGTGTCGCTTCATTCAGGGCATCGGCGTCGGCGGCGAGATGCCCGTCGCCGCAACCTATATCAGCGAACTTTCCAAGGCCCGCGGCCGCGGCCGGTTTTTCCTGTTGTACGAGATGATCTTCCCGATCGGGTTGATGGTGACCGGACAGGTCGGGGCGCTGCTGGTGCCGCTGTTGGGATGGCAAATCATGTTCCTGATCGGTGGCATTCCAGGGCTGGTCATCGCGCTGATGTTGTTGCGACTGCCGGAATCGCCGCGCTGGCTGATCGGCAAAGGGCGTCTGGCCGAGGCGGAGGCGGTGATAATGCGGCTGGAGGAGGCCTCCGGCACGGCCGTCGCGATGATGCCGGATCCTTTGCCGGCCGTGACCATGCCGGCGCCGGTTCCCGTTTCGCAGCGACCGCGGGGCAAATGGAGCGAATTGCTGTCGCCCGCCTATCGCGGCCGCACACTGATCGTCTGGGTGCTATGGGCCTCCGCATACCTGATTGCCAACAGCCTCAACAACTGGATGCCGACGCTCTACACCACCGTCTATCATCTCGGCCTTCCCCAGGCGCTGCGGGCAGCCTCGATGACCAACGTGGCTCAAGTGGCACTGGTGCTGCTATGCGCCATGGTGATCGACCGGACCGGCCGCAAATACTGGATGATGGGCTGCTTCGGTCTCGGCGCCATGATGCTCGGCGTGCTGGCGTTCGGCGGCACGCAGGACGTGTCGTGGGTGATCGTCTTCAGCGCGCTCAGCTACGGGCTTATCGGGTCCATCGCCGCCGTCGTCTATCTGTATACACCCGAGATCTATCCGACCCGGATGCGCGCGATCGGAACGGGTGTCGCTACCTCGTGGCTCCGGATCGCATCGGCGATCGGACCGGCGCTCATCGGATTTATGCTGGGCAAGGGCGGGGTCGATTCGGTATTCCTGATGTTTGCAGGCGTGGCCTTGGTGGGACTGGTGGCCGCGACCCGGATGATCGAAACGCGCAACTTGCGCCTTGAGGATATTTCGCGCTGACGTCAGGCCGTTTGCCCGATCGTCACGCGAACACGGGACGTTGATAAATTCCGCGTGTCTCCCCATCTCTATTGTGACTTGCGGTGTCGATTCCAGAACGCCGCGCGCCAAAAGAAGTACACTTGATATTCACCAAACGACAGGCCCTCTACCCATGAACAATCACCAACGCAATACACCGATCGATCCTGTCAAGCTCGACCGGCTCGCGGAAGTCGCCATCAAGGTTGGACTTCAGCTTGAGCCGGGACAGGATCTGCTGGTGACCGCGCCGACGGTGGCGCTGCCGCTGGTGCGCAAGATCGCCGAACATGCCTACAAAGCGGGGGCGGGCCTCGTGACCCCGATCCTGTCCGACGAGGCGGTCACGCTGTCGCGCTACCGGTTCGGGCAAGACGAAGGTTTCGACCGCGCTGCCGGCTGGCTCTATGAGGGGATGTCGAAGGCCTTCGCCGGCAATACCGCGCGGCTCGCCATCGTTGGCGACAATCCGATGTTGCTGTCCGGTGAGGATCCGGCCCGGGTCGCGCGCGCCAACAAGGCCAATTCCATTGCCTACAAGCCGGCGCTCGAACGGATCGTCAATTTCGACATCAACTGGAACATCGTCGCCTACCCGTCTCCGTCATGGGCAAGGCTGGTCTTCCCCAACGATGAAGAAAATGTCGCCGTCGCAAAGCTCGCGGACGCAATCTTTTCGGCCTCGCGGGTAGATCGAGACGACGCCATCGCGGCATGGCAGAAGCACAATGCCACGCTGCGCGGCCGGACCGAATGGCTGAACGGGCAACGCTTCGATGCGCTGCATTACTCCGGACCCGGTACCGATCTGACGATCGGGCTTGCCCATGGCCACGAATGGCAAGGCGGCGCTTCCACGGCAAAAAACGGGATCACCTGCAACGCGAATATCCCGACCGAGGAGGTTTTTACCACGCCGCATGCAAGGCGGGTCTGGGGACGCGTCGTCAGCACCAAGCCGCTGTCCTACCAGGGCTCGCTGATCGAGGACATCGCGGTGCGCTTCGAGGAAGGCCGCATCGTCGAGGCAAAGGCCAGCCGCGGCGAGGAGGTTCTGAACAAGCTCCTCGATACCGACGACGGCGCCCGCCGGCTCGGCGAAGTGGCGCTGGTGCCGCATTCCTCGCCGATTTCGAAGAGCGGGTTGCTGTTTTTCAACACGCTGTTCGACGAGAACGCCGCCTGCCACATCGCGCTCGGCCAGTGCTATTCGAAATGCTTCGTCGACGGTGCCAAACTGACGCCCGAACAGATCGCTGCGCAGGGCGGCAACAAGAGCCTGATCCACATCGACTGGATGATCGGCTCGGACAAGATCGATATCGATGGCCTTCATGCCGACGGCAGGCGCGTGCCGGTGTTCCGGCAGGGCGAGTGGGCCTGACGGATTTCATATCTTTATTGAGTACGATCTTTCGGAAAACCGGTCCCCCATTTTCCGAATCGTGCTCTTGCGCGATTTGCCGTCAGTCAGAATTCAAGCGGAGCGTTATCGACGACTTCCTTCATGACGAAGAAGGTTCGTGTCTGCCGAACGCCAGGCAGCGCGATCAGTTGTTCGCCGTGAATCCGGTTGAAGTCCGCCATGTCCTCGACCCTGATTTTCAGGAAATAATCGAAGTCGCCCGCGACCAGGTGACAATCGAGGATGAATTTCAATCTTGCCACCGCCTTCTCGAACGCAGCGAAACTCTCCGGCGTCGAGCGATCAAGAACGACGCCGACCATCACCAGCGCGCCCCGATCAACCTTCTGCGGCACAATCATCGCGCGAACGCGGCTGATGTAGCCTTGCTCGAACAGCGACTGGGTCCTGCGGTGACACGTCGCGGGACTGATGTCGACCTGTTGCGCCAGTTCCGCGTTGGTAAGCCGTCCATTATCCTGAAGCAGGCGCAGCATTTTCCGGTCGATCCGGTCGATTTCCCTGGCCATGAAAGAATCTTCCACATTTATCCGTATTTTCCGAAGAAATTCTGAGTAGTGGTACAAAGGATATTTTAATAGGGCAACTTGTGGAGCAAAGTTCGAGAGCACCTTTCTCGCCGATGATGTTAGTTTCCGGCGCATCGGAGCGGCTGACAGAAAGGCACCTCGCATGCTGGAGAAGTTCGAGCGCTATCCACTCACTTTCGGACCCACGCCGATCGAGAAACTGGAACGCCTCGGCGCGCATCTCGGCGGCAAGGTCGATCTCTATGCGAAACGCGAGGACTGCAATTCGGGGCTGGCTTTCGGCGGCAACAAGCTGCGCAAGCTCGAATACATTGTTCCCGATGCGATTGCCTCGAATGCTGACACGCTGGTCTCCATCGGAGGCGTGCAGTCGAACCACACCCGCATGGTCGCTGCCGTCGCCGCGAAAATCGGAATGAAATGCCGGCTGGTTCAGGAAAGCTGGGTGCCGCATGAAGATGCCGTCTACGACCGGGTCGGCAACATCCTGCTGAGCCGGATCATGGGTGCCGACGTCGAGTTGGTCGACGAAGGGTTCGACATCGGCATCCGGGAAAGCTGGGAAGCGGCGATTGCAGACGTGAAGGCCAGGGGCGGCAAGCCTTACGCGATCCCGGCGGGAGCCTCGGTACATAAATACGGCGGCCTCGGTTATGTCGGATTCGCCGAGGAGGTACGGGTGCAGGAGAAGCAACTCGGCTTTGCTTTCGACTACATCGTCGTCTGCACCGTCACCGGCTCGACCCATGCCGGCATGCTGGTCGGCTTCGCGAAGGACGGCCGGGAGCGCAAGGTCATCGGCATCGACGCATCGTTCACGCCGGCGCAGACCAAGGCGCAGGTGCTGGAGATCGCTCGGAACACCGCTGATCTTGTTGAACTCGGCAGAAGCATCGTCGAACAGGATATCGTTCTGTTCGAGGATTATGCCCACCCGGCCTATGGTGTTCCGTCGCAGGAGACCAAGGAAGCGATCCGCCTGTGCGCGCGCCTCGAGGGCATGATTACCGATCCAGTCTACGAGGGCAAGTCCATGCAGGGCATGATCGACCTCGTGAAAAAGGGTTATTTCCCCGCGGGATCGAAGATCCTCTACGCGCATCTTGGCGGCGCGCCGGCGATCAATGGCTATGCCTATACGTTCCGCAACGGCTAAGCGCTGAACGCCGCGTTCATCTGCTCCGCGCATTAGCGCTTTTGAAGCGATAGCCGTAAGGAAAGTTTAAAAGCTTATTATTAGCTTGGCGTCGAAGTTCGTGAACTTGCAACCTTTTGTATCCTAAGCCGATTCTACTTCCGCTTGAGGTCCGTAATGTCCCGCGCCCTGATTGAAACGACCAACCTCGTTGTGAATTTGACGTCGAGACCGATCGAGCCGTCCTGGATCATCGGAGGCAATCCGGTTGCGCGAGCGTCCGATCTGTCGACAAGTTCGGACGGCATGGCGTCGACTATCCTCTGGGAGTGCAGCGAAGGGAAGTTCGACTGGTACTATGATTTCGACGAGACGATCCTGATCCTCGAGGGCTCGATCGTCCTTGAAAACGATACCATGCGCCCGACCCGCTACGGCGCCGGCGATATCATCTTCTTCAAGCACGGCGCGCACGCCAGATGGCACGTCGAGCGCCGGGTCCGGAAGCTGGCTTTCTGCCGGACGACGCAGCCGTATCTGTTCGGCTTCGCACTGCGGGCGATCAACAAGATCAAGCGAACCGTGATGCCATCCGGCAAGCGGCAGTCGGCGAGCCTGGTCGGCTCGGCTTAAAATCTGAAACCGGCCCGGATTAGGCGTTTGTGGCTGCTCGGCGCAAGTCAAGCATTGGCCTTGCGCCGTTCCGCCAGCACTTCCACCGCGAGTTGCCAGTCCGAAGCTTCGGCAGGCCTGCCTTCTCCGAGCCAGCGAAACGAGTTCGCGGTGATTTTGGTGAAGCTCCAGCGCGACAGCGCACCCGACTCGGTCGTACCTTCCTGCACGATGTCCTCACCTTTCGCCCGCCCGATCTGCTGGCGGAACGTATTCCTCGCCGGGTCGATCCAGTAGATGCGCCAGGCCTGGATGGTTGGGTCGTAGACGCGGAGGGTTGTGCCATACCAATTGCCGGCGATCGGGAACGGTGGTGCATTCGCGCGATCCGCGAGGCGCGGGATCATCCAGACGTCCTGGATCGCCCGGCCCGCGAGGATCCAACCGAAGTGGATTTCCCCCTGTGCATGGTGGCGCGCACTGTCCGGGCCGTGGGCGATGATCTCGGTGTCCCAGTCGCCAACGAAACGTCCGTATAGTTGAAGCGCCTCGGCGCGCTCGGGATCGGGTGCCTTGGCGTGCAGCACCGCGGTAAAATCGGTCAATTGAGGCTTCATGCTTGTCTCTCCGCTTCGACGGCGCCGATCAAACACGGTTGGCGGCGCGCCGACTTGGAGAAAATTGCTTCAAACCCCGTTGAGGATGATCACCGTCGGTTTATCCGGCAACGTGTCGCGTGAGATCCTCAAAGTCCGCTCGGTCCGCACGTCGATCTCGAATTGCTGGCCGATCCTGCGCATGAACTCGTCGAGCGGCGTCATGAAGCGATGCATCGGCAGTACGACGGAGGCGCGCAAGCGCCGCGTGATGTCGGAGATGCCGTCGAGCGACATCGTATAGGCGCCGTCGATCGGCACCATCACGATGTCGAGCCGGCCGATCGCCGCGAAATGGCTGGCGTCGAGCTGGTGGTGCAGATGACCGAGATGCCCGATGCAGAGGCCCGCGACCTCGAAAATGAAGATGGAGTTGCCATCCTTGATCATCTCCGCGCTCGAATCATCGCTGAAATAGCGGCGGATGTCGGTCGTAACATTGCGGATGAAGACGTCGCCGATGCGCTCGGCGATCTGCGCAGGTTTGCCGTCGTCGCCCCACCCGTGGAGCACGTGGGGAATGCGCGGATCGGGGAACAGCGTGTAGTGCGTGCTGTGCGCCCGGTTCATGGTGACGACGTCGGGCAGGCGGCCCACGGTATAGGCGCCATTGTAATCGGTCGCGATCCGCAAGCCGCCCGGGGTATCGATGTAATAGGTCGAATGGCCGGCATAGGTGATCGCGACTTCATCCGCCTTCGCCGCCGGCCGGCCAAGACTGACCGGGATGGCGCGGGGCGCCGCTTCCGACATCGCCAGGCATTCGCTGGAACGCGGGGTATCCTGGGCCGCTGCCGGGGCGATCAGGGCGCCGAGCAAACCAAAGACAACAGCAGGGAATCGCAGCATGGCAGGCCTGCCTTCCGGTGACGTCCGCAACTATACTGTAACGCGCAATCATCGTCATGGTGGCGTCACGCATGTCCATGCTGACACCGATGTGAGAGCAGCGGGATGATTTGAATTACCATCTTACGAATTTCCAATTAGAATTTGCCGGATCGCCTCGAGGACCAGGTTTTACGGTCCGATGCCAAGCAAACTGGGCGGCTGATCCCCGAGAATTGATGCCTGAACCAGTCGATCGCCAACGTCGCCTCATCCTCGGCACCGCCATATCGGGAGTTGCAGCCATGGAGTTCACATTGACCCGGCCGGCCCTTGCCCAGGCGGGCCAACCCACGACGCTCCTGCGCGCACCTTCGTCGCGCCGGCTGGAGCCGTTGCGTCACGTCGATGCCGGCGTTCTCAACATCGCCTACTACGAGGAAGGGCCGGCCGATGGTCCGGTTGTGATGCTCCTGCATGGCTTCCCGTTCGACATTCATTCCTATGTGGATGTCGCGCCGCAGCTTGCGGCCAAAGGCTGCCGCGCCATTGTTCCCTATTTGCGCGGCTACGGTCCGACCCGCTTTCTCGACAAGGCCACGCCGCGCTCGGGCGAACAGGCTTCGATCGGCGCCGACTTGCTCGCGTTGATGCATGCGCTTTCCATCAAGCGCGCAGTTTTCGCCGGCTACGATTGGGGCGGGCGGGCCGCCTGCGTGGCGGCGGCGTTGTGGCCGGACCGCTGCACGGGGCTTGTTTCGGTGAACAGCTATCTGATCCAGGACATCGCAAGAGCGATGGTGCCGGTGAAGCCGGAGCGCGAAGTCCCGCTCTGGTACCAATATTATTTCCAGCTTGAGCGTGGTCGCGCAGGTCTTGCCGCCAACCGGCGCGAGATCGCCAGAATATTATGGCGGCAGTGGTCGCCGAACTGGCGTTTCGACGACGCAACCTTCGATCGGACGGCTGTGGCCTACGACAATCCCGACTACGTCGATATCGTGATCCACAGCTATCGCCATCGCTTCGGCCTGGCTGACGGCGCCCCGCAATACGCCGACCTGCAACGCCGCCTGGCGGCGCTGCCTGCCATCACGGTCCCCGCCATCACGCTCGACGGCGACGCGGACGGCGTGGCCCCTCCTACCGACGGCACCGCGTCGGCGGCGAAATTCACCGGCCGCCGCACCCATCGTGTCATCCCGCGCGCGGGCCACAATCTTCCGCAGGAGGAGCCGGAAGCTTTTGCGGCTGCGGTGATGGAATTGATCGAGGCGTAGGTGGGCGTCTCGAAACTGTTACGACAGCAATCGTGCGGACCCACCTTGTGCTTCCATCAGCTTCACCGCCCTCTTATCGAAAGAGACAAAAGCATCCGCGCCAAGCCAGGCTCCTTCATGAGCGATAACGCCGTCGGCAAAGTCACCGCCCGCATCCAAGAGGGCCAATCCGGCTTCCGCAGCGGGCCGATTTACGGCAACGTTCCCGCTATTGATCAGGCGCCGAATGGCTTCCGCGACGTCGCTCGTCGGAATCTTGTAGCCTTGGGACAGCACCCAAACGAGTTCGCAGAGCGCCGGTATTGCCAGCGCAACCACATCGGCTTTTTTCAACTCGGCCTGCGCGGCTTTGCTCTGTCGCGGGTTATCGCCGGTAACGGCCCTGACCAGTACATTGGTGTCAGCCGTGATCTTCATCGTTTGCCGGCCCAGCCCCGAGCGGCGATCTTGTTAATTTCCTCAATCGACAACGACGGGTTGTCCTTCCTCTTCAGAAAACCGAAAGCATCGGAAATCTTGCCTGTAGGCCGGGCGGCCTTTACCTCGATTCGACCGTCAGGAAGTTTGTCCAAGGTGATTTTTTCGCCGGGATGAACGCCGAGATGTCTCAGAAGATCCTTGCGCAGCGTAACTTGCCCTTTGGCGGTCACGGTAAGCGTCGTCATGGTGAACCTCACTTTTTCCCAACAACAAGATGTAAGGTAAAATATCCTTACAAACAAGGCGGCGTGGATCCGCCGCGCCGGAAACCATCGACCCGCCGCTTACGCGCGCCGCGGGCTGATCTTCCAGGTTGCCGCCAGGATGCAAGCGGTCACAAGCCCGCTGACGAGCGCGGCCGTGGGAATTGCCAACGCCAGTGCCGCGGTCGCAGCCCATCCGATCGAGGAAAAGGCTTCGGCGAATGTCGCGAGCCGCGACGAGGTCTGGCGGCGGCGAAACTGGCTGCGGCGGGCCTGCACGCGGAACCAGAGCTGGATCGCGGTGGCGGAAGCCGCGGCAATGATGACGCCGATCGCGGTGACCGCCGATTGCAGCGGCGAGGCAAATACCAATGCCATGACCAGCGGCGCGAACAGGATACCGATCGCGATCAGCACCACTTCGATCTTGGCGCGGGTCACCCGCGAGGACGGCAGCGGCGCGGTTGCCACGAGATCGGGAGCGTCCTCGCCCGATATCGTGAGCCAGCCAAGGCCGCCGGCGAGCTGGCCTGCCGCCATCACGACCACGGGCGTGATCAGCACGATGGCGACCGAACTGTCGCTGA
>VFSW01015085.1_pt1 | contig 10647 bp, 8 predicted proteins | sample 5358111 | NCBI WGS metagenome assembly VFSW01 (sample SAMN11554181, study PRJNA540505) | mine drainage metagenome | isolation source: sediment from site ElyBrook_90M | place: USA: Ely Copper Mine, Vershire, VT | collected 2017
GCCTCCTGGGGCAAGCCAACCCCCCGCGATGGGGGGGGGAGCGGGCGGGCGAGCGTCGAGAGGACGCGGGGAAGGCACGTAGCCTAGGCAGCCATGTCCGACCGATCAAATTCGGCCCGCTCAGCGGCACGGATCCGTCAGGCCGTACTGGATAGAGCAACGGCTACGGCAGGACCTGCCAACCTGCGATCGGGCGAGAAGAGCTCAATCCTGCCCGTTCAGCAGGCGCGCGAATCCGTCCTCGTCCAGCACGGTGACACCGAGCTCGGTGGCTTTCGCGAGCTTGGATCCGGCCCCTTCCCCGGCCACCACGTAGTCCGTCTTGCGGCTGACCGAACCCGCCGCGTGCCCCCCGGCCGCACGGATCGCTTCCTCGGCCGCCTGGCGGTCCCAACCGGCAAGGGAACCCGTCACAACCACGGTCTTGCCGGCCAGCGGGCCGGTGGCGGCGCCGGCGTCCGAAGGAGGGAGAGGCGCGGGTGGCTGGGCGACCACTCCGGCATCCACTAGATCCTGCAGCACCGCCGCGGACTCGGGATTGCCGAAATAGCCGGCAATGGCCGATGCGACCACGCCGCCAACCCCGGGGACTTCGAGAAACGCGTCGGCGGGTGTGCCCGGCAGGGCGCCGGCGACCCGGGCGAACCAGGCTTCATCCGACTCGCCTTCATCTCGGGGCCAGCGCCGGCCGATCCAGGCGGCCAGGTCGATCGCCGTCTGCTCGCCGACCTGGGGGATGCCCAGGCTGTTGAGGACGCGGGCGAGTGGCCGCCGGCGAGATCGTTCGATGTTGTCCTTCAGGTTCCGCGCGCTCTTGGCGCCGAAGCGCTCGAGGCTTTCGAGGTCGGCCACGCTCAGACGGTAGAAGTCGCCCCGCGTCTTGACCAGGCCGCGCTCCAGGAGCTGGCTCAGGACGTGCCAGCCGGCGCCCTCGATGTCCATCCCGCCCCGCCCCGCGAAATGGCCGAATTCCTGGGCGAGCCTTGCCGGGCACTTGGGGTTGGGGCAGTAGTGGCGGACCGCCCCTTCGTCGCGGGCGATCGGAGTACCGCATACGGGGCAGTTCGCCGGCATCTCGAAGATCCGTTCCGCGCCGGTGCGCCGCTCCGGGATGGGCCGCACGACTTCGGGGATCACGTCGCCGGCCTTCTGGAGGACGATCCAGTCCCCGATCCGCAGATCCTTGCGCCGCACCTCGTCGAGGTTGTGGAGCGTGGCCCGAGCCACCGTGGAACCGGCCACTTTGGCCGGCCGCATGTGGGCCACGGGCGTGAGCGTCCCCGTCCGGCCCACGTACGGGACGATGTCCTCGATGACCGTCTCGACCTGCTCGGGCGGAAACTTGAAGGCGATGGCCCAGCGCGGGGCGCGGGCGACCATCCCGAGTCGTTCCTGCTGGTCGAAGCGATCGACTTTGACGACGACGCCGTCGGTTTCGTACGGAAGTTCGTGGCGCTTCTCGCGCCACTCTTCCAGGAACGCGATGACCCCCTCGATGTCCAGGCTCTCGGCCCGGTCCGGGTTGACGGGAAAGCCCAGGGCGGCGAGGCGGGCGAGCGCCTCCGATTGGGCGGCCACGGTGGGGCGGCCGTCGCTCCCCTCCTCCAACAGCTGGTAGGTCCAGCTGCTCAGCCGGCGAGCGGCTGTGATCCTGGCGTCCTGCTGCCGCAGCGAGCCCGCGCCGCTGTTGCGCGGGTTGGCGTAGGTGGGCAGGCCGGCCTCCTCTCGCTCGGCGTTGATCCGGGCGAACTCGGCCTTCGGCATGTAGATCTCGCCGCGGACCTCGCCGGTGAACGGCTCCCTGGCCCGGTCCGGCAGGACCGTCACGGTTCTCAGGTTGGCGGTCACGTCCTCGCCCGTAGTCCCGTCGCCCCGCGTCGCCCCCTGGACGAAGCGGCCGCGCTCGTAGCGGAGCGAGATGGCCAGGCCGTCGATCTTGAGCTCCGCGACGTATCGGAGGTCCGGCGCGGCGGCGGGCGCGGGCGGCAATCCCAGGCCGCGCCGGACCCGAGCGTCGAAGCCACGCAGCTCGTCCTCGTCGAAGACGTTGCCGAGCGAGAGCATCGGCCGGCGGTGGACCACCTCGCCGAAGGTCCCGGTCGGCGCGGCGCCGACCCGCTGCGTCGGCGAATCGGGCGTGATGAGAACCGGGAAGGCGGTCTCGATGGCGACCAGCTCGCGCATCAACCGGTCGTACTCGGCGTCGGAGAGCTCGGGCGCGTCGGCGACGTAGTACAGCTCGTTGGCGCGCCGGATTATCGGGATCAGCTCGTCGCGGCGCGCCCGGGCCCCCTCCTCGCCCAGGGCGTTTGCCTGCTCGACCGCCTCGGCCGCCACCGGCAGCGATTCGACGGGCGCTTGCGACTCCGAGGAGCCGGCTGCCTCGCCTGCCTCGCCTGCCTCGCCTGCCTCCCCGGGCTGCGTTACCTCCATCCGATCGATCGAATCCGTCACCGCCGACCCTCCATCTGCAGCGATTCGGTAGTTTCGCATCGATCGCGCTCGCGGGCGTGCCGCACCGGCCGGATCGCTCACGGCAACTGCGATTCGGAACGGCGGTAAACCCGTGCGACTGCTACGGCGCATCCAGCCCGGCGTAGGTCTTCAGGAACCGGCTCATCCGTTCGTAGTGGGAGCCCGGCCAGTAGATCGAGCCGCAATTCGAGCACTCGGAGAACGAGTCGAAGTAGCGCAGGGTTCGCGGCTGGTCGGCGAGGCGTTCCAGGACGGCGGACCGTTCGACGGGACGAAGCAGGCCGTTGCAGCGAACGCATCGACTGAACGGTCGGGCGCGCGAAGGCAGCGAGTATCGCGCCGAGACCTCGCCGAACTGCCCGGCCGCGTCGTCGGTTCGGGGCAGATAGCCGAGCCTGACGATCGAGCGCTTCAGCAGCCCCCGATCTCGGGTCAGCAGGATCCGGTTCTCTTCCGCGGCAACGTGCGCCAGCCGGTCGTCCTCGGCGTCGCGCTCGTACCAGCAGTCGAAGCCGAGTATCCGCAGGTATCGGGCCAGCCGGCCGAGGTGGCCGTCGGCGACGAATCGGGGCGGGTCCGGAGGCGGCGGGATCAGTCCGGGCAGGCCGGCGAGATCCTCGGGACGGTCGAGCCCGAAGACGTCGAGCCGATCGACCGCCTCGAGCCGGGCCTCGAGGGCGAGCGAACGGCTTCCGGACAGCACGAGATCGACCTCCGGGTGCGGGACGCCCAGGGACTCGATGGCGTCCTTGATCGATGGGTCCCTCTCGAAGGCGACGCTCGCCGGACCGGCCGACCCGCGCGGCCGGAAGAACAGCAGCGATCCGTGAAAGGTGATCTGCGCCACACCGCAATGGTGGCGCATCGGTCCAGGGCCGGCGATCGCCGGTCATCGCGCCCCTCGACCGGGCCATCAGCCCTCGCGCATGTGCCGGATGGTCTCCAGGGTCATGAGCCACATCAGCGTGGACTCCGCTCCCTCGTTCTCGCTCGGGCCGGCCGGGCCCAATCCGTCCCGGCATCCTCCGCGGTCGACGTCGGCGACCACGGACCCCAGGTCGTTGCCGCCCAGGAACCAGGCGTAGGCGGCCTCGGCCGCCTCGCGGTACCTGTCCCGGCCCGTCGCCGCGAACGCGGTCGTCGCGGCCAGTGCGGTCGACCCGGCTTCGATGGGCTGCTGGTCGAACGCGGCCCGCTTGCCGCCTCGGGACCACCATCCGCGGTTCCCCACTGGGGAGAAGGACCCGTTCGCCGACGTCTGGACCCGGATCAGCCAGTCGAGGACTCCGCAGCCCCGCTCCACCAGACCCGGGTCACCCAGGACGCGGCCCAGGGTGATCAGCGCCCGCGGCAGCAGCGCGTTCTCGTAGGTGAGCACGTCCTCCGGCCACGGCCACGAGGCATCGAGCCGCTCGAAGAGAGCCGCCAGCCGCGCCCCCAGCGCCTCGAGCGTGGGCCGCGCGGCGAGGAAGTCGCCGCGGTTCGCTTCCGCGCAGGCCAGGATCGCGGCGGCGATCGGGCGCGGAGCCGTGAGTGCGCCGGCGGCCGGCAGCGCTCGAAAGAAGAGCGTGCCGGCGTCGGTGGTGGTGCGGGAGTCGCGGTGCCAGGCAAGCAGCGTGCCGAGTCCGAGCAGCGCTCTGGCGTGGCAGTCCTCCGAATCGGCGCCGCCAATCCAGCGCCGGTCCGCGTCGCGCATGTTCCGGAACCTGCCCGTGTCCTGGTCGAACGCTTCGGCGAGGAACCTGAGCGCTCGCTCCACGGAATCGGCCACCGCGGTCCAGCCGAGCATCCGGCCGTGGAGAACGTCCACGACCAGGGCCCGGGCCACGTCGTCGGTGCAGTAGCCGTGAACGCGACGCGGGGCGGTTCCGACGGCGAACTGCCAGACGCCGGTGGAGTCGGACATCGCGTCGAGGTGGCTGCGGTTGATCGGGGAGAGCGGGTAGACATGCGGGGGGCTTCGCCGCTCGGCTGATCCGTGGACTGTGCGGACCGCCGGAGTCGCGGCGGCCGCGTCCGGGCCGCGCGGCGGCGCCGGGTCTGCCTCGGCGGCTTCCCGGTCAGCCATCGCCGGTTCTGCCCACCGGGCGCGAGCCCGACACCGCTCGAAGAGGCTCGGACGGCGGCACCGGCTCTACGCCCACGCGGACCGGCGAAGGGCTCGGGGGTGCGGGTCGGCCAACTCCCACCGGCCTTGCCGCCGGCGCGACCGGGGGCCTTGCCGGCGCGACCGGGGGCGCCGGCGCCGCGCGCACTCGGCCGCTGAGCCGGCGGACCGGCCCGGCCGCCGCGACTCGGTCGAATATGAGCTGGTACTGCCGGCCAACGTGCGGCCAGATCATCGCCCGGCTCCGCTCGTAAGCCAGCCGGCCGAGCGCCCGGCGAGCCTCGTCGTCACGCAGCAGTCCGACGAGCGCTTCGGCAAGGGCCTTGGGAGAACCGGACGGAACCAGCAGGCCGACCCCGGAGTCGAGCATCTCTCTGGCATAAGCATACGGCGTGGACACGATCGCCTTGCCGGCACTCATCGCGTACGACAGCGTTCCGGAGACGATCTGGTCGGGATTCGGATATGGCGTGACGAAGATATCCGCGGCCTCGAGCCAGCGGCCCAGCTCCTGCCGGCCGACGTATCGGTCGACGAAGCGGACACGGTCGTCCACTCCGAGGCCTTCGGCGAGCCTGGCGAGCCGGCTGCGATACGCCTCGCCTTCGCGGCGCAGCAGTTCGGGGTGGGTGGCACCGAGGATCACGTACAGGGCTCGCGGCTCGCCGCGCACTACTTCCGGCATCGCTTCGATCACGGATTCGTAGCCCTTGCCCGGTCCTATCAGGCCGAAGCTGAGGATGGTCGGGCGGATCTCCAGCCCGAGCTCGGGCTTCACCGTGTCCGGATCCACGAGCGGCAGATCGGGCACGCCATGGGCCACGACGTCGAGCGTTCGATCATCGACGCCGTAGATCTGCCGCAGCAGGGCCGCCGCCGATCGCGACATCACCACCGTTGCGGCCGACAGGCGCAAGAGCTCCACCAGGATCCGTAGCTGCCCGGCGGAGGGCCACTGAGGGACGGTGTGAAGTGTCGTCACGACGGGCTTGTGAGTGGCTCTGACGAAATCCAGGACCAGCTCTCCGTCGCGGCCGCCCCAGATCCCGTATTCGTGCTGGACCGAGACGACGTCCACGTGCGAACGATCGATGGCCCAGGCCGCCCGAGCGTAGTCCTCGGGCTCGTCGCGCCGAATCCGGAGCGTGACCTCGTCCGGATACGCGTCGGGATCGCCGGAATAGTGAAGAGCCGCGACGCAGCCGCCGCCTACGGCTCCTGCCAGGTCCGAGGTGAACGTGGCGATGCCGCAACGACGAGGCGGATACGTGGAGACGAAGGCGACTCTCGTGGCGGACTCCTGTCTCCACGCTCGACGAGCGCGCGCGGAGCCGGACTCAGACAAGGCGGACGAGGTTTCGCCCGGTGACTGCGCGGACCGCCGGGTCCGGTCATTCCGGCGGTGCGCCCGCTCCCGCAGGTGCGCAACTGCTGATTCGGCCAGTGCACCCTAACCCGTGGCGGCGGGCCGGCACAACTCCGGACCCGGATCGCGGAACCCGGCCGGACCCGGAGTGGCCCTCTTGCGGGGCGGTCTACGCTGAGGTCGCGGGGCCCAGACCGCAGTTGGAGGAATCCTCCATGGATGAGGAGAACAAGACCACGGTAACCCTCGAGGTGTCACTCGAGGAGTTGAAGCTGATCAAGGACGGACTCGACCTGCTCCTGATGGTCGAGAGCGATCACGAGGCGATTGCCGAGCTGAAAGAGCTCCTGGAGCGAATGGCGGGGCAGCCGTCGGCGGTCGCGAGATAGACGACCGCGGCCAGCAGCCGGCGGCGGAGAGCCGCCCGCCGACCGCCCTACTTTGATCCGGAGTCCTCAGCCGGTGAGGGCATAGGCTCGGCCCGCAGGATCTCCGCGTAGGGGGCGAGGATCCTGGCATGGGGCCATTCCACCATCATGACCGCCATCAGATCGCCGCTGCCGCTCGAGGTCACGACCGGCACCTCATCGAGGTCGCGGACCGTGGCCTTCACCAGGGCGTGCGGGAACTCCGGCCATGGGGCTATCACATTGGCGAGGTAGCCCTCGAGCACCAGGTCCTTGTACTCGGGCATGTTCCAGGTCTGCCAGGCCGACCGGAAGTCCTCGCTGGGCACCTCGAGCCAGGTCCCGAAATCGACCGCGAAGCCGTCGCTCAGCTTTATCGGCAGGACCACGCGGACGAAGAAACCTACGCTCTTGATCGCCAGGAAGGGATCTCCACCCCAGGTATCGAGGAGCTCCGGGTGGATCTCGTTCACTACGTCGGGCTGCTCGAAGGTCACGGAGAGAGGCTTGCCACCGACCCCCGGCGCGATCCCGCAGCACGCGCATGGCAGGCCGGCCGGCCGACCACCCGCCTTGGACCGCCTGGACCGAGTCACCTTCGCAGCCATCAGACACCACTCCAACTCAAAGCGATGGAAAAATGATCGCTCGACATGGATCCAACGATGCCTGGAACAGCTGGGATGCCCCGGGCCGGCCCAAATCCTATCAGCGCAGCAGCTCCAGGTTGGCGATGCTCGCGAGCAGCGTCTTGATGCCCCCGCCGTTGGAGAAGGCGATCGTCACTTCTTCGTCGTTTCGGGTGAGCTTGGACGTCACCACTATCCCCTCCCCCAGCCTGGCGTGACGAACGCGGTCGCCGTCGCGGAACTGCCGCTCTCCGGGGATGCGTGGCCGCGGGGGGACGCTCGGGGCCGGCGACGTCTCCTGGCCCGGTCCCCCGCCGGACCCGGGCAGTAGCGTGGGCCGTGGGAGCAGCGTTGGGCGCGGCAGTTGCAGACTGCCGGAGCGGGCGCCGGCATCGTAGGCCTCTCGCCTGGCTCCCAGGTCGCGCGTGGGCTTGAAGCCCTCACCGGGCCTGGGGGCGCCCGCGGGCCCGCTGCCGGTCCGATAAGCGCCCCCGCCGGTCCTGATCGGCGCCCCGAACCGGCTCCCGAGCCGGCGTCCGAAGACGAGGTCCGGATCGAGCCGGCCGACGTCGTCGTCGAAATCGTCCGCCTGCTCCAGGCGCGGGCCGGTCATCAGCTCGGCCGGGATCTCGAACAGGAATCGGCTCGGCACCGACAGGCCACCCTGCCCCCACGTGGCCCGCCGGGCGGCGTGCGAGAGGAAAAGCCGCCGCTTGGCCCGGGTGAGCCCCACGTAGGCGAGCCGCCGCTCTTCCTCGAGCTGCTTCTCGTCGTCGAGTGAGCGGCTGTGCGGGAACACGCCCTCTTCGAGGCCCGCGATGAAGACGATCGGGAACTCCAGGCCCTTGGCCGCATGCAGGGTAATGAGCGTGACCGCGTCCGCGCCAGTCTCGTAGGAGTCCTGGTCCGCGACGAGCGCTGTCTCCTCCAGGAACCGGTCCAGGGCGTCATCCGGCGAGAGGTCGTCGTAGCGGGTCGTCACGGACCGAAGCTCGAGCAGGTTGGCCCAGCGCTCCTCGCCGTCCTCGGAGCCGTCGGCGAGCATGGCCCGGTAACCGGAATCTTCCAGGACCGCGTCGAGCAGCTCCGGCAGCGCCAGAACACCGATCCGGGTCCGCAACCGCGCCACCAGGCCGGCAAAACCGCCGAGTGCGGCCCGTGCCCTCGGACCGAGCGTCTCCACCCGCCCCTCGCCCGCGGCAACGATGGCGCCCCAGTACGTCGCCGTCTCTTCCGGACCCGCCGGTCCCGCCGCGCCCATCGTCCGCCCGCCGGCCGCCGCGACGCGCAGTTCCTCGATCGTCTTCTCGCCGATGCCCCGGCCCGGCACGTTGAGCACACGCTCGAAGCTGATCTGGTCCGTGTCGCTGCGCAGGATCCGCAGATACGCGAGGGCATCCTTGACTTCGCGGCGCTGGTAGAAACGCGTCCCGCCGACGAGCTGGTAGCGGATGCCGTAGCGCAGGAACGCTTCCTCGATGGCTCGGGACTGGGCGTTGGTCCGGTACATCACGGCGATGTCGCCGCGGGTCCAGCTTTCGACCTCTTCGTCAGCCCGACGGGTCAGCACCGACGCCCGCGCTCCGGTCAGCTCCTCGACCTGGCGGGCGATCCACTCGGCCTCTTCCTCTTCGTTGTAGGCCTCGAAGCGTGAGATCTGCCGCCCGCCGGAAACCTCCGTCCAGAGCTTCTTGTCCTTGCGCGAGGAGTTGTGGGTGACGACCGCGTGGGCGGCGTCGAGGATCAGCTGCGTAGAGCGGTAGTTCTGCTCGAGCTTGACGACCGTGGCGTCCGGGTAGTCGCCCTCGAAGTCGAGGATGTTGCGGATGTCGGCGCCGCGCCAGGAGTAGATCGACTGATCGTCGTCGCCCACGACGCAGAGGTTCTTGTGGGTCGCGGCGAGAGCCTTGACCCACAGGTATTGCGGCCTGTTCGTGTCCTGGTACTCGTCCACGTGGAGGTAGCGCCAGCGGCCCTGGTAGCGCTCCAGGACGGAAGGGGCGTCGTGGAAGAGCCGGACCGCTTCGAGCAGAAGATCGTCGAAGTCGAGCGCGTTGGCGGCCCGGAGACGAGCCTGGTAGCGACGGAAGAGCCGGGCGATCTCCCTCTCCCGATGGGTGTGGGCGTTGGCGGCCATGAACTCGGCGTCGAGCATCTCGTTCTTGGCCCGCGAGATCGCCCCGAGAATCGCGCTCGGCTTGTACTCGCCGGTGATCGGCAGGTCTTCGTCCTTGAGAACCTGCTTCATGAGCGCCTGCTGATCGTCCGAGTCGTAGACGACGAAGTGCGGATCCAGCCCGATCGCCGCGCCGTCCCGGCGGAGGACCCGGGCGCACAGGGCGTGGAACGTCCCCATCGCGACTTCGTGGCCGGCCTCCTCGCCCACGAGGCCGGTGATCCGGGCGCGCAGCTCCGCCGCGGCCTTGTTCGTGAAGGTGACCGCCAGAACCTGCCAGGGCCGAACGCCCTTGACGCCGATGAGATAGGCCACGCGATGAGCCAGGACCCGCGTCTTGCCGCTGCCGGCGCCGGCCAGGATCAGCACGGGACCGTCCGTAGTGGAAACCGCGCGACGCTGCTCGGGGTTCAGGCGGGCCAGGATCTTCTGGGCCAGGGCGTCCGTGGCCGCCTGACGCTCCGCGAGGGCCACCGGCTCGGGTTCGAATGGCGAGGGCTCGTCCGGCTCGATGCGCGGGCCGTCGAATGCCTCGGGTGGAGCCTCGTCCGGCGGGGGCGGCAGCTCGTCTGGCGGAGCCGGCGGCTCACCGCGGCCGGACGGAGAGGAGTCGCGGGGCGTCAGGGCTCCAGGCGTCGGGGCTTCCGGCGGCGCGGCGCGATCGGCCGATCCGGGCCCGGCCTCGGGCTCGTCCCACCAGCCCGGCCCTGCCGGCCCGGTACCGTGCGCCTGCTTTGGGGCGCGACCATTCGGCCCGCCGCCTCGCGTCGATTTCACCATGGAATTGTATTGGCGCCGCCTTCACTCGGGATTACGGCGCCTGGCCCTCGTCTAGAAGGACGGCACCGCGACCTGGGCTGCCGGCGGGAGCGTGATGGGCGAGATGTTGTTCCAGTGGGACAGAACGAGCCGGATCGCCGCCGCACCGCTGCTCGGGTCCGCCTGCGCGTACTCCATCCGCTCGAGCCAGAAGTTGCCGTCCGCGGTGATCCAGATGTTGAGCGTGCCCGCGCCAAAGACCTGACCCGCGCTTCCCAGCGTGGAGTTGGCCTTGCTGGCCGGGATGTCCACGCTGATGTGGTAGGCGGCTCCGCTCGGCTCGTTGTCGGTGCCCACGAGTCGGGGCGACAGGCTCGCGTCGTTAGCCAGGGCCAGGAGCTGGCTGACCACCAGGAAGGTGGAGTCGCCCCTGTTCACCGGGTTGAGCGACAGGACCGAGTCATCGATGCTGGTGAACTTGGACTGACCGTAGGTCCGGTAGTAGGCGTTTGGATCGACGATGATCAGCTCGCCCGAGAGGTTCGGGACACCGGGCATGCCGCCGGTGATGTGGGCAGCCTTGTTCGCGTAGTCGATGTCGCCTTCAGCCTGGGCGCCGTCGAGGAGGAACGGGACGGCCGTGAAGACGGGCGTGGGGGTCGGCGTCGGCACAGTCGACGGCGCCCAGGCTGAAGGCGACATCGACTACGCGAACAAGGCTGCCCACA
>VFSW01015086.1_pt1 | contig 10647 bp, 18 predicted proteins | sample 5358111 | NCBI WGS metagenome assembly VFSW01 (sample SAMN11554181, study PRJNA540505) | mine drainage metagenome | isolation source: sediment from site ElyBrook_90M | place: USA: Ely Copper Mine, Vershire, VT | collected 2017
CCAGCCTTGACGCCGCCTATCAAGCCCGAGTCGCAATGTGCAGGTTCCTCCGCTCAGGCTCTGGTCGCTGTGGCCAAGCGCAGCGCGAGGGGCATCGACTCGGTCAGCCGTCCGGCTTCAGCCTCTCCGAGCCCTCTGCCGCTGACGCGCATCCGCAGCCGCGGCGGTCTCTCCGCGGCCGCCGCCTCGTCTTCCCCCCACAGCGGCAGCGCGCCCGGAGGCAGCCAGGCGGCTGGCCCCGACCGCCCGCTGGTGCTGGCCCTCTCTCAGGGCGTCCGGGCGGACAGGGCTGACCTGAGGAGGGCCGAGGCCATGGCGGCCAAGCTGCGCGGGAGGCTGGCCGAGGAGGACGACCTCAACTTCACGCACCTCCTGACCCAGAGTGAGCCGATTAGTTGCTACACGCTTCCGGTTTAGGGCGCTCGTGTATTGGCTGCCCTCCTTTTCAGATGCGTTCAAGCCGTCCCTCAAGACTCTGCTGGCGTTGGCGAGCGGCCGGCCGATTGTCAACATGTCGTGGGTGCAGTCGTGTCTTGACTCCGGATGCCTGCTCAGCGTCAAAGAGGACCATCTTGCGAGAGATCCCGTCAAAGAGAAGGAGCTCTCTTTCAACCCTTGGGCCTCGTATACGAGAGTGGCCAAGTGTGGAGCGAGGATTCTGGAGGACAAGAGCAGGCCGGAGGGCAGCCGAGGTGAGTGTGCGCTCATTCGTGCTCTGTTGTGCACGCAAAATGTCACATTGGTGTGCCGTCTGCACAGCCATTCGGTGTTTCCTTACTCCTGGGCTGGTCAAGGCCGATAAAGAGGCTGCGGCGTCTCTGCCTCTGATCATCAGCAGCGCCGGAGGGCAGGTCGTCTCCCATTTAGAGGGCTCCGAGGCAGAGGAGACTTTTGTCCTCGGCGTCCCGGGCGACAAGGGGGCCTGGGCCAAGAGGAACCTGCCTGCCGGCAAGGCTGTTTACAGCAAGGAGGCTCTGAAGACTGCCATCATCAGGGCGCAGAGACTTGATTCCGATGTTAAAAATATCATGTTCAGGGCGTGAAATGTTGATATTGTGACCCTTATTCCCTCGTTGCTGATTACCACGTGGCTACTTCTTTGTCATGTACTCTGTCAACGTCTTTTGCTTCTTTGTCGGAGTTTCAGCTTGCTCTTTGCTGCTTGCTGGTTTTTTCGTCGCTTGTTTCTTCGCTCGTCCCTTGACGGAAGCAGAGGGCTTGCCTCCAGCCGTCGTCCCCGAGACCTCCCTCTCATCATCCTCAGACCCGGCGTCGGCCCTGAGTTAAAGGCCGGAAACGCTCGTTAGACTTCAAATCGCAATATCTGAGAGAGATCCTCACCTCGAAGCCTTGTACGCCGCCCCTATGCGTGCGATGCAGCTCTTGCTTGCGGTCGCGTGATCCACTATCGGTCGAGGGTAGTGCTCTCCAACAATGCAGCCTGCCTTCCGCTGGACCTCAATCGGGGCCAGCCAGGGCTCGTAGATGTACTTGGAGGGCATATCCTTGAGCACAGGAAGCCACCGACGAATGAACTTGCCTTCGGGGTCGTACTTTTTGCCAAACACCACGGGGCTATACACGCGGAAGAACTGATTGAAGAAGGCAGAGGCGGAGAGCCACATCCAGTTGCCAGCATTTATAAAGTAGTCCTGGAAACAGACAATGTGAAGGAGTCCTGACTGATACCGCTCGTCTGAGTGTTGTTTCAAAACAAATAACCTACCTGGTCGATGAGGAGTTCCTCAAAGACTGCCTGCCCCTTCTCCCACGATATGTACAGGTCGCCTCTCGTGAGGAAGCAAGCCACAGAGTGCCGCGCCAGATGGTGCATCCAACCCTACCAGCAATAGATTGCTCAGGATTTTGTATCTGGTCATGTCGTTGAAAGCGCGCTCACCCATTCCTTGAGTTGCTTCATGATCGCGTCGATCCAGGGGTATCCGGTCCGGCCCTCTCGCCACGCCCTCAGGTGCTCCTCGTTGCCGTTGTCCCAGTCGATCTGCCTGCAGATGGCGTTTCCCGCCATCTTGTTGAAGTTGGGCGTGTGGGCGCCGACCTAAGGACGAGGCGAGACGTGGACGGCAACTTAAGTTTCAGACGATGGTTTTCCTACCGTGTAGAAGAACTCTCGCCACAGCAGCTGCCCCCTCAAAGACACAGGCGGCTCGGAGTGCTTCTTGGACTGACGGTACACCTGAAGAATGAAATTGTAATTACATAGTGATCCAGAGAGATTTTTGAGATCTTGAGATCTTGAGATTGAGATTTTGAGATTTTTGCACCTGCAAAAGCCTGGAATGGAAGAGCCGAGGTGACAGACAGCCAAACTTCAGATACGGAGAAAGCACTGTCGTCGATGGCTTCTCAAAAGCGCTCGGGTCCGTCTGTGGCTTCTCAAACGTCGCGACCCATGCCGTGTTTGACATGACAGCCTCCAAGCGCCGTAACGCCTCGGTCTCCCCGCCCTTGAAGGGAGACGTCGGTGCCTCTTCATATCCCAGCTCGGCCAGAGTTGGAACAGAGGTGGCCTCTTGCTCGGTGCCTTTGGCACCCGGTGCGGGCCCGGGCAGCTGCGCGGGAGGGTCGACTGCTGGGGCGGGAGGGTCTCCCATCTTGTCCACGAGCTTCTCGAAGGCCTTCATCGTGAGAGGCGGCTTGCCGCCGTTCCTTTTGACAATCTCGCTCGTGTCCTGGTGGTCGGGAGAGAAAATCAACAGTCAGGGTGCGTAAAAAATCTTATTCTATGACAGATCTCACGTAGAGCGTGTGGCTGACGAAAGTCTTGACGTCAACGTTGGCACCTGCTGCCAGGCCCTTGACTCGATCGTCTCTGGCCACGGCATAGGGCTCAGTGTCCACTTCGAAGCAAATCTTTGAGACGTTCCAGTTTGAGAACGCGGCGGGCAGCACCTCCTCGGGCTTTCCTCGCAAGACAAGCAGACGCGAGTTACGCTTCTTCAAACTTTCGTCAAGGTCTCGCAGGGACTCCAGCAGAAAGTTGTACCGATTGACGCCGACCCTGCATGCCAGGGGTGTGAAGCGGAGCGTCATGAACATGGGACATGAACCACACACCTGTAATTCGAGGTCTTCAGGAAGAAAGGGTCGATGATAAAGATGGGGTACATGTGCGTGGCCGATGCCGCCTCGATCAGCGCAGGATTGTCATGGAGACGAAGTCCCTGTGAGTGGTGTGTGGTGAGGCTGATCTGCAATCCGCCTCGGCCTACCTTGCGGAACCACAGGATGCTCGCCATCGCTCGAATCGCAAAATGTGTATTACACTCTGATGACGGATTGTGCTGCGGCGTGCATTCATCGCGCAGCTGTCCCGCAGGATAAGACACACAAATAAACATGCTCTAAGCATCGACGAGGACGAGAATGCGAGGTCCTAGTGTGCGACCTCAGGAGCTCCTGCCTCGCAACTCTATAGGGGCGATGCTGCTCGATTTCCGCAACAGCCTGAGGAGCCTTGATTTCGGCGATGCCAGTTTGCTAGTCGGTCGCCCGTCGGGCGTTGAGCTCGAAGACCAGCTCCTTCGGCATCTGACCAGCGACGATGCCTGCGCGATTGACAAGGAGCTCGAAGCAATAGCTCCAAACCTATACGCCCACTTGACGGCTCCAAGGGATGCGAGTGCACCTGCGGCGGCAGCGGCGGAGACGGCAGCAGCAGGTTGGATTCCTCGCATGGTCTTGGTTCGTCAAGCTTTACACATTCTCTCTCCCCAGGCCAAGGCGCAACTCGCCCGCCGGAACCACCGGCCGAGTTGCAAGGCGAGGCGACCTATTGGAAGGTTGGTCCTATGCTTAATATGTTGCCGACAGATCTTCATTTCTTTCAAATCGCCCCGTTCATCAGGCGCGTTACACAGAGCTGTTTGCGAGCCATCAAGCGTTGCAAGCACAGCTGCATATGTACGAGATGGCTGCGGCACAGCGGCAGCGTCCGGATGACGGCGGCGGTGCGGGTCCTTCTTCGGGCGGTTTCTCGACCATGCCGCACCTCGGCGGGCGCCACGACGCGTCTCCGCCTCCCCCTGCCCGTGACGACCACGAAGCCTCGTTCATCAAGGGATGGATGCTCGGGTCGCGACACCGAGCTCATCTCGCTGCGTCCACCTCGGCTCCGTTCCCTCCGCCCCCGTATCACAGCCGGTCGCGCTCGGCGTTGGTGCCACCTCACGGACCAAGCCCATCGGCCCCCTACCCGGATCCTTGCCTCCACAGGCCGCCTGGAGTCGGAGGCCAACCGCCCTGGCCGCCGCCCGTGGGCTACCCACCCCCGCTTTGGCCGCCGCCTGAGTTGCCGCGCCATCCATCGCAAAGCAAGCCGAAGCCCGTGAGGGTGGGGCAGGATCCCAAAGCGGATAGAGCCGCGGGGGAGGCCTCACTGCCATCGCCGTTCGCGAGCGGGCAGCAGTTCGAAGTGCTTCGGTCCATCGGATCCTTCCCCGAGTATGCTGACGATGGCGCTAAGGCGGCGCAGAAAGGGGAGGAGACGGCAGAGGCCAGACGTTCTTTGATGCAGCAGCAGCAGAGACAGAGGAACCAGGAGGCTGCCGCAGCAGCAGGAACGGGAAGGTCGGACCCCCCCGCGTCAGAAACTGCACCCAGAGCCGACGCGGGTGGCGAGGAGCCCGCGCTAGCTCAGCTGCAGATTTCTTCGAAGCTCTCTCTGCCTGTCCTTCAGCTGCTCCGGCTTCTCAGGCACGCAGCAGCGTCGGAGGCCCTGGACGAAGAGGACACGCCCACCCCTTCGCGGACGCGCATGCCGCCACCGTCGTCGGTCTCTGCGCAGCAGCCCTCCGTCAGGCCCCCCTCTCCGCCCCAAGCTCAGCCGCAGCGGCGCAAGCTTTCGCAAGAAGTATCGGCGGACGTGGCGGCGGGGGCGACGCCGTTTACCAACTCTTACTTTGCGGCCGCCGCCGCAGCTGGTCTCAGCATCAGTGCCGCCGAGGCTGCCAAGGTCGCCGATGTGCATCGCTCAACGGCGGCAGAAGCACCACTGGATAGATCCTCGGTGCCTCGCCAGCCGGACTTCGTCGGGGGGGCATCGACACCTAGGTCGCATGCCGTTGCGGTCGGACATCAAGAGGCGGCCGGGAGCGTTGGACACCCTCCTCTGGTGACCTCTCTCCATGGCCTGCCTGCGGAAAGTCTCCCGATCAGCGCTGGCTCTCGTAGACACAAGCACAAGTCCTCCAAGAAATCCAAGAGGGAAAAGAGGGATCGTTCTCAGCACTACTTGAATCCGTACCCACTCGGATACCCGCTGCACAGCGGATACCCGCCGCCCCACCATGTCGCGACGCATGGGTACCCGTCAATGCCTCAGCAAGCACATTCTTTCCAGCATCAGGAGTATCAGCGGCAGCAGCAGCAGCAAGGCTTGTTTCGGCACCCCTCATCAGGAAATCCTCCTCCCATGGACGCTGCGGCGCCGGCAAGGGCAGTGAAAGGCACGTCTGAGACCAACAACGTGACGCAGGAGTACTCTGCCAACAGCGAGAACGGATCCGTGGGTCAAAAACGTCACAAGAGAGGTGCGGTTACTGCCATTGACTCTGATTGGATGGCAGCGATTGATCCCCGCTGCGCTAAATAAATCTCCTTTGTAACGGTCATCCTGATCCTCGTTTGTGCTTCAGACTCGAGCTCAAGGCAGGAGCCGTCGGCCTTGAGCGGAGGCAGCAGCAGCGGCAGGCAAAATCAACGACGCCCCGTTCCCCCTGGGCTGTCACAGCAGCAATACCCGACAATGTATAATGTACCCGCAGGAGCGGCCCTGCCGCATATGTACGCCCCGCAGGAAAGATCTGCGATGATGCCTCCGCAGGCCTGGATGGGCTACGCCGGCGGTCCTCCTCTAGGCCTGCCGCCCGCGGACCCGTCAAAGAAGAAGAAGAAGAAGAAAAGGAGAACCGGGGCGGAGTTTCAGTACCCGTTGCCCTCTGGCGGCGGAGGACACCCCGCCATCCACCCCGGCGGCGGCTACCTTGGACCTCCTCCTCCTCCGCAGCAGTTCCAGCAGCCTCCCGCCATGATCGGCGGCGCTGCTTCGCTTCTGCCCTCGCTGAGCTCGCTGTTCGACCCGATGCGGGCCTTCCCCAGCGGGCCTCTTCCTTCCTTGCAGCATGCGCCCGGGTCGGGGTTTCGTGCTTGGTAGTTGTTTTTTTGTTCTTTTTGTTAATGACCTCGAAAACCCCGTAAACCCTCCTCGCTCACCTCATCCCGCTCTGATTCAACGATCGAAGTTAGCGTTGATGGCCACCGACGCTAGGGAGGCGGCCGTCGAGGACTATCGAAAGAAATTGCTAAAGCACAAGGAGATCGACAGCAAGGTCAGGAGCCTGAGGGAGAGCGTCAAAGAGCTCAAGAAGGAATATGACAAGACGGAGGACGATCTGCGAGCGCTGCAATCGGTCGGCCAGATCATCGGCGAGGTTCTCCGCCAGCTGGACGACGAGCGATGTGAGCGGGATTTGCACATGCCGCATACATGCCTCGCGCCTCGCGTCTCACATGCATCGCCATGCGTCGCAACGCAGTCATCGTCAAGGCAAGCAGCGGTCCGCGGTACGTGGTGGGCTGCCGCAGCAAGGTGGACAAGACGAAGCTGATCCAGGGCACGCGCGTGGCGCTGGACATGACGACGCTCACCATCATGCGGGCTCTGCCGCGAGAGGTGCGTCGTCCGACGTTGTTGTGTTGTCAAGGGTCATATCGTCACCGTCCGGCAAAGTGCTCATGTTTTGTTAAACGTAGGTCGACCCCATGGTCTTCAACATGCTGTCAGAGGACCCTGGGAAAGTGGACTACTCGCAGATCGGCGGCCTCTCGGAGCAGATCCGCGAGTTGAGGGAGTCCATCGAGCTCCCCCTCATGAACCCCGAGCTCTTCCTGAGGGTGGGCATCAACCCGCCCAAGGGAGTGCTTCTGTACGGACCGCCAGGCAAGCGACACACGTCCCAAGCCACCTCTCCTCCGACACTGCTGATGCTTCCTTTTTTTGCGAGTGTGCCTCAGGAACGGGCAAGACGCTGCTTGCCCGTGCCATCGCCTCCAACATTGATGCCAACTTCCTGAAAGTTGTGTCGTCGGCGATCGTTGACAAGTACATCGGAGAGTCCGCGCGCGTCATCAGGGAGATGTTTGGGTGAGAAGGGGCCCACGAATGCATTAGGGCCCTTGTGTTTGTACTACAGCAAATTTCTGTCCTTGGATCCGAAGATCCCTAAGACACACTCGCGTCTCAGGTATGCCAAAGACCACCAACCATGCGTCATCTTCATGGACGAGATCGATGCCATCGGGGGGAGGAGGTTCAGCGAGGGCACGTCGGCAGATCGCGAGATCCAGCGCACGCTCATGGAGCTTCTCAGCCAACTGGATGGCTTCGATGTGTTGGGCAAGGTGGGGTGCTGATGCCGAGATGGATTCGGTTGTTGCTCTGTGCGTGTGATATGCATCCTCTGTCGATCGTCAGGTCAAGATGATCATGGCGACCAACCGGCCAGACGTGCTGGACCCCGCGTTGTTGCGGCCCGGTCGTCTGGATCGCAAGATCGAGATCCCGCTGCCCAACGAGGCGGCCAGGATGGAGATTCTCAAGATCCACGCTTCGGGTCTGGCAAAGCATGGAGACATCGACTACGAGGGAGTGGTGAGATCCTGCAACCCTGCCATCAGCGACGGGTGCAGACAGGCCTTGTCTTACGATATACATCCCCCTCAAGGTCAAGCTGGCCGAGAACTTCAACGGCGCTGATCTGCGCAACATCTGCACCGAGGCCGGAATGTTTGCCATACGCGACGAGCGCGACTACACGGTGCATGAAGACTTTATGAAGGCGGTCAGGAAGCTGGTCGAGGCCAAGAAGCTCGAGTCCACGCTCAGCTACGACTCGAGCTTTGGAGATGGTGGAAAAAAGTAGTCTAACAAGAGGAAGAGGTGTAAGGATGAGGCAACTCCCGTCTGTTGCTTCGAAAACGGACAAGCAGCTCCTTGCAGACTATGTACATTTACAAGACAAGACAAAATCGATATCATCATCATGTTTGCACTATTGCACAATGATGGAGTCTCTCAAAAAGAAATCTCTCAAAACAGAAAACAAAACATGAGTAATTAACATTGTTCAAGGGACGTACTTTCCGGCGCTGGCAAAGGCATTTGCCACGCCGGGGTTGGCGAGGTGCTCGTTCAAGTTGGTCAGAGGGCTCTTTCCGGTGACGATGGCCTGGACGAAGAATCCAAACATGGCGAACATGGCGAGGCGCCCGTTCTTGATCTCCTTGACCTTGAGCTCGGCGAACGTGTCAGGGTCCGTGGCCAGGCCCAGGGGGTCGAACGACTCGCCAGGGTACAAGGGGTCGATGGGGCCGTCGGGGTACAGCGGGACGCCAGGTGCGCCGTTGACGCGGTAGGACTCGACGAGGCCCATGAGGACGACCTGCACAGCCACCGTCGCGACGATGTTGGAGGCGTGGATCAGCTTGGGGCTGCCGAGGTAGTTGAGGCCGTCCTCAGCAAAGATCGAGTATCCGGCCTTGAACCAGACGGGCTCGGCGATGTTGACGCCGTTGTCGGCCAGGATCTCGGGGACGAGGCAGCCCATCGCGCCGAGCATGGCCCAGCGGGCGTGGATGACCTCCACCTCGCGGAACTTGGCGAACGTTTGGGGGTCGGCGGATAGGCCGACGGTGTCCCAGCCGTAGTCGCCGGGGAACTCGCCGGTCAGGTAAGAGGGCGGGGCGGTGAAGGGGCCTGAAGAACAAGAGCGGGTGAGGCACACAGAGAGATCGATGCAGATTCGGGGGCGGGCTCGATTCGGTGGGCGAGATTTTGTCTTGAAGACGATCCGTCACAGGGATGCTCGATACGTCGTCGTGCGACGAGACGGTCCTCGACTACTCACCGAGGAACAGAGCGCGGTCTGGGCCGTAAAAGTTTACCGTGTTGGGGTTCACTCCGCCGCGAGCGGACTGCGACACAGCAGCAGGATCTTCGTAAGAAGACGCTCAAGTGGTGGCAAATCGTCACGATGTGCGCACCACCACGCGACCCACCTGCGCCGGTGCCTTCTTCTTCGTCGCCTGGCAGACGACCGAGGAGGAGGCCTGGCGGTTGGCGAGCAGGGAGAAGGCCATTTCGATTAAAACAAAAGAGTGCCGGATCGCAGATTTTGCAGTACTTCAACTCCCATGGCAGGCCCCTGCTGCGTCACGCCAGCGCCTCCTCTGCAAACAGCTGCAGCGTGCAGTCGGCTCCCCCGCTGACCAGTCCTCCGACGCTCGAGCCGTCGCCCGCGGGTGGCACCCAGGCCACGCTGAGCACCTTGTCGGTGTGGGCGCTCATCGTGCCCAGCGGCACCGGGCTCCGCAGGTCCCACAGCTTGACGGTCGCGTCGTGCGAGGCCGTGGCGACGTGGTGGGCGGAGGTGGGGCTCCAGCGCACGCAGCTGACCCAGCCGCCGTGCGACGGGTAGGCCTGCACGGCCAGCGCCTCGCCCTTCCTCGACCGCGAGTCCCAGACACGAAGCGCCCTATCCGCGCCCCCGAACGCAACCACGTCGGGGCCTCCGCTGCTCGACGCGACGCTGCTGACGACCTTGCTCCCGTTGTAGGTGTCAGTGTTGACGCCCGTCGCCGCGTCCCACCGACGGACCGAGTGGTCCCATCCGCCGCTGTACAGCAGCCCGTGCTGCGGCCAGGCCACCGAGCTGACGCAGTGGAGGTGCCCCTCGAGACGCGCGGCCGGGGCCTCCGACACAACCGGGACGGCGGGGTGATCGCCCGCCTTGCCGCCGACCTTGCGCTTCTTCGAGGACCTGATGGAGCCGCCGGCCTCGGCCTCGAGCACCAGCTCCGCCCCGGTCCTCCACAGCAGCAGCGCCCCGTCCCAGCCGCAGGTGGCCAGCCTGTCCCCCGAGGGGCTCAACGCCATGCCTTCGACGGCGTCCGCGTGCCCGACGCACTGCGCCACCACGTGGCAGGCCCACGAGCCGCTGTCCTCCTGCGTGGCCTGCCAAAGCCTCACGTGGTGGTCCTTGCCGGCTGACAGTACGAGACCCTGTCCCTGGCCAGCGGGAAGGCAGGCCACGGCGTTGACGCCGTCGGCATGGGCATGGAACGTGGCCTGGCACTGCATATCGCCTGAAAAAGAGGTTTTCTTACAATGCTGCCACAGTGACGGCCGATTTTTTAAGGATCTGGCCGAAGATTCAGAAACATACCGCTCCAGATGCGGACGTTGCCATCATAGCTGCCGGAAACGATGTTCCCGCTGCCAGCGTGGAAGTCCACAGACGAAACCCTGTGGCAGGACCAACCATCCGTCACGCAAAAAAACGTGCACCCTGATTTACCGAATTGTATCCCTCACCAGTCGTCGTGAGGCGTAGAGTTCTTATGTTTGGGAGGTACCACGGCAGGTATGTATTCGACCACCAACGTCGCTTCCTGTTTTAATTGGAAACGATCAAACTCATGTAACAATGTCGCTCTGCAATGCGCACGGTGGAGAGCTGATTGTCGACAAGATGCTGCTCCAGAGTCTTGCGCAGCAGCTGCTCGTTGATGATGAAGTCAAAGGGACGAGCGGGCTCTGTGAAAAACGGTTGTCGAGCATGCATGGAG
>VFSW01015087.1_pt1 | contig 10647 bp, 9 predicted proteins | sample 5358111 | NCBI WGS metagenome assembly VFSW01 (sample SAMN11554181, study PRJNA540505) | mine drainage metagenome | isolation source: sediment from site ElyBrook_90M | place: USA: Ely Copper Mine, Vershire, VT | collected 2017
ATTTTAACGATTATTTACAAATATCTAGTTTTTAATAAAAAATCGTCCGGCTGTATCAGCCGGACGATTTTCGTTTACGCGGCGCTAATGACCGCTTTTTACTTCTGTCCAGATTTGGTCGTACAAAGGAGTTGCGGCACCCACATCATCAATACGATGACCAGCCTGAATCACGCTATAAGGCGGATTGGTAATCGGAGATTGGTTATAGATGTCGTACACAGCGCCCAGTGTGGTTGTGTTACCGTTTACATCGGTCACTGACATCGGGTTGCCTTTGGCATAAGCCAAAGCCGCGGCATTGGGATTGGTGTACGGGAAATTCGTCAACATCATCCAAAACATATCGGGCTGATTCGTGTAATTCAACCAGGCGTAGGCAGCATCCACATGTGGCGCAGTTTTCAGCATCACCCAGTTATCCTGCCAGAGAATGGAGCCCTCGGTCGGATAAATAAACTGGATGGATGGCATTGCCTGCTGGGCCATGAAAGCCTCGCCAGTCCAGGTCTCACCGAGATTGACGTCGCCAGCGATCAAGTCGCTGTGCGGGCTGTTGCTATCATATTTCTTGATTCCCGGAGTAAGCAGGGCAAGCTTCTGCTTGGCCTGATCGAGCTGACTCTTATCGGTTGTGTTGACATCGAATCCGAGGGTTAACAAGGTCAAGCCGATCAAAGCGCGCCGATCATCAGCAAAAACCATTTGACCTTTGTATTCGGGGTTCCATAGATCTGCCCATGACTTGGGCAGAGTCTTGACCTTTGCGGTGTTCACAACAATCGCGTCGGTTCCGCTCTCGTAAGGAATGGTGTATTGGTTGCCCGGATCATAGGCCAGATTCAGGGAAGTAGGATCGAAGTTGGCCAGCACAGGCAGTTTGCTGTGATCCAACGGCTGAAGGAGTCCCTGATGAATCATCGGGGCCACTGAGTAATCCGTCGGTTGGGCAAGATCGAAAGTTGATGCTCCCGCTGAAACCTTGGTTAACATTTCCTCGCTGCTGGCATATTCAGTATAGTTGATCTTGATACCGTAGACCAGTTGGAAGCACTCGATAAAATCCGTGGGGATATAGGTCGTCCACACAAACAGATTCAGCTCTTTTGAAGTAACCTGTATCTGCGGATTCGGTTTCGGGCAGTTGAAGCCGTCCTTGGTGATCTTGCCGCTTGGCGTCGACGTAAAAGCCGGCGGCGTATAGGTGGACATCGCGGCTGTGGTCGTAGGCGCTTGCGTCACGGCGGCAGGCGATTGGGTTGTGGCTGGTTGTACAGTCACAACTGGGGCCGGTGTGGCAGGCGATTGCGTAGCAGCCGGTTGGCCGCCACAGGCTGTCAACAGAATGCTCAAGACGAGCAGTCCCGCGGACAGTTTCCAAATAGTCTTTCTTTTCATCTCTTCCTCCTTTAGGAAAGTGGTTTGGGCTTACGCACCGATCGTGTTCGGTACGAAATACCTGAGATTAATCCTGGCGGCTTTCCAAGCGCTGAAGAAGGAAAACCGCTACCAGCACAATCAAAATCCAAACTGTGGAGAGAGCGTTCAACTGCGGGGTAATCACCCGGCGCAGAAGTCCATATACGTAAATAGGCAATGTTGTGGATCCCGGCCCGTTGGTAAAGAAGGTAATGATAAAGTCATCAATGGACAGGGTAAAAGCCAGCAGCGCGCCTGAAAGAACGCCGGGCAGGATGATAGGAAAGGTTACGCGGCGAAAGGTAATCCATTCGTTTGCCCCCAGATCCATGGCGGCCTCTTCGTAGGACTTGTCAAGTCCCTGCAGGCGCGCCTGGACAACCAGCGTCACAAACGGAATCATGAAGGAAATATGGGAAACGATCACGGTTCCCAATCCAAACGCAAGCTGGGAATCACCCGTGAGATGCATGGCATTATTTAATGCTGAAAACAACTGGCTGAGCAGGACAAGAATCCCAATCCCCATCACGATCTCAGGAATGACGATGGGAATATAGAGCGAGATTTGTGAAAATGTCCGAAGCCGAAAATCATATCGTTGGAGCGCAAGAGCCGCCATGGTTCCCACCACTGTCGAGACAAGGGTGGCGGTGAGAGCAACAATCAGTGTGTTGCTGGCGGCATTCAAAACTTCTGTATTTTTTGAAAGGTCACAGAACCAATGGAAAGGTCCGCATGGGCTTTGCACCACATTTCCGTTCACAATTTGGAATGTGCCAAATTTGGTAATGACGCCGGTGAATAGTGGGCTGATTCTGGACGCGTTGAATGAGAATGTGATCAACACAATAATTGGCGCATACAAAAAGAAGAACACCAATATCGTAGAAGCGATAATCCAGGGAGAGCGGCGATAGGGATTCATGCTATGACAATCTCCTCACCAAAGCCAAATTTTCGGGTATAGAAGTAGGTTACAAGCAGTGTCAAAACCATCAGGACCAGGGATGCAGCAGAACCAAAAGTAGGATCGCGCGCGTCGAGGAATTGATTCTGGATCAAGTTTCCAACCAAAATTACTTGTGAGCCGCCCAGAAGATCGGAAACAATAAACGTGCCCATCACGGGAATGAAAACCAAAATCGTCCCAGCCACAACTCCCGGCATGGCAAGCGGCAACGTCACACGCAGGAAGGTGCGGAAAGGCGAAGCGCCCAAATCCGCGGCAGCCTCATAAAGCGAATTATCTATCTTTTCGAGAGATGTATAAATGGGCAGGATCATAAAGGGCAGGAATTCATAAATCATGCCCACCAGAACCGCGCCGGGCGTGTAGAGCATACTGAGCGGCGTGAATGGAATATGAAGCATTCCCGCCAGCCCCCCAAGCAGCGAATTGATCACTCCCTCCTGGCGCAGGATCATCATCCACGCATACACGCGGATGACAAAGTTGGTCCACATCGGAACCAGCACCAGAAAGAGGAATGTATTGCGCAACTTGGGCTGGACCCTGGCAATGAAATAAGCCAGTGGAAACGCCAAAAGGATATCCAGGACCGTTGTGTTGAAGCCTAGCACCAAAGATTGCCACAAAATATCAATATACAGGGATGTAAAACAGCTCTTAACACCGGGCGGACAATCAGTTGTGAACCCCAGCAGGCGAATATAATTATCGAACGAAAATGTATAAATTACACCGCCATCCGCCGAACGGTGCCCAAAACTCACTACCGCGGTCAACACCAGCGGAATAATCAGCAACCCGATCATAAAAACGAGGGTCGGGATAATCAACAGGGTGCCCTGTGTGGACTTGCTCTCGCGCAGTTTCTTAAGCATGTCTAATCCTTTGGCAAGATCAGGGTGTTCTCTGCCAGCAAGCTCACCCACACCTTTTGTCCATTCTGATAATAGGCGCGCGGGTCAAGCGTCGAAATTCTATTTTGCTCCCAAACCTTGATGCGCTGACCGCGCACCTCGATGTAGATATGTGTATCAGAACCGATGTAGGTACTTCTGACAATAACTCCCTCCAGGCAGTTATCCTTAACTCGAGGTTCTTCGCTCAAGCGAATCTTTTCAGGACGAATGGAAACGGCCACCTCATCCCCAGCCTGCACCTTGCCCATGGCAATCCCGGTTAATTCCTGCTTCCAAACCGGAACGCTTACGACAGCTTGATCGCCATTGACTGATTTTACGTTTCCCTCCAGGAAATTCGACTCGCCAATGAAGTCGGCCACAAAGCGGCTTGTGGGTCGTTCATATATTTCAACTGCCGCCCCCATCTGTAATACCCTGCCCTGGCTCATCACGGCGATGCGGTCAGACATGGTCAAGGCTTCTTCCTGATCGTGCGTCACATAAACGAAGGTGATGCCCAATTGTTGTTGAAGGGCTTTCAGTTCCAGTTGCATTTCCTTGCGCAGCTTTAGATCAAGCGCGCCGAGCGGTTCATCCAGCAAAAGCACTTCCGGCGTTTTGACCAACGCACGGGCCAGCGCGACGCGTTGCTGTTGTCCGCCTGAAAGCTGTTTGGGATGGCGTCTATCCATGCCGGTCAACTGTACCATCTCAAGCGAACGGCCGACGCGTGTGGCGATTTCATGCTTGGAGGCGCCTTCCATTTCAAGGCCAAAAGCCACATTCTGGAAGACGGTCATGTGTTGAAACAAAGCGTAGCTCTGGAACACGGTATTCACGTTGCGCTGATAGGGCGGCATGTGTCCCATCGGTTGCCCCGCAATATAGACATCTCCCTCCGTCGGCCATTCAAACCCGGCGATCATTCTGAGGGACGTTGTCTTGCCGCACCCCGAAGATCCGAGCATCGAAAAGAATTCGCCGTGACGGATTTGCATGGTGACATGATTGACCGCGGCCAGTTCGGTTCCTTCAGGCGTAATGAACTTCTTTACAACATCCCGCAATTCAACTGCAAACTCACTGTCCATTTATCTTCTCCGTAATGGGTTTTTGTTTTACAAAGTCTTGCTTACAGACTTGAGTACATTTTCCAAACGATCAAGTAAAACATCCAGTTGTTCGAGCGAAATAATAAGCGGAGGTTCAATGCGAATGGTCTGGGCGCTGGTTAAGGTGCCGGCCACTAGAACATTTCTTTGGAATAAACCAGCCGCAACCTTATAACCAATCTCAGGACTCTTGAAGTGCATACCTATCAAAAGACCTTTGCCCGTTATTTTCTCATAAATTTGTGGATATTGCTGGGCGAATTTCTGGAGTTTTCCGATTACATACTCACCCTTCTCGGCAGCCTGTTCCCAAAGCCGCTCACGCAACGTAACGTGGATCGCGGCAATCGCCGCCGAGCAAGCCAGCGCACCGCCGCCCGTCGTGGTGGTGTGCATGAACGGATTCGGATACATCATCGGATGGAATATTTCCTCCGTAGTGCAGGTCGCGCTGATGGGCATCACACCGCCGCCCAGCGACTTGGCAACGGTCAAAATATCAGGCGTGACATTCCAATGATCAACGCCCCACAGTTTCCCGGTCCGGCCCAGACCCGTTTGCACTTCGTCCGCAATTAACAACGCTCCATATTTCTTTGTCGCAGCGCGGATGCGCGGCCAAAAATCATCGGGCGGAACAATCGCGCCGGCCTCGCCCTGGATTGGTTCAAATAAAACACCGGCCACGCCGATCCCAACCTTTTCGCAAATCTCGAGCTGCTTCTCGACCGCTTCGGCATCGCCAAATGGGACATGGTAAACCGTCCCGGCATACAGCGGTCCCAGCGGCGCGCGGAAATCAGCCTTGCCCATCATCGAAAGCGATCCCATTGTCTTGCCGTGGAAAGCTTTAACCGCCACAATGAAAGCAGATTTGCCTGTGTAAAGTTTTGCGATTTTTATGGCGGCTTCGACGGCTTCAGTACCGCTGGCCGCGAACCAACTATATTTCAGATCACCGGGCGTGACGGTGGCAAGCAGTTTCGCAAGCACGCCGCGTAACGGATCGATCAATTCCTGCGATGGCATCGGCGAGCGATCCAACTGCGCCTTGACGGTTGCCACCACATCTGGATGACTCCAACCGAGGTCCATCATGCCGAAACCACCCAGGCAATCGAGGTATTCGCGGCCAAGGATGTCTTTGAAAACTGCGCCTTCACCCATCCATTCCACAGCGGCCCAATCGCCGGATTCAGTCACAGACTTGCGATATTCCAACCAGCCACGGTTGAAATGTTCGGCAAAATTATTTTTTGATTCTTCGATGATGTGGTGTGCTTCTTCGACAGTTGGAAATCCTTTCTTGTGAATCAGGTCAATCCAACGTGAGGAATAGTCGAGCGCGTCTTCATAATCAAACGTCATGATTTTTCCTTTTTACAGAGTCCGAAGAATCCTGTCTTCGACGCAAAGTCTGGAGACTTTGCCTCTGCTAAAATTTTCTCGTCCATTCCTTCGGCCAGCGTTCGACCACAACTTTCTTCTGCGTGAAAAATTCAACCGCATCCATGCTCTGGCCATGCATATCACCGAAGAAAGAATCCTTCCAACCGCTGAACGGGAAGAAAGCCATCGGTGCGGCCACGCCAATATTGATGCCGATGTTTCCGGCGTCGGCTTCGTATCTAAATCTGCGCGCTGCGTTGCCGCTGGATGTGAACAGGCTGGCCTGATTTCCATATTGCCCGCTATTGACGAGCTCAATTGCTTCGTCGATTGTATTAACGTGCATGAGACTCAGCACCGGACCAAAAATCTCAGTCCGCGCAATTTCGCCTCCGCGCGGGACATCGGACAGGATCGTCGGGCGAACAAAGTTTCCACGCTCGTAGCCTTTCACGATGGCGCCGCGGCCGTCCACCGGAACCGATGCGCCTTCTTTTGCGCCAACGCCGATCAACTGCTCCACGCGTGATTTGCTCGCAGCATTAATGACTGGTCCCATTTGGACGCCAGAGTCCAAACCATAACCGACCACGCGACTGGCCGCCGCATCGCAGATCATCTCGTTAAAAGTATTGCGCGCCTCAGCCACTGTCACCGCAAAAGAGACAGCCAAACAACGCTGACCCGCACACCCGAAAGCCGAATCAGCAACGATCTTGGTTGCCATTTCCATGTCGGCATCGGGCAGGATAATGACCGGGTTCTTCGCCCCGCCCTGCGCCTGGACACGTTTGCCATTTGCCGAGGCCTTCGCGTACAAATATTTTGCTGTCGCCGTCGAACCGACAAAAGTCACCGCGCGAACCGTGGGATGATCCAAAATGGCATCCACTGCTTCCTTCGCGCCGTTGACCATGTTAATCACGCCCTTCGGGAATCCGGCCTGCTCAATAAGCTTGAAGATTAACTGCATCGTCATCGAAACTTTTTCCGAGGGCTTGATGATGTACGTATTTCCCGCCGCCAGCGCGTAAGGAAAATACCAGAAGACGATCATGCCGGGAAAGTTGAAAGGCGCAATGGTCGCGCCCACGCCCACCGGCTGACGGATCATCATCTCGTCAATGCCGGGCGCAATGTCTTCCACCAATTCACCCTTCATCAAGTGCGGCATTCCGCAGGCCACCTCGACATTTTCGATGGCGCGCACCATCTCGGCTTTGGACTCATCGAAAGTCTTGCCGGATTCATTGGTGATCGTGCGGGCGATCTCGTCATTGTTGGCTTTGAGCAGATCGCGCAACTTGAACAAATATTGAATGCGGTCTTGAACCGGAGTCCGTCTCCAGTCCGGGAAAGCGGCGGACGCGGCTTTGGCGGCGGCATCCACATCAGACGATCCGCACAACGGCGTCTTTGCAATCACTTCACCCGTAGCCGGATTGATCACGTCAAAATATTCCTTGACCTTCGGTTCGATCCATTCGCCGTTGATGTAATTCAAAATTTTCTGCATGATTTTTTCTCTTCGCTTTTACTTGACCTGCTTGTCGGCCACTTCAAGCGCCTTTTCAACAATCGCCAAACCTTCATCCAATTGCTGCTGCGTGATGCACAACGGCGGCACGACAAAGACCATGCTGCCCATGTTGTTTGCCATGATGAAGGTGAACAGTCCGTTCTCGCGCAGGGACTTGCCGACTTCAGCCATCACGGATGCGGCAAAGATTTCCTTCGTGTCACGATTCGCCACCAGTTCGATGGTTGAGAACAAACCGATGTAGCGCACATCGCCAACCGAAACATGGCGCGACTTGATATCTTCCAACGCTTCGCCGAGATATTTTCCGAGCGTGGCTGCATTTTCAAGGAGATGCTCTTCCGAATAAACATCAATGGTCGCCAATGCCGCCGCGCAAGCCAGCGCATGACCGTTATAAGTCAAACCGGCATAGAGATATTTGTCGTCGAAGAATTTTGCGATCTTTTCCGAAACGATGACCGCGCCGAGCGGAACATAGCCGCTGGTGATGCCTTTGGCGGTGGTGATGATGTCAGGCGTGACGCCCCAATTATCAACGGCAAACCATTTCCCGGTACGCCCCCAGCCGCTCATCACTTCATCAGAGATAAGCAGGATTCCATATTTGTCGCACAGTGCGCGGACGCGCGGCCAGTAATCATCCGGCGGAACGATGATGCCGTTCGAGCCGACCACGCCTTCCATGATGATAGCCGCGATCTTATCGGGACCTTCGTATTTGATGACTTCTTCGAGATGCGTGATGCACTCGCGTTTGCAGGATTCCGGCTTTTGTCCGAACGGACAGCGATAGCAAAACGGATCAAGAAAATGAACGCCGCCCGGCATGACAGGCTCAACCGCCAGACGGCGATAATCGCCGGTCAGTGCAATCGAACCGTGCGTGGCTCCGTGATAGGAGCGATAGCGCGCCAAAATTTTATGGCGTCCGGTATAGAAGCGCGCAATCTTGATGGCGTTCTCGTTGGCTTCCGACCCGCCCAATGCAAAAAAGGTTTTCTTGAGATCACCGGGCGTGACTTCGGCCAGTTTCTTGCCGAGCAAGCCGCGCACATCCGTTGCGTTGCCGGGATGGACAAAGCAGATTTTGGCGGCCTGATCCTGAATGGCCTTCACAACTTTCGGGTGCTGATGACCGATATTGGTGTTCATCAACTGCGACGAAAAATCGAGATAGCGTTTTCCGTCTGTGTCCCAAAAATAAACCCCTTCGGCTTTTTCGACCGGAATGGGATTGACCTGTCCCTGCACCGACCAGGAGAAAAATGTGTACTCCTTGTTCATATCGACGATTTCTTTTGTAGACAATGTCTTTGCCATGCAATTCTCCGTCTGGAAACAATTTACGCATTGCGAGCCGCAAATTTCACAGCCTGCAATGCGCATGATTAACGTTTTACTTTTTTCACAACATCCGCATAAACATTCAAGGTCTCATCAATGATCGCGTCGGTGTGTTCATAACATAGGAACCAGGGTTCACGCGCATCATGGTCGGGCATAACGCCCTGCTCCATGGCCGCTTCCACCAATTTCAGATAATAATCCTGATCCGATTTACTCCAATCGCGTTGACAAGTGACAGCTTCAACACCTACTGCGAACGAGAACATGGCGCCCGTTCCGCTCATCACAACAGGCACATTATTTTCTTCGAAGATATCTTTCAGTCCATCCATGAGGCGTTGGCCCCGTTTTTGAATGGTCTGCAAAATCGGTTTCTCTTTGAGCAGCCTCAAGGTTGCGTATGCCGCGGCAACGCCGGGTTTGTTATTGGTGTACGTTCCGCCCTGGGCAACACCGTATCCGATAATGGACATGATCTCGCGCTTGCCGCCGAACGCGGCCACAGGGTAACCGTTGCCTAAAGCTTTGGCATACGTTGCCAGGTCCGGTTTGATGCCATAGTATTCTTGCGCGCCGCCGTTTGCGATTCTGAATCCTGTCTTGACTTCATCCAAGATAAAAACAATTCCATGCTCTTCAGTTCGTTTGCGGATCAAATCCAAAAATCCCGGCTGCGGATCGATCGCGCCGCAATTTCCCTGACACGGTTCGGTAATGACCGCCGCAATCTGATCGCCATAAGATTTCATCACACGCTCAAAGCCCTCAAAATCATTGAACGGCAAGGTGATGACAAACTCGCGCATGGACTTTGGAATGCCCGATGAGGCTGGCACCGGAATCGGACTTCGGCGATTGCCATAAGATTCTGTCGGCGCATAGGTTGACCACAAAGCGTGATCGTGCATACCATGATAATTACCTTCGAACTTTAAAATGATATCGCGACCAGTGTACGCGCGCGCCACGCGGATGGCATGCATGGTCGCTTCGGTGCCGGAACAGGCAAGGCGCACCATTTCGACGGCTGGCACCATCTCTGTAATCATCTCTGCGACACGTACTTCAAGCTCCCCCGTCATCGCGAACAGCACACCAGATTTAATTTCCTCGATGACCCGGTTGTCCACTTCATCATAAGCATGACCAAGAATGATCGGGCCGAACGCCATTCGATAGTCAATGAAACGGCGGCCATCCACATCCCATAAATAAGCGCCTTTGGCTTTTTGAACATAAGGCGTAATTTCCTCGCCCCAATAACGGAAATTCGAATTCACGCCGAGAGGCAGCACTTTTTGCGCACGCTTTTGCAATGACTGACTGTTGGGACCCGCAACGCTCATCATATCTCCTGGGAATCAGAAATTATGGGTTTTCCACTACAGGCGCTTTCACGGCTTTTCCCGGAACCCGCCATTGATATACATCTTTAAGGACAATCGGCACAATGGAAGTAGTTGTCTTGCGAACCCCCGGAATTTTACGCACCACATCGGTGACAAAGTGATAAACATCTGCGGCGTCTTTGGCAACCAGTTGTATGCTGATATCGTTCTGCCCAATACCGCAGGCCACATATCTGATGTTGTCATAGACCGTCAGCTTCTTGGCGACTTCTAAAATTTGGTCAGAATCGACCTCGATCCATACATCGGCATTTATGTTTAATCCAAAAGCTTCCGGGTTAACGACCGCGCTGATTTGAATCACACCCTCCTGCACCATCCGGTCGATGCGATATCGAATTGCGCGCTCCGAGATATCGCCAATACGTCGAGCCACCTCCGACGCGGACATTCGTCCATCTTCCAGAAGGAAATTGACAATTCTTATGTCTACATTGTCGAATTCATACATAATTTATGCGATTTACTTCCGAAACCGACGTCATGTGCGCCGAAATATACCCAATTAAACTCAATGCGTCAAGGAAAATCTTAGCGTAATTACAGTAAGTCAAAC
>VFSW01015088.1_pt1 | contig 10647 bp, 11 predicted proteins | sample 5358111 | NCBI WGS metagenome assembly VFSW01 (sample SAMN11554181, study PRJNA540505) | mine drainage metagenome | isolation source: sediment from site ElyBrook_90M | place: USA: Ely Copper Mine, Vershire, VT | collected 2017
GTCCACCCCAGCCTCCGCCCCAACCGCCGTAGAATCCGCCACCGTAGTAGGGATATCCGTAGCCATAGGCGTATGGGTAAACGTAAGGAGCGGGGTAGGCATATGGGTATCCGTAAGCGTACGGATACGCCGGACCGCCCAGATATATGCCGAAGTGGACAGCCGCGTTAGCCTTTGGCGGGCCGATAAACATCATCATCCCGGCCAGCGCTAGAACGGGAAGACCAAGTTTTTCCAATGTTTTCTTTATCATAAAAACCTCCCGGAAGGCTAACTCCCGCTGCCCCTCCAACTGATTGGATGCGGGGCGCCACCCCTGGTTGCGTTTCGACAAAATATTCACGGACGCTTTGAAGGACTCCTTGCATTTCGCCGATTCTTCGCCTATGATGTCCCAAGCAGTTGATTCTCCCTAACGAGGAACCCTAATGAAAATCAGCGAAACTATGCTACCCGAATTCGACCAGGAAATGGCGAGCACCCGCAAGGTGCTGGAACGCGTGCCTGCCGCCAAGTTCTCCTGGAGGCCGCACCCGAAGTCCTTCGAATTCGGTGCGCTGGCCACCCACATCGCCAGCATGGCCGATTGGGCGGGCCTGACGATGCAAACCGACTCCTTCGACTATGCCCCTCCAGGCGCGCCTCCCTACCAGGCTCCCAAATTCGCGTCCACGGACGAATTGCTCGCTGCGTTCGACAAGAGCGTCGCCCAAGGGCGTTCTGCATTGGCCGCGGCGGACGACAGCGCGTTTCTCGCGCCCTGGACATTAATGGCAGGTGGAAAAACCATCATGACCATGCCCAGGATCGCGGTCATTCGCACCTTCGTGATGAACCACACCATCCATCATCGCGCGCAGCTCGGCGTATATCTGCGGTTGAACGATATCCCGGTTCCGGCGCTGTACGGACCTACGGCCGACGAACAGTAGCGTCGGCCGGGTTCTTACAGCACGTCCGCGAAGCCGCGCTTCAGGTGCCGGAAGAAGAGCCCGCCGGCTACGAAGGCGGCGATCGCGTAGGCGGTGACGATCGCCAGGTCGTGCAGGCTGGGGATGCGGTACGAAAGCAGCCGGTCGCGATAGGCTTGCACCACGAACGCCAGTGGGTTCAAGCGCAAGGCGAATCGAAAGCGCTCCGGAATCTGCTGCTCCGTGATAAAGATCGGCGTCACCCAGAACCAGAAGACGAGAACAACCGAAAGTACCTGCGCCGTGTCGCGCAGGTACACCTGTAAGCCAGCCACGATCCAGCCCACGCCGATTGCGAACAGTCCCACCAGCAGCATGTAGAGCGGCAGCATCAGCATCCACATACTGAAGTGGCCGGTGATGACGCCGATCCCGGTGATCACCAGGGCCACCACCATCAAGTGGCTGGCGAGCGAAGAGAGAAAGATGGAAACCGGCACGATCTCGGCGGGAAAAACCGTTTTGGTGATCAGGTTGGCGTTGTCCAGCATGGAATTCGCCGAGCGTGTCACCGTGTCCAGGAACAGCAGCCACGGGAGGTATCCGCAGAACAGGAACAGCGGATAATTCTGCGTCGGCTGGCCGGGTGGCACACTCTGGTGCAGGCAAAGTTGAAACACGAACACCCAGCTCACCAATTGCACCAGCGGCAGGATCAGCCCCCACATCCATCCGGCCGTGGAGCCGATGAAGCGCTGCTCGAAATCGCGCCGGACCATTTGGAGCAGCAGCGTGCGCCGGTGAATCAGGTTGCGCGCGAAATGGTGTCCGGGGAGTGGCATGCGACTCCAAGGTTACTATGGTGCTGACGTTTGAGGAAAGGGCCACGATGAAAGCCTGCGTACTTCGCCATCCCGCGCCGATCGAAACGAATCCGCTCCAATACACGGACGTGCCCAAGCCCGCCCCTTCCGGAACTCAGGTCCTGGTACGGGTTAGCGCATGCGGTATTTGCCGGACGGATCTGCACGTTATCGAAGGCGAGTTGGCGACGCGCAAGTCGCCGATTACGCCCGGACATCAGGTTGTAGGTATCGTCGACTCCGTGGGCGATCGCGCCAAGCAGCACGCTATTGGAACCCGGGTCGGCATTGCGTGGCTCCACTCCACCGATGGGACCTGCGAATACTGCCGCGCGAAAAAAGAAAACCTCTGTAACGATCCGACGTTCACCGGCTGGACCGTGGACGGCGGCTATGCCGAGTATGCGCTGGCTGAGGAGAGCTTCGTCTATCCGATTCCGGAAGGCTTTGACGATCTGACGGCCGCGCCACTGCTGTGCGCCGGGATCATCGGATTCCGGGCGCTGCGGCTCTCCGGTATCGAGCGCGGCGGCCGGCTGGGCCTGTATGGATTTGGCGCCGCGGCCAGCGTTGCGATTCAAGTCGCACGGCATTGGGGCGCCGATGTCTACGCCTGCACGCGCGACGAGCGGCATCGGAAACTCGCGCTGGAGCTCGGAGCGGTGTGGGCGGGTGGAACCATAGCAGATCCGCCGGCGAAGCTCGACAGCGCCATCGTCTTCGCGCCTGCGGGCGAGATCGTGCCGGCGGCGTTGAAAGCGTTAAAGAAGGGCGGAACCTTGGCGCTGGGCGGGATCCACATGAGCGCGATTCCCTCGCTCGATTACGATCTGCTCTATCAGGAGCGCGTGGTTCGCAGCGTCGCCAACAACACTCGGGAAGACGGGCGCGATTTCTTGAAAGTGGCCGCCGAAATTCCCATTCACACCGAGATCGAAGTGTTCCCGCTTGAAGAAGCGAATCGGGCTCTGAATTCCCTGAAGAACGACGCCATTCGCGGCGCGGCAGTTTTGAAGGTCCGATAATTCGCCCTGTGGGGTCGCGGCTCGGAATCCGCACCGGTGCGCTCACAGCCGCTATCGGAGCCGCGACCAGAGGAGCGAAACAAATTGCGGCTTTCTCCGTGGCCTCTTCAGCGTGCCGAGTAGCCAATCGTGCGACGCCTGGTTCCCGAGTTCTAATTCGTCTTCAATGCCACCTTCTGGCCGTAGAGCTTACGATAAACGTCGGCGTTGCGCAGCACGCTTTGCACGTACGCGCGTGTCTCATTGAACGGGATGCTTTCCACGAACTCGGCTGGCTCGCGGTAGTTCCCCGCCGCCATCCAAGCGGTGACGTGCGACTTGCCCGCATTGTACGAAGCCAGCGCAGCTTCCCACTTACCCTGCAACTCGTCGGAAAGCTGCCTCAAGTAGTAAGTGCTCATCTTTAGATTCGTATCCGGAGTGAACAGCATGGCGGTGCGGAAACGAGGAATTCCGAGTTTCCGGCTGAGCTGGCGCCCCGTGGCCGGCATCACCTGCGCCAGGCCGCGGGCGTTGGCGTGAGAGATCGCCTTGGGATTAAACTCGGATTCCTGGCGAATCAGCGCGGCCATCAAATAAGGATCCAGCATCTGCGCGCGGCAATATTCTTCGAGCGACTTGCGATAGGGCAGCGGGAATGCCAGGCGCCAGAACTTGTCCGGAGCGGCGTCGAGCGACATCGAAAGATAGCCGGGAGCGTAATGCTTGATGTAGCGGATGGCCTGGTCGGGAGCGTCGCGCTGGCTGGCCAGATCCGCCAGTTCGATCGCCATGATCTGCGGCTGGCCGTCCGCCTTCGCGCCAAAGCGAAGCTCGGCTTCCGACAGATCGTCGAGGCCCGCTACGTCGAGCAAACGCGCGCGCTCCAGGCGCTGCTTGGTGAGCGGCGTGGGATCGAAGCTTTCCGGAGCGCGCCGATTTACGATTTGAATCGCGCTGAGAAACTGCGCGGTGGCGGGCTCTGCCGAAGCGGTCAGAAGAGACGGAGTTTCCAGCCGCTCACGCGCGAGAATCGCATAGTAATAGTTCGGATACGCATTGTTCACCGCGTCATAGTAGGCGCGCGCCTGGGCCCAATCGGATTTCGATTCCGCGATTCGTCCCAGATAGTAGAGCGCCGGACTGGTTTGATCGGAAGCTGCGTAGCGCGTCAAATGCTCGCGCAGCATGCCCTCGGCTTGGGCCGGATCGCGCAGGTACGTGGACCAAGCGACCTTCCAGTGGCAGGCCGCCTACTGCGGGCCGTTGCCAATCGACTCGAATCAGGTCCGATACACCGGCTGCGCGGCGTCCGGCTGATTGGTAGCCGCATAGTAGTTGCTCACCGCCACCAGCGCTTCCAGCCGCCAATGCGATTGCGGATAGGATTGCGCCAGCTTTTCGAGAGTGGCGTTCATTTCGTCCAGGCGGTTCAACCGGCGCTGGCAATCGAGCAGATAGTAGAGCCGTTCAGCTTCCGCGTCGGGCGCAATGGCCTGGAACGAGTTCAGATATTTGTAAGCGGATTCGTTCTCTCTGGCGAGATACGCCGCGGCGCCGATGCGCACACGCGCCAGGTCCAGGCTTTCGCCGCTCAAGCGCGGCAGCAGTGCGGTGAGTTCCTTGCCCGCTCGCGTGTAGTCCCCCCCGGCTTCGAGTTTCAGGCCGCGAGCAAACAAAGCCTCGGGCGAAATTCCTGGATAGCGAGTCAGCGCCGCTTCAGCGGCCGATGCTTCCTTCGACAGCGGATACTCCACAAAGATCTTTTGATAATGCTGCGCGGCCGCCTCCGAATTATTTTGCGCCTCATAAGCGCGCGCCAGCAGCAACTCGGCTTGCGGCGTAGAGAGGTCCGCCAAATGCTGCTGGACCAGCGTGACGGCGGCCGCCGGATTGCCGCTTTGCAAATACGATTCGGCATGCAACACAACCGCCTTCGTCACCAGCGCCGATGCGGGCGTCGATTTCCACACCGGCTGCAAGGCCGCCTCGGTATCGTTGAATTGCCTCAACCCGGCTTCGGCCACCGCGCTTAGGTAAGCCACGTAATCGGCCAGCTCAGGCAAGCGCTTCCCGGACGCCTTCAAATGAGTGAGCGCATCTCCGAACTGAAGCTGATCGTCTTCGGTGGCGCCTAGCAGCAGCAGGGCCAGAGCTCCGTTCTGGTCCGTGCGATGCGCCACGGCATAGCGCAGCACCGCCGCGCGCGTAGTGGCGTTTGGCGTCTTGCGATAGCGGTCGGCTACGGCTTCCAGAGCCTCTGCCGCGGACAAAGCGGCGGAAAAAACCGTGGCGCACAGCACCGCAATCGCGGCCCGGCGCCAGAGGCTAGACCATCGCCCCCGGATAATTTGCCCCCAACATTTCAGCGTCATCGTTTGCCAGCGTTCTCACCAGCTCGAGATGGAGATAATCCACCATCGAGTCCGATGCATTCAAAAACTCGCGGCGAAAAGCCTCGCGCGCCGCATCCATCTCTTCTTTAAGAGACGTATATAGATCGTGCGCGGTACGTCCATTCTTCACCTTTTCCGATTGATAAAGCCTAATCTCGGCCACTTGGACCCGGGCGAAGCGCTGGGCTCGTAGGTGCAAGTCCCTATCTCCGCGGCTAAGGGAAAACCATGAGAGGATCTCAGGCTTTTGCGTTGGAACGGCGATGTTCACCAATCCATCCCCAGACACGCTTCCAGGCGCAACTGCGGCGACGATCGGCACGTTGGCGCCCCGGCGAGGCTCCAAAACCGCGCCCGCGGTCGCCACCAAAAGCTCCAGGGCGTCCACGTCCACGTCGCCGGAGTCAGCGTACAGGATCGCCGGAACATCCGGCCCCGCCACCACCGGAAACAGATGGACCTTGGCGTCGTCAGAATTGGGGCCTTCACCCAGATACGCGGCAATGGGCCCCGACAATTCGCTGCTCGATCGCATGGCAATCAGCGTGTCGCGGGTCTCGATAGCGGCCGCAAACGCCGGAGCGTCATCGAGCGATACCGCAGCGGCCAGATCGGCGTCGTCGAAGTTGCGCGTGGTTTCCAGATGCAGCTTGCGATCGCGAATCAGAAACAGCGCCGCGCGCCCGCAAAAGCCTCGTGTGGCGTCCACCAGCGTGTTGCTCCACTGGCGTTCGTTTTCAAAACCGCGCAGCCGCCGCGTGATCTGGTTCAGTTTCCGGATCAGTTCCCGCCGCGCCGTCTCGGCCGAGCGATTGGCTTGTTGAACCCGTGCTTCGAGCGCATCCTGGTGTTCCTCATCCAGGCGCGCCGCCAGTCCGGCCACGGTCTCCTCCAGCACGCGCTCCATGCGCTCTGGCCACTGCGCTTCCATTACGTCCCGGACCCGCTCGATATGTTCCCGCCAGGCCAGCGCCAACTGCTCCCGAACGATATCGTTCGCGTCGGCGAGCAACTCGCTGGTGGCTTCATTCATGGAAAACAGGGACCACTACCATTGTATCGGACGCGTTTGCTTCCGCCACAAACGCGGCTCCCCTAGGAATAGGTAGTTGATGTTCTGCGGGCAATGTCGAGCACATCAACATGATGCCGGTTTGGTTGGATAGACATCGAAGAAGATCCGATAAGCCCCACATCTTCGGCGCCAGGCGGACCGCTCGGATGTCAGGCGGACCGATGTCGCCGCTAAATGGGTTTTGCTGCATTTCGACCAACGCAGCCAGAAGTAGACGACGGCTCTTAGCGGGAGATCTTGCGAGCTGCCTTTCGGCCCGTTTTGCGATGTGGATGGTCCAGGTCATGGAGCAGTTCCTGGAGCGCTACGTAATGGCCCTGGCTAATTTCGGCGCGGCCTTTACGGATCGCCGATAAATCGGATTTGGTCGGCGTGTAGGCGCCGTAGTGGTTCTCGAAATACTGCCGCCAGGCTTCACGCACGAGCTCGGACCTGGTGCGGTTTTCCTTCTTTTGAACCTTCTTCATCTGCTCCGCCATGGCTGCAACAACACCCAACCCTTCGAACTTATCAGGTGCCGGGGTACTGGTTCCGCTTCGAAGTGGCATACCTACCTCGCCGGCGCTGGCTCCGGATGCACCGGCAACAGCATCCCGGTCAACCGAACCTGCTTCCGCCCGCTCGCCAATTCCAGCACGATGTGGCCGTCGGGTTGGCTCGCGCCCTGGCCCACCAGTGTTTCGCCGCCTTGGAAAACCTGCACGTTCGATAGCAGCAGCCGGCCCACACCGGCCGTTCCACCAAGTTGATAGGAACCGGAGACCTCGCGCACCTCAGCGTCGGGCGCCAGCATAATTCCGCGCCCCTCGAAGGTACCCTTGGAGCGCAGATTCAACAGCAAGTCCGGGCCGATGCCACGGGTCTCGAGTTCGCCGCCGACATCGAGCTGGCCGTTGCGATAGTCGAAATTCTCGACTGCGCCCTGCAACTCGTAGGACGGTTCGGCCCGGGCCAGGTTCACCGACATCTCCCCGGCAGCATGCATATTATCCAAATGCCACTCCATATCGGACACCGTGATGGACGGCCCTCGCCACGTGGCGTGTGCGGTCAAAGCTCCCAGCGGAAAATCGCCATTCATCAGATTGACCACTTGCACGCTGACCTGCGCGTCACGCTCCTCCAGCCATTTCGGAAGCGGCTGATCGCGCCGGAATGCGCGGGCCAGGAAGCCTTCATTGCGGCGCAGGGCGGGCAGCATCAGACCCTCCATGTCGGCCAGTTGCAGCTCGGGAATGGTGAGGCGCAGCCGTTGCGAATGCGTTGCCGTGGTCTCGTGCGCCGCGGTCTCGTGCGCCGTGGTCTCGTGCGCCGCGGTCTCGTGCACACTGGCGTCATAATGATAATCGCCCTCGAACTTCACCGTGCCGGCGCGCCCGCGCATGCGGGGGAGTTGGAATCCGCCGTCGTTCATCTGTACGGTGGCCGAGGCAATTCGGACAGGCAAGTCCACACCGGGAATTTCAATAACGGCGTTTTGCAGGTCGTATTGGCCGGACCAAACGCCGGGATTTTCGGCGATCTTCTCATACGAGATCCAACCCTTCCACGAACCCTGATGAAGCCGATCGAGCAGCGGGATCGGCGCGGCATCCAATAAGTGGGCGCTCCCCGCCGCCAACTGCCGGGTGCCGATGCGGAACGCCGCGCGGCTATTATCGAGCGCGTACTCGCCTTCAATCTGCGCGGACTGGCCGTCCTCCATCTCGACGTCCGAAGGCGCCAGCACAACCTTGCCACCGGAAATCTGCACTTGCGCGGAATCCAGATGCGCTGAGCCGCCTTGCGGAAATTTTACTGAAGCGCTGGACAGCGACAACTGCCCTCCCACGCCCGATTGGCTGGAGTAACCGATAGCGCCTTCTACTTGGCCTTCCACCTGCACGCCAGGCGGAAACGGCGCCCCGAAATGCCGCGCGGTTTCCACCAGCGAGGCGGCCGGAAGATTGCGGAAGTGCAGATTGCCGGACCATTTCGGAGCGGCCAGATAATCGTCCAACTGAAATTCGGCCGCCACTGGATCGGACTGTGCGGGCGTCGTCAGCGACGCCAGTTCCAGGTGATGGCCCGTCAGGTTGAGCAGGCCGCGATAGTTGAGCGTCCAGCCTTCGCCCGGAGCCGGCATCAGATCCCAGCGATGCACGTCGCTGATGTTCAGGCCCCCCGTGATGTCGAGCTTGGAAAGTGGTCCGGAGAGCTTCGCGTTGGCCAGCACATAGCCGTGGACGCCTAGGTCGCTGCCATGAAAAAGCCGCGCCAGTTCGGAAATCGCGGTGCGATCCAGATTCACTCCCAGGTCGAGTCGATCCTCGCCGTTCGGGCCCGATTGCAACAAGCCGCGCGCGGTCAACTCGCCGAAGCTCTGCGACGCCTGATCCGTGCGGGAGGGCGCACCGGAAAAGCGGATCACCACTTCGCCATTTTCGTTGGGATAGACATCCATGTCTGAGTCGCTGATGTAAAAGACGGACTTGGTGTCGCCGAACTGAAAGTCGATGCGGCCGCCACGGATCTGAATGTCGGGTACGCTGCGCCGATGCGCGACGCCGGCCCGCGAGTGGCGATCGAGCAGCGGCTGAATGTTCCAGGGACCCGACGGCATCTTCACCACGTTCACGCTGGGCGTATCCAGACGCAGACTGGAGAACTCGAGATGGCCGGAGAAGAAGCTGGTCCAGCGGATGCGCGCCTGCATGGACTCAACATGCGCGAAGGGTTCGATGCCCGCGGCGGGATCGTCGTCGATCAGGACGTCGTCCACGGTAAAGCCGGGACCGGTGAAAAGATTCAGGTGAACGGCGCCCAGGTGGACGGGGCGGTTCAGCGCTGCTTGGAGCGCGGCCTGAATGCGCGGCCGAAAACGATCGGCGCTTACTCTTGGCGCTGCCAGGCCGACAAGCACCACCAAAAGCAACGCGACGAGAATCCAGCGACGAAGAGTTTTCATGGCTGCCGCGCTAACAGCTCCGCATACGCGGCGGGATCGTCGACGTCGGTGACAACGGCCGAATCGGAGACTTCGACGTAGACCGTCTGCGCAATGTGGCGATGGATGACCTCGCTCGCTTTCGCGTCCGGCGGCACAGCGAGCAACTCAGCGATCAGCGGACGCGCGATGCAGACCGGATGGCCGTGCTGGCCCGCGTAGATGGGCACGGTGACCGGAGCGCGATGGGAGCGAAACCGGGCGGCCAGCGTTTCGACGGTGGACACATCGATGTTCGGATGATCCACCGGCAGGAACATCGCGGCGCCCGCGGCGTCGGGAACCAGCGCCAGGCCGCATTGCAGCGAGCTGAGCATGCCGCGGTCGGGATCGGGATTCTCGGCGAAGAGAACATCCCGGCCGCGTTCGATGCCGGCGCGAATCCGATCTGCGTGTTGTCCGACCACAACGACGATCGGATCGCAGACCGCCGAGAACACGCGAATCAGCCGGTCGAGAAACGTTTCGTTCTGAAAAAGGAGCAGCGCTTTGGGAGTGCCCATGCGGCGGGAAGCGCCGCCGGACAGAATGATGCCGGCGATTAGCTCGTCCGGCCTCACTTTAAGACGGCTCGCGAAGCTTCGCTCGCGAAAATCGATTTGGCCGCGCTACGCCATTCCGAATCCGGCGCCCGGCGGACTGCGATCATCTCGGCCACCACGGAGACGGCAATCTCTTCCGGCGTGATGGCGCCAATGTCAAGTCCCATGGGGGCGAAAACGCGGTCGAAAGCGGCGCGCGCGATGCCTTCCTTCTCCAGCTCCTTCACCACCCCGATTACTTTGCGCTTGCTACCGATCATCGCGATGTATTTGGCGTTGGTTTCCACCGCCCAGCGCAGTACACGCATGTCGTCGCGATGGCCGCGCGTGACGATGACCACATAGCTGGTATCGCGGACCGGAAGCTTCGGGAAGACTTCTTCGTATTCCTCGGCGTAAACTTCGTCGGCTTCCGGGAAGCGCTCGCGGTTGGCGAAGGCTTCGCGATTGTCCACCACCACCGAGGCGAACCCGGCAAGTACGGCGACCTTGGAGATGCTTTTCGAAATGTGGCCGGCGCCAAAAATGTAGGCGCGGGGCTGGGGAACCACCGGTTCGACAAACACGCTGAGTTGTCCTCCGCAGATCAGGCCGTTGTCGTAAGCGGCATCCTGGCCAAGGCTGAAATTCATCTGGCGCGGCCGCTCGGTTTCCATCACTTCGCGCGCGGCGTTCCAGACTTCAGCCTCCACGCAGCCTCCGCCGACCGTGCCGATCATGGAGCCGTCCTCGCGCACCAGCAATTTAGCGCTTTCGTAGCTGGGAATGGAGCCGTTCACCTGGACGATGGTGGCCAGCGCGCACTTCTGGCCCAGGCGGCGCAGGCGGACCACTTCTTCGTAAATGTCCATGCGTTTGAATTATACCGTG
>VFSW01015089.1_pt1 | contig 10647 bp, 25 predicted proteins | sample 5358111 | NCBI WGS metagenome assembly VFSW01 (sample SAMN11554181, study PRJNA540505) | mine drainage metagenome | isolation source: sediment from site ElyBrook_90M | place: USA: Ely Copper Mine, Vershire, VT | collected 2017
CGAGGGATCGGATTGTTTCGACGGCCGCTATAGAGTGCCTCGTGACGTCACAGCCGCCCCACCTGGTCTGCCTTGGCCTTGTTGAGCAGCGCGTCGTACTGGTGCCGCTGCGCCTCTAGGTCCGCCTTGAGCTGCTCTTGCGCCGCCGCCAACTCGCGCTCCGCCTTGGACCTCGCCCGCTTCTGAGCCTCCACCTCGGACTGCTCAGCCTCGAGCCGCTGCTTGAGCCGATCGCGCTCCCCCTCGAGGCTTTGCACCTGGCACATGCGGTGGTCTCAACACCCTGGGGGCAAGCGCTTCATCGAACAAGAGCCGCGTATGAAATACCTGCTGTTTCATCTTTTTGAAGGTGAGCTCCATCTCAGCCTGCTTGGTGGCTAGGCGTTCGCCCTCTTCCATCACCTGTTGGTCAAAAAGTAATTTATACTTTGAAGGAGGGTAATGTTCACGACTGAAGAAAGTCGAAGAAATAAATTTGATCCAGAGCGACACCTCGGCTGATGCCCGCCATGTACCTGCTTAATGATGGCGTCCTTCTCCTTGATGAGCCCAGAGTACTCGTTGATCTTTTCCGACCCCTTCTTGAGCGCGTCGCGCTCCTTGGAGATGGCGTACACCTTTCTCTCCGCCGCGCCCAGCCTCTGCTCGTACTCTGCCCTCATCTCCTCGAGGTCCTGCTCGCTGACCTTGGACGACCGCAGCGCCAACTCCTCATTCCTCTCCTTGAGGCCAGCGACCAACTGCGCAGGAGAGCTTCATCAAAGGGAGGCCAAAGCACCAGAGAAGTCATGCTCACACCTGCTGCAGGGCCGAGAGCTGCTCTGCATCTCTGAGCACTTGCAGCCTGCCGGCCGCCGCCGTCTCATGCAGCTGTAGCGCCAGGGCCTCGAGCGCTGACCGAGAGAGCATGGCCAAGCCTTCGAGGGGCTCCAACGGCTGAGCAGGGTCCACATCGTTGATAATGCTGTCTGATGCCGGGGCCTTGGCAGCGACGGTGTCAACGAACACCGGATTCTGGACGGCGACCGTCGGGGCCCCCCCCCGTCCCAAAACCTCAGGCCCTGAGGCGACAGCGACGTTAGGCTGTGCCGCTTCAAGGCTGCTGCTGGCTGGCGACTCTGCTGGTGCGGGGCCTGCCGCCGATCCCCCGAGGTGGGAAGATGGCGGGGAGGAGTGAGACGGCTCATGAGTGGCAGAGAAGAGGCGAGTTGGGCTCTGTGACGAGGGGGAAGACGGTGCGGCGGCAGCCACAAGCGCCTCCTCCTCCTCGCCCAACTCCTCTTGGCGGTGCTCTGAGCCGTTGGTGTCATGTTGTTGCAGAGACGGTCGCAACAGATCGGCTTCGGGGGCTGATTATACTTCATGCTCCTCAGCAGCTGATGGGATGGCAGTGGATGATGATGTGGACGGCAGCTTCACGGGGCTAGGCTCGGGCTCATCCGCGATTGTTGATGGCTGCGCTGCCCTCTCGGTAACAAGCGGCGCCCTCGTCTGAGCCGCTTCAGGACCAACATCCTCAGCCCCGGCCCCAGCAGCAGCCTGCTTGACCTTCTTCACCACTCGCACCAGCTTCTTGGGGCCTTGGGGCGACTGCGCGGCCTCCACGCCGCCGGACGAGGCGTGGGCCGTCGACGACGACTCGGGCTGGACCGTGGTTTCGCCCGCCGCTGGCGGAGCTGCCTTTCTCACCACCTTGCGAACCACCGTTTTGGTGGGCTCCGTCGACGCGGCGGCGGGGGGGGTGACCTGCGAGGCAGCACGCACACGCATGAGCCTCATGCGCGTCGAGGCGCCCATGTGAGAGAGAGGAGAGAAGGCCAACCTGATGTTGGGCAGCAGCATCCGGCACAGTGCCTGCACGCATGGGTCATCACAACACTCAATTTTTTTTTCATTTTGAACGAGCGAACCTGCGCCGTTCTGCGCTCCCTCTGCAACAGCTTTCGAAGGATCGATGCCAAGAGCGTTGGACAGTCCCGATTCGAGATCGCTCGATGCGTTCAGCAAAGCCTCTCCGATCACCGATCCGATGACCGATTTGGAGAGGTCAAAGCCGGAGAACATTATTTCGAGAGGTCTAAAAAAAAAAAAAAAAAAAAACACTGGAGAGGCTCCTCTCTGGACCAGAACCAGAGCAGTATGGTCGTCCAATTCCCCTCCTCAAAGGGGAACACACAAGAAGCAGTGTTCTTCTTGTGCTCGCAGTCCTACCACACTCCCTTCTTCAAGGTCGGTCAGGTGAACCTTGATTTGGCAGTGAGTAACCCGTATCAGGCAGGCATCAGTGAAGGTTCATTCGCTGCATATGCCAATGACGTCAGTGTCACCAGGTCCGTCGGCAGCAGAGGGGGGCAATGTTAGGGACAACAATGACTGCGTTGCCTGTTTGCAAGCAGAGAATCTGTTGAATCTCCATCGGGTGCACCTTGGCTTGGAAAAGGCATGATTCCAGGGAACAACATTGCGCAGATCAGAATAGAATCCCTTCACCACACCCTGTTGCACACTCATAATACAGGGGTAAACCCTACCCCTGCAGCCGTTACAAACGCTCGGAGCTCGCTCGCCCCTTTCTGCCTTTCGTCCCTTTCCCGCCCCGATGTCCTACCTATCGGCGGACGCCCGGCGATACATAAGGGCCATCGTCAAGAAAGTGCATCCGGACCTTTTTCCGTCGCACGACTACGAGCGCCTCATCAACGCCGAGTCCCTGAAACTTTTGAATGTCTACGTCGACCAGCTCAGCTCGGGCAAAGTCCCCAGACCCACACGGCTGGAGTTCCATGTCAAGGAGGACGTATCAGGCAGCAGCAGCTTGAAGAAGATTACCGCAAGCCTCTCTGGTGGGGGTTGCTCGGCCATGACCCCATGCGTGCGCGTTGCGTGACACACGCCCACGCAGGCAGCGGGAACCTGTCCCCTCTGTTCTACTCTTTTGGGCTGATTGACCTGCAGCGGCTGCAGCAAGACGAGGCCCTCCATGGCTCGTCGGGCAGCTCATCAGACAGAGACTTCTTCTCCTGGCTGCATCAAACTGTGGCCGAGGCGGTTCGAACAGCGGAGCAGCACGAGACGCTCAAGCTCAGCATCCGGAAATTGCGGCTGAACCTCGAGGAGACTTTTTTGCTTTCGGCTGTGCAGGTCCCATCATGAGGGCATGATGGTTATTGAGTTGACTCCAACGTGTTGTTTTGTCGTCACAACTTTTGTCTCCTATCCCCTGCAGGTGGGGGCCGAGTATGCGGCCAGCATCAAAGAGCAGGAGCGACAAGTGGAGGCGCTCATTCTACTGGAGCAGACGCTCGCGACCATGTCGTTGGAGGGGGTTAGTTGTGAGGGTGTCAGCATGCAATTGTACCATCCAGAGGTGAGAGCAGCGATGGAAGAAATGTTATGCTAACGAAATTTGCTTGGAAGGAAGTGCTTTTTCTCCCCTCATCTTTCTTCGCCTCACCGTGCTTTTCTCATCCTTCAACAAGGTGTGCCCCAAGGAGACGACGGGCTACGTCGACGACCGAGGCCTCTTCCAGATGCGCACTGACAACATGAGGGCCTACATTGGCGACGACGGGTGGGACTGATGAAATTTGATTCTAGCATTTGACTCTGCCTCACCGCCTGTGAGCCTGTGGATGATGTCTTTCAACCAATGATTCCTGCAGGCGAGTTCACATCGTGGCTGACCGGCGGACGATGAGGAGCGAACTCGCCGCGCTGGACCTTGTTCGCGCCCGGTCCCTGACGCAGGCGGCCTACATGTGGGTCCGCCGGGTGAGGGAGCTGACGAGCCCCATCACGGAGCTGCTGCACGTCCGAAGCGTGTGGTGTGACACCAAGGCGGAAGTCAACAGCCAGAAGTTTGTGCTCTGGGCGGGGTACCTGCTCGAAAAGAAGTGAGGATGTCTGTTGCTTTCGGAGTGATTGTCGGATGCTGCACCTGCCTTGTTTCTGAGCATTCACAGGTGTGAGATCGAATACCCCCCTTGCTGCAGGGAGCCTGTCTCTGCGATGCTGGCGAACAAGAGTTTCTCCTTCTCCGTCATTGTTCACTGCGACCCCCAGGCGCCGCTCATAAACTTCCATCCCTCGAGCCCCATCCTCAACGTGAGCGCCGACTGCCCGCCCGACCACCTAGTTCAGTTCCTCGTCTCCGAGGCGGGCGGCGAGGCCAGCCAGGCAGCCAGCAGCGCCCACCTGTCCAAAGCAAAGGAGGAGGCACTGTTGGAACAGGTGTGAGGGGGCAAGGCGTCCTTGTATCACATTATCGTGCTTGCAATTGGTCCGACTCAAACCCCTGGCTGTCAGGTCCGATTGGCCCTTGAAGCCAAGTGCGTGATCAAGATCTGCATGAACGACAAAGTGGCCGAGGGCGCGCGGCGGCTGCTGGACCACGCAGAGCACATCCGGACCAAGATTGACCTCCGCGGCTGTTGCCTGGCCCTGGACGATTGCTATGAGGTTTGGGATTCAGGCTTCATCTCCATCCCATACGACTTCTCCATCCACGAGCTGCCTGAGAAGATGAAGATGCTCAAAGCGGGACAGAAGCCGCCCCCCGGCGCGCCATCGACAGGCATGTCTTCCGACGGCGCCGATAGCAGCAGCGGTCAGCAGCGGCGGACGACGGCCGTCAGGGCGTTGCCTCGGTCCTACGCTGCAGTCGGTGTCAGTGGTCTGGGGAGTCAGCACTCTTCGGCAGCCACGGCAGGAGCTTCTGTGCCTTTGACGGGATTCCTGGGGGGACTGTGGTTCGGAGCAGTTTGTCAAAATCGCCGAGTTTGTGCCCCGCGCCGGATCAGCGCATGCCGTCCAGTGCTGGCCTCTGCCGCTCCGAGAGCCAGTCTGCCAACATCTCAGAGGAGATGCGCGAACTCTGGAAGGGTCTTGAAGCTTTAGTCAGGGAAAGATTGTTGATTGGTTGTCTGTATTTTTTTCTATTCTATGTTTGGTGAGTTGAGTGTTCATAGGTGTAGGTTTTATCCGCAGCAGAAAAGGCTCCAAATTCCGTTGTTGAACATCAATTCCTAATCTGTGACTTGGAACGGAGCCTCCTTGCTCTTCCACAGGATGACGTGAAGCGTATCGATCTTGAGATGTATCATTTGCCTCGTTTCGTGGCTCACAGAACCTGCCACGTCATGGGAACGGAGAGACGAACGACTCAAAAATGCACTGCGGAGCGTGCAAACAGGCGGACATGTTACAGAGCCCAGCCCTCTCACTTGCAAAGCTCTTGCCAACCGCGCAGTGATAGACTCCCTCTGCCGCCTTTCCGCTTCCAGGGTACTTCTTGTCATATTGGTGCTTTATGTAAAAGGCAATGTCTTTAAGCTGCTTGAATTTGTCGACCGCCACCAGCGACATTTGAATTGCATCTTGCTGTGGGAGTGAATGTGCATGCATGTGAGAGCAAGGTATGCCATGGCACAGGTCGATGTACTTACCTCGAACGATTCGGGCATGTAGCTGGTCATGACTTTATATGTGTGCTGGCCCTGCATCTGGTACTCCTTCTCCGTCTGCTGCTCTTCCATAGCCTCGAAGAAAAAGCCCGATTTCAATGTCCTCGAAGGTCAAGCCGCGGGCAAGAAGGTTATGCACGCTAGCGTGTTGTTGTGTAATGGTCCTCGATTATTATCGATGGTGCAATGGTGCAAGCGAAACACCCCGCACCCCCACCCTTTGGATTTTTTCGGCGATATTCATCGTCATGAAAAGCAGCATGCTCTCGTTCGTAGGCCGCGCGGTCGGTACCCTCTGCCTCTCTTCTTCAGAGCCTTCGTGGATGATCTTTTTCCTCTCTCTCTCTCTCTCTCAGCTTTTCATTGCCATCTTTGCAGCATCAGCTTATGACAAGGTGGTGAACCGTCATGGATGCATGAGGATCCTGCATCCTCCATTAGTCAGACGTATATATCTGACTTGATTCATTTCAGATTGCCAATTTTGACTACGAGACCGGTGGCGCAGCGACCGCGTAGGTGTTCACGCTGTGCGCTTTGTGACAGCGCCATTGATATCGCCTGAATCGCCTGAATGTCGCCTGAAAAAACCGTTTCCCTTGCAGGTATGCGGCTCCAAAGTTTGACAACTTTATCAGCAAGGTCCACCTCCTCACAGGATTTCTAATTCCAATCGAAAAGGTGATTTCGTCATTCCTCCCTTCTCTTCTCTAGTTCTCATCTCCCATTTCTTACAGGCCGACTATCCAAAACTTTTGATGACTGCCGCTGTCTTCGAAGGCTTAGGCGCAGCCCTTTTCGTCATGGACATTGCTTTCGGGGCGATTTTGCTCTTGATTTTTGTCGTCACAACCTCTGTTGTCATGCATCCTTTTTGGGAAGCCGCAAACGCCCAGGCAAGAGAGTCACCAGGAGAGAGAGAGTCCCTGTCCTGAGAGTCCTGAGAGTCACAAAAAAAAAATGTTTTTCTCACGGGCTGTTGTTACAGATTTACCAGCAGGAAATGGTTCAATTCATGAAGGTAGGTCGAATTTTCAACTCATGTTCATTGGCCAGTCTGAAGTCATAGATATTGAGAGGGGTGAACATCTCTCCATGCATCTCAGAACATGTGCATGGTTGGGACTCTGTTTATCTACCTCGGGAGTGGCAGTGGCACCACGGTTCAGGAGCGCAGAAAGAAGAAGTACGAATAATCGTTGTTATTGATTTAATCTCTATGCAAACACTTTTTCACCCGTGCATAAGACGTTCCAAACCAACGTGGCTGCGACGTACAGACCCGCGGTCACAAGGAACACCGAGCTGAATGATTTTGTGGCCTCCACGATAAAACCGACTGCGGTGACACCGATGATGCCAGAGAAGGTCCCAAAGGTGTTGCACAATCCGAACATCTTGCCTGCAACACGAAAACCACTCGGGGAACAATAGTGGGGACCCGCGTAAGCCCTTGCTTTACCTGCGTGCCTAGGGGCAATATCCGACATGTTTGCCACGAAGCCTGCCTGTCCCAACGAGGTTGTGCCCAGCGCCACAGTCATGGCCGCCACAGCCTGACTTGGTGAGAGCCCTGGCTGCGCCAGCACTAGCAGCGCAACTGCCGGCACCAGAAAGGCTACTGTCTGGAGCCCCTTGCGCACCGTCGTCACGCTGAGTCCGTTGGACACGAGGCTGTCAGCCAGGAGGCCTGCGAAGCTGCTGCCGATCGCCATGACCAGCCATGGCAAGAACGACAAGAAGCTCGATGATCGGAGGTCGAAACCCATCGCCTGAATACCGTATGCAGAGACACTCTTAGGCACGCATTGGAGAAGCTAGACGAGATGTGAAGTCACCCACCGAGCTGAAGTACGTAGGCATCCAATTGAGGTAGATGAAGTAGCCCCAGTGATTGACAATGTTGACGATGATGATGGCCCACGTGGCACTACTGGACAGGAGCTCTCGCACCCCCACTGCCCCAACGGGAGGGCTGCCGGGAGGTGAGGTGGCAAAGCTTGCGGATCCGCAGCAGCTGCTCGCTGCTCTTGCACTCAAAGGCCTGAAGCTGACGCAGCCGGACCCCGATCGAGTCTGCGCTGGGCTAGATGTTGACCCCGCAATCGGGGTGGTGCTCGGGACCGTAGCCATCCAAAAGGCCAGCAAGGGTGCCCCAAGGAGCCCAAAGACCAGGAACAGGGAGCGCCATCCAAACTGGAGTAGCAGGATCGGAGACAAGATGAGGCCAATCAGGTTTCCTGCAATGTTACACAGTCAAGCGCGAGCGTGCTGAGGTTGAGAGCCTGCCTCCTTCATAAGCCTCACCGCTATGGAATCCCGAGAAAGCCATTCCCAATGCCCGCGCCTTGGCTTCGCGAGGAATGTGGTTGGCCATGAGGTTGTTCATGGTCGGCAGCGCCACGCCTTCACCGAGGCCCTGCATCACGCTGGTTGATGGCATGGACACGGTGCTTCAATTTCGCAACCCACCACCATGCAGCGTGCAGCCAGGATGACGGGAATGGCCAGACCCGCCGCAGCAACTTGCGGCGTCAGAGCCAATGGCATGATGATCGATGCAGCTGAGAACCAGGCTATTCCCCCTGCCATCACTATCTTTCCTCCGTACCTTAACAAAACAAAGGTTTTCCTTCACTCAAACAACTTCAGGCGTCACATATCTGTAGCACACTCTCACTTGTCTGCCAGGGATCCTCCGATGAACTGAGTCGCCATGTACCCCCAAAGAAACGCGCTTTGAACGACCCCCTGCATGCTCGCGGGCCACGCAAACTCCTTGGCCATGGGCATGATTGCGACGCTGAGGCAGATGCGGTCCATGTTGCAGAGCATGAGGGTGACGGCTGTGGGAAGGACGACATTCAAGAAGGGATTTCCCTGCTTTGATGCTGCGGGCGATGCAGCCGCAGCCGCCGCCTTGGCAAAAGGCACATTTCTGGCATTGCTGCACCTCTGGCGTATGACGGCTCTGTTCTGATGTGGGCTCAACAGTGCGTGTTGCGCATGCATTCTCAATTCAGTTGATTTTGTTTTTCAACTGTCGTTACCGGTGCTGTTCGATGCTAGTTGCTCGAGATGGCTGCCATTCTACTCAAGATCGGAACGCTCACGCTCAAAACAATCTCCAAGCCTCTTTCGACCTACTTCACAGCTTACGTGATGGATCATCCCGTGTTCAAGCAATACGCAATTGCAGCAGCACAGGTGACACATCAGAGAGCTGGTTCAAAATAACAGGGGCGTGCATGGCATCAGCTGATTCATATGAGCACACACAGAGAATGCACCGGATGGAGGTCTGGATAAATAGGCGCGCTGATGGGAAGACGGGGAGAGCGTTTGTGGGCGACTTGACAGAAGAGAAGTCGGTGGAGATGGCCTCCAAGTTGGCCAGTGAAGGCTTTGTTTTTGCGGTGAGTGTTTGTCAGCGAAACTATGGATTCATGTCAGGTCCCATGAATTGGCGATACACAGGTCGGGATAGGGATAGTGGCGTTTGAATATGAACGACAACGCGTCAAGGAAGTGCAGAGGAAGAAGCAAGAGGCTGAGGAGCGCATGGCGATTCTGTTCAAAGCTCAGCAGGAGCGAGAGGTGTGACCAAGCATCTTTTCCAATTTTTGCCCAGCTTATTGTTTTCCACGCAGCGGTTGGCCAAAGAAAACGAGGCCCAGAGCCGGCTCATAAAGACATTGATGACAAGGGTGGATTCTCTAGAGGACTCTTTACAGATGAAGATCGAGGAGGCCCTCAAGGCGAGACACTTGGAGCAGCATCAGGCCAACAACAGGGGGGGGATGTTCGGGAGCCTCTTCGGTTCGAAAGAAAAAAAGACCCTATTGCCAGCAGAGCCTTTTAAAATCCAAATATCATATCCAGAGTGATTTTCAAAATTTCTTTTCAAATTCTTTGATTTATGACAAATCTGGAATCAGAGATGAGAATGTTTACCGGATGCGTGACTGTTTGACGACCGTCATGAGCGGGAGATCAGGCATCCTGACACTTGGGAAATCAACACTAGCCGTGATTCCTCCGATCCTGATGTCCCCGAAGGAAGCCCCTTGCTGATGCACCTCTGTGATGGTCTCCAACGCCTTCGCAGCGACGCCCGCCTGTATATTGACACACGCCTCCGCCATCATCCTGCACGTCTCATCCACATCCCCAGCCGCTGCCTCCCTCACCCAGCCTTGCACCCAATCCAGCCTCTGCAAGAGCCTCTCATCACCGACTGCAGAGCTGCGGCCACCTCCTCCCCTGCGGGCTAGATGGTGCCCTCTGCTCTGATCCACTTCGCCTCTGCCAGAAAGGAGGGCAGTCGCGACATGCTGTGGCATCAGGCTGGCCACCACTTGGCCGGCAGCCAGGAGGGCCGCGCGCCGCACGTAAACATCGGCGTTGGAGTGCACTTGGCAGCTGCTGAGGAGCTCAAGCGTCGCATTGGCCAGTGGCAGGGCCACAGCGGTGCCTGAGGCGTGCTCCGAGAAGGCAGCGAGCGTGGCAAGCAGCCGCCCGAGGAGCAATGTGTCTCTCCCCAGGAGGTCCAGGCCCGGGCAGGAAGCGTCCACCTGGAGCGGTGGGTAGGTCGAGGTTGGAGACGATCACAGCAATCACGGCAGGCTCAGGGACATTGCTCAAACACAACCCCCCCGCCGGGGGGGCCCACCTGACGCAGCAGCCCCGAGGCCCAGCGCAGCGCTACGTCAGCAAACTGGTTCCGACAAGCCTTTGGCGCGTTGCTTCCTTCTCCAAGCTTCCTCAGGGCGACCGGGCCCCACACTCGCGTGCGGCCAACACCACGCCCTCCTGCGTCAGAGCCAGTCGCTCCTACGGTGTCGACGTTGCCAGCACTGCAGACCTGCAACGGAGGGCGAGGGGCGGAGGGCCGACTGCCGGCCGATTCAACCTGCTGCCCAGACTCTCGCGATGCCAAAGCAGCAGCCGTGGGGTACACGACACGCGGCGCCTTACTGCCCGTTGCAGCTGCCCCGTCCTGCCCGCCTCCGGACGAGCTGAGCAGCGCCGGCGCCTGCTCGGGGTGCGACATCTCGAACGCCGCTGCGGCGAGCGTGTCGAGGACCAGCAGCCTCTGGCTTGTGTCGCGGTGCGGGAGTAGAACTCAGAGAGCAGCGCGTCCCACGACCGGAGGGGGCACAGCGCGGCGAGGGCGGACAGGCTC
>VFSW01015090.1_pt1 | contig 10646 bp, 11 predicted proteins | sample 5358111 | NCBI WGS metagenome assembly VFSW01 (sample SAMN11554181, study PRJNA540505) | mine drainage metagenome | isolation source: sediment from site ElyBrook_90M | place: USA: Ely Copper Mine, Vershire, VT | collected 2017
AAGCCGGGTCAGTTCTCAATGGAAATCCCGGGTCAAATCTCGGCGGAAATCGACAGCGTGTTCACGTTTGCCTTCGGTGACGCGCCCTTGAACGCCCCGCATGAGTTCGTGCTGGCACGATATAATGATCTCGACGGCACGCAGAGGCTTATCCGCGAACATGCAGGCACGCTTGCCGCCGTCGTGATCGAACCCATGCTTGGCGCAGGTGGTTCGATCCCTGCGACACAAGCGTTCCTCTCAATGCTGCGCGAGGAAACGGAGAACGTTGGAGCGCTTTTGATCTTCGACGAAGTCATGACGTCGCGGCTGTCGGCTGGCGGCCTTCAGGCCGTGCACGGAATCAGCCCAGACTTCACGTCGCTTGGAAAATACTTGGCGGGCGGAATGTCATTCGGCGCCTTCGGTGGCCGTCGCGCGCTAATGGAACGCTTCGACCCAAGCAGGCCTGACGCGTTCTTCCATGCGGGAACGTTCAACAACAACGTGTTATCGATGGCGGCCGGTATCGCTGGGCTCGAAAGCGTGTTCACGCCCGAGGCGACGGTTTCTCTCAATCGGCGCGGCGATGCTCTTCGCGATATCCTCAACAGCGCCTTCAAAGGCCACGGCGTTGCTATGCAGACCGTTGGCTACGGCTCGTTGATGACAATCCATGCCACAGCGAACAAGATAGACTCTCCTGAAGATCTCAGCACGTCCAATCAAACGGTCAAAGAGTTGCTCTTCTTCGATCTTATCGCCGATGGGTTCTGGATCGCGCGGCGCGGCATGGTCAGCCTCAGCCTCTCCGTCACCGACGACGATTGCGCCCAGTTCGCTGGCGCCGTGGAGTCATTCGTTGAACGGCGAATCAGATTGCTCCCATCCTGAAAAGCTGTGCCGATTTTTTGGCCGTGCTAATCGGCGGGCCAGCCGCCGCGCCACAAGCATGTCCGCTGGTGGCGCGAGGGCTGGCACACGATGGCGGGATGTGAATCGACGCCGAAGGGGAACCCCGCTGCGGAGCCGGGTCAACCGATGGATATATCGCCAATAATCTCGCTCACCCCAGGGTCCCGGCAGCGCCGATCGGCGTCCAATCGAACCCCACCGTAACGCCCGATTAGATAGTTAATTCAATAGGTTCGAGAGAGTGCTGCGGGGGGGGGCCACTTCGACGCCGTTTCACACCCGTCATGGTGCCGCCCAGCCGCGCCGTGGGTTGATGGGGAGAGGCCGCCGCAGGCGAAGCTGGCCGGTTGCCGATCCGCCGCCCCTTTTCGGCCGTGCGATCGCACGCTCTGCGCATCGTGGCATCGGGCAGACGAGCTGACAGATGGGTCGCGCGGCGGCAGCCCGGGGCAGGCTCGACCTGTTCCTGGCAATCGACCGGGTCTCGAAGTTCACCTGCGTCGAATGCCGCGGCGGCGCCCACAGCGCCAGGAATTGTAACTGTAGGGCTTATCAAATCAGCCGCCGGCAAACCCGGAGCGGTGCAGTCCCGGCGTGCGGGCGCGATCGGCCGGACCAAGGCGGACAAAAAAAAGGGCGGCACTGTCATGTGCCGCCCCTGAAGTTGCCGCGCTGATCGCGCCATGCGCGCACGCGGTTAAGGGAGGGAGTCCGAAGCCAGCCAACCGGCTTCAACGCTTGTCCTATCGGCCCAGGGTCAACGGCAGGTTAATATCCGTTCATCTTGGGGAGAAAATCGCAGGGGACAGATTTTCTCGACCTGGAGCCTTACGGTTGTTATACAGCATGCAGCATGCTCGTCATTGCCATGAAATGGCGCCGTTTTCTGCCGCTCCTTCTGCTCGGCGCGCTGGCCGCCTGCGGCACCTCGCGCCCGCCGGCGCCGCGCCTGATCGGCCGTTCCGACGCGGTGCCGGGGTTAAGCTGCGTGCCGTTCGCGCGCGAACTCTCGGTACTGGCGATCTATGGCGATGCCTATCAATGGTGGGCGAGGGCGGCCGGGCGGTTCGCGCGGGGGCATCGCCCCGCACTGGGGGCGGTGCTGGTGTTCCGCGCCCGGCCACGAATGCCGCTCGGCCATGTCTCGGTGGTGACCGGCATGGTCGCGCCGCGGCAGATCCTGGTCACGCAGGCGAACTGGGTCTCCGGCCAGCTCGGCCGAGACCAGCTGGTGGTGGATATCTCGCCCCGCAACGACTGGAGCCGGGTGCGGGTATGGTGGCCGCCAACCGGCACGCTCGGCATCACCGATTATGCGACAGACGGCTTCATCCTGCCGCCCCGCCCGGTCTCGCGGACCGAGTTGGCGCGCGCCATCCCCTATGCCGTCCGCTACGGCCTGAATGATTCCGGCCTCGCCCGGCCACGGGCGCTGGCGCAGGTGCGCTTCGCGTCGAAGTGAGTCCGCCGCCGGCCCTCTCCCCCGCTTGCGTCGGGACGCCAGCCGGTCCATGTGATGGCCACGCGGGAGCGGCATGCACCGGCCGCATGGCCCATGGCGGGCCGGCTTCAGGAACACCAGGTTCAAGGATCAGGGGATAAGGATGGGCTCTCTCAGCATTTGGCATTGGCTGGTCGTGTTGCTGGTCGTGCTGCTGCTGTTCGGCGGCGGCAATAAAATGAGCGGCCTGATGGGCGATTTCGCCAAGGGTATCAAATCGTTCAAGAAGAACATGGCGGAAGAGGACGACGCTTCGATGGCCGCCCCGGCCGAGAAGCCGTCCGGCACCATCAAGGGCCCGGACGCCAAGACCACCACCGACCAGACCACTTCGGTCAAGAACGGCTGATCGGCCGGCTGTGCCGACTCATCATCTCGCGGCCACCCCGGACACTGTGCGTTGGGGGGTGTTCGGCGCTGAGTTTCCGCCCGTCCTGACCATCGCCTCGGGCGATACGGTCGTGATGGAATGTGTCTCCGGCGGGCCGGACGTGATGCCCCCGGCGGGCTCCGGCATGGCGGTGCCGCCCGCGCTGGGCGCGATCCATGCCCAGCTGCCGCGCGGCACCGGCCATATCGTCACCGGGCCGGTGGCGATTGCCGGCGCCGCGCCGGGCGACATGCTGGAGGTGCAGATCGAGCACATCGCCTTCGGCACGGACTGGGGCTATTGCGGGTTCCGTCCGCTCGCCGGCACTCTGCCGGAGGATTTCCCCGAGCGCTTCCTGACCCATATCCCGATCGACCGGGAGCGCCGCGTCTGCCGCCTGCCCTATGGGGTGGAATTGCCGCTGGCGCCGTTCTTCGGCGTCATGGGTGTGGCGCCGCCGCCGGTCTATGGCACGATCTCCACGGTGCAGCCGCGCGAGCATGGTGGTAACCTCGACAACAAGGAGCTTGGCGCGGGCAGCACCCTGTTCCTGCCGGTCTGGGCGCCCGGGGCGCTGTTCTCCGCGGGCGATGGGCATGGGGTGCAGGGCGATGGCGAGGTCTGCATCAACGCGCTGGAAACCTGCCTGACCGGCACGTTCCGCTTCGTGCTGCACAAGGGATCGCCCACGGCGCCGCTGCTCGCCTACCCGCGGGCGGAAACCGCCACCCATCTCATCACCATGGGATTGCACGCCGATCTCGACCTGGCGATGAAGCGCGCATTGCGAGAAATGATCGCGCTGATCACCGCGCGAACCAATCTCTCGCGCCAGGAAGCCTACCAGTTCTGCTCGCTGGCGGTGGATTTCCGGGTGACCCAGACGGTGAATGGCGAGCAGGGCGTGCACGGCATGCTGCGCAAGGGCCTGCTGTTCTGACCTGCGGGCGGGCGGCCGGCCAGGTTGTCCACATATTTTTTGTTGTCCGGAGGGCGCGCGGGGATTGCCCGCGCGGCGGAGGGCGCTACCGTATGTAGTGGGTGTGCCAAGGGAGCGCCACGATATGGAGTGGTCAGAAGAGACGATCCTACGTCTGCGGGCGCTCTGGGCCGAAGGGCTTTCGACCGCCGAGATCGGGCGCCGGATGGGCATCTCGAAGAATGCGGTGGTCGGCAAGGCCCATCGTCTGGGGCTGCCCGCCCGGCCGTCGCCGATCCGGCGCGAGGGCGTCCGCAGCGGCGCGGCGCGTGCGCCGCTCCCGAAGCGGCCGACCGGCCCCACATTGCCGCCGCTGGCCACGGCCTCCGCCGCCCCGGTGGAAGCACCGCCACCGCCGGCGGCCAAGCCCGCCGGCGCACCGGCGCGCGCCGCAGCACCACGGCCGGTCGCGCGGCCGGCCATGACGGGCGGTCGGCTTCATGTGTGCTGCTGGCCGCTGGGCGACCCCGGCACACCGAGTTTCCGCTTCTGCGATGCCGAGGCGATGGGCGGCAAGCCCTATTGCGCCGAACACGCGGAACTCGCCTATGTGCGGGTGCGGGACCGGCGCGAGGAAGCCGCCTGAAGCGCCGATCGGCGGCGGCGCGGTCAAGATCGCCGTTGCGCCCGGGTGCGGCTTGCGCTTACAGTCTGACGCACGTTCGTTACTGAATCCGGCGGCAGAACCGGAGTGCGGGCGGTTGCGGCGGCGCGACCGAGGCTGGTGCGCCGGCACGCGGTGATGTTCACGAGGGCCCGCCCCGGGTGGCGCGGCGCCAGATCCGGCGCCCCTGCGCTATTCCGTTGCTTTTTCGGGCGTCCCGAGCAGCAGAGGCCGTTCGACGATGCCAACAGGCGCCGTGAAGTGGTTCAACCCGACCAAGGGCTATGGGTTCATCGCTCCCGAGAGCGGGGGGAAGGACGTGTTCGTGCATATCAGCGCCGTGCAGAGAGCCGGTATGCGCACGCTGAACGAGGGGCAGAAAATCGGCTTCGAGAGCGAGGAGCAGCAGAAGGGGCGGGCGGCGGCGGTCAACCTGTCCAAGACTGAATAGCCCCCCGGGACCGAATAACCCCCGGGGCCGAATAACTCCGGGGGGCTGAATAACCCCGGGGGGCTGAATAACCCCGGGGGGGGGCGAATAACCAGTTTGGGACATGACGCCACGGCCGCCCGCGGGCCGGGCACTGGGCGGGGTGCAGCTCGCCCCTTTCCGGCTTCGGCGCGGATGTGCTAGCTGCGGCCAGAGCGTCGAGCCTGGCTCGCGTGGGTGATGGGTGCCCTGCGGGCCGGGCGGTGAGGCTGAAGGGAGGGCGCGCCATGACTGACCTGGCTGATCTTCGGTCCGTGCCACGGCCGATCTCCGCACTCGATGCGGACGCTGTGCGCACCGCCTATCGGCGCTGGGCTGGCTTCTACGACGATACGTTCGGGCCGGTGTCCGGCTGGGCGCGTCGCCGCGCTGTGGCGGCGGTGAACCGCCTGCCCGGCAACCGGGTGCTGGAAGTGGGGGTCGGTACCGGGTTGGCCCTGCCGCGCTACCTGCCCGAAAAGCAGATCACCGGCATCGACCTGTCCACCGAGATGCTGGCGCGCGCCACCGCGCGGGTGAAATCCTTGGAATTGCGCAATATCGAGGCGCTGCGGGAGATGGACGCCGAACAGACCGATTTCCCGGCCGGCGGATTCGACATCGCGGTGGCCATGTTCGTCGCCTCGGTGGTGCCCAATCCGCGTCGCCTGATGGCCGAGATGCAGCGCGTGGTGCGCCCCGGCGGGCACCTGCTGTTCGTGAACCATTTCGCCGCGGATGCGGGCCCGCGCTGGTGGCTGGAACGGGCGATGGCCCCGGCTTCCCGTGCGCTGGGTTGGCACCCGGATTTCCTGCTCGCGGCCCTGCTGGCACCGGAGGAACGCGGCGCGGCAACGGTTGTGCCGGTGCCGCCCTTCGGGCTGTTCACGCTGGTCCATCTGCCGCGCTGATCGGTAGGCCGCATGGCTGGCCGCGCAGCCCTTGATCTTGACCCGGCGCTCCTGTAGCGCAAGACAAATGTGTCGCGCAGATTGCCGCGACGACAGGCAACAGGAATGCCCCCGGCGATGGCCAGCGGGGCAACTCAGCGGGGGCCGGGCGACGTATGAAGGGCGAGCGGATGACAGGCGCGGTCAGACAGGGCGCGATGGTGGTCGCGGGCGGTATTGCTGCGCTCGCCGCGGCGACGGGCAAGGCGTTGGCCCAGGTGCCGCGCCCATGGGAAATGGGCATGCAGCCGGCGGGCAGCCCGGTGCAACAACGCATCGAATCGCTGCACGGGCTGGTGCTGCTGATCATCACCGTCATTACGCTGTTCGTTGCCGCGCTGCTGGTGATGGTGGTCGTCCGCTTCAACGCGAAGCGCCACCCGACGCCGAGCCGGACCAGCCATAACACCGCCCTCGAAGTGGCCTGGACGGTGGTTCCGGTGCTGATCCTGGTGGTGATCGCGATCCCCAGCTTCCGGTTGGTCTATTATGAGAACAAGACCTACAGCCCGGACATGACCATCAAGGTGACCGGCCATCAGTGGTACTGGGAGTACACCTATCCGGGCAAGAAGCAGGTCGATTTCTCCAGCTACATTATCCCGGATAACAAGTTGAAGCCGGGCCAGTTGCGGATGCTGTCGGTGGATCATCCGCTGGTGCTGCCGGTGGGCAAGAACGTGCGCATCCTGACCACCAGCGCCGATGTGATCCACAGCTTCTTCATCCCCAGCCTGGGCGTGCAGCGCTATGCGATCCCCGGGCGGACCATCGAGACCTGGGTGCGGATCAACAAGCCGGGCATCTATTATGGCGAGTGCAACCAGATCTGCGGCATGAACCACAGCCGCATGCCGATCGAGGTACGGGCGGTGAGCGCGGCCGCCTTCGCCGCTTGGAAATTGCACGCGGCGAAGGAATTCGCCGCCAACCAGCCTGTGCGGCCACAGCCGTCACGGCCGCTGATGGTGGCGAATGCCGGCGACCTCGTCGGATCCGGTGTCCAGCAGGGAGAGCAGAAATGAGTGCGACCGCGCAGGACCATGCGCATCACGGCCACGCGCATGACAGCCACGACCACAAGCCCGGCTTCGTGGCGCGCTGGCTGTTCAGCACCAACCACAAGGATATCGGCACGCTCTACATGATCTTCGCGGTCTGCGCGGGGCTCATCGGCGGCGTGCTCTCGATGTGGATGCGCCTGCAGCTGATGTATCCGGGGCAGCATTACGTCGCGTCCGGGCAGCAATGGAACGCGATCATCACCGCGCACGGCCTAATCATGATCTTCTTCACGGTCATGCCGGCGCTGATCGGCGGTTTCGGCAACTGGTTTGTGCCGCTGATGATCGGCGCGCCGGACATGGCCTTCCCGCGGCTCAACAATATCAGCTTCTGGCTTCTGGTGCCGGCCTTCCTGCTGATCATGGCGGGGCTGACCACGGGCCAGGGCGCGGGCTCGGGCTGGACGCTCTATCCGCCGCTGTCGAGCGCGCAGTACCAGCCTGGTCCGCAGATGGATTTCACGCTGTTCGCGCTGCACCTCGCCGGCATTTCCTCGCTGCTCGGGGCGATCAACTTCATCACCACCATCTTCAACATGCGCGCGCCGGGCATGACCCTGCACAAGATGCCGCTGTTCGTGTGGTCGATGCTGGTCACCGCCTTCCTGCTGCTGCTGTCGATCCCGGTGCTGGCCGGCGCCATCACCATGCTGATCTGCGACCGCAATTTCGGCACCTCGTTCTTCGAACCCGCCGGCGGCGGCGATCCGGTGCTGTTCCAGCACCTGTTCTGGTTCTTCGGCCACCCCGAAGTCTACATCATGATCCTGCCGGCGTTCGGCATCATCAGCCACATCGTCTCCACCTTCAGCAAGAAGCCGATCTTCGGCTATCTCGGCATGGCCTACGCGATGGTGGCGATCGGTGTGGTCGGGTTCGTGGTGTGGGCGCACCACATGTTCGTCTCCGGCATCAGCGTCGATACCCGCGCCTACTTCATGGCGGCGACGATGGTGATCGCGGTGCCGACCGGCATCAAGATATTCTCGTGGATCGCAACCATGTGGGGCGGGGCCATCGAGATGACGACACCGATGCTGTGGGCGATCGGGTTCATCTTCCTGTTCACTGTCGGCGGCGTGACCGGGGTGGTGCTGTCGAATGCCGGCCTCGATGAGGTGCTGCACAACACCTACTACGTGATCGCGCATTTCCACTACGTGCTCTCGCTCGGCGCGGTGTTCTCGATCTTCGCCGGTTTCTACTACTGGATCGGTAAGATGTCCGGCCACCAGTACCCCGAGTTCTGGGGCAAGGTGCATTTCTGGACCACATTCATCGGCGTGAATCTCACCTTCTTCCCGATGCATTTCCTCGGTCTGGCCGGCATGCCGCGCCGCTACCCGGATTACCCGGCGGCCTTCGCGGGGTGGAACTTCGTCTCCTCGATCGGGGCGTTCATCAGCGGCTTCTCGGTCCTGATCTTCCTCTATGTCGTCTTCCGCACCTTCACCTCGAAGGCGCCGGTGGCCGATAATTACTGGGGAGAAGGTGCGACGACGCTGGAGTGGACCGTTTCCTCCCCGCCGCCGTTCCACACCTACGCGGAACTGCCGCAGATCCGGTGACAAAAAGTGGTTGATCTCGCAGCACGGACGATCGAGGCGGAAGCGACGGAGGCGCAGACCATCGGCGCCTCCCTCTCCACGCCCGCGGACTGGATCGCGCTGCTCAAGCCGCGGGTGATGTCGCTGGTGGTGTTCACCGGGCTGGTCGGCCTGGTGGTGGCGCCGGGGCATCTCAACCCGGTGCTCGGCTTTGCCGCGATCCTGGCGATCGCGATCGGCGCCGGCGCGGCCGGTGCCATCAACATGTGGTACGACCGCGATATCGCTGCGGTGATGCGCCGCACCCGCCGCCGGCCGATCCCGGCCGGGCGGATCGCACCGGCCGACGCGCTGGGCTTCGGGGTCACCCTCGCCGTCGGGTCGGTGGCGGTGATGGCGCTGGCCACCAATGGCGTGGCCGCCTTGCTGCTGGCGCTGTCGATCGCCTTCTATGTCTTCGTCTACACCATGGGGCTGAAGCGCCGCACGCCGCAGAACATCGTCATCGGCGGTGCGGCGGGGGCGTTTCCGCCGCTGATCGGCTGGGCCGCCGTCACCGGCGGGCTGGGCGCGCTGCCTCTGCTGTTATTTCTCATCGTGTTTCTGTGGACGCCGCCGCATTTCTGGTCGCTGGCCCTGTGGGCCTCGGGCGACTACGAGGCCGCGGGCGTGCCGATGCTGCCGGTGGTGGCTGGCGCGCGGAGCACGCGGCTGCATATCCTCGCCTACACCGCGCCGCTGGTGGCGGTCAGTCTGCTGCCCTGGGTGCTGGGCATGGCCGGACCGGTCTATGGGCTGGCGGCGATGGCGCTGGGGGCCGGGTTCGGGCTTGGCGCAATGCGGGTATGGCGCGACACGCAGGACGCCACGGGCCGCAGCCTGACCGGCGATGCGCCGGCCAAGGCGCTGTTCCGCTATTCCATCGCCTATCTGTTCCTGCTGTTCGGCGCCATCGCCGTGGATCGGCTGGCCGGCTGACATGAGCGGCATGGAACCCGAGCGGCTGCCCGATCTCTCGCCCGAGCAATCCGCGCTCCTGGCGCGGCGGCGGCGTGGCCGCAACTACGCCATGCTCGCCGCGCTGATCGGCGTTGCGGTCCTGTTTTTCGCCATGGCGCTGGTGCGCCTGCATACGCCGGACCTCGTGCGATGATCCGTGTCGCGCTTGCCGGACCGCCTGACCCCATCACTCGACGGCCACTCGCAGGGACCGAAGCATGAGCAACGACGCGCACGGCGCCACACTTACCGCCACCAGTTCGGGGCTGAAGCAGCCCTACCATCTGGTCGACCCCAGCCCGTGGCCGCTGATGGGCGCGGCCGGCGGCGGGCTGACCGTGCTCGGCATCATATTCGCCGCCCATTACGGCGAATATGGCTTCCTGGTCGCCGGGCTTGCGCTGGTGCTGCTGACGATGGCGCTGTGGTGGCGCGACGTGCTGCGCGAGAGCCGAGTCGCCGGGCTGCACACGCCGGTCGTCCGGCTCGGCCTGCGCTACGGCATGATGCTGTTCATCAGCAGCGAGGTGATGTTCTTCGTTGCCTTCTTCTGGGCCTATTTCCACTTCGCGCTGTTTCCCTCCCATGTGCTGAATGCGACCGGCGGCGTCTGGCCGCCCAAGGGTGTGGAGACGTTCGACCCCTTCGCCCTGCCGCTGCTCAACACCATGATCCTGCTGCTGTCCGGCACGACCGTCACCTGGGCGCATCACAGCTTGCTGGAGGGGAACCGCAAGGGGCTGCTGACCGGTCTCGGGCTGACCGTGCTGCTGGGCCTGTCCTTCACCACCTGCCAGGCGATCGAGTATTCGCACGCTCCGTTCCATTTCGCCGGCGGCGGCATCTACCCCGCGGTGTTCTTCCTCGCCACCGGCTTCCATGGCTTTCATGTGATCGTCGGCACCATCTTCCTGGCCGTCTGCTTTTTCCGCGCACTGGCCGGGCAGTTCACGCCGCAGCGCCATTTCGGCTTCGAGGCCGCGGCCTGGTACTGGCATTTCGTGGACGTGGTGTGGCTGTTCCTGTTCGTCTGCATCTACTGGTGGGGTCACGGTACCTACGCGGCGGGCTGATCGCCCTCGGGCTGGCGCGCCGGCCGGTTCCCCGTCTCGCCCGCGATGGGTGCTGACGCCATGAGCGGCACGCACCGCCGGGTGGTGGTGCCGCTGGCCGTCGCCGGGTTCTGCTTCCTGGTTCTGGTCGCGCTCGGGGTCTGGCAACTCTATCGCCTGCGCTGGAAGGAAGGCATCCTGGCGCAGGCGATAGAGT
>VFSW01015091.1_pt1 | contig 10646 bp, 11 predicted proteins | sample 5358111 | NCBI WGS metagenome assembly VFSW01 (sample SAMN11554181, study PRJNA540505) | mine drainage metagenome | isolation source: sediment from site ElyBrook_90M | place: USA: Ely Copper Mine, Vershire, VT | collected 2017
GACGGGGAAGTCAAGGGGGGAGGCAGATATGCAGATATTTGGGCGGCGCGGAGCGGCGCCCGCGGCGGTCGTTGCGACAGCGAAGGGCGGGGATGCGGGGCTAGGCGAGGCGGATTTTGTCCTCTTTGCGCAGGGTGACGATGGCTTTCTTCCAGCCGGGGGCGCGGCCGGCGCCGGGGGTTTTGCGGCGGCGGTCTTTGCCGCGGACGTTCAAAGTATTGACACGAAGGACTTTGACCTTGAAGAGTTCCTGGACGGCCTGGCGAATCTGCCCCTTGTTGGCGCGCGGATCGGCCACGACGGTGTATTGGTTGAATTTTTCGGACTGGCGGGCGCCCTTTTCGGTGACGCGAACGGTTTTGATGATTTGAAAGGAATTCATGCGGGGGGTTTCATCAGGCGTTGTTCGAGGGCTTCAAAGGCGCCGCGCGTAAAGACCACTTTGTCACTGCGCAAAAGTTCGTAGGTGTTGAGGCTCTCGCCGGTGGTCACATGGACCTGCCGGAGGTTGCGCGAGGCCAGCCGCAGGTTGCGGTCGGCGTTGTTGGCCACAATGAGGGCCGAGCCGTTCAATTGCAAGGCGGCCAGCAAACCAAGAAAATCCCTGGTTTTTGGGGAGCCGATCTTCAAATCATCAATCACCATCACATCGCCGGCTTTAAGCCGCTCGGAGAGGGCCTTGCGCAGGGCAAGATGTTTGACGGCGCGGCTGGTCTTTTTGGAAAAGTCGCGCGGTCGCGGCCCGAAAACGACGCCGCCGCCGCGCCAGAGGGGCGATTGAAAGGAGCCGGCGCGCGCGCGCCCGGTGCCTTTTTGGCGCCAGGGTTTCTTATTGGTGCCGGCGACTTCGCCGACGTTCTTGGTGCAGGCGGTGCCCATGCGCTGGGCGGCGCGATAAGCAACCACGGTGTCGTGGACCGCCTGCGTGCCCTTGCCATCTTCGATGAGGGCAATTCTCACCTCGAATTCCCCCTGATCGTTGCCTTGGACATCTTTGACCGTGAGCTTCATAAAATTCTTCAATTACTTCTTCTTGGCGTCGGTTTTGGCCGCGGGCGCGGCGGGTTTGGCGGGGGCGGCGCCGGGTTTGGCCTTGGGCGACGGAGTTTCGCCCGCGGCGGTGCGGACGGCCAGGCGACGTTTGGCGCGCTCGGAATCCTTGGGCAGTTTCTTGGATTCGCGAATGACGACGTAGCCGTCGTTTGCGCCGGGAATTGCGCCCTTGATCAGCAATAAATTCTCGGCTTCGCGGACTTGAATGACCTGCAAGTTCTGAGCCGTGCGCCGCACCTGGCCCATGTGGCCGGGCATCTTCATGCCGCGCATGACTGTGCCGGGAAACAAACGCTGGCCGATGGCGCCCGAACGCCGCCGCCAGCCTTTGGCTCCGTGCGAGGCGTCGCCACCCCGGAAATTATGGCGCTTCATCACGCCCTCAAATCCACGGCCTTTTGTGACGCCAATGGCATCCACAAAATCGCCCTGGGCAAAAATGGTCGCGCCCACAACGTCGCCGGGTTTGACAGGCAATGTGAAATCGCGAAATTCGCGCACGCGCTTGACGGGCAGGGCGCCGAATTTCTTGAAGTGGCCGAGCAAAGGCTTGGTGATGCGATGCTCCTTTTGATCGTCGAATCCAAGTTGCACGGCGTTATAGCCGTCGCTCTCGATGGTTTTGGTTTGGATGACGCGGTTTGGCCCGGCCAAGACGACGGTGACGGGCACCAGCACGCCCTGGGCGTTATACACGCTGGTTTGGCCGAGCTTTTTTCCTAACAATCCGAGCATAGGGAAATCCAGTGGGAGGAGGTTTAAATCTTGATGGTAATGTCCACGCCGGCGGGGAGGTTGAGTTTCTTCAACTCATCGACGGTCTTGGCGGTGGGTTCAATGATGTCCAGCAATCGCTTGTGGGTGCGCTGCTCAAAAGTTTCCTGGGATTTCTTGTCGCAGTGCGGCGAGCGCAGGACGGTAAACCGCTCCACGCGCGTGGGCAGCGGGATGGGGCCGGCCACGCGGGCGCCGGTGCGTTTTACAGTCTCGACAATATCATGAGCCGACTGGTCAATGACGCGATGGTCAAATGCCTTGAGTCGAATGCGAATGCGTTGGCCAGCCATAGTAAAAAGAACAAGTTAAAAGTTAATATCGAAGGAGCCTGCCATGCTTTTGACCAAGCTCCCAAACTGCCTGCGGCAGCCTTCTAAGATCGCGGCGCCGGCTTCTTGCCGGCCTGCTCCAGGATCGCGCTGAGAACACTGTTGGGCACCTGCTCGAATGTCAATGGTTCCATTGAGTAGGAAGCCCGGCCCTTTGAAAGCGACCGAATCGCCGTGGCGTAACCGAACATCTCCGCCAGCGGCACATGCGCGTTGAGTATGGTCTGTCCGCTCTTTGCGTCAATCGAAATAATCTTTCCCCGGCGGCGGTTAATGTCGCCCAAGAGATCGCCTTGATACTCATCAGGCGTGGTGACTTCCACCTTCATAATCGGTTCCAGCAGGATTGGATGCGCTTTCTTGAAAGCGTCTTTGAGCGCGAAAATGCCCGCCATCTTGAACGCCAGCTCATTGGAATCCACCTCATGGAACGTGCCGTCGGTAATTTGCACTTTGATATCGATGACCTGGTAACCGGCATAGACGCCGCTCTTGCAGGCTTCCTCAATGCCATCGATGACCGCCGGGATGTATTCCTTGGGTATGGCCCCGCCGACGATCTTGTTGACAATTTCGACGCCCTTGCCTTTCTCGTTCGGCTCGGCGTGGACGCATGCGTTGCCGTACTGGCCGCGTCCGCCGGATTGCCGGATATATTTGCCCTCGCCCTCCGCCGACGCGGTGATGGTCTCGCGATAGGCGATTTGAGGGGCGCCGGTGCTGGCATCGACGCGGAACTCGCGCTTGAGACGATCCACAATAATTTCAAGGTGCAACTCGCCCATGCCGGCAATGATCAATTGGCCGGTGTCCTCGTTGGTAAAGCAACGAAATGTCGGGTCTTCCTCGGCCAGCCGTTGGAGGCCCTCGCCCAGCTTTTCGCGGTCCGCCTTTGTCTTCGGCTCGACGGCCATGCTGATGACCGGTTCGGGGAACGTGGGCGGTTCAAGCGTCACCTCAAAGTCCTCGTCGCAGAGGGTGTCGCCGGTGGTAATGTTGCGCAGGCCCACGAGCGCCGCGATGTCGCCGGCGTAAACGTGGTCGACATCCTTGCGTTCGCTGCCCTGGATGATCATCAGACGGCTGACGCGCTCGCGCCTGCGTGTGCGCGGGTTGTAAATGGTGTCGCCCTTTTTGAGCTGGCCGGAATAAACGCGGAAGAACACGAGCTTGCCCGCATAGACATCCGTCCAGAGTTTGAAGGCGAGCGAACAAAATTTGTTGTTGTCGTCGGAGTCCACCTTGACGACGTTCTCGGTGCCCGGCTCAAGACCCTCGGCGCCGGGAACGTCGATCGGGCTGGGCAAATAATCGACAATGGAATCCAAGAGCGGTTGGACGGCTTTCTTTTTGAAGGCCGAACCGCAAAGGACGGGAATAAATTCAATTTTGCAAGTCAACCGGCGGATGGCCGCCTTTAGAACCAGCGGTTCCACCGGCTTGTTCTCGATGACCAATTCGGCGATTTCATCGTCTTTGTTCGAGACGGCATCGATCAACTCGCGCAAGGCCCTTTGCGCCTCTTCCTTGAGCGCGTCCGGGATTTCGGTGACCTCATATTGCAAGCCTTCGCGCACGACTTCGCCGGCGCCCCAGTTGATGGCTTTCTGGTTGACGATATCAATTACGCCCTCGAAGTGGTCTTCGGCGCCGATGGGAAGGTAAATGGGATAGGCATAAGCGCCGAGCTTCTTGCGCATGTCGGCAACGGCGTTCTGAAAGTTGGCGCCCGTGCGATCCATTTTATTGACGAAAGCGATGCGCGGCACATGGTATTTTGTGGCCTGGCGCCACACGGTTTCCGACTGCGGTTGCACACCGGCGACACCGCAAAAAACGGCGACCGCGCCATCCAACACGCGCATGGAGCGTTCGACTTCGGCGGTGAAATCAACGTGGCCGGGCGTATCGATGATGTTGATGCGCTGGCCGATCCCGGTGTAAAGCTTTTCCAACTCGGGTTCTTTTTTCTGTGTCCAATAGCAAGTGACGGCCGCCGAAGTGATAGTGATGCCGCGTTCGCGCTCCTGCTCCATCCAGTCTGTGACAGTGTTGCCGTCGTCCACGTCGCCGATTCTATGGATGAGGCCGGTGTAAAAGAGGATGCGCTCGGTGGTGGTCGTTTTGCCGGCATCAATGTGGGCGGCAATGCCGATGTTGCGCGTGTGCTCCATCGTGTACTGCCGTCCGCCCGCATTGGGACTCTTGCGTTCAACTGTGGCTTCCATCAGCATTAGAATAAAAATGCCCCGACTTTTGCGCTAGCCTCGGGGCGAATTGCGTTTGACGATTACCAGCGGAAATGCGCGAAGGCCTTGTTGGCCTGGGCCATTTTATGCACCTCATCTCGTTTGCGAATCGCGTTTCCCTGCCCTTGAAAGGCGTCCAAAATCTCGGCGGCCAGCGCCTCTTTCATGGCCACGCCTTTGCGGGCGTCAGCCAGATCCACCAGCCAGCGCATGGCCAGCGAAAGTTGCCGGTCCACCGGCACTTCCACGGGCACCTGATACGTCGCGCCGCCAACGCGCCGGGGTTTTACCTCCAGGCGCGGCTTGGCGTTGTCCACCGCCCGCTGCAAAATTTCCATCGGATTGCTGGCGGGGTTCTTGGTGGCAATCTGATCGAACGCGCCATAGACGATTCGTTGCGCGACGGACTTTTTGCCGTGGGCCATGACCGTGTTGACCAGGCGCGAAACCAGTGTGCTGTGAAATTTGCTGTCTTCCAGCAGCGGTCTTTTGATTGCTCGGCGACGTCGCGACATAGAAAGAAATAGTTATTTGGCTTCGGCGGCGGCGGCAGGAGCGGGAGCGGCCGCTGTTTTTCCGGCTTTGGGCCGCTTGACGCCATATTTGGAACGGCTCACGCGGCGTTTCTCGACGCCGGCGGCGTCCAGTGTGCCACGCACGATGTGATAACGCACACCTGGCAAATCTTTGACGCGGCCCCCGCGCACCAGCACGATGGAGTGCTCCTGCAAGTTATGCCCTTCATCCGGGATGTAGGCAATTACCTCAAAGCCGTTGGTAAGCCGCACTTTGGCGACCTTGCGCATGGCCGAATTGGGCTTTTTAGGCGTGCGCGTCATTACCTGGATGCAGACGCCGCGCCGGTAAGGCGAGTTCTGCAAGGCAGGCGCCTTTGATTTGCTGCGCAGCTTCCTGCGTCCGTGTCGGACGAGTTGATTAATCGTCGGCATTTGAGCCTTAATGTTTTCGCGCCATTTCCCTCCAAGGGAAACGGAGCGCGGAATATAGTTAATGGATTCGCATGTTGCAACAACTATTTGCAACTTTCGCAAAGGAGCCATGTCCCCCGGAATATAAGCCCAAGGGCTTATTTCAAGAGCCATGCCACTGCCGTGCCCCCGCAACAGGCATTCCAGCCCAATAATTATCCCTCCATTATACTACAATTGGCCCAAAAGCAAAGCGCAAAGGCTTCAAATTTGAAATGCGCCAGGGCCAATTCATGAACATTTCCGGGACGGGATGGTCCAGATGGCCGGCCTCCTCGGTTTCTTTTGTTTTCCATTGGGATTTGAAAGTTTGCCTTGATTTTAGGCGGCAAGGCGGGCAATGTCCCGGCCCGCAGCTTTATGAAATTTAAATCGTTCCGGCCCTTGCGAGGGTTAATGTAGCGGAAGAATTTAAAACGTGGCCAAAGAAGAGCCAATCGAATTAATGGGCACGGTGTCCCAGGTTTTGCCGGGCACAATGTTTCGCGTTGCGCTGCCCAACGGCCACGAAGTGCTGGCGCACATATCGGGCAAGATGCGCAAGAATTTCATCCGCATCAGCGTCGGGGACAGAGTTAACGTCCAAATGTCCCCCTATGACCTCGGCAAAGCCCGAATCACCTTCCGCCAGAGTTAAGGCGCCACGGGCATACTCGCTGGCCTTTGGCAAGCTGGAGGGCGACGATCCTTGGGGGCCTCGGCAAAATACGATGGACAACTTGCGCGCCGGGATTTTGACCGCTGGCGAGACGCGAGCGAGGCGCATATCCGAAGCGATCTGCAACGAGCGAGCAACGAAGCCAGCGGTCAATAGACCAGGCGCAATTGTTCATATTATTTTGCCGAGGCCCCTTGCCATCTCGCCGGGATTATAATCTTGCAATCATTAATGCGCATACAAACCGCACTTCCGCAGCATTGCGATGATTTCCGATTCAGTGACGCCGAGTTTTGGCGCGCCGCGCAACATATCCGCCGCCAGTGCCGGATACCACGGACGCCGTGAATCCTCGCTCAGCCCGGCCACGTCCAGGGGTTCTATCGCCTCGCGAATCTGCCGTCGCACGTTTGCGATGTCCTCCGCGTCATTGGGCCGCGTTGGCAATTCGCAAATCTGCCGGAAACCTCTGGCGAAAACCGGGTTGCGGCAAAGGAGAAAGGAATCGGCCAGATGGAATTTTCCCAGGCGCCGCGCGGCTTCGGAAAAACTTGCGGCGGCAAAATAAAGCAGGCTCAACTCGCGGAACAAATCGAAGCGGTCCATCGTCGCGTAAAGCGCGCCCACGAGCCGCGCGGCTGAATCCAATTCTAGCAGGGTCAGTTGTGAATAATCCTCGAGTTGCGCGCCGAATGAAGACCGTTGCCAATGGAATTTCAACAACCGGCCGATGCGCGCAATTCCCAGCAGTGTCAGCGGAAAACCGGTCGAGAGCAAAGGATCGACAAACCCCGCCGCGGAAGGCAGCAGCGCCCAATGCAAACCATTGACTTCGTCGCTGCGAAAGGCAAGACGCTCCGAGTGGATGAAGGGACAGACCGCCCGCGCCGGCCCGAAAATTTCCGCGAGAGAGGGCAGCCGTTCCAGCAATCTTTTCCACGCCAGTTCGCCAGTCTTGAAATCCAACTCGTTCGCGATGGCGTCCGTCGCGGCGACTCCGGCGCTGGTGATGCCGTTGTTGAACTTCAGGACCCAAACCCACCCGCCGGCGAAGATGTGATGCACGGCGGCCTGCTCCGGCGGATAGGGCTGTGTCTGGCCAGGGGACGAAAAAGCTTCCGGCAACGGGCCGACATCGCGAAAATGGGAAAACAACGCCTGCGTTGGTGGCATAAAGCTGAATATTGTTGAAGAACGACCGAAAGCGCGAAACAGGAAACCGCGCGGGCCGCTTGCGTCAACACTAAACTCCGCGGTTATTTCAACCGACCGTCCTTGCCGCCGTCCCGTCAGCCGGACGCCGTTGGGTTCTTTGGCGGCGTTTTCCAGAATCGTTTCGTCCAGGTATTCCACGCCCAGGGCTTGCGCCTGCCGGACCAGGTAATGATCCAAGTCGGGGCGGTACCAATGTGTGTCGGCGATTTCGTCGCGCGGGCTTGCGCCAACGAGAAGTTGTTGTTGACCCTCCGGGTCCGGCGCGAAGGGACGGCCCAATTCGTGGTGATAAAACGTGAAACCGCGCTTGAGGCCGCAGGCAAGTTTCGGAAGGTGCTTTTGCCACGCGCCCCATTTGGCAAGCGGGCGAAGGCACGGCAGATCGTATTCGACGGCGATTTCTTCCAGCAACAGGCTGGCCAGTGGCGTCGAGGATTCGCCAATCGCAAATCGGGGATGGCGTCCGCGCTCAATCAGCGCCGTCGAGAAACCGAGACGGCGCGCAATCATCGCCGTGAGCGAGCCGGCGAAGCCAGACCCGATGACGGCGACCTGAAAATGTTTTTTCGTCATGCTCCCTCGCAAGCGGGACAGTCAATCGCGGGCAGAACCCGTTGCGACCGGTTCATCGCGTGAATCCGCCGTCGGCGATTCTCGAAGCACACCGGACAATTTGAGAATTTTTCCAAATCCCAGGTATCCGCGAAAATTCGTCCCCCGCCCGCGAGTTGCAAAGCCAATGCCAGCGCCTTTTCCAGCGACGCAAGCCGGGGGGGCGCGAAGTCGCCGCTTTCCCTCAACCGATCCATCGCGCCGTTGCCCGGGCGCGTGGGAATGAGCGACACCACCGCCGCGCCGCGCTCCAAAGCGAAGGCCGCGGATTTCACCGCCCACTCGACGCCCTCCTCCTCGTCCATGAAGGGAGGCCTCACCAAAACGAAAGCGCGCGTGGAAATTCTGTTTGACACTAGGAATTCGCACGCCTCGGCGAAGTGTGCCAAGTCGAATTTCTTGTTCAACAGGGGCAGCACACGCGGATGCGCCGTTTCCAGACCCATTGCCACCTCCAGCGCGCCTGAAAGCAATTCGCGCAGGCGCAACGCTCCTTTTCCCACAAGGCGCGGATGCGATTCGACCACGACGCGCTTTGCAAAAGCGAGCAAGCGGGCAATGGCCGGGTAATCCGCCGGCGGAATGGCGGCGGGATCAAAAAAGCTGCCGCTGTTGTACAACTTGATTTGTTCCGGCGGAAACGGGAATTGCGAAAGCGCATGCTCTATCTGCCGCGGAATCGCGCCGAGCGGAACAGTTTGCGTGGTCGTGTTTTTCCACAAATCGCACATCAGACAGCGCCACGGGCATTCCTTGTTGGTCAGGAAAATCGCCGCGGAAGTGACACTTCCCTCGCGGCCGGGTTCAGGTTCCTCAAGAAAAAATGCGCGGGGCTTCCACGGATCAAGAGTCGCGGAACGGAGCGGCCGTTGCGCCGTAATCCAGGCGGTTTGGAACTGTGTTGGAGAATTGGAACGCACACCCTTTACATTCGGCGTTCATTCGTAAAGCGCAAGAAACTGCCGGCGGTATTCGGATTCCAGGCCGGACGCGCGCTGGCGAAGACGTTCAACGGGAACCGCGCCATGTTGAAAGCGGCGTTTGGGAAAAACCGGCAGCTCCAGCCCGGTGATCCCTTTGACGCCGCGTGAAACGATTTCGCCCTTGAGCGCGTAAAGTTTTTCCACGGACATGCCGGTGAGCATGGTGAAGGGAATGCCTTCGGCCACTTCGATGACGTTCGGGCGCGTGAAAGGACTGAAGCCCGCAAAGCCGTAACGCCGGCCCGGCGCGTAAGTGCGCGGATAACCGCGGCTCAATCCGCCGCTGTAGGTGAGGGAATGCTTGACGCGGCCGACGCCCCAGCCCTCCTGGTAAAGCATTAGATTGTTGACAACGCTGCGGATGGTGAGTTCCGGGTTTTCCTCGATGGGATAGTCCTTCAAATTCTCGTCCCCGCCGTCGCCGTCCGCGAGATGTTTCCAATTCGGATAACGCGCGCGAATGCCGCGGCACAAGGCAAGCCCCATCGACGCGCACTCGACATCCAGCGGCTTGTAATCCTCCAAAACCCGGAGCGTTTCGGAGATGTCGAGCGACGCGAGGCCGTCCTCAATGGGTTCCAGGAAAAGCCCCAGGCCGGCTCGTTCAAGAAATTCCCGCGCCTGCTTGAAATCCGGTCCGTCACCGAGATTGAGCGTGAACGCCTTGAGCCGGGCGGGATTCAACCCGAGTTGGCGCATGACATGGCAAGTCACTAGGAAAACCGCCCCGCTGTCAATGCCGCCGGAAAATGCCACGCCGATGGGTTCGCCGTCGGGAATTCGCCTCAGCCACTTGGCTATTTCATCGGCCAGCGCGCCGATGTAACGGCGCCCTATTTCGTCAAGGTCCGTTGAAAGCCGGTTGCGTTGCGGCGTGAAATAGCGCGTGTAGGTTGGGTCGGGATCGGGGCAGCCGACAAGCTGAATTTCCACGACGTAATGGGCCGGCACCATGCGCGTGTAACTGGGATGGAATTGCCCGTGAAGTCCTTCGGCCTTGAGTTGGTTGAAAATGGCGTCAATCCGATCCGCAACGATCAACGCCGGCCCTTCGGCGCGCTTGGCCAAAAAATACCGCATCGGACGATCCATCGATCGGCTCATGCGAACGGTTTTGCCCTCTCGCGCAAGCAGCGCGAACGAGCCGTCAATTTCCCGGACCGCCTCCGGCCTGCCGGAAAGCACGCGCTGGCGCGCCTCGCCTGCGGTCATGTTATAAATTTGGTTGAGAGAAGGATCAAGCAAGTCAACCACCCGTTCGATATATTCATTCATAATGGCAGGCGGATTCCAAAGTATGAAATAACATCCGCGCAATCCATAACAGATTGCATTTTTTTGGTAACTATTCAGCACCGTCGCCGGCCGGGTGTGGGGCAGGCATCCTGCCTTGCTGGTTAGCCCGGCTTCCAGCCGGGCGCTTCCGGCATCAGTGCCGAATAGTTACTTTTTTTGCGACTGTTCAGGCGGGGACGCCTCGCCGAGGCGTCCAGGGGGCGATCCGTTGCGCCGCTGGACGCGGCGCGGGCGGCGCGGCGCGCCGTCCCTGGACTTTGGACATTTTACGCTGGAGGTTGCGGGCTCATTCCTAGCTCCCAATGAACCTCCGGCTAACGGGTTCATTGGCACAATGAACCTTTTTAAAGGTTGGGGTCTCCTGCCGAGCCGTCTGACATGGGACGCCCCGGATCGGCGGGAGACCCTACCTTGCGCAGCGTTGGTGTTTTACTGCCAAGACGGTGGGATAGACGACACTTGGTCACGAGGAATTTGGTTCTCCG
>VFSW01015092.1_pt1 | contig 10644 bp, 11 predicted proteins | sample 5358111 | NCBI WGS metagenome assembly VFSW01 (sample SAMN11554181, study PRJNA540505) | mine drainage metagenome | isolation source: sediment from site ElyBrook_90M | place: USA: Ely Copper Mine, Vershire, VT | collected 2017
CTATCGTATGCTGCAAGATGGCCGGATCAAAGGCGTAAAGGTTGGATCGCAATGGCGATTTCAACGAGAGGAAGTTGATCGTATCTTAGGCGGAAATCAGCCCGCTCCTGAACCAGACCAGCCAAAACCCGATCCTGGCGGTTTTCCTACTCATTGTGTGCAGACCATCCAGGATTTATTTTCTGAGGTGGCGCAGGTCAGTGCCCTTGTGATTGATGCGGAAGGGGAACCTATAACCGAGATCAGCCACCCTTGCCGGTATTGTCAGATCATTCTGCAAAGCTTGCCCGGGCAAGCCGCCTGTCGCGCTTCATGGAAGGAATTTGCAAAACAGACCAGCGGCGGCCCCCGCTACTTCACCTGTCACGCCGGGACCCAATATATCAGCGCGCCGATTGTCGATAATGAAAAAACCATTGGTTTTTTCCTGGTTGGGGAATTCTACTGGCAGGCTCCCAATCCACACGAAGAAACCGAGCGCGCTCAACGACTTGCAACTACTCTCCATTTATCCGGAGAGACTTTATCCCAGGCAACCCATACCATTCCTGTGATTGAAGCTGAACGTCACTCGCGGGTAGATGCCTGGCCGGTCGCTGCCGCGCGGGCGATCGAGGCTATCTTACATGAGCGCATTGGGTTTATTGAGCGCTTACAGCAAATTGCAAACCTAACAAGAAATATATAAGAACAGGAGCAATATGAAGAAGTTACTGATTTTGGGCGCCGGCACAGCCGGAACGATGGTCGCAAATCGACTGAACCGCCTGTTGAACATGGATGAGTGGCAGTTCACTCTTGTAGACCCGGACCCGGTTCATTATTACCAACCGGATTTCTTATTCATTCCTTTTGGAATAGTCACTCCCAAAAGCGCCATCAAAAACAAACGCGATTATCTTCCATCTAGCATAAAATTGATCCAGGCCACAGTTGAGATGATCGAGCCTGACCATAACCAGGTTCGCTTGAGCAACGGAGCAACTCTGACATACGATTATCTGATCATTGCAACTGGGACGGACATCCATCCCGAAGAAACTCCCGGATTGGCAGAAGGCGAGTGGGGCAAATCGATCCATACTTTCTATTCTTGGAAAGGGACCAACGCCCTGGCTCAAAAACTGCGTTCCTGGGAAGGCGGACGGTTGGTGCTTAATGTGGTCGAAAACCCGATCAAATGCCCGGTCGCTCCGATGGAATTTCTTATGCTGGCCGACTGGTATTTCCGTGAACGGGGTATTCGGGATCGTGTTGAATTGATCTATGCCACCCCGCTTTCCGGAGCCTTTACCAAACCGACTGCCTCTAAATTAATTGGCGATCTGCTGGAACAGAAGGGTATCCGTGTCGAAACGGACTTCTTGATTGAACGAGCCGATCCGGACGCCAAAAAGATTATTTCCTACGATGAGCGTGAAGTTGAATATGACCTGTTGGTCAGTGTGCCCCTGAACAAAGGCGCTGAGGTGGTGGGCAAATCGGGTTTGGGCGATGAGCTGAACTATTCGCCGGTCAATCCCGCTACCTTACAATCGGACAAATTTGCCAACATCTTTGTCCTTGGCGACGCTTCCAACATTCCTACATCTAAAGCTGGTTCAGTCGCTCATTTTTCGATCGATACTTTTGGCGATAATTTTCTGCGCTATATCGAAGGTTTGCCACTCTTGCCAACCTTTGATGGGCATGCCAACTGTTTCATTGAATCAGGCTTTGGCAAGGGAATGTTGATCGATTTCAACTACACCCAGGAACCGCTGCCCGGCCGCTACCCACTGCCCGGCGTGGGGCCTTTCACCCTCCTGGAGGAATCGGAAATCGATCATTGGGGCAAACTCATGTTCCGCTGGATTTACTGGAATATTCTTCTCAAGGGCCAGGAGATTCCGCTTCCGCCCACCATGAGCATGGCCGGCAAATGGAAGGTTTAGGAGGCGCTATGGACCAGGGAACGTCCGATCTAAATCAGGTCGTGTTGGAATTGAACCAGAAAATGGATGCACTGGCCAGCCAGGTTGCGTATTTGACCGAGCAGGCTCAAATCTCTGAACGCGGCCGGCGCGAACGCTCCGAATTGATGGAAAATATGATGCCGATTGCTAAAGATGCCATGCAGATCGCATCCGATCAATTCGAGGAGATTCAGGAGTATATCAAGACAGATGACCTGCTGCGGTTTGTCAAAAAACTGGCGCGCCACCGCCCCCAGTTGGAAATGTTGTTGGACCAGTTCGATGCCCTAACCGACCTGGTAGACATCATGGATCCAATTACCAAGGAAGGCATGGACAAAGTCGTCACCACCTTGACTGAATTGGAGCAAAAAGGTTATTTCTCTTTTGCCCGTAGTGGGATGCGCATGATGGATACTGTAGTCACCTCGTTCAGCGAAGACGATGTCAACCGGCTGGGCGATAATATTGTGCTCATTCTGAACACGGTCAAGGATATGACCCAACCAGAGATTATGAATTTTGTGCGCAATACCTTGATGGTGGCAGAAAAGGAGATCGAAAAACCGGTGGATAATTCCTATATGGCTTTGATCCGGCAGATGCGCGATCCGGCAGTTCGCCGAGGTCTGGCATTGACCATGCGCGTCATGCATGTAATCGGTTCACAGGCGACTGATAAATAAGACAGTCAAAACCTTGTTAGCATAAATCACATAACCAATAAACGAATTCTATTTTTTTCTGGAGGAGTAAAATGGCAACCCGTACGATAAGTGGCAAACTTGTTCAGGTCAATGATGAAGGTTTCATGACCAATCCGGCTGAATGGAACAAAGATATGGCAGTAGAAATTGCGAAGGAGGAAGGGATCGTTGAATTGACCCCCGCTCATTGGAAGATCATTGATTTCTGCCGTCAGGCTGCCGGTTCAACTGGCAAAGCCCCTACCCTGCGCCAAATCACTACCGGGTCCGGCGTTTCTACCAAGGATCTTTTTGCCCTGTTCCCTAAAGGACCTGCCAAAAAGGTTGCTAAGATTTCTGGCCTGGGGAAACCCGAAGGTTGTGTTTAGTTCATCGCAATATTTTTGTGAGTTCGATCAATAAGGAGATCTCGACAATGGCCGAAGAAACTCGTAAAGTAGCCTTTATCTGCTCCAAAGGCAATCTGGACATGGCCTATCCCGCCCTGGTGATGGGCTGGGCTGCCCTGGGCAATGGCATTGATGTAACCATCTTTTTCACCTTCTGGGGTATGGATATGATTAACAAAGATCGCGTGGACCACCTGGGGATTCCCCCGTTGGGCAATGCCAGCATGAAGATGAATATGATGGGTGTGCCAGGCTACATTGGCATCCCTCAAATAGCCGGCGTCATCCCGGGTATGACTCCCTTCGCCACCAAGTTGATGAAAGATAAAATGAAGGGCCTGGGCGTGCCCACTGTGCGGGAGTACATGGAAATGCTGGTCGATGGTGGAGCCAAGTTGTATGCATGCAAAATGTCGGTAGATATGTTCGGCCTGAAGAAAGAAGATTTCATACCGGGCGTGATCGATATCGTCAGCGCCAGCGACTTCATGGACATGACCGAAGGCGCCCAGATCATCTTTATCTAAGTGAGGGTTCCACATTTCTTGAGTGCGACATAATCAATCCTTGATTTACTGATCAGGGTATTGAAAAGAACAGACCTCCTTAAGTAAGTTGGAGTTGCCAAACAACAACTGAAACAGGAGGTCTATTCTATTGCCTTAACCTCCCCTTCAAATTATTGTATTGCTATACTGGTACGAAATCCTTGTTATCCAACTAAATTGTACTATAATGTTAGTATACCGGCCGCAGGCAAGAGTATTAGGAAAATCAAAAACCTCACCTAAATTCTCAGGAGGAAAACTGTGACCCAATGTTTTATTGGCATTGACATTGGCGGCACAAACACAAAAATCGCTCTCGTAAACGATCGAGGTGAAATAAACCACCTTCATCGGGTATTTACCCGTGATGTTGAACAAACTGCCGAAAGCCTGCTAAATCAAATTAAATCAAAGATAGAAATAATTCTCCATGAAACCAATCAACCGATTGAAGGGATTGGGATCGCCATTCCGGGCCTGCAATCCCTTGAGGGCGTCGGCCCGTTGTATTCAGCCAATCTGGCGATGTTTAACAGTCTAAATATCAAGAAGTATTTTACGGACCAATATAACTTGCCGGTTTATGTTAGCAACGATTTAGTCGCGCATAGTTTAGCCGAATCCCAATTCGGCGCCGGAAAGGGTGTGAATCGTTTTTTAAGCGTTTCGCTTGGCACCGGCATTGGACACACCTATATTGAACACGGTACTCCAGTAGTAATGATCAATGGAATTTCCGGCGATTCCGGACGGATGATCCTGGATCCTGATTCGAACATCTGCGATTCGTGCGGTATTTATGGTTCTGCAGAAGCCCTATGTGGGGTCAAAGCAATCGAAATCCTGGCCACCAATTTGTATGGAACGGGGGTGAAGTATTCTGCGCAAGATATTATCACCGCTGCCCGTGAGAAAAACGACCCTATCGCCCGTGAGATCCTGACGATTATCGCACACCGCACCGCCCATTTACTGATGAATCTTTCCTCTATCTACTTCCCAGAAGTCATCGCTTTGACAGGCGGACAGACTGAATCAGGCGATTTCTTTCTGCAAGAATGCCAGGTGGAGTTCAGGCGGTTAAGCTCACACTATTTTGACAATTATTTCCGCCTGAATGGCCAGGCTACCCGGGTTGAAATTGTTAATTCTCAAACCAGAGGCCTTGCAGGATTAATCGGGAGTATTGTTCCCTTCCTTGATATGAAAAAGGAGGTGACATCTAAATGAAGACCATCATTACAAATGCAACCGTCCTGACCCCCGACCAAATTCTCAAGAATGCAACGATCACGATTAAAGATGAATTGATTGAAAAGGTGGCACAAAACCAGGCAATCCTTGACACCGGCGCAACGATAATCGATGCCCAGGGGATGTACGTTGCGCCCGGTCTCATCGATATCCATTTCCACGGTGCGCTTGGTAAAGATGCGATGGACGCCGACCCACAATCGCTTTCGGTTATGGCTCAATTCTGCCTTGAGCATGGCGTGACCTCTTTTTATCCAACAACATGGAGTGCTGCCCCGCATGATATTTTTGCTGCGATTGATACCGTAAAAGAGTATCAGCTTCTTATGTCTGGAGCGCAAATTCCAGGAATTCATATTGAAGGGCCTTATATTAACCTGGAATACCGCGGGGCGCAGCTGTCGAGCATGATCCGTACACCGGATAGGCAGGAATATCAACGCTGGTTTGATTCGGGCATAGTTAAACTGGTGACCTGCGCGCCAGAAATCTCAGGAGGCTTTGACTTTATTCGTGATGCGGTTGCACATGACATCCGAATTTCCATTGGTCATACGCACGCCAAATATGAAGAGGTAGTGAAAGCGGCGGATCTGGGCGCGACTCAAGCGACACATCTTTTTAACGGGATGCCCGGCCTGCACCACCGCGAACCAGGCGTTGTTGGAGGTGTGCTAACCGATAAGCGCATTATCCCGCAATTAATTTGCGATGGCGTGCACCTGCACCCAGCCATCATTGACCTTGTGGTAAATACAAAGACGCCCTCCAGGGTTATTCTTATCACCGACTCAATCCGCGGAACGGGCTTACCCGATGGCGCATACGATAATAAGGGCCAAAAATTTGTCGTAGTCGATGGTGTCGCACGAACACCGGAAGGTGGTCTTTCGGGGAGCACGCTGACGTTAGATAAGGCCATCCGCAATACTATGAAATTTACGCACCGGCCAATCACAGAAATTTTGCCCATGGCAACTTCTATACCCGCGGCAGCAATGGGCCTGGAAGGGCGCAAGGGTGTTATCCAGGCAGGCGCCGATGCCGACCTGGTATTCCTGAATAGCGATTTTCTGGTAGAGAGGGCATTTGTACAGGGTAAATGCCTTTATAAAAATTCGTAAACCTAATTTTTTTGTATGGAGGTAGAAATGGGTGAATATACCAAAAAGTACGTCGAAGAAATCAAGTCTCTGCTTGACCGGATCGTAAAAGAAGAAGACGCCAGTTTGAAAAAGGCCGCTAAAATTCTATCGGACGCGATTGAAGGGGATGGAAGAATTTTCGCATGGGGAAGTACACATTCTTCAACAACCATGCAGGATATTTACGTTCGAGCCGGCGGATTAATGGTTATCAATGCAATTTTTATCCCCGGATTGGAAGCTTTACAGACAGGCCCATTTGGAATAACCAGCAAAATTGAACGGCTGGAAGGCTATGCCGAAATTGTGCTGGACTATACTCCGATTCGGGCGGGTGACGTGTTGATTGTTGTGTCAGTATCCGGGCGAAATGCAGTGCCGATTGAGATGGCAAAAGTAGCCAAAGAACGTGGCATAAAAGTCATCGCGGTCACGGGTTACGAATATTCCACTACCGTAATCCCACGCCATCCTGGTGGAAAAAATATGTACGCGTATGCCGACGTGGTATTGGATAACAAAACAAAAGCCGGGGATGCAATTCTGGAAGCTAAAGGTGTGCCCACAAAGTTCTGCCCGGTCTCCGGAATTACGACCTCAGCGGTTTTACAATGCCTGGTGGCGGAAACCGTGGAAGAGCTCGTGGGACGTGGTATCGTTCCACCGGTGTTTATGGCGCAGAATGTGGATGGTGGAGAGGAATTTAACAATGCTATGTTCGCAAAATACCGCGAAAAAATCTTTTATCTGAAGCCAGAATGATGTCGATGCCCACTGCCCCATTTCAGATAATATTTACAATTTGACACCCATCGAATTTAGCGTGGAGCAAATCCTTGAAAATAAATACTACGGATCCAGCAATTGACGACATTAATACGCCGGCGGAAGTGTTGGTAGGCCGGAAATTGCGCGAATTGCGTAATCGCAAAGGTCTCTCATTGCGCGCATTGGCAGATCGCAGCGGTCTGAATGTCAATACCCTCAGCCTGGTAGAAAACGGCAAGTCGTCCCCTTCCGTAAGCACGCTGCAGCAGTTGGCTTTGGCCCTCGAGATGCCCATTGCTACATTCTTTGAATCAGAACCGGTAGAAAAACGGGTGGTTTTCACCCCCATGGATCAACGTCCAATGGCTACTTTTGGTAGAACGCAGATGCAAAACCTGGGCAAGGATCTGGCTAACAGCGCCGTCCAACCTTTTGCGGTCACCTTGAAACCGGGCACGGGCAGTGGTGATAGGATGATCGTCCACACCGGCCATGAGTTTGTATACTGCCTGAGCGGGTCTGTCCATTATCAGATCGAGCAAAATGAATACATCCTGAACCCGGGCGACAGCCTGGTTTTTGAGGCGCATTTGCCGCACTGTTGGGAAAACAAGGCTGAAGACACTGCTCAAATCCTGCTTATTCTTTACCCATCCGATGATCACGAAGAGCCTGGCGGACGACATTTCTCACCTGAAATCATGAAAAAGGATTTATCTATGAAAATTGCAGTGATTACTGATGATGGCAAGACCATCAGCCAGCATTTTGGTCGCGCACCTTACTATGTGGTACTGACGATTGAAGAAGGAAAAATTGTCAGCCGCGAGATGCGCGACAAGGTTGGCCATAATCAATTCAAATCCGAACCGCATGTGGAAGAACCCCACGGCGCAGGACATGGGATGAATTCTGCCTCGCACGATAAACATGTCAATATGGCTGAAACAATCGCGGATTGTAAGGCTTTATTATGTGGTGGAATGGGCATGGGCGCTTATGAAAGTATGCGCCGCCTCAATATCCAACCTGTTGTCACCGAGCTGCTTGATATTGAGGCTGCCGCCCAGGCTTTTATTGATGGTAAGTTGATCGATCACACCGAATTACTTCATTAGCTCGTTATTAGATCGTCACAAGGAGGCACATCAGAAAAAACAAAATAACCAGCTATTCCAAAATTTTTCATCACGACAAATTGGTATTCATAAGGTTTGATTCAAGGAGGTTGGAATGACAGCTTTTACGATCACCCCTGCTGGAAAAGGGATCATGCGCTGCAGACATACTCAACCTTTTTCACCTGAAGACGTTCAATCCCTGGCAAAATTCCTTGAGGATTACAAAGGGAAATTATTGATCGACCTCACCGGAACAACGGCGGAAGAATGCATGCGGAATATCAAGAACTTCCGGCCCATGATGCCCACTTCGGCAATATTCGGTGCACCAATCGGTCAGGAAATCTTGGAACTATCAAAAAGCTACTATGAAAAAGAGGTGCGTTATTTTGAAAACGAAGCTGAGGCATTAGCCTGGCTGCGAGAACAATAACGAACAAAAATTGATGTATAAAGGCACATTATTCTTCTGGTTGTCCATCCTGATTGCCTTCCTCGTTGTATGCCAGGGGCTGATCTTCCCTCAACCCGTTCTGGCGCAATCTTCCGCGGCAGAACCACATAAAGTGGTCATCTACCTGTTCTGGGGAGATGGATGCCCCCACTGTGCGGCAGCCAAACCATTTTTGAATGAGCTAACGCAGCGTTACGCTGGTGTAGAATTGAGGGCTTACGAAGTCTGGTATGTGCCCGAAAACCAGGAACACTTCAAAAAAATGACCGCGGCTTATGGCTTTGAGCCGCATGGCGTCCCTACCATTTTTATCGGAAACCAATATTGGGAAGGATACGGCGACCAGATCGGGCAAGAGATCGAAGCAGCCGTAAAGAATTGTGAAGAAAGTGGTTGTCCTGACCGGGGAATTGGCGTTATCCCAGGATTGAAAAGCGCTCAGCCTGAAAACAAGGTTGCCGATTCAAATCAACCGGTTCAGCAGGCTCTACCTGACACAATTGATCTTCCGGTTTTGGGACCGGTACACCTGGCGGCTCAATCCATCTGGGTCAGCACTGCCTTGATCTCTTTTGTAGATGGAGTCAATCCCTGTTCAATTTGGGTGCTGACGATGCTCCTGGCAATCACACTGCACACGGGTTCGCGTAAGAAAGTATTGTTTATTGGCTTAATTTTTCTTACGGTTACCGCGGCGGTCTACGCGCTATTTATCGCCGGCCTGTTTACGGTATTTACGGTTGTGAATTTTGTGGGTTGGATCCAGCTGGTTGTTGCCCTGGTCGCGTTATTTTTCGCCCTGGTGAATATCAAAGATTACTTCTGGTACAAAGAGGGCGTTTCATTCACCATCTCAGACAACAAGAAACCCGGCATCTACCAGCGCATGCGCAAGTTGGTGGATGCCAGCCAAAGTTTTTGGGGGTTGGTGGGCGCTACGGTCGTATTGGCCGCAGGCGTTTCGCTGGTGGAGTTTTCTTGCACCGCCGGATTCCCGGTGTTATGGACCAATTTATTGGTTTCACAGAAAGTTACTGCTGTGACCTTTGTGCTCCTCTTGCTGTTGTACTTGTTGATCTACCAGCTTGATGAGATGGTCATCTTTTTTACCGCTGTGTATACCCTGAAATCCAGCAAACTTGAGGAAAAACACGGGCGCATCTTGAAGCTCATCGGGGGGATGCTGATGCTCACCCTGGCAGTGGTAATGCTGGTCAAACCGGCGCTGATGAATAACCTGGGCAGTTCGCTATTGATCTTTGGCTCTGCCCTTTTAGCAACCCTGCTGGTGCTACTCATTCACCGGACTATTTTGCCGAAGTTTGGAGTTCGGATTGGATCCGAACTTGGAACGAAAAAATCATTTCCGGCCCGACGCCATTAATGAAAAGAAAAACCTTTTTACTATCCTTGCACTCTTCTTTCTAAGGAGAAACGAGATGAAACTAACCTACCAGAACTTACAAATAGTTATTCTCAAGCATAAAAAGTTTTTGTCAGGCGAAGCGGGCGGAGAAAAAGCCAACTTGAAATGCGCTGACCTATATGGCGCAGATCTGTCGGGGGTAGACCTGAAAGGAGCTATTCTGGAAGGCGTGTCCCTGAGGCGGGCTGTTTTGTGGGGCGCTAACCTGGCGGAGGCTATTCTGGAAGGTGCTAACTTGAAGCATGCCATCCTTGAGGGTGCTAACCTGAATGGGGCTTGCCTGAAGGGCGCTTGCCTGAAGGGTGTCAACCTGAACCAGGCCGATTTGCGGGGAGCAAACCTGGCGGAGGCCGACCTGGAAAATGCCGACCTGGCCGGCGCTACTTATAATGGCAAAACTGTATGGCCAGAAAATTTTGACCCGGGAGCAGCAGGGGTCACGTATATTGATGACCAGGCCATTAATCATCAAGAATTTTTTACATTTGCAACAAAAGGATAACTTGGAGGAACGCTCTATGTTAGAACAATCTGTAATCATTCAAGCTCTACGCAATGTCAAAGATCCTGAGCTTGAGCGAGATATTGTTGCACTCAATTTTATTTCCGGAATCGAGGTGCATGAGCACACCGTCGTGATTCACTTTCAGCCAGACACATTAGCCTGTCCCTTTATTGATCGCTTCGTTTCAGAAATCAAGCAAGCTGTGTTGCAGGTGAACGGCATCACGGAAGTAGAAGTTATGCTTGAAGTTGGAGCAGAAGCCGAGGCTCCTGACAAGGGCGACCTGCCTTCAGGCGGTATTGAGCACCTTAATCATGTCCAGAAAGTGATTGCTGTGATGAGCGGCAAAGGCGGCGTTGGCAAATCCCTGGT
>VFSW01015093.1_pt1 | contig 10644 bp, 7 predicted proteins | sample 5358111 | NCBI WGS metagenome assembly VFSW01 (sample SAMN11554181, study PRJNA540505) | mine drainage metagenome | isolation source: sediment from site ElyBrook_90M | place: USA: Ely Copper Mine, Vershire, VT | collected 2017
GTTTATGGGGGTAACGATTATGCAAAATTTCCGCAAAATGGTGCTCGATAGCCTGGTAAGTGAGCAAGCCGTCTTTGACCTGCCTCTCTAGTTGAAGAAGGAGAGACTCCTGAAGGGTTCGTGCCGCCACGCCAGGAGGGTCGAAGGTTTGCATGATGTGTAAAATTTTTTCATTTACTTGGGCGTCTCCGATAAAGCCCCGATCATCCAAATGGCCTAATATTTCCTCGACAGCGGCCATATCGTCGGGCGATGAAAAAAAATCCTTGGCTTGGGCCTTGAGGTGGTCATAGAGGGAGGGTAAAGGAGAAGAGGGTTCGCAGGTGTCAGGCCATTCACTACGAGCGTTCGAGTCGGTTTGTTCTTCCTCAGGATCACCTGTCGGCTCTTGATACTCCAGGAGGGGGTTCTGCTCGATTTGGGCGCGGACCCAGGGGGCTAACTCGACAAGGGGCATCTGTAAAATTTGAAGAGCCCGCTGCATCTCCAAAGTGGGTATGAGGGTCTGCTGGGTTTTACTTTTTATTTCTAGTTGCATAATCATTCCTCTTATATAATTTGATAGGACTTGTAAATATGAAATGTGCGATTTTTAGTTGTTTAGGTTTGGGAGACGGGCTAATTGCTTCCGTTTTGGGACGCAATCTGAAGGAAAATGGCCATGAAGTGGTTATTTTTCATCCGTTCCTTTCTCAGGTCCAGCGATGGTTCCCGAATCTTTCCTTCCGGCCCTTTCCTCCTGATCTTGCGGAGTTTGATCGGTACTTCATCATCTATGAAAGAAGTTCTTGGATGCAGGCTATTCTCGAAGAATGTTTATCCAAATACCGCGCACAAACCACGGTTTTAAATCCCATTGCCACCCCAAATACCGATTATCCCTATTGGGAAGAGGGGCGCTTTGACGGCAAAAAAACCTTTGTAGAAAATCTTTGCAACTTTTCTAGAGATATTTTGAAGCTGCCTAAAGTGACGGAAAAAAGCGGCCTCGTAATCCCTTCCGATGTGATTCCTCAACGTTATCCTCAACGCGTGGTTATCCATCCCACGAGCTCTAGGCCAGGGAAAAATTGGCCGCGGGTAAAATTCCTCAAGCTTGCTGAGCGATTGAAGCAGGCAGGGTATGAGCCTGTATTCACGGTGGGACCTAAAGAATATGCCGATTGGCCGGAAGCTGTGGTGCTTCCGACATTGGACGCAGTGTTTACTTTTGTGGCGGAGTCGGGATGGATGATCGGCAACGATTCAGGGATAGGACATTTGGCCTCGGCCTTTGGCCTGCCTACAGTGACATTGTGTCGTAATGAACGGACAGTCGATTTTTGGCATCCTTGCTGGGCGCCAAATAGCGTTTGTCTTCCTTCCGGATGGCTTCCTAATGTGAAGGGCTTTCGCTGGAGAGATGAAAGATGGCAGTGGGGAGTTTCTGTCGGACGCGTCTATTCAACTTTTTTAAGTTTAGCGAAGCGGTCTACGAGCGAGCGCATCGTCTCCGCCTGAGGAAAAAAAACATCGTAAGTTAGGCCGAGGGATGTTTGGTACCGTTTTTGAACGATGCCGATGCCAAAGTCACGATGATAAACTTCATCTCCTAGGGAAAATACACGGGGCTCTTCCTCCTCTTCAGCTGGCTCGGGCTGCGCTTGAAGGTATTCATGCGGAATTTCATACAGAAAGCGGCTGGGGGTCATCGTTCTGGGAGTTCCCCATAAAAACCGGCTGCGCGCGGCCGACAAATAGAGATGTTTTTTAGCGCGGGTCATGCCGACGTAGCAAAGGCGTCTTTCTTCTTCGAGAGCATCGGGATCTTCTTTGGCATTGATGTGAGGAAAAAGATCTTCTTCCATGCCGACTAGGAAGACAAGGGAAAACTCGAGGCCTTTTCCGTTGTGGAGTGTCATAAGGCGCACTGCATCTTTAGACGCGTCGGTTTCAGAAGACGAGCGCAGCGTTAATTCTTCGAGAAATTGAGATAGGGGTGTGTCATCATTTTCTGCGGCTTTGGAGACAAGTTCTGCCAAGTTTTCTCTGCGCTCCGCAAAGGAGAGAGGATCTTCACGCAAATGATCGAGATAACGGGAACGCTCGATGGTTTCTGTTAGAATCGTTGAGAGGGCTGTTTTAGCGGCCACCATTTCCCGGAGAGCCAAGATGGTATCGACGTAATGTTTGATGCCGTCCATCTGCCTTGCAGAGAGTTTAACCGCAATTTTGCGATCCACAATCGCTTGGCAGGCTTGAAAAATCGTCAGGTTGTGATGCTGGGCCATTTCTTGCAACCGCGTGAGGGATGCTTCCCCGAGACCGCGCTTAGGGAGATTGATGGTGCGAGAAAAAGCGAGAAAATCGGAGCCCGACACGACCATACGCAAAAGGGCGAGAATATCTTTGATTTCGCGGCGTTGGTAGAACGAGAGTCCTCCGATAATGACATAGGGAATCTGCTCCTTCAAAAGATGATCCTCCATCACACGCGATTGGAAGTTCGTGCGATAGAATATGACCATGTCGCTTAAGTTCATCTGCCGGCGATATTTTTCGATCTGCTCGGTGACGAAGTCTGCCTCATGTCTTTCATCTAGGAACATGTTGAGGGCAATTTTTTCTCCAGGGCCTAGGTCGCTCCAAAGATGTTTTTCATAGCGCCCTTTGTTATGAGAGATCAGCGCGTTGGCAGCGTTCAAAATCGTCGTCGTGCTACGGTAGTTTTGCTCGAGGGGAATGATGAGTGCTCCGGGGAAATCTTGCTCGAATTGCAAAATATTGTGAATGTTCGCTCCGCGCCATGAATAGATCGACTGATCGGGATCTCCCACAGCAAAGACGTTGCGGTGCTGCTGCGAAAGAAGCTGGATGATCGTATGCTGCGCTTTGTTGGTGTCTTGGTATTCATCGATCAAGATGAAGCGCCAGCGCTTTTGGTATTTTTCTAAAATCAGCGGTTCTTCGCGGAGGAGGCGTACGGTCAAAAAGAGGAGATCATCGAAATCGAGAGCGCCGTAGCTTTTAAGTTTTTTTTGATACAGTTCAAAGACGGGGTCTTTCAGCTCGGTTAAATTGTTTTTTGCTTGGGAAATTTCGGTGCGTTTACTTTTGACAAGGCCCTTTTCGTCGCTGAGGTTGAGCTCGTTCAAACATTCTTTGAGGAGCCGCTCGCTATCTTCTTCGTCATAGATGGTAAAATCTTGTTTATACCCCAGCGCGTAGATCGATTCGCGCAGGATGCGTGCGCACAGGCTATGGAACGTGGAAGCGAGGACCTGTTTTTGGGTGATCTGCAAAATGCGATGGCGCATCTCCTCAGCTGCTTTATTCGTGAAGGTGACGGCGACGATCTCATCCGCGGGGACACCCAGCTGCAACAAGTTGGCGATGCGGAAGGTCACAACGCGGGTTTTCCCGGAGCCAGCCCCTGCGAGGACGAGAGCGGGGCCTTCGATGTGGGTAACGGCGATCTCTTGTTGGGAATTTAGGTTCCTATGCATCCTTAAGGATCATAACTTCCCTAGAGAAAAAGAGCAATTACATCAGAGGCCTGCGGATTTCGCCTTCGCGAACGCCGAGGTTGCCGTAGCGATGGTAATCAAAGCTGATGGCGATTTCGCGCAGGTAATGCAGAAGCTCGAACCGGCCCGAGGCAAGTACAGGGGCGTGGGCGAGATGGCAGGCGGACTCAGATGCAGCTTTTTGCAGCGCTGCGCTAGGCGGCGTGAGGAGGCGCACACGGCGGAAGGCGCCGAGCCGGACTCTCTCTATGAAATGCTCATTCGATTCATGGACGATTTTGAAAAGAGGCATCAGGTGTTTCCACTGATCGCTCACGGGAAGTTTTGATTCTCCTTTGGACCAGCTGATCTGAATAGGCGTTTCGCAGGAGAGGGCAGCTGCGCACACGCGCAAGATGTCGAGCGGGCTGTCGCTGCCTTGGATGCGGAAAACGATGCTGTTATAGGGACGATAGCGCAAAAAGTTGTCTTGACCGAGCACTTTGGAAGGGTCATGGTCATGCAGAAAGCGTTTGGCCCAGAAGGCATAGTTGGCAGTCGAGCCGTACCAAAGGCCCACTTCTTCGGTGGATAAGTTAATTTTTTTGATGAAGTGCGTGAGGTTTTCCACGAGTGGCGGTACAGGACATTTTTCTTGCGGCAACGTTACTTGGGTGGGCGTCGCTAGCTGAGCGACGTAATTGGGCCCGCCGGCTTTTGCTCCTCTACCAAAACTTGAGGCTTTACATCCGCCAAAGGGTTGGCGACGGACGATAGCGCCTGTGACGCCGCGATTGATGTAAAGATTGCCGGCTTCTATCTTCTCGAGCCAGAGGCGCTGCTCGCGTTCATCGAGGCTATGGAGGCCTGATGTTAGACCATAGGGAGTTCCGTTCGCGAGGTGGATGGCATGCTCGAGGTTTCTTGCGCGCATGACACCTAGCACAGGGCCAAAGAGCTCCGTTTGATGCATGAAGCTTCCCTCTTTTACTCCGAATTTTACACCGGGCGACCATAGGTTGGGATTATCGGGATCTTGGCGAGGCTCTACGAGCCATTCTTCTCCCGGTTCGAGAGTTGTGAGACCACGTAATAGTGTAGGATTTGGCTCGCGGATCAGCGGAACGACTTTGGAGGCGGGATCCCAGGCTGAGCCAACTGTTAAACTCATGACGGCGTCTTTCAGCTGACGACGGAAATGGGGACTGTCATAAACTTCTTGTTCAATGATTGCGAGGCTTGCTGCGCTGCATTTTTGTCCTGAGTGGCCAAAGGCGGAATGGATAAGATCTTTGATTGCGAGATCGTGATCGGAAAGCGCCGTGATGATCATCGCGTTTTTTCCGCCGGTCTCGGCGGCGAGATCGATATTTGGACGCATTTTGAGAAACAGCCTAGCTGTCGATGTCGCGCCGGTCAAGATGACTGCGTTCAGCCGAGGATCTTTAATCAAGCGGCTGCCCACGGGATCATCGGGGCAAGTCAGAAATTGCAGAACATTTTTGGGAATGCCGGCTTGCCATAGCAAATTGACCAGGACCCAACCCGATAACACAGCTTCAGGAGCTGGCTTAAAAAGAACACAGTTGCCAGCGACGAGCGCGGCGAGTATTCCCCCCGCGGGGATCGATATCGGAAAGTTCCAAGGAGGGGCAACGAGCACGGTGCCTTTGGCTTTCCATGACAGATCCTTGCAGGCATCCATTTTCATCATGCTGCGCAGATAATAGTCGGCAAAGTCGATCGCTTCGGAGATTTCGGGATCCGACTCCAGAGCGGTCTTTCCGCCGTCGGCCATCATGACGCCGATCAGATCGCCGCGACCTTCGCGCATTTTTTGTGCGGCATTGGCAAGAAGAGCGCACCGGTCGTCGATAGAGGTTCTTGCCCACGAACTTTCTGCCGCTTTGGCTGATTTGAGAGCTTCATCCACCTGCGGCCAATCTGCCATAGAATAAGTATAGAGAGTATCTTTGGGCCGCGCAGGATCATTGCCAACGCCGCTAGGTTGTTTTTCCTGGAACTCGTGTCCTCCGATGACGGAGGGAATCGGATCTATTTTTTTTCTTCTCCACTCTTGAACAATGGCCTGTACCCACGCGCGATTGGGTTCTAGAGAAAAATCGGTGTCCGCTTCGTTGTCGAAGAGGGCTTTACGATCTAGGGGAAGCGGAGATTCTTTACGATTTTGATGGCGGCGCGGTTCCATGAGAGTGGTGGCCATTTCTTCGCAGGATTGTTGGAAAAGATGGGCTTGCACATCCCAATCGGGCGACTGGGTTGTGAGTCCGAACATGTGGCGCAGAAAATTATCGGGGCCTGTATTTTCATCCAAACGACGGATGAGATAAGCTACAGCGCTTTGGAAATCTTCCTTGGTCGCTACAGGACAATAGAGAAGAATCTCTTTCGAGAGCTTTTGCACGACGCGCCGTACATGATCGGCCATCCCTTCGAGCATTTCAAAATTCACTTCGTGTTCTACGCCATATTCAGCGCGCAAGATCAGCGCGAAGGCGATATCAAACAGATTATGACTTGCAATCCCTAAGTTAGCAGCGCGGGCATGCATGGGCAGACATCCATAAGCGACCATCCGTTTATAGTTGGCATCCACTTCGATTTTGTCGCGATACGGAGCTTGAGGCCATAGACGGAGCGATGCTTCAAATTGTTCCATCGCGAGGTTTGCACCCTTGACGATACGAATTTTTATCGGAGCCCCTTTATTTTTGACCCTCTGCATCGCCCATGAGGTGAGATCTTTTTGGATGGCGTGGGCGTCGGGGAGATAAGCTTGTAGAACAATTCCTGCAGAAAAATCGTGGAACTCCTTTTCCTCGAGCACTTTTTTGAACAGTTCGACAGTGAGATGAAGATCGCGGTACTCTTCCATGTCGAGATTGATGAATTTGGGAGTTTTCCGCCCATCAGCATGCTTGAAGAGATTTGTTTTGGCAGCTCGATAAAGCTGCCTTAAACGATCTGCGAGAATGGAAATGGTTTTGTCCCATGCCAGAAGATTGATCTGGGAAAAAATCGTGGAAATTTTGATCGACACATATTCGATATCATCCGATGACAAATCTTTCAGGTAGACATTCAGCCGTCTTTGAGCTTCTTCTTCCCCCAGTATCGCCTCGCCCAGATGATTGAGATTGAGTCGCACGCCTTCTAAGCGTCTTTTGTGCATATGCCTTGAAAGCGCTCTCTTTTCGCCGGGTAGTATAACAGACCGCGTCTCTTTACGCAGCTTGGCCCGCGCAAAAGGAACCAGGAAAGGAGCAAACGCTTTGCCTAAAATTTGGAAGGCTGCCAGTTGGAGGCGTTTTCCCGCCGATAGATAACGCGGGATGCCAAAATAGTTAAGAAGATAGATAAGTTGATCGGCGATGCGGCGGCTTTTACGGCTGCGAAAGCACTGGTCCGTCATGTACATCGTAAAGGCTTTCCCTCGAGGATCGTGCATCATCCGCGCGAGCTCTTCTTGCCGGTGCTTTTCAGGGCGCGTCTGTATGCGCTGCGCCTCATCAAGCAACAGCCCTGCGAGTTCGACCGCCGATTTTTGCCGTTCTTTAGGCGTGAGAGATTTTCCTCGCACCTGATCGAGGAGTTCGACAGCTTCCGTTAGATGAAAGGCATCTTGATGCTGCTTCGCCATAACCTCCACATAACAAATATTAGACTTCTTGCATAACTTCATTTACCCAGCAAAATCGATCTTTTTCCCTATTTTTGCATCCCTCCTCCTCGCCTACTCACTACGTGTATGTCTCGTCGGAGGACTTCAAAACTATGGAAAAATCTTCGGTTTTTCTGCGCAATGCAAGTTATGCAAGCAGTCTATCCACAAACCATCAAACATTTTTTAATGAGGAAGGATTGACACGAATCGGAAGCGGCTCTAGAATGACGGGTTGCAAATGAGGAGAGTTCATCTATGTCAATGGATCAAATTAAACCCTTAGGAAATCGTGTACTCGTTAAACGCGCAGAAGCCAAGACGACCCGAGGAGGAATTCTTCTTCCGGATACCGCAAAAGAAAAACCTCGTATGGGGCATGTTGTGGCTGTCGGGCCAGGAAAAACAGACGAGCACGGTAATGTCCAACCTTGCCAAGTGAATGTTGGCGATCAAGTTGTTTATAGCGCCTACGCTGGTACAGAAGTGAAAACGGATGAATATTTAATTGTTTCTGAAGATGAAATTTTAGGAGTGCTTGTATGACGAAGATGATGCAGTTTCACAGCGTTGCGCTCAAGTCAGTACTCAGAGGTGTGAAAACGCTAGCCCGCGCCGTTGCTGCGACGCTCGGACCGAAAGGTCGCAATGTTGTCATGATCAGAGGGACGGGTCTCCTCTCCACAAAAGACGGCGTGACCGTGGCTAAAGAGATTTCTCTTAAAAATAAATTCGAAAACATGGGAGCCCAACTCGTCAAAGAGGCTTCTTCTAAAACAGCCGATGTCGCCGGTGATGGCACAACGACAGCGATCGTTCTGGCTGAAGCGATTTATTGCGAAGGGTGTAAAAACGTTATTGCGGGCGCCAATCCTATGAGCGTCAAACGAGGCATCGATAAAGCCGTCGAAAAAATGCACGAGGCTCTCAATGAACTTGCCACAAAAATAACTAAATCAGAAGAGATTCAGCAGATTGCTACGATTTCCGCGAACAATGACGCCGAAATCGGCGCCATGATCGCTAAAGCGATGGATAAAGTGGGCAAAGATGGCGTGATCACAATTGCCGAAGCCAAAGGCATCGACACGACCCTCGAAGTTGTGGAAGGGTTGCAATTTGACAAAGGATATCTTTCTCCTTATTTTATCACGAATCCCGAAAAGATGACTGTCGAGCTTGAAAATCCTTTGATCTTCATCACCGATGGAAAGATTTCTAATATTAAAGAGATCGTTCCCCTCCTTGAGAAAGTGATGGAAAAAGGGCCTCGCCCCTTGCTTATCATCGCCGATGATGTCGATGGTGAAGCCCTCACGACCCTCGTTGTGAACAAAATCAAAGCCGGTCTTCCAATCTGCGCAGTTAAAGCTCCCGCCTTCGGCGACAGGCGCAAAGCGATGCTCCAAGACATGGCGATCTTGACAGGCGCGACCGTGATTTCGAGCGAAATAGGACTCTCTCTTGACGAAGCTGAGCTCGAGCACCTTGGTAAAGCCAAAAATATCAAAGTCGGAAAAGAAGAAACCATTATCGTCGACGGAGCGGGCCATGCTAAAAAAATCGAAGAGCGTAAAGCCCAAATCCGCGCTGAAATCGACAGGTCCACTTCCGATTACGAAATCCAAAACTTGCACGACCGTCTTGCCAAACTTTCTGGCGGCGTTGCCGTCATTCATGTCGGTGCTCCAACCGAGACCGAGATGAAAGAGAAAAAAGCCCGCGTCGATGATGCGCTTCATGCAACCCGTGCGGCCGTGGCCGAAGGGATCGTTCCTGGCGGCGGCGTGGCGCTTCTGCGTGCTGTAAAAGCGCTTGACAATCTGCAACTTTCTCCCGAAGAAGCCGTCGGTGTTGAAATCGTGCGACTCGCAGCTTTTGCTCCAGCGACTGCCATTGCCAATAACTGCGGCAAGCAAGGAAATCTCATCGCGGAAAAAATCTTCGAGCGGCAAGGATCTTGGGGATACAACGGCCTCACCGATGAATTTGCCGATCTCATGAAGGAAGGCGTCATCGATCCTGTTCTCGTTACGAAGAGCGCTCTTGCCAATGCAGCCTCCGTTGCGGGCCTTCTCATCACGATCGCTGCGATGATCACCGACAAACCTGTTCCCAAGTCCAAGACGCCCCCTTCTCCAATGGGTGGTATGGGTGGAATGGGCGGCATGGAAGACATGATGTGAGAAAGCTATTTTTCCTCCTGTGCATCGTCATGCCTTTTTTAGGCTATGGTGCAGAATATCTCGATCATGAGCTTGCCGTCGCTAAGAAGGCGGCTCTTTTAGCAGGTCAGAGAGCCATGTATTTCTTTGTTCATGGTAAAAACCGATGGCCTGTTTTGGCAGTAACTACAGCGCACACAGAGTCAGCAGACATCGTTCTAAAGCATTTGAAGGATAACTTCCCTTCTTATGCCGCCAAGCATGACGTGGTCCTCGACCCCGTATCTCCTGAAGAATGGTGGAAAGAAGCTAATGTTTGGTTGTTTGAGCCGCTCGATGGGCTCGGAGACTTTGATTCAAAGGGCTCGCGTTTTTGCATCACTATTGGACTAATCAGAAAAGGCACTCCTGTCTTGGGTGTGTATTACTTTCCTGCAACCGAGACCTTTTATTGGGCAGTGAAGGGAGGCGGCGCCTTTAAGCAAGTGGGCTCAGGGCCTATAGAACAAGTCATACTCAAGCCATCGACAGGTTCGCTGGCGCTGTTCACCAATCAAAAATCTTTGCCGGCTATTCGGAAGCTTTTTCCTGTACTTTTTGGGCGCGTGCTTACTTCGACGGAAGAAAACAAATCGTTTTCAGATATCGGTAGTATGGGATTTCGTATTTGCCAAATTGCAGAGGGAGCTCCTACACTCTACATTGCCGAATGGTTCCGTGGCAAACTATGGAATTTTGCAGCAGGACAAGTCATTTTGCAAGAAGTGGGCGGGCTTATTTCTGACCTGAAGGGAGCCTCGATCGAATATCGGTGTCCCATCGCTCGAATTCATAAAGGAGTGCTCATTTGCAATGATGCAGCCCTTCAACGCAAAGTTTTATCTAGTTTTACTCTTCCTTGATGGCCTGTCCAAATATCGGTTGATAATACATATCAAGAGTGCGAGCGTCATCATCTGAGATCAAACATTCTTCGGATGAGGTCAGAGGTTCATTAGACTTATTGGTGCTAAGAAAATATTCGAAGAAACCAAAAATCTTTTGAAAAAGCATGGTTATTTTTTCAATCAATGTTGATTTCTGCTCCGGTAGCAATCCGTAATGATTATCTAGGATCTCCGTTTCCTCTTTTGGTATCGAGGATAACCCTGTTTCTATGCAGCGAGTATCTGGTTGCTTGGGTTTATATTTTGCGAGAAGTGATCCGAATTGTTTGTTAAGCAAAGGGTCGTTTTGTATGTAAGCACTCAGCGGAGCATCAGTTGGAAGTTTATTTATCATATTATTTCTCCCTTTTCTCTTTTTAATAATC
>VFSW01015094.1_pt1 | contig 10644 bp, 9 predicted proteins | sample 5358111 | NCBI WGS metagenome assembly VFSW01 (sample SAMN11554181, study PRJNA540505) | mine drainage metagenome | isolation source: sediment from site ElyBrook_90M | place: USA: Ely Copper Mine, Vershire, VT | collected 2017
CGCGCCGCATACGCCGTCGGGCGCGGCAACCTCGAGCCCGGGGGCGGCGCCGGCGCGCGCGGCGCCGACTCGATCCGCGCCGCCATCGCCGATGCCGAGATCGTCATCACGATGCTGCCGTCCTCGCCGCACGTGCGCTCGGGGTATTTCGGCGACGACGGCGTTCTCGCCGCGGTCGGCCGCGGCGTGATTCTCGTCGATTCGAGCACGATCGATCCGCACACCGCCCGCGAGGTCGCCGCGCGGGCGGCCGGGCAGGGCAATCCGATGGCCGATGCGCCGGTGTCGGGTGGTACGAACGGCGCCGAGGCCGGTACCTTGACCTTCATGGTCGGCGCGACCGAGGAGTTGTTTGCGCGCATCGAGCCCGTGCTCGCTCCTATGGGCAAGAAGATCGTCCGCTGTGGCGACAGTGGCACGGGCCAGGTGGCGAAGATTTGCAACAATCTGGTGCTTGCGATCTCCATGATCGGCGTCGCCGAGGCGATGAGTCTCGGCGTCGCGCTTGGTATCGACCCCGGCGTGCTCGCCGGCATCGTCAACAGTTCGAGCGGGCGCTGCTGGAGTTCCGATTCCTACAATCCATTTCCGGGTGTGATGGCCAATGTGCCGGCGGCGCGCGGCTACACCGGCGGCTTCGGCGCCGACCTCATGCTCAAGGATCTCGGCCTCGCCACCGACGCGGCGAAGCAAGCGCGGCAGCCGGTGGTGCTCGGCGCCGCCGCCGAACAACTGTACCGCCTGTTTAGCGCCCAGGGGCACGGCGCGCTCGATTTCTCGGCGATCATCCAGATGTTCACGAAGGAACCGAAGGGGCAAGCATGATCGAGTGCACGATCGACGGCCAGATCGCGAGGCTCACCCTGGCCAATCCGCCGGCGAACACATTCACCGCGGAGGGCCTGTTGCGGTTGACGACGTTGATCGATGAGCTGAATCGCGACGCCGGCATCCTCGCGATCATCATCACGGGGCAAGGCGGGAAGTTCTTCAGCGGTGGCGCCGACCTGAAGCTGTTCGCGGACGGCGACAAGGCGCGCGCACGACTGATGGCGCAGCGCTTCGGGCTCGCATTCGAGGCGCTGCAGAACGCCCGCCCGGTCGTGATCGCCGCGATCAACGGCTATGCGATGGGAGGCGGACTCGAATGCGCGCTGGCTTGCGATTTTCGCGTTGCCGACGAGCGCGCGACGATGGCCTTGCCGGAACCCGCCGTTGGTCTGCTGCCGTGCGGCGGCGGCACGCAGACGCTTCCGTGGCTGGTGGGCGAGGCTTGGGCGAAACGCATGATCCTCACGAACGAACGCGTCGACGCGCCGACGGCGCTCAGGATAGGACTCGTCGAACAGGTCGTCGGCGCCGGCGAGGCCGGCACGGCCGCGACCGCGCTCGCCGAGCGGGTGCTCGGCTTGAGCCCGCGTGCGGTGGGCTTTTGCAAGGAGTTGATTCACGAGGCGCGACGCGGCACGCCGCGGCACGCCGCGCTTGTCCGGGAGAGGGAACTGTTCGTGGATTTGTTCGACGGTGCCGATCAACGCGAAGGCGTGGGCGCGTTCCTCGAGAAGCGCAAGCCGCGTTGGACGAACGCCTGAGCGCGCCCGCGCTCACCGACCATGCAAATCGAGATCGGCATTCGCAACCGCGTTGCTTTCTTGAGTTTGAACCGACCGTCGGCGCTGAACGCGTTGACGCTCGGTATGATCGAGGAGGTCGGCCGGGAACTAAGGTCCGCGGCGGCCAACCCCGAGGTGCATGCCTTGCTGTTGCGCGGCGCCGGCGACAAGGCGTTTTGTGCGGGCGGCGATGTGCGCGCTCTGTACGACAGCTTTCGTGCCGGCACCGACCTGTATCGCCAGTTCTTCGTCGACGAGTACCGTCTGGATCACTTTCTGCACCGCTTTCCGAAGCCCTTCATCGCGGTTGCCGACGGCATCACGATGGGCGGTGGTATGGGACTCGTACAGGGTTCGGCGCTGCGCATCGTCGGCGACCGCACGCGGCTCGCGATGCCCGAGGTTGGTATCGGCCTGATACCGGACGTGGGTGGGAGTTATTTTCTGTCGCGCCTGCCCGGTGCGCTCGGCGCCTATCTTGCGCTCACCGGCGCCGAGGTGCGTGCGGGGGATGCGATTTACGCGCAACTCGCTGACCTATACCTTGAACCGGATGCGCTCGCGCGTCTCGAGGGCGTGCTGCTCGGGCTGTCCTGGAGCGCGGATCCGCGCACCGAAGTCGAGCGCGCGCTGCGTTCGCTCGCCGCCGACGCGCCGGCGGCGCCTCTCGCGCGACTACGCGGCGTGATCGACCGGCATTTCTCGCGCTCGACGATTCCGGCGATACTCAATTCCCTCGGGGCCGAGAGCGAGCCCGAATGGCTCGACTGGGCGGCCGAGACGGCGGCCCTGTTGCGAAGGCGCTCGCCGACGATGCTCGCGGTCGCGCTGCGGGCGCTGCAGATCGGCAGGCGACTGTCGCTCGCCGATTGCTACCGGATGGAATTCACCATTGTGCAGCGATGCTTCGAACAGGGTGACTTCCTGGAGGGTGTGCGCGCCTTGATCATCGACAAGGACAAGCATCCGCAGTGGCACCCGGCGCGCATCGAGGACGTGGCGGCGGGACAGATCGATTCGTTTTTCCGCGATTCATCGACCGACGCTCCGCATCCGCTCGCGGATCTCGGTGCGGACTGAAACGCGGACTTAAACATAAGGAACAACATGCTCCCAGTGTCGACAGCGGACACACGCATACCCTTGGGCGATGGCGGCTTGTCGATCACGCCGCTCGGCTGGGGCATGTGGCGTTTCGCGGGCGCCGACCGGGCGAGCGCTGCACGCCGCGTGGCGGCGGCGCGCGACATCGGGTGCGTCTTGTTCGACACGGCGGATAGCTACGGTTTCGGGTCCGCATCCGGCTTTGGCGGTGCGGAGGCGCTGCTCGGCGAGGTGTTCAAGGCCGACTCCTCGCTGCGCCCGCGTATGGTGCTCGCGACCAAGGCGGGCATCACGCCGCCGACACCGTACGATTCGAGGGCGCAGCATCTGATCGCCGCCTGCGAGGCTTCGTTGCGGCGATTGGGCGTCGAGACGATCGATCTGTTTCAAATCCATCGGCCGGATTTGCTCGCGCATCCGGCCGAGGTCGCCTCGGCCCTGGATCAGTTGCGCGCCACCGGCAAGATTCGTGAGGCCGGCGTTTCGAACTACGCGGCCTCCCAGGTCGAGGCCTTGCGCGAATTTCTGCCGTTCCGTTTGGCGAGCGTGCAGCCGGAATTCTCGGCGCTGTCGATCGATCCATTGAGCGACGGTATCCTCGATCAGGCCATGCGCTTGAAGCTCGCGGTGCTCGCCTGGTCACCGCTCGGCCAGGGACGTCTCGGCGACGCGCCGTGCTCATCCGCCGACACACGGACCACCGCGGTGCTCGCGGTGCTCGATGCGGTGGCGGCCCGCGCCGGGGTGAGTCGTTCGGCGGTTGCCTATGCTTGGATCATCGCGCATCCGGCGCGGCCGGTCGTGCTGATCGGCAGCCAGGACCCCGGCCGCATTCGCGCGGCGGCGGATGCCTACTCGGTGCGCCTGGAGCGGGAGGAATGGTATCGAATTCTCGCCGCCTCGCGCGGCGCGCCGATGCCCTGAGGCCGCGGCTGCGCCACGGACCGGCCGGTCAGGCGCTCGCCTTCGCCAGGGTCCGGCTTTGCACGAACTCGAACGCCGACAAAACCGCCTTGCGAACCAGCTGGTCGATCTTCGCCCGTTCGTCGTTGCTCAGGTAGAAGCGCATGTCGACCGCGTGCCGGATGTAGCGCGGCGGCAGCGCGTTCAGCGCGACGCAGGCGACATCGGCGAGCAAGTCCGGGGAACTCGCGATCGTCGGGTAATTCACCGCGGCGCGTAGTACGGCCTCGTAGACGGTGGACTCATGAAAGTTGTGAACGGTTGCGAAATTGGCGGTCATGCGGATCCCCGGTGTGCAGCGTGGCTGCCTGGGTGGGTTGTCGGCCGGGGGGACGGATTCTTGAGCGCGAGGCGCTCGTCCGCTCAGCCGAAGGGCACCGGCGTGTTAAGTTCGATCCGGCAAAACTCGAATCCGCGGCGGAAATCGCGTACGTGCTTTGCCATCCAATCGCGCGCGAGTTCACCGTTGCCGTCGCCGATCGCCGCACAGATCCGCTCCTGGGCGACCGCGATGCGCTCGCGCGCCGGCGGTGCCGCCTCGATGAGCACGCCGAGCGCGGCCGTGAGCAACTGCAGAAGGGGCTCCTGCATCAGCGGCAGCACGCGGTTGCCGCTTGCGCCGGCGATGGCCCGAAAGAATTCGCCGACGCCGTCGACGGCCCGCCGCGCCTCCCGCTGCCCGGCCCGGTAAGCGGCGACCGCCGCCTCGATGCGCCGAAGCGGCGCCGCGGTTCGCGCCGCGGCGGCCGCCTGCGCGGCCGGCGGCTCGAGCACCTCGAGCATTTCCCACACCTCGCGCACCGTCACGTCGTGCAGCGCGAAGGCCTGGCGCAGCCGGCCGGCAATCTGCGCAGCCGCCGGCCGCACCACGACCAGGCGCTTCGTGCCGCGACGGCGCGCGATCAGATCGGCGCTCTCCAGTTCGCGCAGGGCTTCACGAATCATCGAACGGTTGACGCCGAACTGCGTCGCCAGTTCGAGCTCCGATGGCAGAGACTCACCGACCTTGAGTGTGCGGTCGAGAATGCGCGCGGCGATTTCACCGGCGACCCGTCGGTAGCCGGGGGCGAACGGCAGTGGCTCGAAGGCTGCGCTCATGCGGCCTCGACCAGCTCCCGGCCGATCAACATGCGGCGGATTTCCTGGGTGCCGGCGCCGATGTCATAGAGCTTCGCGTCGCGCAGCAGTCGTCCGGTGGAATAATCGTTGATGTAGCCGTTGCCGCCGAGCGACTGGATCGCCTCGAGCGAGACCTGCACCGCCTGTGCCGAGGCATTCAGCAGGCAGGCGGCGGCCGCACGCCGCGTCTTGCGGCCCGCGTCGCAGGCGCGTGCGACTTCGTGCACGTAGGCGCGGCTTGAATTGAACGCAGTGTACATGTCGGCGATCTTGCCCTGCATCAGTTCGAAGCTGCCGATCTTGCGCCCGAACTGCTGCCGCTGCCGCACGTACGGCAGCACCACGTCGAGCGCCGCGGCCATCAGTCCGAGCGGTCCACCGCTGATCACGAGGCGCTCGTAATCCAGTCCGTTCATCAGCACTTCGATGCCGCCGTTTTCACGGCCGAGGACGTTGGCGGCCGGCACGCGGCAATCCTCGAAGACCAGTTCGCCCGTCGATGAGCCGCGCATGCCGAGCTTGTCGAGCTTCTGCGCGACCGAAAAGCCCGGGGTGCCGCGCTCGACGATGAAGGCGGTGATGCCGCGGGCACCGGCGGACGGATCGGTCTTGGCGTAAACGACCAGCACGTCCGCGTCCGGACCGTTGGTGATCCACATCTTGCGGCCGCTGAGCAGATAGTCCGAGCCTTGGCGTCGGGCCGCGAGCCGCATGCCGACGACATCCGAGCCGGCCTCGGGCTCCGACATCGCCAGCGCCCCGACGTGTTCGCCCGAGATCAATTTCGGCAGGACGCGCTCGAGTTGTTCCGGCGTGCCGTTCAGGCGCAGCTGATTTAGGCACAGGTTCGAGTGCGCAACGTAGCTCAATCCGACCGAACCGGAGGCCCGCGAGATTTCGGTCATCGCAATGGTGTGCGCGAGATAGCCGAGACCGGCGCCACCGTGGCAATCCGGGACCGTGATGCCGAGGAGGCCTTGAGCGCCGAGCTTCGGCCACAGGTCGCGCGGAAACACATCCTCACGATCGATCGCGGCCGCCCGAGGTGCGATTTCGGCGGCGGCGAATCGTCGCACCGCCTCGCGTAAGGCGAGCAGATCCTCGTCGAGTCCGGACTCCAGATCCTCATCGGGACAGCGTTCGGCGATCGACATCTTGGCATTCCCCGGCAGCTTCATATAGTATGATTGTCGGACAATATGGCCATCGAGGGCAAGATGCCACGCCTCGAAAGTCGAATCGACATCAAAAGCGTTGAATATTCGAACAACGCAGCATCAATGGCGGCGATCGTCGCCGATATGCGGGAAAAAACCCGATTGATCGCCACCGGCGGCAGCCCCGAGGCCGTCGCCAAACACCGCGCACGAGGCCGGCTGCCGGCGCGCGAGCGCGTGGATTTATTGCTCGATCCCGGCTCGCCCTTTCTCGAATTCTCGGCCTTCGCCGCGTACGGCTTGTATGGTGGTGAGGTGCCCGCCGCCGGCATCGTCACCGGCATCGGCCGGGTGGCGGGCCGCGAGTGTCTCGTGGTCGCCAACGACCCGACGGTCAAGGGCGGCACCTATTATCCGCTGACGGTGAAGAAGCACCTGCGGGCACAGGAGATCGCGCTCGAGAACCGCCTGCCATGCGTGTATCTGGTCGAGAGTGGCGGCGCGTTCCTGCCGGCCCAGGACGAGGTCTTTCCGGATCGCGAGCATTTCGGGCGCATTTTCTACAACCAGGCCAACCTGTCCGCGGCGGGAGTGGCCCAAATCTCGGTGGTGCACGGCAACTGCACCGCCGGCGGCGCCTACGTGCCGGCGATGTCCGACGAGAATGTCATCGTGCGCCGGCAGGGCCAGATTTTCCTCGGCGGGCCGCCGCTCGTGCGGGCGGCCACCGGCGAGATCGTCGACGCCGAGAGTCTCGGCGGTGCCGATGTGCATTGCCGCGAGTCGGGCGTTTGCGATCATTACGCGCAAGATGATGCCGATGCGCTCGCCATCGCGAGGCGGATCGTGGCCCGGCTGCGTCCGGGTCCCTCGACCGCGCCGCCGGCCGCTGCGCGCGAGCCGCACCACGATCCTGGCGAACTCTACGGCATCGTGCCTTCGAACCTGCGCACGCCCTACGATGCGCGCGAGTTGATCGCGCGCCTCGTCGATGCCTCCGAGTTCGACGAGTTCAAGCAGCTCTACGGCAGCACGCTGGTCACGGGCTTCGCGCACCTCGGCGGTTATCCGGTGGGTATCGTCGCGAACAACGGCATCTTGTTCTCGGCGAGCGCGTTGAAAGGCGCGCACTTCGTCGAGCTGTGCGCGCGTGAGCGCATCCCGCTGCTGTTCCTGCAGAACATCACCGGCTTCATGGTCGGACGGCGCGCCGAAGTCGGCGGCATCGCGCGCGATGGTGCGAAGATGGTCGCCGCGGTGGCTGCCGCGCGGGTCCCGAAGCTCACGCTCATCGTGGGCGGCAGCTACGGCGCCGGTAATTACGCGATGTGCGGCCGCGCCTACGGACCGAGATTTCTCTGGCAATGGCCCAACGCCCGCACCTCGGTGATGGGCGGCGAGCAGGCGGCCACCGTGCTTGCGACCATCCGGCGGGATCAACTGCAGAACGCCGGCAGACAGTGGAGCGAGGCGGAGGAGGCCGAATTCACCGCACCGATTCGCCGCCAATACGAGACCCAGGGGCATCCCTACTATGCCAGCGCGCGACTCTGGGACGACGGGCTGATCGACCCGCTCGACACGCGGCGTGTGCTCAGCCTGGCGCTCTCGGTGGTGCGCAACGCGCCTTCCGAGCAGACCCATTTCGGGATCTTCAGGATGTGATCATGAGCTCCGAACTCCTCGAATCCGAAGCGGCCCCGGGAATCGTCCGGCTCACGCTGAACCGGCCGCAGGCGCGCAACGCCCTGGACGCGGCGCTGATCCGCGCTCTGGGCAGCGCGATTCTCCGGCACTCGGCGCTCGAGGCGACCCGGGTGCTGCTGCTGGATGCCTCCGGAAGCGCGTTTTGCGCGGGCGCCGACCTTGGCGCGATGCGCATGCTCGGGCAGGCGCCGATGCCGGAGAATCTCGCCGACGCACGCGCTCTCGCCGACATGCTCGCGGCGCTGCGCGCGTGCCCCAAGCCGAGCATCGCCTGCGTGAACGGTGCCGCGTTCGGCGGCGGTCTGGGCCTGGTTGCCGCCTGCGACATCGCGATCGGCTCCCCGGACGCGCGCTTCAGGCTGCCGGAGGTGCGCCTCGGTCTCGTGCCCGCGGTCATCTCACCGTACGTGATCGAGGCGATCGGCGCGCGCGCCGCCCGCCGCTATTTTCTGAGCGGCGAGACGATCGAGGCGCCGCTGGCACGCGAACTCGGCCTGTTGCACGAGCTCGCCGCGGCCGACGCGCTCACGAGCGCGGGCCTCGCGCTCGCCGGCGAGATCGCGCTCGGCGGCCCGTGCGCGTTGGCGGCCGCGAAGGACCTGCTCGGCCGGTTCATGCCGGCCGCGCCCGGCGGGCACACCGCGCAGCTGCTCGCTACGCTGCGCGCCGGCAGCGAGGCGCAGGAAGGCCTTGCCGCCGCGATCGAGCGGCGAAAGCCGGCGTGGAACCGCTGATGTTCAAACGCCTGTTGATCGCGAACCGTGGCGAGATCGCCTGCCGGGTGATACGCACCGCGCGGCGTCTCGGCATCGGCACCGTCGCGGTGTACTCCGACGCCGACGCCGATGCTCGACACGTGCGTCTCGCCGACGAGGCCTGGCGGCTCGGTCCGGCGCCGGCGCGCGACAGCTATCTGTCGATCGACGCCATCCTCGCGGCCGCCGCCGGCGCGCGCGCCGACGCGATCCACCCGGGTTACGGCTTCTTGTCGGAGAGCGCGCCCTTCGCCGAGGCGTGCGTCGCCCGGGGGCTGTGCTTCGTCGGTCCGCCGGCTGAGGCGATCACGGCGATGGGCTCGAAGATCGCCGCCAAGCGGGCGATGGCGGTGGCCGGTGTGCCGGTGCTGCCCGGCTACCAGGGCGACGAACAGTCGCTCGAGCGGCTGCGAGATGCAGCCCGCGAACTCGGCTTTCCGCTGATCATAAAGCCGAGCGGCGGCGGGGGCGGCAAGGGCATGCAAATCGTGACCCGCGCCGACGAACTCGAAGCGGCGCTCGAGGGCGCCCGCCGCCTCGCGGCGAGCGCCTTCAAAGACCCCTCGCTGCTGATCGAGCGCTACCTGCCCTCGCCCCGGCACGTCGAGGTCCAGGTGCTCTGCGACGCGCATGGTCATGCGCTGCACCTCGGCACGCGCGACTGCTCGGTGCAGCGACGGCATCAAAAACTGCTCGAGGAAGCGCCCGCGCCCGACATCGCCCCGGCGGTGCGCGAGCGATTGCACCAGGCGGCGCTCAGAGTCGCGCGCGCCGTCGGTTATGTCAGCGCCGGCACGGTCGAGTTCCTATACGCGGACGGCGAGTTCTGGTTCATGGAGATGAACACCCGTCTGCAGGTCGAGCATACGGTGACGGAGCGAATCTTCGGCCTCGACCTGGTCGAGTGGCAGCTGCGCATCGCCGCCGGTGAACCCTTGTCGTTCACGCAGGCAGATCTTTCAGCAAACGGCTCGGCGGTCGAAGCACGGCTCTGCGCCGAGGATCCAGGACGCGACTTCACGCCGAGTGCCGGCCGGATCGATTGGCTGCGTTGGCCGCAAGAGTCGCCCGGGCTGCGCGTCGATGCCGGCTTCGATGGCGGCGACGAGGTGCCGAGCCATTACGATTCGCTGCTCGGCAAGCTGATCGGTCACGGTACAGACCGCTGCGGCGCGGTCGCGGCCTTGCTTCAGGGGCTGCAGACGCTGCGCATCGTCGGTGTGGACACCAATGCGGCCTGGCTCGCCGCCGCGCTCAAGTCGCCTGATTTCGTCGATCGGGTGCCGACGACACGCTTCGTCGCGGACCACCCGGAACTGGCCGTGGAGCCGGTGACGCCGGATGTCGGCGAACTGGCGGTTGCCGCCTTGTCCGTGGTGCTCGACTTGGGCGGCGGAGCAATCACGGATGACTCGCCTTGGGCGGCACGCGATGCGTTTCGGATCAACCAGGCGGCGATGCAGAAACTTACCCTGCGCGTGGATGGCAGCACCTACCAACTCGAACTCGCAGCGCAGGGCGCACTCTGGCGTGTGCACACCGAAGCCTCGGAGGATTGTGTGCTCAACGTCGCCCCGGACCGAGACGGCAGCGGTCTCGATGTGCGAATCGGCACGGTGCGTCGTCGCCTCGACTGGTGGCGTTCCGGTCGGCACGTTTTCCTGTGGCGCGGCGCGCGGCGGATCGACCTGGAATTGCTCGATCCACGGCAGGGGGCGGTGCTCGCGCCGGCGCATGACGATGAGTTGATTGCGCGCCTGCCGGGCACGGTCGTGGCGACACCCGTGTCCGTCGGTCAGCGGGTCGAGGCGGGCGCCACCCTGCTGGTCGTCGAGGCGATGAAGATGGAACACGCGATCCGCGCACCCTATGCCGGTGTGGTCGCGCGCGTCCACTTTGCGCTCGGCGAACGGGTGACGGAAGGCGCCGTACTGATCGACCTGACGGAGAACACGGCTATCGAAGGCTAAAGCTTGCGCCCATGCGGCCGATCCATGGCGCAAGGCGAACATCGGCGGCGGACGGGTGTCAGAAGAGAACGACTGGAAGAGGAAATACCGCGACTCGGTGCTGGAGCTCGAGTCCGAAGAGCGTCGTTGGCGTCACCTCGAGCGGGCATTGCGACGCCTGGTGAACCGCTTGTGCGCGGCCGGTGCCGGCGTGCAAGCGCGTCTCGACGAGGATCTGGCCGCGGGGGGCGCGCCCCCGCGAGGCGCGCGGGAGGGG
>VFSW01015095.1_pt1 | contig 10644 bp, 6 predicted proteins | sample 5358111 | NCBI WGS metagenome assembly VFSW01 (sample SAMN11554181, study PRJNA540505) | mine drainage metagenome | isolation source: sediment from site ElyBrook_90M | place: USA: Ely Copper Mine, Vershire, VT | collected 2017
CTTTTGTAGTAATATACTCTAATTAGTCTAGTTTTTCATCATGGAGGGGGTTAGGATATGGACGCTCAAGCAACAGAGTACTACAAAGGCAAGTTTCTCGATTTTTATAATGACTATTATCTAGACCAGATAAACGACATGTATGTGAGCTACCCTACAAAGAGGAGCGTGCTCTTTGACATACGCGATCTTGAAAAGTTTGACGTTGAGATAGCAGAGGAGATGATAAAGGACCCTGACGCTCTGCTCCAGATTGCCAATGATACTCTTGCTTCAATGAATCCAAATCCAGGGGCAAAGGAGCCGGTGTATGCGAGATTCTTTGGAACTGAGGACAAAGAGCTGCTCATACAGGACGTTGGATCAGAGAACATAAGCAAGCTTATAACCCTTGATGCGCTGGTCGTCAAGAGATCCGAGATTACGCCGATGGTGAGGATAGGAACGTTCAAGTGCAGCTTCTGCGACACGACAGTGAAGGCAAGCATAGATTCTGACATCATTCCCGATGTGTGCCCGCAGTGCAGAAGAAGATCGATGAAGCAGGTCAGCGAGCAATCGGAATTCATAAACCTTCAGAAGATTGCAGTGCAGGACCCTCTTGAGAAACTGCGCGGAAACACCCCTACATGGCAGCTTGAGGTATGGATAGAAGACGACCTTGTAAACACAGTCACTCCGGGGGATAGGATAAGCATAACCGGAATACTTAGAATCAGGCCTAGGAGAAACGCCAGGGGAAAGGAGGAGAAGTTCCTGTTCACGATGTTCTTTGACGCTGTCGCTCTAAAGGCCAAGCAGAAGGAGTTTGCTGATATAGACATAACGGAGGTAGAAGAGAGGGCGATAAGGGAGCTTGCAAAGGATCCGCACATATTCGACAAGATAGCAAAGTCGATAGCCGCGCCGATATTCGGATACATGGAGATAAAGAGGGCGCTTGCGCTTCAATTGTTTGGAGGAACTCCTGATAAGAAATTGGTCGATGGTGCACCAATAAGAAGCGACATCCATATGCTGTTGATTGGGGATCCGGGCTCTGCAAAGACAAGGCTTCTGCAAGCGGTGACTGCACTTGTTCCGAAGGGAATATACGTGAGCGGGAAATCCACGAGCTCTGCAGGATTGACAGCTTCTGCGGAAAGGGACGAGTTCTCTGAAGGAGGCTGGACGCTCAAAGCTGGAGCTTTGGTATTGGGATCTGGCGGAGAAGTTTCGATTGACGAATTCGACAAGATAAGCGATGATGACAAGTCGTCTCTGCACGAGGCCATGGAGTCGCAGACGATAAGCGTTGCAAAGGCGGGAATCGTCGCAAGCTTCAATGCAAGGACCTCGATTCTTGCGGCTGCAAACCCAAAACACGGTCGCTTTGATCCAAACATATTTCCTGCAGACCAGTTCAACATACCACCAGCATTGCTTTCGAGATTCGATCTCATATTTCCGATAAGGGATATAATGGACGAGAAGCAGGACAGGGACATTGCAAAGCACATACTCGTGCAGCACCAGTTCGCAGGTGCAAAGCTCGGTGGAGATACTTCGCAAGAGCAGGTCGAACTTCCGCCAATAGATTCTGAGATGCTTAGAAAATACATTGCATACGCGAAGAGACACATAAATCCTGTTCTGACAACAGATGCAAGCAACAAGATAATAGAATATTACGTTGACCTCAGGAAGGTAGGGCTGCAGAAGGGAGCTGTACCTCTCACGCCTAGGCAGATAGAGGGCCTGATAAGGCTTGCTGAGGCGAGCGCAAAGACAAGGCTCTCAGAAAAAGTGGACCTAAAGGACGCGGAGCTCGCCATATCACTCTTCGAGCACATGATGACAAACCTTGCGGTCGACAGAATGAGGAGGATGGACATAGACTCGCTCATAACCGGAATGCCAAGAGAGAAAGTGGACAACATGAATCTGATATTCAGCATAATAAAGGACATAGACTCGAAGGAGAAGGAGGTCACTTACACAAGGGTCCTTGAAGAGGCGGAGAAGGCAGGCCTTAGCAGGGAGAGGGCAGGGAAGTACATAGACGAGCTGGACAGGAGCGGAGACATATTCAAGCCAAGGCCCGGTATAATAAAGATAGTCAAGCGCGATGAAGACCAGTAACATGGGTGTGGATTTTTGGAGAGAAGGATAGAGCTCAGGCAGGTCGCGGACATATTGGTCATGTTCCTAATAGTCCAGTTCGGCGGCCTTCTTATCGCATCGATGGTGTTCTCGACCTCCCCGGTGACTCCCGCAAGCACAAACGTCCAGGCTGCATCTGTCCAGGTGCTCGGCTATCTTGTATACATAATAGCAGTTGCATTAGTGATACTTCTTGTGATTAAATTCTACAGGGGCGATCTGTTATTCAAGGTCATAGAAGCGCTGGTGGTAGTCCTGCCGGCGTTCATAGTGTTTACAATAGTGCTTGGATATCTTGCGCCGCCTACATTCACGGACGTAAACCTGATATACGCGATCTCGCTCATACTTGCAGTATCGCTAATACTGATAAAAAATACCGTGCCTTGGTTTAGGAACACTGTCACTATAATTGCAAGCATAGGGGTCGGGGCGGTTCTCGGACTTGCTTTCTCGTTTTATGAAGCGCTTATCTTCATGGCGTTCATAGCAATCTACGACTATATTGCCGTTTTCATAACAAAGCACATGATAACAATGGCGCAGGCGGTATCGTCGAAGAATCTTGCATTTCTGATCGGCGCCTCGGATTTTGAGGCGGTTCCAAAAGGTTATTTCAACAAGAAAGAGCTGAGTGAATACAATGCGATGCTCAAGAAATCAAATGCGCAGAACAATCCCGTGGTAAAAAAGATAATGCAGCAGGGCAAGATGCCGGTTGTATCGCAGATACAGCTTGGCGCTGGAGATCTTGGGCTGCCGCTCATGGTTGCAGTGAGCGCATTCCCGGTGTTCTTCAACTACACGGTCAGCCTGGTTATAATAATAGGATCTGCCGTAGGCCTGATTTTTACAATGTTCTTCCTTAGGAAGTACCAAAGGCCGCTTCCTGCAATACCTCCGCTGTTCTCATTTGTCTGCATCGCATTTGCCCTATATCTAGCGTTTACAAACATCTCGTATCTGCTTATTTCACTGGGACTTATTGCAGTGGGAGTATTCACTATGATGTTTGGGATAGTGTACACGCTCAGGAGCGGCGAAGCGAAGAAATAGAAGCGCTTTGATCTTTCAAATCTACCAATTTGACTCTCCTGACCACTCCTGATTTTTGCTTGCCAGGAATGTTTCTGAATGCGTCAAGGAATGGGTATGTCTCCGTGAATAATTTCAGTCTTACGCTTTCAGTAGGCATCGGTATTAGTTTTGCGATCATTCTGGGTGTATGATTAGGAGGATTGGTGTAGAATCCAATATAGTCTACTCCGATCTCCCTTCCCAATTTTACAAGTGAATTTGCTATTGCATTTTCTTTACCTTGAATTGCTTTCTTGAAATCTATTCCACCTTCAATAGAATCCACGAACAGTATAGTGCCGTTCTTTTCTTTCGCTGTAAATGTGCCAATTGCACATATTGCGATTCCGTAAACTTTCAATTCGGGAAGGTTTAACTCATTTGTTTTGAAGCCGTTTGATGAAAGGGCAAAATTGAGAAGCACGATGCCAGGATCTATCGCATAATTAAACACTGTCCAGCTGCTAGTTGGATAATCAAGGAACGTGCATGCACCAACTCTTCCGGAATCTATTTTCATTATGTTGTCTTTTCCATGTATGGTATACGCAATTATTGTTTCAAAGTCGTTGAATGTACCGTTTTCAAGCAGCGATTGCATCTCGTTGATTATATAGGCGAGGTCTCTTGAGCTGTTTTCCGGCAACTTGCTGAGCCCTTTCTTGAATACGTCCAGTATTTTTTTCTCCGATTCGATATCGGCAGGATCTAGTTTATCGAAAGCCTCTATAAGCTCTGCCAGATGCTCCTTCTTGACCATTTTCCAGATCTTTATCGCATTTATCACCTTCTGCTCTCCAAATGTTCTATTTAGCAATTGTCTGGAGAGAGTCTGGTTTGCTTTGCTTTTTGAGCCGTTTAATCCATAAACAAACATTTCCATAGCCCCTTTCCTTAGGAGTCCATTTTCAGAAGGGCTTATTTTTATTATGTCGATTATTTTGTCTTCGTTTGGAATACGAATATTAGGAGGGGAATCTGGTTTGATAGAAGGTGTGGAGAAATTAGAGCCTCGCATATCGAGGAACTGGTTCATGTTACAGTTATTTTCTTTGATAAAAGATTTGGCCCATAGCCGGCTTCCAGCCTCATCCGCGGATAAATCAGATTCAATTCTTCTTTGCAATTCTGTGGAAATCAGGGCTTTCTTTTCATTTAAGGTAAGCAGTTCTGGGTTCTTTACACAGAGGTTGCGAAACTCCTGATCTATCACTGCCATTGCGTTTTCTTTAGATTTAAGAAGCTGTTTAAAGCTCTGCTGCATGTCTCTGTCATTAACTAGTTTTTCGTATAGGCCGGCAAGCTCGATCATCTCAGAGTCGATGCCAGAATCTTGAATGGTTTCGTATGCCGCTTCTATAAAATTTGCATTGAGGAGAAGTCGCAGAGGAATTTTGGAGATTTTTTTGCTGTCGTCTGGATTATTTTCCAGAGATTTAAGCACGATGTCTAGTGCTTTTTCCCTTGGGAATTTTTCTGCTTTTGTCAGGGTTAGAACGTTGTACATTCGATCTAGTGCGAATGGAATGGATTTTGATTGCGATTTTGGTATTTTTTCTAAAGTGGAGCAGATTTTCGCTATCATATCAGAGTTTTCTAGGTGGGCTAGGATATATGCCATGCGTACTCCGATTTCTGATCTCATTTTTCCTTTATACAAAGGTCCGGATAGCATTTTCATAAGATCTTGGTGTTCAAGGCGTGCCGAATACGCGTCAATACCGTCACTTCCAGATTTGCGAATTATATCGCATGCAAATAGAGATATTACAGATGCCATTTCGGGTATATTCGAATATTTCGTTATAGCGTTGAATAGGCTTTGTGAATTTATATCGTTCGCTATGCTTGAAACTGGATTGCGGCTATTTTCTGATGGTTTTATCGTATTGTGAGGGGTTAAGAATAGCTGGCTGTCTGGTATCATAGTATTCATTGTTATGTTATGGTTAATGCCTTTTCCGAGGCCGTTAATTACTTCGACGGCAAGCTGTGGGTTGTCCCCGAATCTTGATACAAAATCGATAATGTTCTTTGAAGAGAAGGCGTTTATTAATGCGCGCGTGATTGTGGTATCGTTGTTTGGATACATCGAATCTGCCATAATCCGTATCAGTTCCTCTTGGATTTTTGGATTGGAGCTAAAATTAGATATCACATCGGATATTTTTTCTCCGTACTCTCTGAGGAACTGATTTTTGATCTGGTCAGATACGCGGTCAATTTTGGCTACCTCTTTTTCCAAAATTTCTAAATATGGAGATTTTAATAGCACTGTTTCCATAACTATCTCCTCCTTAGGTCTATCAATTTGACCGGAGCATTGATTTCATGAGCTTTATTCTGCTTTTCTCTTCTTACAATATCGAGATACTGCGACCTGGTTGTTGAGAGTTTTATGTTAACGTTTTGAGTTTCGGATTTTATCTGCTCTGCAAAGGATTTACCATAAGTGCCATCAAACAGGTTTGTATAAAATCCAAGATAGTCAACTCCTAGCTCTTGAGCTTTCTTGACTATTGTATTTACTATCTCTTTTTCCTTGCCTTTTACTGCATTGCTGAAGTTTATTCCACCCTCTACCGAGTCTACAATAAGTATTGTGCCATTGTTATCTTGTGAATTGACTTTCCCCAATGCACACATTGCGATTCCAGAGATGGTAAGATTTTCTATTGAATGTGGAATTGGGCTTTGTGGTTTTATGAGAGCATAATTTATCAGAATTATTGATGGATCAAGCGCATAATCAAATATTGCATGACTCCCTATTGGGTTGTCTATGAGAGTACAGGCGCTTATTCTTGCTGCTTCGAGATTTATCACGTGATCGTTGCTGCCTACAGTAAATGCGAGAATCTTTCCTTTTGATTCTTCAAGCTCGTTGTTTAATATGATGTTAATCTGGTCGAATATATGTCTGAGTTCTTTTGCTTCTTCTTTTGGGAGTTTTTCTATCCCACGTAAGAATATGTCCATAACTGCTTTGATAGAAGATTGATCGGAGTAGTCTATTTTTTGGTACGCAGCTACTAGAGGTTTCAAAAGTTCTTGCTTTACTTTTTTCCAAGCCTCAAACGCCTTGCCCGAATCTATGCCCTTAAATTGCTCTTGTAGCATTTTTCGGTATTTTGTTTGTTTTTCAGGATCCCTCGAGCCGTTTATGCCAAGGACAAACATTGATATTGCATCTTCCCTGGTTAATTTTGAGGCCTCGGTTTTTTCTTTTAGATCTATCTCTCCCAGTATCTTTATTGCCCGCGCATTCTGATCTAATTTTTTCCTTCTCTCAAGAAATTCGTTTATGTTGCTTACATTTTTCAACACGTATTCCCCTATACTTAGTCTCCTAAGTTCGTTTGGAGGAATGCGTGTCTGCTGTGGCGAGAGCAATCTCTCCTTTTCTTTTTCTGTTAAGAGATTTGGATCTTTTATTGCTAGGCTTCTTAGCATCTTATCCATGAGCTCGTCATTTGTCATTTTGTCGCTCTCCTTTTCAATGAAAGCATGAAGTTTTGGAGAAATGAGCTCTGAAGCATTCAATTCTATGAAGTGATATAATTTTTGGGACCCGTGATTTTCAAGGTTTTCTATTTCTATGCCGATTAATTGAGGTTGGCCTTTTGGCTGGTTGGTTTGCAGATTGTATTCGATTATGTCGACTATGTGCATGGTGACCTTCTCCTTGAGAAGTTCGCTGTTTTGGAACAGTTCGACACCTTTGCGTATTAGATCCAGTGCCTTCTTCACTTCTTGAGGATATGAGTTAAATTTGATCAGACTGTTGCATAGGGTGTTTATCAGTTTCTGGTTGTTCACATCATCGCTATCCAGATATCTTAAGATATTTACCATGCTGGTTGCTATATCGTTTTTTGTAGTAGAATCAGTCTCGAATTGGGATATTAGTTCTATGACTTTAGGACTCCTTAACCTTTTCAGGTATTTGTCTATGTCCGATTTGGATTCTCCACATGAAGTCATTTTCTGCAAATTAGAGGAAATAGCAGAATTTGCATTAGGTATCTTGGTATAAAAATTCAGGGTCTTCTAAAGTTCTTCTGATTTTTTAAGTTCAAATTGCATTATAAACACTCTACCTAATTTAGTGCAGGCCGTTAGGAGTTGAGGTAGATCTACCTTGCCCTCTTTCCGTCCAGATCGCTAAGTCGCCTTTCTGCCAACTCTTTTATAGGATAGAGGGGATCTCTAGACAGCGCTACCAATATGTTCTTCTTCATTGATCTTCCCGCTGTGTCGAATCTCTCTATGTATGGCCTGGTCGAGAACCAAGTCCCCCACCATTTAACCATGTATTCTATGTATTCATTGCTGAATTTTTTGTCCGTATATCACACCCACAGTAATCTACAATTAGGATATGCTTTCCCCATTTAATAAGTTATTTGCCAATTTGTCTACAAAAAATGGGTTTTTGTGATACGAATTCACATAATTCCGAAGAATTTTCTTTTTGAGCCACTGTCGTCATCTTCGTGAAGTTTTTTGTACTCAGAAATCAGGTCCTGCTCATCTTTTGAGAGGTGCTTTGGAATGTCGATTTTTATCTCCACTATCTCGTCTCCCTTCTGGCCGGTATTCATGCGCCTCATTCCTTCCCCCTTCAGCATCACTTTCGTATTTGGCTGCGTTCCTGGCTCTATCTTTATCTGCTTTGTTCCGAACAAGGTCGGGACATCTACGCTGCCGCCCAGTATTGCCTTGTAGAACGGCACATTCACTTCTGTGTATATGTCATCGCCGTCTCGCATCAGGCTCTTGTCTCTTTTTACGTCTACTTCAACATAAAGGTCTCCGTAGCCGTCCTTCCCAAAATCCCCCATCCGCGGATACCTCAGCCTTGTCTTGTTCATTATGCCGTAGGGAATGTTTATCTTGAGCTTCTCGCTCTTCACCTGTCCTCCCGAACCTGCGCATTCCTTGCAATTTCTCTCGAAAGACGAGCCCTTTCCTGCGCATCTGGGGCATGTTGTCACGGTCTGCATCCTGCCAAGGATCGTATTCCTGACGGTCTTCTGATAGCCTTGCCCATCGCATTCCGGGCATTTTACCCTCTTTGAGCCCGGTTCTCCGCCAGAGCCGCCGCATCTTGAGCACTGGGCTGTGCGCTTTAGCGTTATCTCCTTCTCTACGCCCTGCGCGGCCTCCTGGAGCGTTATCGCTATTGGATAGAGTATGCTCTGCCCGACCTCCCTTTCTCGTCCCTGCGAGAACTGGCCGCCAAAGAAGTCATCCCCGAATCCGAAGTTTATGTTTACTCCCATCTGGCTGAATATGTCCTGCACGTCTCCGAAGTTGAAGCCCCTGAATATGTCCTCTTCTGAGAATTTCCTGCTGAAGGCTTCTGAGCCCATCATGTCGTACTGCCTGCGCTTCTGAGGGTCGCTGAGCACTGCATAAGCCTCGTTCACCTTTTTGAACTTCTCCTCTGCGCTTGCTTCCTTGTTCCTGTCGGGGTGAAGTTTTAGTGCGAGGTTCCTGTATGCCTGTTTTATCTGATCCTGCGATGCATTCTTCGGAACTCCAAGCACTTTGTAGAAATCTTCTGGCATCTTTATCTATCTCGTCATTTTCCATCCGGGCCTTCCGTTCTCATGTTCTGGTCCTCTGAACTAGAATCTGGGCTTGGTCCTTGATCCTGTTCGCTTCCTTGTCCGTATACTTCAGATCCGACTTTCTCTAGTTCAGTTTTCAGATTATCCAACTTCGCGCTTATCTCGCTTTCGTCGTCCTTTTCTACTGCTTCTTTGAGTTCCGCTTTTGCTTTTTCTATGCCGTCCTTTAGTTCCTGCGATAGCTTGGAACCATTGTCCTTCATGAGCTTGTCTGTCATGTAGATCATGGACTCTGCGTTGTTCTTGAGCTCTATCTTCTCCCTTATCTTCTTGTCCTCTTCTGCATACTTTTCTGCATCCTTGACTTTCTGGTCTATGTCGTTTCGGTTCATCTTGTTTGGCGCCACTACCTGCATTCTCTGCTCCTTGCCGGTCTTGACGTCTTTTGCAGTGACGTGAAGTATGCCGTTTGCATCTATGTCGAAAGTTACCTCTATCTGGGGAACTCCGCGAGGCGCAGGAAGTATCCCTGTTAGCGTGAATTTGCCTAGGGATATGTTGTCCTTCGCCATGCTCCTCTCTCCCTGCAGAATGTGAATGTCAACGCTAGGCTGCATGTCATCAGCTGTTGAGAACACTTGCGACTTCTTGATAGGTATCGTGGTGTTTCTGTCTATGACTTTTGTCATAAGACCTCCGAGAGTCTCTATCCCCAAAGAGAGCGGGGTTACGTCAAGAAGAACTATGTCCTTTACTTCCCCAGTAAGCACTCCTGCCTGTATCGCGGCTCCGAATGCAACTGCTTCCATAGGATCGACTCCGCGCTCTATCTTCTTGCCAAGAAGCTGCTCCACGTATCTTTGCACTATTGGCATTCTTGTCGGGCCCCCTACGAGTATCACCTTGTCGATGTCCTTTGGCTCGAGCTTAGCGTCCTTTAGGGCTTGGATGACTGGTTTTGTTGTCTTCTCCACTATCGGGATTATAATTTCCTCGAGTTTTGCCCTTGTCATCTTGTATGTGAAGTTTATCGGCTTTCCGTCCTTTCCGGCCGCAAGGAATGGAAGGTTTAATTCAGAATTGAGAGTCGTTGAAAGTTCTATCTTAGCCTTCTCTGCAGCTTCCCTGAGCCTTTGCATTGCCTGGCTGTCTTTTGATATGTCGATTCCGTGAGCGCTTTTTACCTCTCCAGTTAGGAACTGGACCAGCACGTTGTCCATATCCGTTCCACCAAGCTGCGTATCTCCGCTTGTTGATTTAACTTCAAATACACCTTTTCCGAACTCCATTATAGTGACGTCAAGAGTTCCTCCGCCGAGGTCGTAGACAAGAATCTTGCTTTCTCTGTCTGATTTGTCAAGGCCATATGCCAGAGCTGCTGCCGTTGGCTCGTTGACAAGTCTTACAACTTCTAGCCCTGCAATCTCACCAGCGTCTTTTGTAGCCTGCCTCTGGTTGTCATTGAAGTATGCAGGCACAGTGATTACTGCTTTCTTTACCTCTTCTCCGAGGAATGACTCTGCATCTGCCTTTATCTTTTGGAGAAGTATTGCGGAGAGTTCTTGAGGTGTATAAGGTTTACCGAATATATTGTATTTGTAATCTGTCCCCATCTTTCTCTTGAAAGCTGTTAGTGTTCCGTCTGGGTTTGCTACCGCTTGCCTTCTTGCAGGTTCTCCCACTAGTCTCTGTCCGTCCTTTGTGAAAGCAACGTAGCTTGGGAAAGATTTCCCGTAAAGCGACGTGCCTTCGCTGCTAGGTATCAGTACAGGTCTTCCGCCTTCCAATACTGCAGCTGCACTGTTGCTAGTTCCTAAATCCACGCCTATTATTTTGCTCATATTATCAC
>VFSW01015096.1_pt1 | contig 10644 bp, 8 predicted proteins | sample 5358111 | NCBI WGS metagenome assembly VFSW01 (sample SAMN11554181, study PRJNA540505) | mine drainage metagenome | isolation source: sediment from site ElyBrook_90M | place: USA: Ely Copper Mine, Vershire, VT | collected 2017
CCTGCGTGTCGCTTCCCGTGTTATAAAGGGCGACTGCGAATGGGCCAGCCCCGCAGGTGTTTAATATTACATTATAGGTCTCGTACTGGCCTAGGTCAAGAAGGGTGTTGCTCGGAGTAAGGGTTGCCGTTGGCTTTGCATATACGGTTACCAGGGAGTTGGTTGGCGGGTAGAAGGAGTTCGAGGATGCGCTTGCAGCGATTGCAGAGTTTGCCGCCGCGGTGAAGAGCGCATTGAAGCTCTCAGGCGTTGTCGTTGCAGATAATGGCGTAAAGGAGTGTGTTGCTGCTGTGCCGTCTGTGGTTGTTCCGCTGCTGCCTACCGAACCGGCATTCTCGTACCATTGGAAGGCATACGTGCCTACTCCGCCTGAAGGAGTCGAGCTGAGTACTTGAGACTGCCCGACATCCATCTTGACTGTGGATGGAGTTACTGCAGATGCGGTGGGTGTGTCAACGCTTACTGTTACTGCTGGAGAAGAACACGCGCTTCCACCGACGCTGTCGACCACGTTTGCGCTGTATGTTGTGGTGGATGATGGTGTTACTGTTGTTGTTGTTGTTGTTGTTGTTGTTCCTGTTGCGAATTTTGGACTTTGGCAGTTTGAATTCGAAAACCAGTTGACAATGTATGGACTCTGTCCTCCGGTTGGATTGGCTGTCATAGTGATGCTCTGGCCCACATCTATCGTAGGCGAGCTTGGAGTGATTGAGAGCGATGGGAGGGCATGGCTTACGCTGGGGAGTATCATGAATGCCATTATGAGCGCTATGAATGCGAACCTCGCGGCGTACCCGCGTGCGCTTTCGTTGACTTTCCCACTCGTGGCTGACAGTGCCGAAACGGCGTTATTTCCCATTATATCACAAGCTATCCTCTGCGGAGCCTTGTTGCATCCTAGGCCTCCAACCCAGGGTGCGCAACGCAGAGAGCTATGGTTTAGATTTATTGCAACTATTATTTAAGCCTTTTCCGAAATGATTAGGAAGGTATTTAAATGCGCGCCTGCTGCCAGTTTACTCGGGGTTTCGAGGGGAACGCCTCGGAGGGCTGGCTTTGGATGGAGCGCCGTGCGCCTGAGGAGGGATTTGTGCATGCGCCTTTGCGGCGCGCGAGATTGCGGCAGTTGGAGCCCAAGTGGTCGGCGGCTCGGTCGTTTTTACACAGATAAACCGGTCCGAGGCGTCCCGAATATATACATTCGTTTACATCCATATCTTCGGATGGAAGTCTCGTTTGGGCGGGAGGGAGGCGGCGCGGTTGGAAACGGCGCAGGCAAAGCATGCCCCCTTGCTGCGAATGAGAATGGGCGCAATGCCGAGCACGTCGTGCTCCTCGCGCAGCTGGGAAGGCACCTTGCAAGAGAGGTGGATTTGACCGGCTTCGTAAGCGCCTCGCCCAGATACAAAGGCTACGAGCCGTACTGGCTGCGGGACGGCAGCTGGGTCGCGTACAGCCTCTGCGGGCTCTCGAAATTCATTGAGGGAAGCCGCTACGACGTCGGAGGCCTTGCGCGCGGCGCGGCGGATGCGGCGCACAGGATAAACGGGCTAAACATGCGCGTGATCCTAAGCCGCATGCCCAGCATAATGCGGACAAACGAGATTCCTTACGAGGATGCGCGGCACTACGAGCTTGGCGCCCACGTGCCCGCGAGGGTTGACAGGTCCCTTGGGCTTTACCGCGGCGGATCCATAGATGACCAGAACAATTACAACAGGTGGCTGGTGCAGCACGACTCGGTGCCCCTTGCGCTGATGGCGATCGAGGCCGAGCACAGGCTTAGCGGGCTCGGCCAGGAGCAGATAAGGTTCCTGAACGAGAATGCGAGGGACCTTGCCAGGTACATGAACAAGATAGCGCTTACGCCATCCTCGAACGCCTGGGAGATGGAGACTGACTGCATGCATGCTTATACGCTTGGGGCGCTGTACAGCGGCAAGAATGTACTCGGAAGGCTTGCGGATGCCGGAGTCATAAGGATGGACGAGCAGACGGAGGCGGTGGTGAGGGATAACAGGGCCATCATGGACATGCTGCGCCTCCACGTGGATGACGGCATGATGTACAGGAGGAGGAGGCCGTGGAACGGGCCTGACAAGTGGGCGGGAGTCGACGCCGAGCAGCTCTTCGTCTTCACGCGCTTTGGCTTGGGCGACGCCCAGCTCGGCGAGGGCGTTGTAGGCAGGACCATAGAGAGGATTGAGAGGGACCTCTTCTCGGGCAACGTGCTGCCGATACGCAACACCCAGGACGTCTACTTCAAGGGAGGAAGGTGGCTGCTGCTTGGGCTCGAGTACGCAAACTACCTTGCAGCCAGCGGCGGGGGAGGCAGGGCCAGGGAGATTGTGGAGTACGTGCTAAAGAGGCATGCAAGGAGCATGCCCGAGCAGGAGATAGTCAATCCGGCGCATCCCGAGAGCGAGGAGGGGCGCAGGGACCTGGAGGGCAATAACGGGGAGGCAATACAGTGGCTTAACTGGTCGTGCGCCTCTGCGATAGATGCGATAATAACGCTAAACACGTGCAATGCCAGGGCGGCGGGCAGGAGGGACCTTGCGACCTCGCTTAGGCCGTGAGCGATGAAGACGCGCAGGCGCGCCATTGCGCAGGGAGGTGTGCCTCTTGCGCAGCTATGGCTTTCGCCTTATGCCGCGAAGGTCTCTTTTCGGATTGGGATATGCCTCTTTAAGCAGCTCGGGCGCGGGGAAGCGCGCAACAAGGGAGCCAAGCCCTGCCCTCTCAAAGTCCCCCCTCGTTGCGATGGCGGCTGGGCCTATCCATTCTGGCCTGATGCGCAGTACGGACTCGACAAGCCACTTCGTAGCCGCTATGCGGACTGTGGGATCTTCGAATATCCCAGGGGGCCTGTGGACAACTTCCCAGGGCTTGAGGAGATGCTCGGGGTAGGCTTCGTTTAGCATGTTGTAGATTATGGAGTTGTGATAGGTCGCTAACATGGCCTTGACTGCGCGGTATGGCTTGATGTCGGCCATCGAGATGGCGAGAATTGCCCACCTGTCGTCACTTGCTATCTTGAGCCTATCCTGCACGAGCCAGCGTACTGCGGCTATGCGCGCCTGCGGGCTCTCGAAGAGGTTTGCAGGCCTAAAATGCATCTCCCATGGCATTATCGAGTACTTCGGATACGCGGCGTTGACTGCCTCGTATAGGCTGTTGTTGAAGAATACGGGGATTACGGCATCGAGATTCCTCTTTGAGAAATCTGCCAGCCGCAGACCGAGCAGTGAGTCCCGCGAGGGGCTGTTGCCAATCGTTGCAGTCGCGACCATGCGCACGAGCTCGATGCTGAGATTCACAAGGGGCTTGGAGTGCGGCGGCCGCAGGGCGGCGATTGGAGAGCTTCCCGCATTTGATAGGATCTCGGATAGCTGCGCTATTGTCAGTTCGGAGGACGCCTGGCGCGCTGGAATGGTGGGTGCGTAATGGAGGACAGGAGCGGGTGCGGTGGCCCTCGCCTCTTTGACCGTGACTGCGGGCTTGGGCTTTATGGACGCGCCTTCGGAACGCCTGGCGCCGAGCATCTCCTTGAGATCCTGGAAGAGAGCACAGCTTTCAAGCATCGATGGAGGGATGGCGTTTTGTGCGTATCGCCTAAAGGCGGCGGCATAATACGCAAGCTTCCTGTCAATAATCTCGCTGGGCTTTAGGCCTTCGCAGTCGGACTCGCCTGCAGACGCGCCGTGCCTGATGGCTATTTCCACTGCCGCGAGCATTTTATCCCTGGGAAGCGGCTGGCGCAGTATGTGGTTGAGAAGAGGAGCCTCGCTAAAACCGTAGTTGTATCTGATGCGCGCGGCGTTGGGCTCCGATCTTAGGAGCCTCTCGAACGCCAAGATATCCTGTAGCCTAAGGCTCGCCTCAATCCTGCTCCGGATCCCAGCCATCTGCGGCGCTTCTGCAAGAGCCATCATACCACTTGGTTTTCTTGGCGTTTTGATATTTATGCCTTGGCGTCATCCTATCCGGCTTGGGAAGTGGCGCTTTCAAGCCTGGTAGCATATGGCTGCCGAAGGCATCTGCCCCTCTTGCCGACGGTTAGGCTATCCGCGCTTCCCATGCTTCCTGCACATCTCGTTTATCCTGCCCACAGCAGTCTCAAGCGTCTGCTCGTTAGGCAGGGCGACTATCCTGAAGTTCGATGGGGTGCCGAACGCAGATCCGCGCGTTAGCTGGACTCCGGCCTCGAAGAGCGCGGCCTTTACGAACTCGTCACCGTTCTTGAAGTCGAGACCGCCGAGGTTTATCCTCGGGAAGACATAGAACGTGCTGTTTGGCTCCACTACCTCGATGAGGGGGTTCTCCGAGAGGGCCCTGGTGACTGCGCCGACCCTCTTCCTTATCCCGCCGACCATGGAGGAGATGGCCTTTTTATGCTCCGCGGCGTTGCTCAGCCCTACGGCGACCGCATGCTGCGCGGGCGTGTTTAGGGAGAGGCGCGTGAGCGCGTAGTCCAGAAGCTTCTTCTTTATCGCTTCGGATTTAGCGTCGTTTTCAGGGACTATTGCAAAGCCTATCCTAAACCCTGTCGAATCCAGGTTCTTGGAGCTGCCGTTGAGCACCACGTGCGGCACTCCCCTGGCCACCTGCATCATGCTGGTGAACTTCGCGCCGTTGTAGACTATCTCGTCGTATATCTCATCGCTTATGAGGAGAAAGCCGTACTCGTTCGCAAGGTCGGCTATTGCCTTTAGGGTATTGCGCTGCAGTACCCTTCCCGTGGGGTTTCCCGGATTTGTTATTATCATGTACTTGAGGCGCCCTGCTTTGCCTGCGGACCTTGTGGCCTTGAGCTTTCTTTCCACTCCCTCCAGATCCATCTCCCACCCATTCCCCATCTCCTGGTCGCAGTATATTGGAACGCCTCCCTCGGACATGAGCCTTGGTATGTACTGCGGGTAATGGGGCCTGAAGAGTATGGCGCGATCGCCCTTCTCCATGAGCATGTGGTTGAGGAAGGCCAAGGCCTCGGTTACCCCTGCAGTGGCTATAATGTCCTCTTCCCTGAGCCTTGCCTTGTAAAGCCTGGCGTACCTGCCGATCACGGCATTTATAAGCTCCCTTGTGCCTGCCGCCCTCGAGTAGTTTGTCTGGTTCTCGCGCAGGGCCTCTACATACGCATCTATCATGTACTTGGGAGTCCTGAAGTATACAGGAGGGTCGCCCCTGTTGAGCTTTATGACCTCCCTGCCCTTCTTCATGAGCTGCTCCGCGGCGGAGTCTAGCTCGAGTATCGGATTCTTCACGTAGGCGCTTCGCCTTGAGAATATTGCCATGTTCATACCCATTCGTTTAGGGTTATTGCTTTAACGGCGCCTTTTATATACCTCAATGCGCGTTCGCTTTTTGACGCACTCGCCGTGAGGAGGCCTTGCAGTGCGCAATAATAAATATTATTGACTGCCAGATAGTTGCTGATATGCATGGAGTTCCTAAACGGTCGACAAGATGTAAGCATGCAAAAAAGGGCCACAGAGGCATCCGAAGAGAGGCGCAGGATAGGCGTAGGCCATCTTGGTGGGCTTGTGAGGGGCGGCGCGGCCGCGCTTGCCCTGGCGGTCGGCGGGCCTGGGATGCCTGGGGGCGGGATGCCGCTGAGGGGGAACGGTTTTGCACCGCTCCTGGAGTCCCGGGCATCGGTGCAGATAGTCTTCTCAAAAGAGGTGGCGGGATACTTTGCCCTATCCAGCATAAGAAGGCCAGAACCATACTTCACCGGGGTCGAGGGTTCCTGGGCAGTAGGCAGTGGCGTTGTCATGAAGAATAAGAACTACGTGGCCTATACGCAGGCTGTGTCCATAGGGATCAAAGATGCGATATATGTAGGCACATCTTCGTTCAGCGCTGACGGACGGATACGGCATTTTGCAATTGTTTGGGGAGCAAGGCATGCGCCTGTTCGCGTGCCCGGATTCATAGTCAGGGAGGGGGACATAATAGAGGCAGGGATAGAGAAGGCCGGCGAGGGGAGGTATTCCATCACCATAAGGGACATTACGAACGGGAAGAGTTATTCCGAGAGTGTTGCGAGAAAGGGGGAGGCAAGGATGGCGGGATGGATTCTCCAACGAAGCTCGAACGAGGAGCCCCGGGCGGTTCCGGAAAACATGCAGGATAGAGCAGAGTTCATAACTGCCACGGTGAATGAGAAGAAGAAGGAAATAGGGTCGGCGAATTTGCACCTGGTGGGAAGCATGATCATATATGATACCGGCGGCGAGAAGGGCTTCCCGACGCTTGCGGCAACCATCTCGTATGTCAAGAAGAATGCCAAGGGATTCTCGATCTCGTATACGGGAAACTGAGCTAGGCACGCCTTCTGCCCTGGGGAGGAATGGCGAGTCCAGGGACCTTGCCGAGCTTACGCAGAGATGCGCACCATTCTTTCGAGCTGCTCGGCGCTGCGAAACTCCCTGTGCTGCGCCGCCTTCCTGAGCCTGTTCATTATGGCAAGGCCGTAGCCTTTCTCCCCGAAAGATTCCACTACGGCAAATCCGAGGTGCAGCTCGTCTAGCGCTATCAGCGCCGCAAAGAGATTCCTTGCGACTGTGCGCATGTCCCTTCTCCTTCCCAGGGAGATTGTCTTTGCTGCAAACCTCCTCGCGCGTGCGCAGGACTCTGCCGAGCCGATGAACGCGAAGCCGGCGCCGGCCTTCCCTAGGGCGGATGCGAGGCTTTGGGGCCTTCCGACGTAGAGGAAGAGAGGGGTTTCGGGGGAGTAGTGCCGGTACTTTGTCCCCGGGCTTGCAGGCGGCTTCTCGTTCTTAGCCTGGTCTGCGGGAAGCTTTGGCTTGATGCCGAATGCCTTTTGTATCTGTTCGACGGTGAATGCGCCAGGGCGCAGGATGGTGAAGCTGCGAAGATCCAGGACCGTTGACTCGAGGCCGAACTCTGCGCTGCCTGAATCGATTATGAGGTCCACCTTGCCCTTGAAGTACTTTCTCGCGTGGCTTGCCGAGGTCGAGGAGGGCTTCTTCGAGATGTTGGCGCTTGGCGCAGCGATTGGCACACCTGCCCCGCGTATCAGCGCAAGAGCCACCTTGTTGCTCGGCATCCTCACAGCCACTGTCCTAAGATTTGCTGTGACGATGCCGGGAAGCGCTTCCCTGGCTTTTAGTATGAACGTTATTGGGCCGGGCCACGAGGCTTCTATCCCCTTCCTGTATCTTGCCGGCATCTTGGCTATACTCTTAGCCATTTCCATCCCGGAGACGTGCACTATCAGGGGGTTGTCGCTGGGCCTGCCCTTTGCTATGAATATCTTCCTGCACGCCAGCGCGTCAAGGGCATTTGCGCCTATACCGTAGACTGTCTCTGTTGGAAAGACGACCAGGCCGCCTTTTAGGATTATGCGCGCCGCGGCCGCGATTTTCTGCGGCTCGGGTTTCTTAGGGTTTATCCGGAGCATCCTTGCATTCATCGACGCGCCCGCTAGAGTTCCTCTATCTTCTGGCTCAGTATGTTCGAGACCATCTCAAAGGGGCTGATTATGCCGATTCCGGCGTGCATGCTCCTTATGTGGTTCTCCTCCTCCTTGCTGTGTGCTATCGCGACTATCTTGGACTTCTCGGCCAGGGTCCTTATGAGCAGTATTGCATATACCATATGGGCTTTGTCGCGCATGTCTATTATTATTGACTTGGCCTTGCCGAGCTCGAAGTTGCGCATCTGCTCCTCGTTGGTCTCGTCTGCGTAGAATGCCCTTATGCCGTCCTCGCGGAGCTGTTCGACGCCTTCCCTGCTGGAACTGAGCATTATGAACTTCACGTTCTTCTCCTTGAGCTTCTCCGAGAGCCTCATGTTTACCGCGTCGGTGCCAACGAGGACCACGTGGTTCTTGAGGAGCCTCTTCTCGAAGGGATTCAGGTTGCCGGTCAGGTTTGCCACCCTCGCAGTGACGAACTCGTTTGAGATGAGCGTTACGGCGCTGATGACCAGGCCGATGCCGAAGAGGATCATGCCCATTACGAAAAGGCGCGCGGTGTTCGAGACAGGCACTATGTCACCGTATCCCACAGTCGAGACAGTTGTGACTGTGAAGTACGCGGCCTCAAGTGGCGTCTTTATCGGGACGTTGAAACCGCTGCCGTAGTGCCCGAGCAGGTAGGTCACGGTTGTGCCGACGACGAATACTATTATTATCAGTGCCACGTATACTACAATTCTAAGCGAAGCCATTCCTTCCCCGGTGATTATCCCTTATATAAAACACAAATCAATATAAAAGATTTGTTTGGCCAGGCATACGCACGGGGCCTTTGCCATGCGGTTTGGGTTAGTCAGCGCAGCAAATCCAGTCGCTCAGTATCAGCACTGGAGAGCGTCCATCCGATGGCTCCCAGGTTCTCCATGAGGTGCTCTGGGTTCTCGGTCTTTGGGATCGCAGACACGTTGCCCTTCGAGATGAGCCAGTTCAGCGCGACCTGGCTTGCACTCTTGCCGTATCTTGCGCCGATCTCGGCCAGCACCGAGAGGAATCCCTCGTTCTCCTCCGAGTACAATGAGCCCTGGCCCAGAGGGCTGTATGCGATAAGGGTTATGCCCTGCGCCCTGCAGTACTGCGAGAGCGCCTCCTCAGGCATCCTTGAAAGGACGCTGTACTCGACCTGATTTGAGACTATCTCGTAGCGCCTCATTGCGGACTGGGCCTCCTTGAGGTCCATGAGCGAGAAGTTGCTGACCCCTATGTGCCTTATCTTCCCTTCGTCGAGGAGGTGCTCCATGGCGCCCATTGTCTCCTGTATCGCCACATTCTTGTTTGGCCAGTGGAGCTGGTAGAGGTCTATCTGCTTCACGCGCAGCTTTCTTAGGCTGCCTTCGCACGCCTTTATCACCTCTTCATGTCGGAAGTGCTGCGGGGAGACCTTTGTTGCGACAAAGACCTTTTCCTCCCCTTGAAGGGCCTCGCCCACTATCTCCTCGTTGCCGTACATCTCCGCAGTGTCCACGAAGGCCATTCCCTGCCTTATTCCCTCCCGGAGTATGGAGATGCCTGCCTTGCGGTCCGCGCCTAGCTTCCATGTGCCCATCCCCAGCGCAGGCAGCTTCTCGTCAGTTTTTCCAAGCTTCACGAATTCCATGACTATCTTCCGTAATCAACCAATAAAAGACTTTACTGCGCCTTTGGATCCTGCGCCCCGGATTGCTGGCGGTATATGAATTAGGAAGATAGGATTTATCATCGCATGCCCCTGAGCCTTATTCCTCGAGAAAAGATGAGGCGCTTGCCAGCTCTATGCCCTCGATCCCGGCGTACCGCGGATAGTGCTCGTCGTTGACTATTACCACTACCATCGAATATCTGCTCTTCCTGGATTTTAGCATGGCAATGGTATCCGGCATCGATTTCCTCCCTGTCTCGTACTCTATTGCGATGCTTCCCTGACTGGTATATGCGACTATGTCCGGGCCGTATGAGGTGTTGCGTATCTCGTTGCGTATGCCGCGCGCGGCAAGCTTCCTGCTTATCAGGCTTACCATGAGGTCGTGCTCCGCGCTGTTCCTTGCGTTCGCTATGTACCATTGCCCTTTGAGCCTGCCCGAACTGATCCAAAACTCTGCGATCTTCCCCTCTGCTGCCATGCGGCCCACCTTAAGGGACGCTTCCTCTGCGGAGAACCCCCTCAGACGCGCCTCGGCAAGCAGCCTGCGCCTGCTTGCGCCTTGGGATGCCGAAGAGAGAATCAGGAGCTCGAGGCTTGCCTGCCTCGCTTCGCATCTTGGGAACCTTGCGATTAACGGCTCCCCGGCAGAGGAGTCTAGGATTACAGCCTCGCCTGTCCGAAGATTCCTGATGCCTTTCTTGACCTCGAGAAAGCGGCCGAGCTCGTTGCCGCCTGCTATGTAGTTGGCAGAGTAATTCAGCTCGGCAGGCTCCCTCTGGCGAAAGGAGATGAATAGGGAGGAGTTGCTTAGGACTCCGGAGTCTATCTGCTTTGCGCCCTGGGAGATTGCTATAAGGCCCAGGCCGTACTTTCTTCCCTCGGAGGCAAGCCTCGCGAGCGAGGCGCTCCCGCCGACCTTCCTTGCCTCGTCTATTATCAGGTAGGTCCCGCCGCGGCACCTGCCCTCCAGCATCATTGCGTAGATGCTTCTTAGGAGGCCTTCCATGTATACCGCCTGCGCCTCCTCGGCGTGAAGCCTTGACATCGAGAAGATGCTGCTTCTCTTCATCACCGCGGACATGTCAATGCTTCTTGAGACCTGCCCGCTGCATAGCAGGGAGAGCCTGTCTGCAAGAGTGTTAAGCACATGCAGCTCGCCTGCGCTCGCCCTTGCCTTGAACCTGGACACCGTGTAGAGCAGGTCTTTCATTGAGGGCATCCTGTTCTCCCGCTTCGTTATCCAGTAACAGTAGCCAATGCACCTGCGTAGCTTGGCAGCCTGGAGGTGGCCTAGCCTAAGCCGCCTTGAGAGCATCGAGACCAGCTCGGCTGTCTTCTCTGACTCGGTCATGGCGCCTTGGTCGAAGAGGCTTAGCTCCGAGGACGAGGCATCGTATACGTCTGCGCCTATCTCGTCGGCTATACCGAGGTAGTCATCGTTCGGGTCGAGGATTATGAGATTGAACCCTTTGCGGCGCAGCTCCTTTGCAAGAGTCATGCACGCATTGGACTTCCCGCC
>VFSW01015097.1_pt1 | contig 10644 bp, 8 predicted proteins | sample 5358111 | NCBI WGS metagenome assembly VFSW01 (sample SAMN11554181, study PRJNA540505) | mine drainage metagenome | isolation source: sediment from site ElyBrook_90M | place: USA: Ely Copper Mine, Vershire, VT | collected 2017
GGCGAGGAGACACGTCTCACACTCGAGACGCTCCTGCAAGTCATTCCGGGCACCGAGATCGTCACGACCGTCTCCTTGTCCGAGGGACTCACGCCCACCTTCGAGGTCGAACCCCTGGTGCGCGAGGGTTCTGAGAACGCGCTCGCCAGTGTTCGTGATGAGGTTCTGGCTCGTCTGAGTGACGGCAGCCAGGTAAGTTCGTTCTCGCATTTCATAGGTGGCGTCGAATGGGGCGTTCTCGTAGAAAAGATCGACATCGACGACGGTGGCGTGGTCGGGGCCCTCGTCATCGCACGCCACGGACGTACCTGGTCACAGCACGAACGATCCCTCGCGAAGGGCTTCGGGGGATTACTCAGTCACGTCGCGTCACTTGCCTCGCGAGAGAGTGTCCTGTTGCATCAGCGCAGCCTGGACGAACTCGTGACGAGGGTGGCCGAGCGCTTGATGTCCACGTCGGCGGCCAACCGGTTTGAGGTACTCACCTGGGTGACTCAACAGCTGGCTGAGTTCCTCGGTGCCGACGTCGCGTTTCTACGGCGTAACGATCTCTCGCGTGGCCTCAGCATCCTCGAGGCGGAATGGCCCGCTCGAGAGAATATTCCTGACCCCGATCCGCTGGGCGAAGTCCGTTTCGACTCCGATCCCATCTTCATGGCGACCCGCGATCTTCGAAAGCCGTACCTGACCGGTCTCCCCGATACCACTGAGGAGTACCTGGAACGCATCAATGAGGCCAAGAGCAGTCAAGTCAAGGAACTGCTCGTCCCCGTCGGTGGCGCCGCAGTCCCGCTGCTCCTGGCGGATTCCACCTGGGGCGTGCTTGGATTCATCCACTTCGAGTTGCACGCCTGGGTCCCCGCGGAGATCAACGCACTTCAGGCCGTTGCGTCGATGCTCGTCAATCTGCAAGCGCGTATCGATGCCGAGGGACGCACCGCCTACAACGCAATGCACGACTACCTCACGGGCCTCCCAAACCGCAGAGCTCTGATCCAAGAACTCTCCAAGCGTCTTGAAGCCAACCGTGGTACCGCCGTCATGGTGATCGACCTCGACCGGTTCAAGGTGATGAACGACTACATGGGCCACGCGAGTGGTGACCGGTTACTCGTCACAATCGCGGATCGGCTGCGCACGAGCATCAGGTCCGAAGACTTTGTGGCACGGCTCGGCGGCGACGAGTTCGTCTTCTTGGTTGACGGCGACCTCGGCGAGATGGAAGTGCTCGCCGCGGCGGAGCGGGTGCTCAAGATCATCAACGAATCCGTCGTCATTGGTGGCCAGGAGTACGGCCACACCGCGAGCATCGGCATCGCCATCGCCCAGAAGGGCCAGCGTGACGGTGACGTCCTGATCGGATGCGCCGACGCGGCGATGTACGCCGCCAAGGCCAGGGGAGGAAACCAGGCAGTGGCCTTTGACGAAGAGCTTGAAGCGAATGTCAACGAGCGATCGAGCACCGAGTTCTTGCTGCGCGAAGGAGTCCAGGGGGGCGACCTTGTGCTCCACTACCAGCCCGAGTTGGACCTTCGCACGGGCGAGTTGCTCGCGGTCGAGGCGCTGGTGCGCTGGCGCCACCCGACCAAGGGTCTGCTCGCGGCATCGCAGTTCATCAAGATTGCCGAGGATGCGGGCATTATCGTCGACATCGGTCGATGGGTCTTCGCCGAAGCGTGCCGCCAGCTCGCCGCCTGGCGACACGACTACCCCGAACACAAGTTCGTGGTGCGGGTCAACATGTCGCCCGCGGACTTCGTGCTCGAGGACATCGTGCAGTTCGTCGAGGACAACTTACGGATCAACGGGCTTCCCGGTGACGCGATTTGCATTGAGATCACCGAACACGTGGTCTTCACCGAGTCCGAGCGCACGGCGAGAATCTTGCGTCAGTTCCGGAGCTTGGGGGTAGAAATCGCGCTCGACGACTTCGGAACCGGCTTTGGGTCGATGACCGAACTGAAGAACCTGCCGGTGAACTTCTTGAAGTTGGACATCAGCTTCGTCGAAGGCATCATGACCGATCCTTTCGACCGCGCGATCGTGGAGACGATCCTTCGTCTGGGCGAGGCACTCAATTTGGGCGTCATCGCTGAGGGCATCGAGTCGAGTGTGATACTCGAAGAGCTTCTGCAACTTGGTTGCACCCGCGGACAGGGTTACCTCATGTCCGAGCCGGCGGCACCCGATGAACTCGTCCCGATTCTGCGCCGAGGCGGAGTGCTACTTCCTCGGTTATGGGACGAATTGAGTATGAACGCGTCGGGCATGATTGGCGAGTCATAATATGCGTGGTGAAACTCGACCTACTCCAGCCAGCTGATCTCGAACTGCAGTCGAGTGAATCGTGGCTCTTCCGGTCGATCATCGATGAATTGTCGCGCGACGAGTTGGGGATCAGTTTCATCTACCGGGTGCTCGCCAAATTGGCTGAGAAGTACAAGCTCACCGACGCGGTCGTGACGGTGGTCCAAGAATCATGCGGCACTCAGGCGTTTCGCCTCGGTGCCGAGGGGCTCGATGCCGCACTGCTCGCCAAGATCGGTACCGCACCGGGCGTGTACTGCGAGCCAGCGGTGGTACCCGAGGCTGAACGCGAAGCGGTGCGTATGGCGTGCCAGCTTGCGTTGTCGACCCACCTCGCGCGATTTCGCGCCGATCACGACTGGCTGACGTGCTTGTCGAATCGACGTAGCTTCGAAGCCGCATTGAAAGTGGCGGCGGCGCGTAGTGCGCGATACGGCTGGGCGTTTACGCTCGTACTGGTCGACCTCAATCAATTCAAGCGAATCAACGACCGCGCCGGACACGAAGTCGGTGACGATGTCCTGCGTCGATTCGGATTGGCGCTTCGCCGTTCAGTGCGCAGCGGTGACACCGCCGCACGAATTGGCGGGGACGAGTTTGCGGTCATCCTGAATAACGCCGAAGGCAGTGAGGCTTCCGGATTCATTGACCGGGTGCGCTCGCAGTTGAAGACGATCGAGGAGAGCGTCGACTTTACGACCGGCACCGCGGTGTCGCCGCGTGATTCGACGGACCCTAAGGAGCTGTTGCGCATCGCCGACGCGCGCTTGTACGAGAAGAGGGGCATTGCGATCTCATGACGTCACACACTGACGAGGACTTAGAACTCGAGTTGCGCTCGTTGCCGGGGGTGTTGAGCGTCAGTATCACGTACAACGACCGCAGTGATGCGGACATCGTCATGCTGCTCGCCACGAGCCCGGACCTCGACGTGACGAGAGCCGAGGCACTCCAGGTGCTCAGTCTCTACTACCCCAGCGCCTCGCTCGTGATCGAGCGGGCTAATGACGTAGCGCTCCAGATGAGCCGTGACCACTCGCGCGTCGCCATCATCGACGTCGAACTCGACCAGTCCACTGGCACCGTCGAGGTGCGACTGCAGCACAATGGCCGCACCGGAATCGGCCGTTCGGGAAGCGGCCCGTTGATTGGTGGTGCCGATGCCACCCTGGCGGCACTTCGCGACCTCGGCATCGAACTACCTTTCTCGTTGCTGTCGGTGAACAGCGTCTCACTGATGAATCGGTGGCCCGTGATCGTGACGCTTCGCTCGACGCGCAATGACACTGATCGGATGGGCATTGCACTCGCCGAGGGCGAGTTGCTGTCGTCGGTGAAGTCCACGCTCAACGCTCTGAACCGCTTTTTGGCGACACCAGTGCGGATTGGCTAAGTGATGGTTCGCCATCACGAGTTGGGACGGAGTTCGCGTAGGCGCACTGGAGGCACGAGAAGGCGCGTGAAGCGCGCGTCGCTCGGCGTCATTGCGATCGCCTGCGTGACGCTCTCTACGACCACGGTGGGTGCCGACTCAACAACGTCGACGACCCCATCGTCGACTTCGTCATCCACCACCACCTCGATCGCACCCAAGGCGGTCTACGTGGCACCCTTGACGGGATTGCCCGATCCACGAGGTCTCACGAAGCACCATTCGGCGCTCACCGTGAAGATTGACAATACGTACGAGGCTCGTCCCCAGTTCGGTATCAATGAAGCTGACGTGGTCTACGAAGAGATCGTCGAGGGTGGTATCACCCGACTGGCTGCAGTGTTTGACTCGCAACTCCCGACGATCGTCGGGCCGATTCGATCAGTACGACGCACCGACCGAGAGATTGTCTTTCCTCTGGGCGGCGTCTTCGCGTGCTCGGGCGGTGCCCTCTACGCTCTGCAGAGCATTGCGACCGCCCCCGTCAAGTTCCTCGATCAGTCAACGAGCGGTGCCGCAATGTTCCGGGACCCGGCGCGTTACGCCCCACACAATCTCTTGGCCAACGCTCAACTCTTGATGAAACTCGGTGGGCGGACCAAACCGCCACGAGCCATCTTTGATTATCGGCCTCACGGTGCGACCGCACCTGGTGCTCGGGTGGGCGCCTTCACGGTCGGCTTTGGGTCAGGTTACGCCACCTCGTACACGTGGGACCAAAAGACGTCATCGTGGAACCGGTTCATCTTTGGCCGTCCCGACGTGGCCGCAAATGGCGCGCAGCTCTCGCCCCAGAACGTCATTGTGATGAACGTGAACTACCGCGGCGGTGTCGGGGTGATCGGTGCTGAAGCGGAGTTGACGGGATCGGGACCCGTCGAGATCTTCACCGACGGTCGGGTGCAACGCGGAACCTGGTCGCGCGGGTCACTCGCTAAGCCCATTGTCTACAGGAACAATGGTCGCGTCATCGAACTGACGCCGGGTCAGACCTGGGTGGAGTTGCTCGATACGAGTGAACGAGCGACGATCACCGCGAACTGAGACCGGTACAACGGTGCTCGCACCTTAGAACGGTGCGGTCTTCGGTCGTTGAAGAATGTTAAGTCCGTCGTGGTGTCGGGCCTGGGTAGAGTAAGCGACAGTCCATGCGAATTCCCCGGGGGGAATCGATACTGAGCACAAAAGGGGACAGTGTGGTTGACACGGTGAAACGAGCGGGAATTGATTCAAGTCTGAGCGACGCCGTACTCACTCGACGACCAGTCTGGGGCGCCTTCATAGGGGGCTCATTCGTGGAGCCGGGCGACGCCGCGACGTTCGAGGTACTCGAATCGGTCAACGCACAGCCCCTCGCGCGTGTGGTGATCGCCGATGATGAGCTGGTGAACCAGGCCGTTGCGGATTCGCGTCGCGCCTACGAGGAGGTGTGGCGCCATCTCTCACCCAAGGAGCGCGGCGCTCTGATGCGCCAGGTCGCGGCACGGATACGTGAACACGCCGAAGAGCTGGCCGAACTGTGCGCACGAGAGGTAGGTAAGCCGAAGCGCGACGCCCTGCGCGTTGACGTGATGTCGAGTCACACGAGCTTTGACTACTACGCGGGTATCGCGGACACTATCCACGGCCAGATTCTCGACCAGGGCCCCATCGAAGCCCGGGTCACCTACGAGCCCTACGGCGTGGTCGCGGCCATACTTCCCTTCAACTGGCCGCCGATCCACTTCTCGAAGAAGTGTGCACCGGCGGTGGCGGTGGGCAACACGGTCGTGATCAAGCCCGGCGAGCAGGCGCCACTGACGGTACTGCGACTCGTGGAACTCGCGAACGAGATTCTGCCGCCCGGCGTCATCAATGCGGTGAGTGGCATGCCCGCGGGCGCCGCGTTGGCCTCGCACCCACGTGTTGAGCGCATCTCGTTCACGGGCGCGACCGCGACGGGTCGGCGCGTCATGGAGAGCGCTGCGAAGAACCTCACGTACGCCACTCTTGAACTCGGTGGTAAGAACGCGCTCATGGTGCTCGACGACGCGGACCTCGACGAGGCCGTCGCCATCGCCATCGAGGGCATGTTCTACAACCAGGGCGAGGCGTGCACCTCGACGTCACGCATACTGGTTCACTCATCGTTGTATGACGAGTTCGCCGATCGGTTCGTCGACGCCGCGAGCACGCTCGTCGTCGGTGACCCCCTCGAGGCGTCAACCGACATCGGCCCGCTCGTGGACGCTCGCCAACAAGAACGCGTCGAGCACTACGCACGTTTGGGCGTCGAAGAGGGCGCCAAACTCCTCTTCGAAGGCAGTATCCCCGACGACCCATCGTTCGCCACGGGTTTCTTCGTCGCGCCTCGTGTCTTGGGCGACGTGACGTCCGAGATGACGGTGGCCCAAGACGAGATCTTCGGTCCGGTGGCGTGTCTGATGCGCTTCGAGACCGACGACGAGGCCGTCGAGATCGCCAACGATTCGGAGTACGGGCTCACCGCGGCGATCTGCACCCGTGACGAGGTTCGCGCGGCGCGCTTGGCCGAGCGACTCGAGGTCGGTATGGTCTTTGTCAACAACTACACACGGCGCACGTTCATTGGCTCACCATTCGGCGGGGTGAAGGGAAGTGGCTACGGTCGTGAGTACGGACCGGAGACGCTGCATGAATTCGTACGAGCGAAGAACGTACGCTTCGTCTCGGGCCGCGGGGTGATTCCGGGCTGGCCACCGACGCCGTAAGCACCGGGCGGCGTTCACCGTACAATCGTCTCATCAAGCGAGGAAGGTCGAGACGCCGGTGAAGCCCCGCAATGCTGAATCGAATGCTTCGCGAGACCAGGTGGCACCCGCGCTGCGTCGACTCATGCTGAACGGTTTCGCGCTCGCGCCGGCGGGCGCCAATGTCATCATGCAGCTCTCCCAACTGGGTGTCGGGCACGGCGTCGCCGAGAGCCGCGTCGATTCAGGATCGTTGTATCAACACCCGGTGAAACGGACGCGCACGACGCTGAGTTACATAGTGCTCGCCATTTTTGGAACGCCGGACGAGCGTGCGGCGTTGCGCCACGCGGTCAACGTCCAACATCGCCAAGTCCGATCGAATCCGAACGACGCGGTACAGTACGACGCTTTTGACCCCGAGTTGCAGTTATGGGTGGCTGCGTGCATGTACCGCGGCGTCACCGACTCGGTGACGTTCCTCTACGGCGCTCAAGATGAGGCGACGCTCGACGCGCTCTATGGGCTCTGTGCCCGCTTTGCGACCACGCTGCAAGTCCCCGACACGCTGTGGCCCGCTGATCGGGCCGCCTTCGAGCTGTACTGGTCGCAAGCGCTCGCGACGATCGAGATGGACGCAACGACGCGGGGCTACCTGCGCGACCTCGCGTCCTTGGGTTTTCTACCTCGGCCCCTACGACTTTGCTTCGGACCGATGCATCGGTTCATTACGGTCGGATTCCTCGAGCCAGTGTTTCGAGATCAGTTGGGCTTTCGTTGGAGCCCACGGCGTCAGGCGATCTTTGATGTTTTGCTCAGGTTAATGGCGCGTGTCAATGGGCGCCTGCCGCGATTCGTGCGCGAGTTTCCGTGGAACGTAGTCCTCTATGACGCGCGACGCAGGATTGCGGGCGAGAATCCCCTCGTTTAGCGGTCTTCGCTCCGGGTAGTGACCGCAGAGCTGGCTCGTCTCGCCGACACGATGGCCAGACAGATCCGCGACTTTCACGAACCGTCGAAGCGCTAGCCGGTCGGACGGTAATACTTGGGTGTGCGCGTACTTGTGGTGGAAGACGATGATGCCATTGGAGCGGCGCTCGTCAAGGGACTCGAACGCGAGGGTTACACGGCGATCCGAGCCGCCACCGGCGCTCAGGCGCTGAATTCGCTCCCCGTCGATTTTGTGTTGTTGGACTTGGGGCTACCTGATCGGGACGGTCTCGAGCTGTTCGGACACCTCCGCGCCGTGTCATCGGCACCAATCATCATGGTGACCGCCCGGGGAGCGGAGGAGGAGCGAATCGCCGGTCTCGATCTTGGCGCTGACGACTACGTGGTCAAACCCTTCGGCTTTCGTGAACTGGTAGCGAGAATGAACGCAGTGCTACGAAGAACCGGTGCACGAGAGAGTGAGGCGCACGTGGTTCAAGTCATCGACGACATTGAGATTGACCGACGGACGCATACAATTCGAAAGTTGGGCGTTGAAGTGACTTGTACCCCCAAGGAGTACGGGATCCTCGAGTTCCTCGCCCGTGATCCAGGTGCCGTCATCACTCGCCAGGAGCTGCTTGACGGCGTGTGGGGCCCGCACTGGTTTGGATCAACAAAGATGATCGACGTGCACGTCGCCTCCGTTCGGCGAAAACTGGCGAAGCCCGAGCTGATTGAAACCGTGCGCGGCATCGGGTTTCGACTGACGAGGGCCGAATGAGAATACGTCTCTTGCTCGGCTTCATCCTCTTTGCGTTTCTCGCCACCGCGTTGCTCTTGGTACCTATTGGATTTACCTTGGACGCTCACGAAAATGCGAATACTCTGAGCGCACTGCGCCGCGACACGCGATCGCTCGCAACGCTGCTCTCGAACGATATTGCTCGAAAGAATCTTGATCAGGCGAAGAAACTGGCTCGCTCGTACGCGCATTCCACTGGTCGTCAGGTTCTGATCACGGATGACCAAGGCATCCTGTTCGCGAGCAAAGCACGACAGGGTCTTGACCAATCACTCCTGGCGATCGCGAGCGAAGTGGGGGGTGTGCAGCTATTTGGCGTCAGCCCGGGCACCCCGCTGGAGTCGCCGCAGTATTACGTCGCGATGTCGCTTCCCCACGCGGCGGATCCGTTGCACTCGATCAATGACGTGAAGCTCGTAGTGACCTATCCGGAGAAGATTGTAACGAGAGCGATCCGAAGCGACTGGCGCAATCTTGCCCTCGTTGGCTTGTTGATGCTGGCGGTGGCGTGCCTTCTGGGCGTGGTGATCTCGAGTTCGCTGGTGCGCCCCTTGCGACGTATTGGTCGGGCGGTGGATGCAATCGGCAACGGCGAGCTCGACGTACGTGTTCCTGACACTGAAGGCCCCTCGGAGCTTCGCCGTCTCGCCCAGGCGATCAATGCTACGACGGCCCGATTGATAACTCTGCTCGAGGCGCAGCGAGCGTTCGTTGCAGACGCGTCGCATCAACTCCGAACGCCCTTGACTGCGTTGCAGCTTCATCTGGAGAATCTCCAAAGCGCAGACGCCAACACGAGCCCCGACGATGTCTCTTCGGTCCTCTCCGAGGTGGGCCGACTGAATCGACTCGTTGATTCACTGCTGGCGCTGGCGAGGAATGAATCGCGCAGTCCCGTCCTCGTTGCGGTGCGCGTCGAGGACCTTGTCGTCGAACGAGTTGAGTACTGGCGTCCATTTGCCGAAGAACATGGTTTGGACTTGTACGTTGTCGTTCCGAGCGATATTTCGATCGTGGTTGTTGACGGGGCACTTGAGCAGGTCCTCGATAATCTTCTGTCGAATGCGTTTGACGCCACGCCGCGGGGTGGAAGCATCCGGGTGCTGGTGACGCGTGCAGCGACAACGGTGGAGTTGCATGTGATTGATGACGGAGTCGGACTCAGTTCGGAGCAGCGTGTACTCGCGATGCGTCGGTTCTGGCGTGGACGTCATTCGGACGTCGAAGGATCGGGACTCGGACTGGCGATTGTCGACCAGCTAGTCCGTCTTTCGGGTGGCTCGATTGAACTTCGAGAGACGCCCGGCGGCGGGATTGACGCGACCGTGATCTTTCGAGGTGCGTGAGTCGCTGGTCGAGTGGTGAGGACCAGAGCGCGTTCTTAAATATCTCGTTCAGACTTTCTAAGAATATGTTCACGACCTCGCTCAGACCGTGCGACATGAATTCGCGCCAGAGCAATCTTGGCTGATTCTTTACCGAAACGCCCATCGGGGTATCACGCGTCTTCGTTAACTTCGAAACGAAGGTACTCACGCATTGAAGACAGTGCGTGTGAGCCGTTCGAGAATCACTCACCAATACACGAGGAGAAAATTATGAAGAAGACATTTGCCAAGGTGGTTGTTCCAACCCTGCTGGTTGCGGGATCAATGGGTATGGGCCTGGTCGCTACGGTCCCGGCCGGTGCTGCTTCGACGACGGCGAAAGCCGCGCCGACGTTGACGGGTGTCATCGCCAAGATCCAGTCGAGCAAGGATGTGTTCTGGATCAAGGTCGGCACCAAGACGTACCGCGTTGACTACTCGGCGACCACCAAGTTCACCAAGGGCACTGCGGCCACTCTCGCAAAGGGCAAGTCGGTCTCGGTGTCGGGCAAGTACGTCGGCAAGTCGACGGTTGTCGTTGACGCGCTGAGCATCGTTGCGTAGTTCATTGCCTAACATGCCGCCGGCTCGTACTTAGGTACGGGTCGGCGGCATTGTGTTTTTCGTCGATGGTCGTGGAGTCGATATTGCGCACGCTGGTCACGGGTCGAGGTTGTTAGGGCCGAAGTACGATCATGCCGCCGCTTTGCCCGGCGTACCCTTGCCCATCGTCGACGTCGGAGAGTCCGTGGGGGGTCTTCTCCCACTCCGAGGGTGTGCGCAGCATCTGCCAGAGGGCGCGCCAGGCCGCCACCGAGTGGAGCAGCCAGAAGACGGGGTTGAAGAGCGCGTACCCGGCGAGGGACCACTGCCTTCGCCGACGAACTGACATCAGACTGAGGATGATCATCGTGGTGTTGCCAAAGAGCAGACTGAAGGTGTTGAGCGCCGTGACCGGACCCACGAGTCGAAAGTTGGGCAGGGGGAATCCGAAGACCCCGTAGGCACCCCAGGCGAGCACAATGGGATTGATCAGGAACGTCGCGGGTGTTCCCCCGATGAACAGGACCATGCTCGCCAGCCCGCGCCAGCCCG
>VFSW01015098.1_pt1 | contig 10644 bp, 9 predicted proteins | sample 5358111 | NCBI WGS metagenome assembly VFSW01 (sample SAMN11554181, study PRJNA540505) | mine drainage metagenome | isolation source: sediment from site ElyBrook_90M | place: USA: Ely Copper Mine, Vershire, VT | collected 2017
GTTCGTTTCGACCAATTCGATCTGCCAAGGCCAATCTGTGTCGCTCCTGTGGCCCGTCCTATTCAGCGCCGGCGCCGACATTCGGTTTGCATACACCTCATTCCAATGGTCAAACCTAGCGAGCCATAAGGCAGGTGTAACCGTCTCGATAGTCGGGATTGGCCGGAACACAAATGCGCCCCGTCACCTTTACGAGCACGATAACGAAGGAAAGGTTGTTATTCGTGAGGGACCGTCAATTACGCCGTACTTGACGCTCGGACCTCGCGTTGTCGTCAAGAAACATGCTACGCCAATTAGCGCACTCGCAGTGATGGAGTTCGGAAACAAGCCCAGTGATGGTGGTCATTTGCTATTGCGGGCGGAGGAAGTTGATCAGCTTTCCTTAACTCCAGAGCAGCAGGAAAAGTTCATACGACGAATTGTCGGCTCCCAAGACTTCATTAATGGTGGAGCGCGATTCTGCGTATGGATAGAAGACGATAGTTTGGAGGAAGCACAACGCATTCCATCCCTACAGTCGCGAATTGATGCAGTTCGACGCGTTCGAATGGCGAGCCCTGATAAAGGCGCGAATGCCTTGGCCAAGCGTGCACACCAATTGAAGCTCATGCGCATCGGCATAAAGAATACGATTGTTGTGCCGAGTGTTTCGTCGGAGAGGAGGCCGTACTTACCCGCGGGGCTAGTCGATAGCCGCACTACGCTCACCAACCTCGCATTCGGCCTCTATGATGCTCCCCTATGGAACCTGGCGTTGATCGCTTCACAAATGCACTTGGTGTGGATAGCGACGGTGTGCGGAAAGATGAAATCGGACTTCCGCTACTCGAATACTCTCGGTTGGAACACTTTCCCAGTTCCGACGCTGACGGATAAGAACAAGACCGACCTAACGCGCTGTGCTGAGGACATTCTTCTGGCGCGCGAAGCGCATTTCCCAGCCACTATTGCAGATCTCTATGACCCGGATGCAATGCCCGCGGATCTCCGAGAGGCGCACGAACGGAATGACGAGGTTTTGGAGCGCATTTACATTGGGCGGCGTTTCCGCAATGACACGGAGCGCCTCGAAAGGCTTTTCGAGCTCTACACCAAAATGACCGCGGCGACGGGGAATAGCGGCAAGAAGGGGATGAAAGCGTGAGCGAAGAGGCGAAAACTGTACCGTCGATCACGGTCTCGTACGCGCGGAACGGAAGCGCTAACCGACTCAATACACTCGGCATGCGGCCGATGCAGGAGCGGGCCTATGAGAGGCGCGGAGAGCAGTACCTGCTCATTAAGTCCCCACCGGCCTCCGGCAAGAGTCGCGCACTAATGTTTATTGCGCTAGACAAGATCGCAAACCAGGGAATAGTGCAGGCAGTGATTGTAGTGCCCGAACGAGCAATCGGTGCGAGCTTCCACGACGCGGCTCTGACGAAGTACGGGTTTTGGGCGGACTGGCACGTGGACCCCAAGTGGAATCTGTGCGACGCCCCAGGTGGGGACAATGGCGGCAAGGTGAACGCTGTGGGAGTCTTCCTCAAGAGCGAGGATCGGATTCTTGTCTGCACGCATGCGACGTTTCGATTTGCCATGAATAGATTTGGCGTCGAGGCCTTTGACGGGCGACTGATTGCGATTGACGAGTTCCACCATGTGTCCGTCGATGAGGACAACAAGCTCGGCCAGCAGCTCGGGCAACTGATCGGCCGCGATAAGGCACACATCGTGGCGATGACCGGATCCTATTTCCGCGGCGATGCCGAGGCGGTGCTATCGCCCCAGGATGAGGCTAGATTTGAGACTGTGACCTATACCTATTACGAGCAGCTCAATGGCTATGAGTATCTGAAGCAGCTCGAGATTGGCTATTTCTTCTACTCGGGCTCTTACACCGAGGACATCTTAAAGTTACTCAATCCGGATGAGAAACCAATCATTCATATCCCGAACGTCAATTCTCGGGAGAGCACTAAGGACAAGATCAAGGAAGTCGAGCACGTCATTGAGGCACTGGGAGAATGGCAGGGTGCCGACCCGGTGACTGGCTTTCAGCTCGTCAAAGTGGCAAGCGGCCGGGTGCTCCGGATTGCAGACTTGGTTGATGATGATCCCAGCAAGCGAGATCGGGTGTCAGCAGCACTCAAGGATCCGGCGCAGAAGCAGAATCGGGAGTACGTCGACATCATTATCGCGCTGGGGATGGCGAAAGAAGGCTTTGATTGGATCTGGTGCGAACATGCACTGACGGTTGGCTATCGATCGAGTCTGACTGAGATCGTGCAAATCATCGGGCGCGCGACACGGGATGCTCCTGGGAAGTCGCGAGCGCGCTTCACGAACTTGATTGCAGAGCCGGACGCCTCCACGGAGGCCGTGACAGAGGCTGTCAACGATACCCTCAAGGCCATCGCCGCTAGCCTGCTGATGGAGCAGGTGCTCGCGCCGCGGTTTGAATTTAAGCCGAAGCACCCGGGGGCCGGCCCATCGCCCGGGTATGACTACGGTCCGGCCGGCTACCAGCCGAATCAGTGCAACGTCGGTTTCAATGGTACAACAGGGCAGTTTGAGATAGAGATTCGAGGGGTGGCTGAGCCTAAGAGTCCCGAAGCCGCTCGGATTTGTCGGGAGGATCTTAACGAGGTCGTTGCGGCATTCGTACAGGACAAGACAGCCATCGAGCGCGGGCTATTCGATCAGGAGCTCGTGCCGGAGGAATTGACGCAGGTTCGCTTAGGAAAAATCATTCGTGACAAGTACCCGGAGCTTACTGAGGATGACCAAGAAGCCGTGCGGCAACACGCCGTTGCGGCTCTGAATCTCACTCAGAAAGGGAAGCAGGTCGCGTTGGGGCTGGCAGGCGGGGAGGGCGACCCTGCGGCGAATACCGCCTTGATCGATGGTGTGCGAAAGTTCGCCATGGACGTGCGGGACCTCGATATAGATCTCATTGATCGAATCAATCCGTTTGGCGAGGCCTACGCAATCCTGGCGAAGGCGATGAATGAAAGTAGCCTGAAAGAGGTGCAAGCGGCTATTTCGGCTAAACGTGTCAAGCTGACTGTGGAAGAGGCCCGGGACCTAGCGAAGCGGGCGCTACGGTTCAAGCAGGAGCGCGGTCGCCTACCATCGATCACGTCGGCGTATGCCTGGGAAAAGCGGATGGCTGAGGGAGTCGCCTTCCTGGCCCGGATGAAGGTGGAGGCGGGGCGTGGTTGAGTTCACGGATGAGGACGACGCGCTGCTCACCGAGCTCGGCGTCGAGGTCGAGACAAAGTCAACCGCGAGACATACACCACGTGAAGAGCGAATCCTGGCGGGATTCGAAGACGTTCAGCGATTTGTCGAGCACCACGGCCGCAATCCGCAGCACACGGAAGATCGCGAAATATTCGAGCGGATATTTGCGGTGCGGTTAGATCGCCTGAGAGTGCTGCCGGAGGCAATAGCGTTATTGGCGCCAATCGATAGGCAGGACCTGCTCGCCGGTGCGGCAGCTATTCCTTCCACGCTGCCGCATGAAAACCTGGATGACGATGCGCTGCTCGAGGAACTAGGTGTAACCGGACCGCCGGAGGGGCTCTCTCAGTTGCAGCACGTGCGATCAGCGGCCGAAAAGAGGGCAGCGGAAGAGATTGCGGATCGGACGCCGTGTGTGGATTTTGAGCAGTTCAAGCCGCTGATTGATCGGGCGACCGCGAATCTCAAGGCAGGGCTGCTCCAGGCGAAACCCATCGTGGCGGGCGATCGCAGCATCTCGCAGGGCGATATGTTCGTGCTCGATGGACTCATTGCATACGTGGCCGACGTCGGCGCTCCCATTAAGTTGACCGCACGGGAACTAGATTCCCGCCTGCGGGTAATCTATTCAAATGGCACAGAGAGCAATCTGCTCCTAAGGTCCCTTCAACGCGCGTTCTATAACGATCCGGCGGCCCGTCGACTGGTATCGCCTCAGAGTGGCCAAATTGCCTTCGGCGATACGTGGGAAGCCGATGATGTGGAAAGTGGCACCATTTACGTGCTTCGGAGTCTCTCCGACAATCCCTACGTTGCCGCGCACCGGGAACTTATCCACAAGATTGGGGTTACCGGCGGTAAGGTCGACACCCGAATTGCCAATGCGGAAACGCAGGCAACGTACCTACTCGCCAACGTAGAAGTTGTTACGACCTACAAGCTCGCAGGCATTAATAGAACGAAGATGGAGAAACTTTTTCACAGACTTTTTGCTGCGGCGCGACTGAACATCACGATCAATGATCGATTCGGCAATCCAGTTCAGCCGGAGGAATGGTTCTTAGTGCCGCTGTTTGTCATCGACGAGGCGGTGGCACGGATACGCGACGGGACGATTACCCAGTACACCTATGAGCCCAAAGCAGCGGTACTGGTCAAGACAGGAGCGTGAAAATGCGTCGCTGTCGTTCCGCACCCTTACAAAGCATTTGGCGAACCAACGCTCCGAGCTATCGCACAGGAACTCGTGAAGACTGTGCGTGACAACGTGGGCATCAACTGGACATTGCGCGAAACGGGAGGTACCAGTGCCTAAGCTTGGAAGAATTGACACGGTAGATTTGCGCGATGTCTGGACTAGCGAAGACAAGCACTTCACTCCGTGGTTAGCCCAGCCAGAAAATCTTGAACTACTTGGTGACGCCCTGGGAATCGATCTCCAGCTTGAGGCTCAGGAGAAGGATGTTGGGCCGTTCCGTGCAGACCTGTTATGCAAGAACACGGCGGAAGAAGATAGCTGGGTTGTAATTGAAAATCAGATTGAGAAGACCGATCACAAGCATCTCGGGCAGCTGCTGACGTACGCATCTGGATTACACGCTAAGACCGTCGTTTGGATTTCTGCGCAATTCAGCGAAGAGCACCGTGCCGCAATCGACTGGCTTAACCGAATCGCCAATAGCTCGGTTCAGGTTTTTGGTATTGAGGTCGAACTTTGGAAGATCGGAGACTCTGCGGCCGCGCCAAGATTCAACGTGGTGTCAAAACCCAACGAGTGGGAGGCCACTGTTGACAATGCGAAGGAAGCGATTAGCGCTGAAGAAGGAAATCGATCTCAGAAGCTCCGCATCCGGTACTGGACGGCGTTTCGGGAGTATCTTCGCGAGCACCACAGCTCGCTACGGCCGCAGAAACCGTCGCGTGACCATTGGTATAGTTTCGGTATCGGCACCAGTCGTGCTCATACGGCGGCTCTCCTGATCACTCGGGACAACAATATCGCGGTAGAGCTCACAATGAATGCAGAAGACGCGAAGGAACTTTTTCATGAGTTGCATGAACAGAAGGACGCAATCGAGAAGGCTATCGGTGAACCACTGGACTGGCGTGAGATGCCCGATAAGAAGGCCTCGCGGATAGTGCTCTTCAAATCTGCGGATGGGTACAAGGAGGAAACGTGGTCCGAACAGTTCTCATGGCTACGTGAGAAGCTCGAATCATTCGATAAGGTTTTTCGACCGTTACTTGCGAAGGCGTAGATGTCGGTCCTGTCGTCCTTCATTTGCCGGCCGAAGTAGCTCCCCTGGCTCACCTACGGAGCCGGCCCACATACCAGCGCGGAGAATCATCGGGCAAGCCGGAAGCAATGCTTGAATCAATAACTTGCTGCCCCTGAAATTGCTGTCGGTAGAGAATCGGTAGACGCGCCTGCATTCAACACCGTGGAGCGACTTCTTTCCAGAGCCGGGTTCGGCTAGCGGTTCCAGACGATTTGGGCAGATTGCTCCTTCCTGAACCTCTCGACGTGGTCCTCGATGGCTGTGTCAGGCGATACTGACATCATCATATTGACAGGTATAACCACTTCACAATCGATGGGTTCAAGGTCGCCGCACGTCAATTCGGCAATTCCGTTGGCAAAGACGTTGTAGAAGAACGTTGCATAGGCACGCACGTCCGTTTCATCTGGCTTGTTTTCGCCGTAGAGGAGGCCACCGTCCTCAAGGGTGGTGTGCACCCGACCGCTCTTGTAGTCGAGTAGAAAGACCAGTAAGACTGTCTTCCGCTTATTGATCAACACGACTTTGACGATTCCCTTGTCGACTGCGTCAACGTGCATGGTCATTTGTTCTAGGCCAGGGATAGGCCCATCAGGCCAAAGGCCGATAGAGACGACCCGGCCGGTAAGCGCAGAGACGTCGGCGGGCGTGTCACCCCTTCTAAGGGTATCGAGCGTATCGGTTGGAAGTAGCGGGTCCCATGGGGCCAATCGGTCCCGAGTTCGATACAAGGAATGAGAATCCGGAACCTTTAGTTCGTCTCGGATATACATCCGCGCGAGTTCTTCGATGATTACTAAGTCGGCCGACAGGCGTTTTCTGTCCGCTGGGATGTCTGGGTCAACGATTTCACCGTCAAGCGATGCATGAGCTACCGCGCACCGTCCGCTCTCGTGCAAATGAGTGCTCACGTCGATTCCTGCGGTGCGAAGTTCTGCCACTCGTTTGGCTGCTCTGTCGGTTAGCTTGTCGATGTTTGACGTGATCCAGGCGCCGCGGCCTCGTCCATCTCGGAATTGCGACTCGATTACTTTGTAAAAGCTCAGGAAGGCGTAACTGTCGTGCACTTCGTCAAGCCGTTTTCCTTCACGCCAGAATGCAAGGGCCTTTCGGGTTCGTTCGTCCTCGACGATGGGCATGTGATTGCAATTGAATGACTTTGCCCCAGCGATTCCCATCGCGGAATAGACAGCCCGCGTTCCATACAGGGTGGGGTGGCTTCCCCACGTGTAGCCCACGACGTCAACGTAGCCGCCCTCAAACCAACTCAGGGCGGACGTGAAGCGGTAGATCTTCGAGATAGCGTTGTCGGCATCTCCATCACCGCCGCACGCGATGCTGATTCCTGGCGGCGATGGCTTTCCGTCGCGCTCACTGCCGCGGAGGAAGAACTCGTCACCCGCGTACTTCACACAGACATCGAATGACGGCCATGGGATTGAGGATGCGACACCAGCTGTTAGCCAGCCTCGCCGACTGCCAAGCTTTAGCTCAACTTCACTGCCAAACGTATGGGGGATGTATGGCGTCCGCATGCGGCCATTGTAGATCTGGGCCGGCGGCTTCTAGTCGCGGGTACGCAGTGGACAATCGTTGAAAATCAGAGGGTAAGCCGAAACCCGTAGTAGAATCAAACGCTTGCCGTCGTCCGAATTGCTGTCGGTAGAGAATCGGTAGAGGCGAGCGCGTGAAGCTGATCTTTTCCAGAAAGGGATTTGATTCCTCAGCGGGTGGTGTCCCGAGCCCGCTGGTAGACGACCGTCCAATATCCCTCCCGATTCCGACGCGGATGCCGACACCGACTCGGTACGCCGATTTGTCGACCGACGTAGCCGAACTCGTAACGGATCTAACGCGGGGCCGCATCGCCGCTGACCGACCGTGCCACCTCGACCCCGACCTCGACGCCGGTTCTCTAGCCCGGCTGCCTGGGTGGCGTGGTGCCTTGGGTCAGGTTTCCGCGGCTCAAAGCCATCTGTCGAACAATGGTGTCGGGCGGGGCGATGTATTCCTGTTCTGGGGGCTCTACCGGCCCGTGGTTCGCAGCCGCGCGGGGACATGGACCTATGCCGGACTGGCCGAGCACAGGCTGTTTGGCTGGCTCCAGGTCGATGAGGTATTGGCGGTCGGGGAAGTCCCGCTATCGGCTCTCCGGAGCTATCCGTGGCTCGTATCCCACCCCCATCTGGCAACCGGCTGGGCGGCTAACAACACCGTCTACGTCGCCCGGGAGCGGCTTACCGTACCGGGGAGGGCCGTCGACCTTCCCGGATTCGGGGTGCTCAGTCGGGGACTTCGCCTCACAGCGCCCGGATCCACTCAGCCGTCCCTTTGGGCGGTGCCTCCGTGGTTGGATCCGCTGCGGGGCGGAACCGGCCTGACGTACCATCCGGCAGAAAGGTGGAATCCCAATGGCACGCTGCGCTCGGCCGCCAGGGGCCAAGAGTTTGTGGCGGACATTGGCGAAAGGCGGGATTCCCTAGATTGGTTGCTACGGGTTCTTGGGAAAGAATTGGGGGCTTAGCGTGCGAGTCCACACGTACGTCATCGCGGTCGATGCTGGGTCAGCGCCTAACTACGATCGGCCGTACGTGACGTTGGCCGTCTGCAAGCCGCGAATTCGGAGAAAGGCGGAAATCGGCGAACTGGTTTTGGCCTTTGCGGGGAAAGAGGTAAACCCCGTCGAGCCTCATACCGTCGTTTGGGCGGGTGTGATCAGTGAAAAGATGACCTTCGCTGAGTACTGGAATGACCGTCGCTTTGCCGGCAAGAAGCCCAACAAGTCCCAACACCCGGACAACTTCTATCGACCCGTAGACGGCGGATTGCTGTGGGTGCAGAACGGCGTGCATGACGCTGACGCCACAACTCACGATACAAGTGGAAAATTTGTTCTCGTTTTCTCTCCATCGTGGTGTTTCGGTGGGCAGGGCCCGTTGATGCCCATCGAGTTCGACTTGCGAATGGTGGGCGGCAGGAGGGGAGAGCGAGTTGCTGAACTTGCCGAATCTGAATGGAAGCGACTGAAACAATGACTGGATGCAAATTCAGCGGAGACTACTTCGCTTCCTCAATCCCCGAAGCGATGTAGGCCGATCAAGAAGCCGGTAGTTGCCCCGTTGAATGTTCGACCGAAATCCAAGTGCTGAATTTACAAATCTGTCGGGTGGGGATAGTGGCCGTGAACAATGAAACGTCAAAGGTAGCGCTGCGAATGCCACGGTTACGGGTCGTCCAGCGGACGCTACTAGCGTCGCTCGCATTCGGCGCTTTCGTGGCGTTATGTAGTGGGCCCGTCGCCGCTCAAAGGCAACAGGACTCAACTACACCAATCCCCAGCTTGGGCGGCTATGACAGCGTGACGCGCCAATCAATCGAATTGGCTTGCATCGTGAAGAAATCGGACGGACCGGTCGCGTACGGGGCATGCATGCATCCGCAGATTTAGTCGATGCAGGGTTCGACCGGCATACCCAGTTTGACCGGGTATGACACGGTTACGCGCCAATCCATCGAGATGGCTTGTATCGTGAAGAAGTCGGACGGGCCTGTCGCATACGGGACCTGCCTGGATCGGCAGATTTCGTCGCTACAAGGATCGTCCGGTATCCCCAGTTTGGCCGGGTACGACCGGGACACTCGCCAATCAATTGAGCTGGCTTGTATCGTGAAGAAATCGGACGGGCCGGTTGCGTATGGTGCTTGTTTGAATCAGCAGATTGCCTCGCTAAAGGGTTCGTCCAGCAATTCCAGCCCGAGCGGAACTGAGGGCGACATGCGACGAGCCGAGCTTGCTACTTCAACAGGTAGCGACGCGAGACGGGATACGGGACCAAGTTCAGCGCCTGCCATACATCCCGTCGATCCAATGAGCAGATTCACCTCAGAGAACGTCCTGAAGATTCATCAGGGAATAGGTTCCAACAAGATATTGGAGATGTTCGGCGCGCCGAAGAACGTTAGTCAGGCAGTCTGTGGCGCATCCGTAGGAAAGCCGTGGGCTTGTACTACCTGGGAGTATGGGGACGTACCCTACGAGTGGGCGAGTTTCACGTTTGCTGGGCGCAACGGGGCTTTGATCCTGAACAGCTTTGATGTTCATAGAAAATGAAGTTTGCCCTTGTAAACTGGGAGCGGCACGAGGCACAGCCTGGTCTATACGGCACGTGTCCTGCGTGCGGCCAGGCAATGGTTGCCAAGTGCGGAGAGGTAAAGATTCCGCACTGGGCCCACAAGGGGCGCCGCACGTGCGACCCGTGGTGGGAAAGCGAGACTGAGTGGCACCGCGCGTGGAAAGGGCATTTTCCCGAGGCATGGCAGGAGGTCCTTCACTACGCTGACAACGGCGAGAAGCACATTGCGGATGTGAAGACAGATCGCGGATGGGTGATCGAGTTCCAGCATTCATACCTCAAGCCCGAGGAGCGGCGGTCTCGTGATGCCTTCTACGCGAAGTTGGTCTGGGTGGTGGATGGCACAAGGCGGAAGAGAGATTCCGAGCAGTTTCGCAATGCGCTGAATCGGGGAACGCCGATTGGGTCGAGCGTTGGACGACGGATTCACTTCGCCGAGGAATGCGCAATCCTCAGGGATTGGTCGGGTAGCAAGGCGCCTGTCTTTATCGACTTCGGTTCCGGGCCGACGCTGTGGTGGATTCTTGCTGAGATTTCGAATGGTTCCGTGGATGTCGCGCCCTTCGCTCGTGCCGATCTAATCGAAATACTTCGTGAGGGCGGAACGCCGAAGGCACGCGAGTTCGAGGCGTTCGTCGGCAGCCTACGCGGAATCGCTTCGGGAGCTGAACCTCGACCTGTAGCTCAGCCCCCGAATCGAACGGATCCACAGCCATTGCCGGATATCCGGCAACATCCGATGTACCCGATTAGACGTGGAAGACGGCTGTGAAATCTTTGCCCGATAGTCATGCACGTGCTTTCGCATCCAATGCACGGTAGTCGGTTGGATCTAACTACGGTTGTCGCGGTACTCACCGCATTGGTCATCGGTTTCGCTATTGGCCGGTATCGATCCCGTGCAATTCGGAATCGCGGCGAGGCGAGGTTGTCTCGCGAGCTGAAGACAGCGTTCCGTCCACCGGACTACCACCTCCTGAATCACATTACGCTTCGGCTGAAGG
>VFSW01015099.1_pt1 | contig 10643 bp, 9 predicted proteins | sample 5358111 | NCBI WGS metagenome assembly VFSW01 (sample SAMN11554181, study PRJNA540505) | mine drainage metagenome | isolation source: sediment from site ElyBrook_90M | place: USA: Ely Copper Mine, Vershire, VT | collected 2017
GCGGGCCGGGGGCGGCCGGCCGCCCCCCCACAAACCCCCGCCTCGCGGGGGCCCACCCGCTCCCGCCCCGTCGGGGGGGGGCGGGGGGGCCCCGGGGCGCCCCCACGGCTGGCGTCGTCGGTTTTTCGACCGATGTCAGAATGCCCGAATCGTGTGCCCGGCTCGTGGCCCGTGCCGTCGAGACTTTTGGTCGACTCGATGTGGTCGTGAACAGTGCCGGTGTCTGGGTCGAGGGGCGGGCGGACGCGGCCACCGAGGAGGAGTTCGACCGGACGATCGCCGTTAATTTGAAGGGACCTTTTTTCATGTGCCGCCATGCGATCGCACATCTGGAGCGCACGGGTGGCTGTATCGTCAATATCGCTTCCGATGCGGGACTCGTCGGCAATGCGGGGGCAAGCATCTATTCCGCCTCCAAGGGCGGGGTCGTCCTGCTCAGCAAATCGCTTGCGCTCGAACTTGCGCCGCGCGGAATACGGGTCAATGCAGTCTGTCCGTGCGATGTCGCCACGCCGATGATCGAGTTTCAGGCGCTCACCTACGGTGAAGGCGATCCCGCACGCTATAAAGCGAATCTGTTGGCGCGCTATCCGCAGCAGCGGGGCGCACGCTTCGTCACACCGGAAGAGATTGCGGAATTCGTGTTCTATTTGGCGTCAACGGCGGCCGCTCCGATCACTGGAGCCGCCCTGCCGATCGATTTTGGACTTAGCTCGGGCTATTGATCCGGCCCGTACCGCCGAAACAATCAGGAGCATCAAGACCATGCATGCGACCGGTATCGTTTCCCACGAACGCTATTGCTGGCACGACCCGGGCAGCGGCGCGGGGTACAGCATCGCGAGCGAATATGGCGAGCCGGGTACGCATCCGGATTGCCCATAGACCAAACGACGTCTCCTGTCGTTGCTGGCGGTCAGCGGGCTCAGCGATTATCCGCGGCCCATCCGACCGCGCCTTGCGCGAAGCGAGGAACTCAGCCTCGCACCGGGCACTTCTGCGGGCTCGCGGTGATCGGGGAGTTGGCCGCAAGGCGGACCTTGGCGACGGATCCCTATCTAGAGGAATTTATGGTGATGGCAGTTTACGAATTGCTGCCTCACCAGGAAGCAGGCATCAATGCGGCAGCGGAGCACGCCGCGCGGACGCCGGTGAGTCTAGAAAGGTCCGGGTTCAAAGCGAGTTGAGGTCTCAGGGCCGCAACGCGTTGAGGGCGCTCAAGAGCGCCGCTTCGCGGGTACGGGCCAGCGATTCGCTGGCTTCCAACTGGCTCTGGATCCGCTGCGCGCGCGTTTCGCTCTCTTGCACGCGCAGCGCGAACAGCGCCATGCCCATCTCATGGGCGACGTGAAAGAGCAGCGCGCGCTCATCCGCCGCGAAATGCTCGCTCGGACGTTCGGCCACCACTAGGGCGCCGAGCAGATTGCCGCGCAGCATCAGGGGAAACGCGTGGCCGTCCGAGCCGAGCGCGCTCTGGCTGCCGTTCAGATCGAAATCCATGTTGCGCGCGCGCAGTCCGATGAAGGCGAGATCATCGACGGCGACCTTCTCAGGCAATGCCCGCTTTCCGCGTTGGTGCACGCACACATAGCCCTCGGCCGCCCGCTCGTACAGCGCGACGACGGGTGCGTTGGTATGGCGCGCGATCTGCTCCACCCCGAGTTCGAACAGATTCTCCGGTTGGGTGATGAAGGCGCAGTCCTCGGCAAAGCGGCGCAGCGCGGTTTCCATCCGGTACTGATGGCGGAAGATGAGTCGCTCGACGGTGGCTTCGATGCGCCGGTGCACGCTGCTCAGCGCAGCACCCAGGCCGAGCGGCACGGCAAGCTCGAGCGCGAGGCCGGCACCGTGCCCGAGGGTGCTTCGCTCGATTAGGCTTTCGAATAGCGCGAACAGACCCAGCACCAAGCTGGTGGTGGCCGCATACACCAGCGCCCGATTGAGCGCGACCGTGACATCCACGACACGATGGCGCAACACCGCATAAAGCATGGCGGCGGCGGCGAGGGTGGTGAAACCGTTGTTTAGCACTGTACTGAGGACAAATCCGAGCGGCAGCGCGAGGTCATTGGGCGAAAGTCCAACCACCAGGAACACGCTGCCCCACAGCAGCCAGCGCAGGCGCAGGCGTTGCTGTGCATCGGCGTGGCGGTGGCTGGCGACGATGAGCGCGATTGGCACCAGATAGCTGGCTGGCAACAACAATCCTAGCAAGGGATGCACCAGTCCGGCCCAGCCTAGGGTCACGACGACGATTGGGCTGCCGAGCAACACGATCGTCGCGGCGCCGATGAGTAACGCGAACAGGCCGCGCCACAACGCACGCTTTTTTCGATTGTGCGCGATGCCGGCGATGGACTCCGCCATGGCGTAGAAGCCGATGCGTCCCAGCAAACTCAAGCCGTAGTAGCCGAGCAGGGCGAAAAGTGCCGCGCCGTTGTTGGCCGGTATGAGTGAACCGATCGCGAATGCGAGCGGGTTTGCGGCCATCGCCCATAGGGCCATCCACATCGCTGCGCGATCATGGCCGCGCCACAGGGCGAGCAGGGCGATGCTCGCGAACAGGGTCAGGCTGTAAAGCGACAGCCAATTGGCCCAGGTGCTGAGTGGGCCGCTGCTGCCGGACACCGTATGCACGCTGACCCGGACTTGGGTGGCACCACGCTGGATCACCAGCGGATAGCTTGCCGAATACGGCAGGCTGGTCTGTTCGCTGGTGACCAGCGCGATGCGTACCGCGCGCGACTGCGCCACGAGTTCAAGCCGGTCACCGGCGCGCAGGCTCGTCGGCGTGAGACCCGCGATCGGCTCGATGAGCGCGCTGTGCGCATTGATCCAATTCACGCGGAACGGCAGTTGCGGTGCAGGCTGAAAAATCGTCCAGCCCGCATAGAGGGTTGCCACGACCGTCACGACCGAGAGCAACACCAACGATCCGTATCGACGTCGCATGAAATTCCCCTGTCAGTGGGTCGTCGAGATGGGCTTGCTCGCAGGTCTCAGGCATAAATATTTTCTGCGCGCGAACAACACATAATAGAGGACGAAGAGGGGTTTGGCGCCCCGCAGCGGCGAGCTACAATTAAAGGCTATTGTCTGGTCCTGAACAGCCTGAAATTCGATCTCATCCGATGCACACCAATCAATCTTCACGGACAACCGATGTCGCCCAGGAGGGATTTCGAAGCTCTTGGTTGCACCGTTTCCGATACGGCCGATTTCGGTCCCATCCAGCAAAACACGATAATCTCGCAGCCGATCGACATACCCGCTGTCCCGTTTTAGGGTGACTGTTGTCGCCATCGATCATGCCCCGCGTTTAAAGCTCCCAACCGTGGCCATCATCGTTGCGTAGCCTTCGGCTTTTGCATAGTACCGTTCGTCCGCCGTCACAAGAAGCACGTCCTCGTGCGCCACGGCGTGATACAGCGTGTCAACGAGCCCTCGCTGTCTTTCTTGACCCTGTCCGAGGCGCCTGGTACGGCCGCGCCGAATCTCGATGCGTCAATCGGGTTCCGTGTGGGTCCTGGTCTCCACGTCACTTGGTAGTTCGCATAATGTATATTATGTTAAATAATGGTTATGCGCGCTCACGCTCACTACCGTAGTCTTTGGTCGAGCTCGTCGTCTCGACCGCACCGGCGACCGGCGCCGCCGCCAGCATTCTCGAATGTGCGCACGGCGGGTGTAAACTCAAATCACGGGCTTGCGTTTTCGTCGTTCGATCCGCGTCCTGCCGGGCATTCGGATCAACTTGTCACGCTCGGGGCTCTCAACCTCGGTCGGCGTGCACGATGGACTCGACCCGCCCGGAGGCCAATTTTCTTGTTGCCGCTCATCATCGGATTGATCGCGTCCCTATTTTCCAAGGGATAGTCAGTCATGACGCCCGCGATGATCGCAATGATCGATTCGATGGATCGTTGGCGGGTCCGTGGCGCTCCGTTGAGCGCGCCGGGATAAAGTGAGCCGCATTGGGCATTTCAACGCGCACGCTGTGCCAATAGGAAATTTATGATGCAGAAGCGAATTGCCTTGATCGTTGGAGCGGGCCCGGGAATAAGTGCGGCTTTCGCCGAAGCGCTAGTGGCGGACGGCTTTCAGGTGGCGCTGGCTTCGCGCAGTTTGGACAAGTTGCGCCCGTTAGCCGAATCCCTGGGCGCCCTCGCGTTCCAGGCGGACGTGGCGTCACCACCGAGCCTCGTGCGACTTTTTGTCGACGTGGAACGCGAACTGGGTGTCCCCGAGGTCGTGTTGTTCAACCCCAGTGCCCGCATCCGTGGGGATCTGTTGAGCCTGAATATTGAGGCGGCGTCGGCCGCAGTGCAAACCACGGCGATCGGCGCGTTGGTCACCGCACAGGAGGCTGCTCGGCGCATGCTGCCGAAAGGCCGCGGCAGTATCTTCTTTACCGGCGCCACCGCCGGGATCAAGGGCTTCGCCCGCTCGTCGGTGTTCGCGATGGGTAAGTTCGCAGTGCGCGGATTGGCGCAAAGTCTGGCACGGGAACTCGGTCCGGCAGGCATACATGTGGTGCACTTCGTGATCGACGGCGCCGTTGTGAAGGAGAGTCGAGACCTGGGCGCATTCACGCCCAAGGCCATCGCGCAATCGTACATGGCCGCGCTCGCGCAACCGCCCGGCGCCTGGAGTTGGGAAATGGAGTTGCGCAGTCACGTGGAGCCATTCTAGGCAGCGATCGTCAGCGGACCTGCTTTATGGCTACGCCCGGTTTGGCGGCGAACAAACCGCGAGACATTACACGTCAGGGGGGCGGGAAGAAATGCACGCCGGCGATCCTGTGCGCGGAATCGAATGTCACCCCGATCCCGAGTGTCCGGCTCTTGAAATTGGTCTTGACGACTATGGTGGTGAATCCGTGCTGAACGACGGAGTTGCTTTCGCCGGTGCCCTGGAACGCGCCGACCTGGCTGATCAGCCCCTGCCAGATCTCGCCCAGCTTTGCAGGTGGCGCAGCCTCCTTCATCTGACCGGTGAAGTTCGTTTCCGCAGCCTTGAAATCGCCCTTCGCCAAGGTCTTGATGAACGATACAGCCTTGGGAACCAAGGACCCTTTTACCACCGGAGTGCTTGCCGCCAGCGCGGCAAAGGGGAACAGGAGCGCAAGTGCGAGACTGATCGCGGCCAAGTTTCTACTTTCATTATTTACCATGATGTGACGTTCTCTGCGAGGTCAGATGCAATATCAGATCGCCTATCGAGCGCTCCAGGATTGGGGCCCGTCCCTCTCCGTAAATTCTTTTGCCTGCATTTTACCCCCCGGATTGTCTTCGTCAAAAAGTCGTAAACGCCGCATGTAATCGGACAGGCTGGCACCGTGGAGCGTCAATGCACAGGCGTGCATTATCCGACGGCCACCCAAGATCCTTGACTCGTATACGCCGGGGTCGGAGATGACCTAGAGGTATTTCGTGACTCCCTGAAATTCCTTGAGCAGATCCCGGACTTCGCGCGGCATCGACTCCGCGGTCTCCTCGAGGCAATGGTGCAGATGGTCCTTGATCAATTCCTTCTTCGCGTTGCCGATCGCCTTCTCGACCGCATGCAGCTGCTGCGCGAGATCCATGCACGGGCGGTTCTCCTCGAGCATCTCGATGACGCCGGCGAGGTGGCCGAGCGCCCGTTTCAAGCGCGGACCGATTTCCGGATACGTGTGCATACCGCTGCCCCACCAAGTTGATCCTATCCCCCTAGACAGGATACATATGAGGCGTTAGGATCGCCAGCCAACGAGGGCCAGATGAGGTGTCCGTCATTGGACGCTAGCAGTACCACACGAGGCGAATGTCGTCGCGCACAGCGCGGCGACCCGGCCGGATAGAGTCCTGCATCTGCCTGGACGCCATCCTGCCGCGGGGCGGGATGACGAATCGAAGTTCGGACATTAGGGCGTCCGCTTCCTGAGCCTTCCCATCCACTTGCCTCTTCTTTCGACCGAGGAACGGCGTGCTTAGCCGTCCTGAATTTCGAGGAGAGTGCCATGAATTTGACTTGGAACCGGCCGGTGCCGCTGAGCCGCCGGCGGCTTCGGCTGTGAATCCGTTCTCGAAGCTGTATTACGCCTTACGCAAGGCGTGGAAGGTGATCCGCCTGTATCTGGTCATCGCCGGTCCGGGATTGGTCGTCATGGTCGCCGACAACGATGCCGGAGGGATCACGACCTATGCGGCCACGGGGGCAAAGTACGGCTACCATTTGATCTGGTTCCTGCTGATCCTGATCCCGGTGGCCTACTACGTCCAAGAGATGACGGTGCGCCTCGGTGCGGTGACGAAGCGCGGGCACGCCGAGGCGATCTTCGACGGTTTCGGAGCATTTTGGGGCTGGTTTTCCCTCGTCGACCTCATGATCGTCGACTGGCTGACGCTGGTAACGGAGTTCGTCGGCATGACCGCCGCGCTCGCGATTTTCGGCGTGCCCCCGTGGATCACGGTCGTCGCCGTCATCGTCCTCATGGGCATCATCGTCGTCAACGGCCGCTATTGGACCTTCGAGAAGCTCGCGCTGCTGTTCTGCGCGCTGAACCTCGTCTACATTCCCGGGGCGTTCATGGTGCACCCGTCGGTACGGAACATCCTGCATGACGGACTGATTCCGAATTTCGCCGGCGGCTTCAACGGCGAGCTGTTCTTCTTTCTGATGGCCAATATTGGCACGACGATCGCTCCCTGGATGCTGTTCTTCCAGCAAAGTTCCGTCGTCGACAAGGGCATGCAAGAAAAGGACATCCCCTGGGGCCGCTTCGACACTCTGCTCGGATCGATCGTGACGGTGGTGGTCGCCGTGTTCATCGTCATCGTCACCGGCACGGTTCTTCCCGGAGTCAACATCGACAGCGCCGCGCAGGCCGCCCTGCAACTCATGAAGACCGACAAGTACGTCGGGGCGTTTCTGGCGATCGGCCTGTTCGACGCCGGCCTACTCGGCGCGATCTGCATCTCGCTGGCGAGTTCCTGGGCGTTCGGCGAGATATTCGGCTGGGCGCACTCGCTCAATACCAAGATCCGCCAGGCCCCATGGTTCTACGGCACGTACTTCTTCACGCTGCTCACCGCCGGTTTGGTGGTATTGATCCCGCACGCACCGCTCATCCTGATCACCCTGTTCGTGCAGGTCATCGCGGTCACGCTGCTGCCGGCCGCGCTCGTGTTCCTGATTCTGCTGTTGAACGACCGCGCCGCGGTGGGCGACTACTGCAACACGCCGGTGCAGAACCTGATAGGCGGGTTCATCGTCGTTTCGATCGTGATTCTCTCGACCCTGTACGGTGTCACCGTCATGTTTCCTGATTTGATCAAATAAAGGATCCAACATGAATGCGATCCGCAGTCTCGTCGCCAAAATCCGCGAGATCAACTCCCGCTACCGGACCCCGCGCATCCAGATGTCGCGTGGAGTCCGGATTTCGCTGATGGCCCTGCGGCTGTATCTGTTTGCACTCGTGGGCCTGATGATCTACAAATTCGTTTTGCTCGTCATCCAAGGGTGAACCGATGGTCACCGTCCTCGAACACGAATTCTATTTGAGTGAGATCCTCGGGCGCCGCGTCTTCGTCAAGAAGAGGCGGATCGGCCGGCTCAGCGATCTCGCGATCGTCGAAACCGGAAAACTACCGGAGGTTACCCACCTGGTGGTCTCGCGGCCTTACGGGGATCCCGCGCTCACCGTTCCCTGGGACAAGGTGCTGATCATCTCCAACCAGGAGGTCGTGCTCGATCTCGACGAGGATGCGCTCACGCAATTTCATCCGGCGGCGGGCGATAACCTCATTCTGCTGCGCGATCACATCCTCGACAAGAAGATCCTCGACATGGACGACCACGAGGTCGAGATCGTCTACGACGTAAAGCTCGCGTTTCAGAACGGCAAGCTGTACGCCTCGGAGGTGGACTTCAGCCATTACCGGGCGCTGCGCCGCCTCGGCTTCAACAAGCTCGCCAATTTGCTCGCCGATCGGAACAAGGAAAACCGGGTCTCCTGGATGTACGTGCAACCTCTTCCACAGCAGCTCGGCAGCTTCGCCGGCAACATCAAGCTCACCGTGCCGAAGGCCGGACTGAGCGAGATCCACCCGGTTGATCTCGCCGACATACTCGAAGAGCTCGATGGCGGGCAGCGTGTCGCGCTGTTCAACTCGCTCGAGGCCGAGCATGCCTCTGCGACCCTCGAGGAGGTCGAGCCGCGCGTGCAGCGCGAACTGATACGTGCAATCAAAAAAGAGCGGGCCGCCCATCTCATCAACGAAATGACGCCGGCCCAGGCTGCCGATATTCTGGCGATCCTGCCGCGCGATGAAGCGGCCGCGATTCTGCGCCTCATCGACCAGGACATGTCATCGAAGGTTGGACACATCATCGGTGAGCACGACGAGCAGATTCTCCTTTATGGATCGCCGGAAGTCATTCGCCTGTCGGCGGTGACCACCGCGACGGAGGTTCTCGATCGCTACCGGGAACTCGCCGCAGGCAAGGACGTGGTGATGTACGTCTACGTGACCGATTCGACTGGAGCCCTCAAGGGCGTCGTGGACATCCGCGAGATCGTTGCCGCGGAACCGGGTCAAACGCTCGGCGACATCATGACGGAACATGTCATTTCGCTGCCGCAGGATGCGACGCTGCGTGACGCCGCGATGCTCTTCGAACGCTACAATTTCCGCGCACTGCCGATCACCGATGCGAACGATCTGCTTCTCGGTGCGGTCTCCATGCGGGACGTGCGTAGTCTTCGGCCGCGGCTCGCCTGAACCGGGAAAGCTTGGTGATGTTGTCGCGCCTGAAAATGGATGTCCCCGTATGACAATTGAAGTACACCCCACACTCGAGCAACCGTATCGCGCGGCGTGGGCCGCTCCGGGAATTACACATGTCCAGGATGGAGCTGCTTTGCCAGCTTGTCCGCACACCTGCACTTCGTGCGCGACCAGCAGCGACTTACGGATACTCCGATATCAGTGGATTGCCGATACCGATTACGCGGCGTATCCTCCGCGACCACCCTGCATTGTGTTGCGGTGGGCGGGGGGATGGGCGACAGATTGGCGGACTCGGCGAAACGAGAATCTTCGGCACTCGCCAAGATTGCTTCTACACGCTTCGTCAATAATGCGGCGGCCGTTCATCCTGCGGCGTGCGCGGCGTAACATTGTCCTCGTACGCGTGCAATCGAGCTGTGAGCGTCCTTAGCTGCTCACGTAGCGCACCTATATCGCGGTGCTGTCGGAAGACGACGTCGCTGACCTCCGCGATCGCTCGCTCCAGAAAGGCGATCTTGGTTTCAATACGTTCGATCGGGTCGGCGTCCACGGCGGGAGGTTCTCCGTCTGAGGTCTGCGGTCGGGGCGCATTCTAACCCAATTGCTCAGCCGGGCCTCGGCCGCCGCCGGGTCAGCCCTTCAGCGGTTTGATTCTTCGACCGACACCGCCTGTGGCACATCACAATAAACCCGGCTACCACCGTTTTCACCGAGTCCGATGAACAGGCGACCTCCGATCGAACGAGCCCGGAACCGCATCGTGCGCATGCCGAGCCCTTTGCCGAGCTGGGCATCGGGCGCCAGCCCGCGGCCATTGTCGATAATCGAGAGCTGGACGCGCTCAGCGTTGCAGCTCAGTTCGATCTCGACCACGGTACCGCCCGCATGTTTGAGGGCGTTCTGCACCGATTCCTGCGCAATTCGGAACAAATGACTCCGCACGTCGAGCGCAATCGACAACGGCGCTTGTAGGCGCGCCTGGAAGCGCACCGACGTGCCGCTCAGTGAGCTGCGCCGCGCAAGCGCTTCGAGCGCGGCCTCGAGGCTGTCGTCCGCGTCGCTCAACGGCGAGAGTCCCTGAACGATCAACCGGGCGCCCTTGATGCAACGCGCCGCCATTGCGGCGAGTTGTTCGAGGTCTGCCGCGCGGTCTGCCCATTCCCGCTGCGCGCGATTGGCCAAGGCCTGTACCGACAATGACAGCCCGGTGAGCTCCTGACCGAGCCCGTCGTGCATTTCCTGACCGATGCGGTGCTGCTCGCTTGCGATTGCCTCGGCCAGCGCCCTGCCGAATGTCCGGCGCTCCGTGACGTCGATCGCGAAGACGAGTGTGGCCGGATATCCGGCAAGATCAATCGCGCGCGTCCACACCTCGACATCAAGGACACGACCGCCGCGGGTTCGATGTCGAGTTTCAAACGGGTCTGTCGCCGGCGCGATCGCGGTATCGCGGAACTGCCCGGCGAGCTCGCCCGTACCCTCTTCGCCCTGCTCCGGTAACACATGCAGCTGCCCGGGGGCGGCCAGGTCGGCGACACTGCGCATCAAAAACTCCTGCTGATTCCAGCCGTATTGGCGCATGGCGGCCGCATTGACGAGGAGGAATCTCCCGGTGTCCCGGCTGTGCACCCATACGGGCTGAGGGCTGCCCTCGAAGATCTCGGCGTAGCGGTGTTCCGCACGCAGTCGGGCGCTGCTTTGCGCATCGCGCTCAGCTAACAAAGCCGTGATGATCAGACTCAATCCCGTGAGCGCGGCAATGACCGACCAAACGACCGTCAAGCCCGGCAATTTCCCGAGTTGACTGAAAACACCAAGGTTGAAATCGACACTCAAGGCCGTCGTCATCGAAATCGCCAGCGCCGC
>VFSW01015100.1_pt1 | contig 10643 bp, 13 predicted proteins | sample 5358111 | NCBI WGS metagenome assembly VFSW01 (sample SAMN11554181, study PRJNA540505) | mine drainage metagenome | isolation source: sediment from site ElyBrook_90M | place: USA: Ely Copper Mine, Vershire, VT | collected 2017
GACCGATATAGGTTTTGAAATCAACCCCAAAAAAAATTTCCTGAACACAAATTTTGCACCCCTCCAACACAAAAATTTTCCACTAAAATCTCCTCTGTCAGGGCACGAAAAAAATCCTGGCAAAAAAAGCCTGCTCACAATTCAAAGATGAGCGCATGCCTGATTGAGCTTATTTGCTGCGTAGAAAACGACGACATGGAATACCGTATTAAATTCGGCTGCACGGATACCGGCCAAGCTTACCTCGAGCGTCGTATTTCCTTAAACGCTCTTCCTCAGACAGATGGCGAATGGAAGCATCTTTGGCTGGAGTTTGAAGATTACGAAAACCTTCGCCGAATATTAAGGAGGAACGAATACGCAAGAGAGTACATTGGCTGGGACCCGGAAGATACGCCACATAGGCTATTTGACCCCGAATTTGTTGCGGATACTCTGTTAACGCTTCATACCACTTTTATTCTTCATTTTAGCCTATTTTATCAATTTAACAAATTGCGCGCGAAAGAGCTCGGCGGATACGACCTATACACGACGGCGTTTGAAACCAAAAACCCAATAAGAGGTTCAATATCATGGGACGATCACGGAGTGGAGCATTTTGATGATTTGCCTTACGTGAATTTTTTAGATCTTTTTCCTATGGTTTTTATTAGCAAACCAAGAACTAAAATGCACGTGAAAGCCATTACGTATTTTCTCATGGCAAAAAAACTACCGAAAGACGTTGCGCGGCTCTTGGGAATATTTCTTGCGTAATTACAAACAAACTTATTTTTCTCCCTTGTCTTCAGATACAGGTTTCTTCTTGGCCATGGGTTTCTTTTTATCGGAAGGGGCAACCTTTTTGCTCTTCTTTTCAAGAAGCTTTTTCTTCTTCTGTTTTTCATTCTCGCTCTCGCTTCCGCTCTCTTCCTCGCTTTCTTCGCTATTTTTTGGTTTCTTTTTTGGAGAGGGATTAGAGTCTTTTTCAGCTACCTTCTTTTTGGGGGGTTCTTTCGCCTTCTCTCCTTTCTCTTTGTCGCCTCTGTCGCTCTCTTCTGCCTCGTTGGTCTTCTTTAGCTTCTTCTTCGCAGGCTTTTTGTACTCTTTCTTTTTCGGGATGGCCTTTTTCTTTGGCTTTTCTTCCTTGCTGTCGCTTTCTTCGCTATCGCTACCATCTTCGCTGTCGCTGCTCTCTTCGTCCTTCGGAGCTTTTCGCTTCTTTTTGGGAGTCTTTGTCTCCTCTTTCTCTTCTCCTCGTACGATTTCTCGGATATCTTGCGAATCATTGGCTCCTTTATTGTCAAAGACAACAGGGATGTCGCCTTCCTTCATATCTTGGATAAACGTCATTCCCTTTTTACGCTGCGCCTCCATGTGAGCTGGGTTCATCCCCGAAGACAGGAGCATGAGCTCCACGGCTTCTTCGTAAGGAATCGCCCCAAACCGAAACAGCCTTTCTGTCAATTTTTGGTCCGCGAAGCACCTCATCGGCAAATGCAAGGGAATACTAACTTCAAAGCAAAGCTCTAGGATTCGAACCAACGCGTCTCGGATATCGTCGGCTGCTTCGATGCTCACGCACGTCGTCCTTCTCTGTTCCTGGTCGACGAACGCAGTACCCTTGTGGTTTCCCAACCCCGTCGTGTGCCTGTCGTCCAACACGCTCGAAGGACACCCAAAAGTCGAGGCAATAATTCGGATATAGGTTGCGAAATGATCCGTTTCCTTTATCGTATCGCTCGCTGTCATTTGGGTTTTCGAAGGCTCAAACCTTGGGTTGATCACCTTGACCAATCCGTGGTCTTCCACCGCGTACCGATTCGAGTTGGCATCTTTGGGCATGTTTCCGCTCGGTAAAAGCTGGTTTCCCATCCGAGCATACTCGACAATCTCTTCCGGCTTTCTTTTTTGCTTCCCCTTATCCGTCCTGTCATCGTTCGGGTCTCGTTGTTCCAGCCACAGGGTTGGTATGGTACCATCTTTCATGGCGGTTCGCTTCAAAGCCGTCACAAATTCAAAATCTCGGTGGAATTTCAGAATAGCCGCGCACTCACTCCCAAAGTAAACAGGGTTATTATTTACGTCTCGTACGTATAACGGCCCCTTGGACCTTTTACTCCGAATCAAGTGCTTGTACTCTTTTTTTGGATCTCTTCGGCTCTTTGCGGTTACGACCACCTCGTCGTCGTCGTCCAGGTCCACTTCGGGGTACCATGTCTGAGGCACGGCCAGCTTGGGAATCGGCAAATACTTCTTATCTTCCTTGATCCACTTTCTCTCTATTGTCAGAGGGACGCAGCCGACAGAGGGAAAGTGCACTCTCTGTAATTCGTTTGCCAAAGGAACGATATACTCTTTGATGTAATCGTGGAAGAAAGTATCTTTACCAGATTCGCTCGCAATCAAGTTTGGGATATCGATAATCGACGCTCTATGGTGAAGAGCGGCGTTTACCGGCCCCTCCAGCGTCATCTTGTAGAGCTCGTCCATATCGCGAATCCTGTTGTTTTGGGCGATTGTCTTGTCTCCGGCTGCCATGTCCCGCCCCAAGCCGGGGTCGAACAAGGGTCGACCCCGCTCGTCCGAATACGCCAAGCGAGGTTCCATTTCCGAGGCCCCTTCCGAGCCCTCTAAATGTCAGGTGTGCAAGGCCAAAGCCTTCGAGGTCATCTCCTACATTCCCAATAAGCTATACGAGGCCCTAAAATGGCTCTTCTTAATGCTTTTGAATCTCTTGTGGAGATTTATCATGTATTGGGTGGATAAGATTGTTACGGCCGGTATCGTAACCGCCTTACAGTGGATTACTGGATTCGCAATTGCTGTGATAATCATTCTTTACATTAAAGAAGTAGGGGTTTCCAGAGCGATCGAGAGTACCTCTGCTGGCGTCAACGAAGCCACTTTAGGGGTGAAAAAGTACCTCAACCCTGACGGGAACTACACTTCAACTTGCGCTTCTTATCCCAAGGCCAGCGAGCTCGGAAAGTATGCGCCACTTCCCATCTGTCAGCCGAAACTACTTTATAAATGATAAGTTCTTTCACGTTTCCCAGGAAATTTCGCTCAAACACTCCCAAGTAGTAATCCCCCACGCTGAGCTGGATGCCGCTGGATTTTTTAACAATTACTTTAAAATGGCTATCGGAAAGAAAATCAACAAAAAACACACATTCGCCTGCTCTTTCACCTACGTAAATAACCTTTTCCCTTTCCGTTTTCCTTGCCATTTTTTTAAAACTCTTCTTCCCCTGTTACCCAAAAGTGGCTACCCTCACGTGGACCAGCCCGGGATGATTCTCGGCTCTCTTCCGAGGTAAAAGCAAATCCCGCCAAGGATCACCATCACCACTGTCGTCAGGCAAACCACGCCAACCTGCCAATTGTTGATGGTTCCGCGGGCGTTCAAGTTGTTTCCGTCGGAAGAGAACGCGAACAGAAACAGGAGAATCCAGCCGCTCGACCCAATCGCCACAGCCCCGGCGTAGACGAAATACGAAACGTAGAAGATGACGTTCATGAAGTGGTTCTTCTCCTTCTCCTCGTTCATCTTGTTGGCAAACGAGAACACAAACGCCACGATCACGGCTGCAGTCGCCGTCCACGACCAGGTCAGCGTGTAGTTGGTCAGGTTGAGGATGGAGTTGGTCATGTTCTTGTCGCGGGTCAACCCGGCAACTGGGGCATAGAAGACGTCCACTCCGGTGGGGGTGTTCACGTGGATGTTCAAGTACAAGCTCTGAATCAGCCTGGAAAGAGCGAAAAACCCCACAAACATCGGGATCACGTAGTGCCTGCTCGACGCGGAAATCCCCCTGTAAAACCAGATTGCGTAGACAGAAAAGGCAATGAAGAAAATCGTCGCCACAAAGATGAAGTACGGTCCTGGAGTAGCGTAGTTGGAGTCCACAGAAGACAGGATGTGGCTTCCAAACCCAATGGCAATTCCAAAGTGCACAAACAGAGTCAGCAAGATGAATACCTTGCCCCACCATTCTCCCTTCTCGCCAGAATACGCAGGCATTTCCGGCATCCACGACCACGCGCCGCTCTTGGAGCCCTTCTTTGCCTTGGTTGACGCGCCCATGCCAACCTTTGTGCTCGGGCCTCCGAACAAGATGATGAGGGCAAGGACGGTCGCGCCGAGCCACAGGCCCGACACGGCGTCGTACGAGCCCATATATTTTGCGCCGGTTTGCTCCATGGCGGTTACACTTTTTTAATAGCCAGGTGTGAAACGCCTCCGTACATCACGTACAGGAAAGTTTCGTCAAAGTACTTTGGAGGCCAGCAGGCTGGATCCGGGCATTTCAGGCACACCCTCGAGCGGTACGCGCTCACTCTCATCGAGTTCTCGTGCGTGTGAAACCCCCTTCCCGTGTTTTCCGCGTGCCGCCTGCAATACATCTTCTGTCCTCTAAACGGCACGACGGTTACTTCCCAGTCGCTCTTTCCCAGAAGAGAAACGCCCTTCGACTTCCTTGTTGACTTGCCGTAGTACTTGTCGAGAAACTCCAGCACGCGCCCAGATGCGGGGTGGTCATCCATCGATTTGAGGCGCTTGGCTTTTTTCAGTTCCTCGTCAGGCATGCACAGCAGACCAGTGGCTGGGGGCGTATCGATGGAAATGCTCACCGAGGCCTTTACGACCGTTTCCCAGCTGAATTCTTCGACGGTTTTTCCATCCGGCCCAACAGGAAGCATGAAACGCCCAGGGTCGGTCACCTTGTCGCAGTACGGAAGCCGCAACGTCTTGATGTTTTCCGCGGAATAAATGCCCATGTCCAGCTCGTCCGCCAAGGGGCGAAGAAACGCGTCCACGTGGACAGGGGATGCAAACCATTTGCCGTAAGTCACGTGAGCCGAGAAGATGTGAGGCCTTGTCGCCGTACGGATGACAGGTTCGGGCAAGTCCACGCCAGGAAAGGTGGCCTTAAAAAGCTCTTTGACTTTTTTCAAGAGCTCTGGTATAATCGCCTTATGGTTGGGAGGGCACGGCTTTTTTTCCACGTCAAAAGCAAGTTTCATCGGCTTATTCGGAACGATACATTCGTGAAACCTCTTGTTGGAAGCCGAGTTCCCCAATGCCCTCTTGAGAACTTCCTTGTGGACCGCCATTGGCTTATACGCCACCTCTTCCTTTCCTGTTTTATGGCTAAAGTAAAGGTACTGCTCCTTCACCAGGGAATATTGGCTCGAATTTGCCGCCCATTTGTCCCACACTGGCTTATCGTTCTCTGTTACCATAATTGGCGCGTCAGGATGCCCGACGTTAAACATTTGCCGCTCCATTCTAAGAAGAAGAAGAAAGCAGGAGATAGAAAAAAATTTATCTTGGGAATAGACCCGGGGACAGGAGGCTTGGGGGTAAATTGGCGAAACATCAAATCGGGCGCAATGCTCTTTCAGAGATGGGACGTCTCTGTCAAAGACGGCATCAAGTACAAGTACAAGAAGGCCCACTTTCCTCAAGTTGCTGCTGAACTTGTGAGTGAGTGGCCTCGGCTAAAAAATACCAAGATTGTATCTATCGAAAAGGTGACCCACTTCAAAAACAACAAGGATGTGAAGGAATTTGCAGAGTGCCTCTTTAATGCCATAAAGGAAGCCTACCCGGATTGCGGGGTACACTGGCGCAACCCGCGAACGGTTCGTAAGGCTTTCGGGCTTTCTGTCAGCCTCCCTCCTGGTTACAGTAAAATGAAAAAGGAGCAAAAGAAAAAAGTCGACAAGTGGGCGTATGATAAGCGAAAAGCCAAGAGCGCCAAGTTTATCCGAAAGCTTTTGGGGGAAAAACAATATGCCAGGGCGTGCGCGGTGTTTACAGAAGGGAAAAAGGTCAACGTCGACCAATTTGAAGCGTGTATCCAAGGCTTACATGCCGAACTCTTTCCTGGAAAGCTATCTGTTACCCCTACGAAGAAAAGAAAGCCTCCAAAGGCCAAAGGAGAGCCCACCAAGCGCCAACGGCTACTCGAGTGCAAGGTCTTGTTGCCCCCCGACAGGTTGCTTAAGCTCAGGAGCCGAGGGAAATAGAGTAGTGTCTTCTTCCACGGCTTCGGAATCCATAAGATGCGCCTCAAACGAGTTTTTGTTAAGTTGCGGAAACGTGAAAAGGGGAATCTTCACTTCGCGCTTCTCGTCTTCGAGAGGCGACAGCAAGTTTTGGGCAAACGGCTGGCTTCCCAGGCATACCACAACAAAGTAAAGGAAAAATTGCCATCCTTCGTATTGCTTGTACACATGGACGTAGGCGTACGCTGGGACAGTAGCCAGGAGCTCGAATAACAAAGGAAGCTTGTTGAGCGGAAGCTTTCTTCCTTTTGTCGCCGCGTACGAGAGAGCACACCTCACCCAATCCAGCAATGCGAAAAAAACGCACGCGTGGTGAATGTAGTGGGGTTTCTTGTTGAAATCCAGGCACGCCAAGCACACCGCGGCGACAGAGGTGGAAATTACCTCGAGAGTCACGATACTCCTGTCGATCCTAAACTTTCTCGTGAAGAAATGGGCGAGGTGTGAGGTCCCCAATAGGCACACAAACTGAGCTTCCTCGGCGACGTTGTCGATTCCCCATGCCCTGCCTGCCAAGATGCGAGGGACGTAGTAAAGTCCCGCGACCAAGCACAGAAGCCAATCGGCAATGTCCAAAACAGCGGCGAGTTGTTCGGGGCGCTCGATGGGAGGCATGATGTGAAGCACCGTGCTCGAGTACAAGAAGTACGTGAGCGCAATGTCGCGCAACACAGACTCTACTTCCGCTCCGTAGCCGACAAATACGGCAGAGACGCGAATGAAAAACGAAGAATCCATTTTTTATATTACTCTCAAACGGCCATTTCGCAAAGTGAGGGATCGTACGCTACGAGCTCGCTTCTCTGAAAATCCAGAGATTTGCAGTAAAGCATACCGATGACGTCTTGGATCTTGGAGCCCTGGATGAAAATATCTCGCCGGGAAATAAACTTGGAACGCGCTCCCGTGACGGCGCTATAGAAAAATCTCTGTTCCTCGTGCCCGAATGGATGGAACAAGTCTTTTCTCTTGAAAATCGACAGAAACTGGCACGTATGCACCAGGGCAATATCTTCACCCTGTTGTTCCAAGTAGTAGGCGACGAGCCTCAGGTAATCGTACCATGCCCAGTACCTTTCCAGAGTCGGAGTGGCCAAAGGGTCTAGAAGCACGTGGTTCAAGATAAACCCAACGACAGAAACGTCGCTCTTGTTCGTTTCTTTAACATCCTGGATGACCTTGTGATCCGGAGCAAACAGAGCCGACCACGGCAAGAACGCGCGAAGCCTCGGGTACGGACTCACCCTGGCGAGAAACCTCAAGCACGAGGGAATAAGGTGTTCGTTCTCTGGGAGATTCTGGTCCACAATCTCGCTCACTTTGCGCACACGCGTTACCGCGCACGTTTCCACAAGAGATGGCGATTTGCAGACAGTGGCTATGAACACAAGGCTCAAAAAGAACTGGTCAATGGCCGCTTTCGCAAGGTCCGGGTAACTTAGAATTTTAACAAACAAATCGACAAGGGAAGGAGTGACGATCGATTCTCTGTCGTTGGTGAGCTCAAAAAGCGATAAAAGTTCTCCCCACGATTCTTTACTTTGGGTGAGCGCCCCCGAGTTCACGAGATACGAAATATGATCCATTTTTCGCTTGGGTGTTTGAGTTTACTGGAGAGTTGATGTGTGAGCGCAAACGGCAGACAAAAAGACAGAGGGGGACAATAATCTTACTGTTGACTCTTACTCTACCAACAAAAAGTTGGGTATCTTAAAATTTTCTGGCTTTTTGCTAGCCTCACGAATTTCCAAAAGCCCCCACACAACACAACTTTTATTTTTCTTAAAAATGGACGAAGCTGTTCTCGTGTACAGGAAGAATGGCTCTGTGCGTACAGCGGAGAACGTTACCAAGCTAACTTTGCGCTTGTTCAAATGTCTTCCAGCTGCAGAGCTCGGCAAGATCCTAAAGGAAAAGAAACTGAACGTCGACGAACAAAAATTGGAGTCTGGGATAACCATTTTGTTTTATGCCATGGTTAGCTCGGAATACTTGGATTTTGAAAAGGCTGAGATTCTGATTCAAAACGGAGCCGATGTTAACTTTCGCGATATCCAGGTAAGGTCGATTTTGGAAATTTGCGCATACAAAGATATGCCATACCAAAGAATTGAATTCTTGGTCTCTAACGGGGCACTTGTCCAAAGAAAACTGATCTCGAATATAACTAGCTGGATGCATAGAGATTGGAAAAACCAGAACTTGAGAGAAATTTGGTGGGCATTGTGTAAAGGAAAACAAGTAGACGACGGTTCTCCGCCTTGAAAATCCCAAAATTTGATCTTACACCTTTAAGCTCCGTGGTACTTTCAATTTCAAAATCCGAGCGCACGTTTTCATAGTCCTCCCCTGTCGCACTCGAAACTTGGCGAATCACAAATCAACTCTCCAAAGAATAAACTTTACCAAAAACAAAACAAATGTCAGACGAAAAGCGCGCTCGCCTTTCCGAGGAGGTGTGCGAGAAGCGCGTGAGGTTCGCAGAGGACACCAAGGGAGGAATCCCCGAAGAATTTTCCTTGGAGCCTCTGTTTGAGGAAAACTCTCTGTTCCCAGCGAAGAAGCACGCCCAAGCGCTTCGCGAAGCGCATGCTTTTTTCAACAGCTGCTGCCGCCACATGGAGGAGATGGAGAAGCTCGCCGCCGATGCTCTTCGAGAGAAACTCAACGAGGCGAGAAAGATCATCAAGGCCATCCCGGAAATGGAAGCTCGTATTGCGTACGTCGCTGCCAAGCAAGGAAAGGCATGGGCGTGCGTGGGCCAGCAAAATAAAGTTCGGAAAGAGTTTTACGAGCTCAAGGACCTGAGCGACTTTTTGGGCTCTGGGCTCTCCTTTGTCGACTACGTTCGCGTCGGAGGGGAAAAGGCCATGCGCGAAGCCCTGGGAGAGATTGAGTCTCGAAATCTCAAATTTGGAGACATTCTCAGCCAATGGGAGCGCGCCAAGCAAATGGCGCTTTCCGTTTTACCAACTCCTGAAGACTTGGAGGCGTGGGAAGAGTTGGCCCAGCAGAACCAAGTAACAAACAGCCAGTCAGAAGAGATTGCTCTCCGGGTTAGCTAAGTTTTTGTTTTTGTTTTTTCGCATATTTCCAAATTTAATAACCTCTCACAACTGCAAATCATTTCTGTTGTTTCACAAATCAAACAAAAGATGGAAGAATTCTCAGTTCCTCTTCATCCTTCTTCTCCTGTAGCTGAAATGGAGGAGGAAAAAAGGCCAGATGTTTGCGTTACCGAGGCCCCGGCGACAGGGGACGGGGAGAGAGGGTTTATCCTTTCATGTAAAGACGGCGAAATAAGGAAAATTGACACTTCCAACGATTTTTTTCTGCAGTGCTTTACAGAAACCATTTTGAAATCGCTCAAAGTTAGCCTTGAAGTTGGCCAACGTTATACGCCTGGCGACAAGGAAGAAATCGAGAAAGCGTTAGCTGCCTTGAAGAGCCAGAATCGTCCGTTAACCTTGAACGAAGTGGAAAGAGCAGCTTCCACTGGAGACGTGGATCTTTTCATGGGCGGTAAATGGGACGAAAAAAGCGGACCGAAAGAAAATCTTCTTTTCTTAAAAGAAACTCGCCTTTTGTTTGAGACCACTCCTGTTGGCTTGTTTGGTGCTACGCGCTCGGAAGAGCTCGCCGCGTGCTACAGAGAAGCCAGGGCCATCGCAGAGTGCGGGATCCCCTTCTATTCGATGGGCGCCATTTCTCAAGTAAAGGCTCTCGGAGAAAAAGCAAATGAAAAAATGTTTACGGTTTACAGAATCGCTTACGAGTACAAGAAAATGGCCAGGGAGTTTGGCGGCTAAAGCAATTTACGCACCAAGGATAATCTTGTAAGAGTCTTTCTTCTCGCGACGCAAACCGTCAAATCGCACAAGTCCCGAGCACATCAACCTACTCCGATCGGGCTTATCCGTCGACACGTCTGGCTCTCCCTTAGCCTTCATCTCCTCTGTATACACGTCCCCGCTTCCTCTCCCTTGATCAGGCATGCGCGTGAGCAAGTCCACGTACTTTACGGATTCGAGCTCTTCCAAGTAAGCGTAGTACGGGTCTTCCTCTGACTCGCCGGCCTTGTAAAGCGGAAAGTCATCTCCCGGAACTGGGCGTTGGTAAAAATCGTAGATGACCTGGATCCACTCGCGAACCGTCCTGGATACGTTGAACTCTGCGACAAAAGTCACGCGATGGTTGCGCCGGCGAATGGGAAACTTGAGCTTGCCGATAAACAGCTCTTCGTCAAGCTGCTCCGGGCCTCCGCTAAAAAACTGGGCAGTGCTCACTTTTTCTGTCACCCACCAATCCAGGTCCTCCCAAACAGGAGAGAGCTTGGCTCGCTTGGCTGGCTTTGCTCCCTTCGCTTGCTTTGTCCTTGATTTTGTCTTTGGCATTTTTTATTTTGGTATAAGATTTGGAAAATTAATTGTGAGGAGATCACAGACTTGGAAAACAAAGGGAGGACAGTAAACATACCGTCGACCTCTGTTATTTTTTGGTAGGTTTTGGAACTCACAGAACCTCGAGAGCGCCACAAATTAATTTGTTGCGCCCAAAAAGCCCAGCGCTAAAAATGGCGACTA
>VFSW01015101.1_pt1 | contig 10642 bp, 2 predicted proteins | sample 5358111 | NCBI WGS metagenome assembly VFSW01 (sample SAMN11554181, study PRJNA540505) | mine drainage metagenome | isolation source: sediment from site ElyBrook_90M | place: USA: Ely Copper Mine, Vershire, VT | collected 2017
TCTTGCCTATCTGAGCGTAGACTGACGGGCTGCTTATGGAGGGTGGTCCTGAAGACGTGCATCCTCCATTTCCGCCATTTCCGCTACCGGCAGGCCAGAGCAACATGATCTGGGAGGCGACATTCGTGAGGATGATGTCCCCTGAAGTCCTGTTCAACTGATAGTTTGTTATCGGGTTGCCGTTATCGGAAACAAATTCCGGAGGCCCTCCCCTTCCAAGATAGTTGATCGTAATGTTTGCAGTCTGGCCCGAAGGAACCGAGAGTCCCACAATGAGTGAATTGTACTGGGTTGGATCATATGTGTTATACTGAATGTTGTTGATTCCCGCTCCTCTAAGGCTCGACACGAACGTGCCTGTCACACTCTGCATCGACTGCATCCATTCTAACAAGCCGAGTACAGAGACTGGTTGCGTCTCAGTGTTCGAGTTTCCAGAGTTGTCCGGATACCTCACATCAACAGCAAGTCCTGACGGCTGAGCGTTTGACGATTCCCAAATCAGGGACACTGAAGCAAGGACGGCGGGATTATTCCAGTAAGAAGCAGGCTCAGCCGATGTGAGACCATAAGTCATTTCTCCACACCTGAAGACAATGTTCGGATGGTTGCACCATGTATTGATCCCTCCACTGGTATTTAGGTTCCATACACTGGGCGATGCTTGATTGTAAGGCGGTGGAAATGCAGGCCATGAAGACACCGTGTTTGGAACATATGTTGTGTTCGCATAAAAGCCAGCGACTATCTGTTGGATGTTTGCCAAATAGGTTGAATCGCCAGTGAAGGCATACAGGCTTCCAAGCAGATCCACGGCCCAACCATCTTCCTCGAGTCCGAATGAGAGGCCGAACGGTGTCAGCTGATCCCGGATTGCGTATTGTGCGGTCTGCTCAGCGATGCTCAAGGCTGTCGAGTTATTAGGGTAGAGAATCAATCCTGTGAGAGCGAACAAAAAGAGGGACCGGAAGTATATGACTGGCTGCTGCGTCGGATTGTATGAGCTAGCAGCAGGATGGAGCCTTTGTATCACGTCCTGATATTGCGAGTTCCAGAGCTGCTTTGCGAAGTTCAGGACCGTTGCATTGCCAGTCTTCTGCCCTAGCAGTGCCAGACCATATGAGTCAAAGCCCCATGTGCCCGGCATCGAGATGTCTATCCCGGGAGTTGTGAGCGCCTTATTCAGGAACGCGTAAAGCAATGCACCAGGCTCCGTCCAGTCCGTCTTCGCGGTAGGAGTGAACTGGAAAGAGAAAGTGTCACTTGAGCCTCCGGGAGGAATGACCTTTCCATTTTCGTTCATCACAAACCGAAGCGAATGACCGAAGAAATTAGAAACATAGTCAATCTCACTGACGGAGGCGGGTTGCAACGGCTTCACAAGCAAGCCATCAGCAAACTCCGGCGTCTTGAAACCAGTCCAGAGAAGAGCGGTTGGTGTCGTCCCTGAGAATGACGGGGAATTGGAGTTGTAGACATAGTATGATGTCGCGTTGTTTATCGAAGTGTCGTTGAAACCATGCGTATTTTTCACAATGGTTCCATTGGAGAGATTGAGAAATGACCACCAAGGCTGGTAGCGCATGAAGGTGTCAAAACTGCCCATTCCAAAGTTCAGGTCATTGAGTTGTATCGAGTCTATCCCTAGATTGTACATGGTCATCGACGGCTCGACATAATCCTGCCCCGGACCTATGGTCGCGTTTATCCAGACGTAGAGATTGCGGTATTCATTGACCCCAATCCAGAAATCAACGTTGATGTTGGAGCCGTTTCCTCCGGATACGTAGAGGCGATAAGGATCTAGCCCAACGGAAATACTGTAAGGCAGGATCTGCCTAGCCATCGCGCCGCTTCCATTGTTGTCAGAGTCCCACACGAAGAAATCAGAAATGAATGGAGAGGATCCGAAGGCTTGTGCAATTGAGGGATTCTTGAGGAAGCCAAATGTCGTAGCGTTCTCAGTCGAGGTTATTATCCCGACTGACATGGCCTTTTCATAGGTTTGCAGGTTCTCAAATGCTGAAACATTGGACAGCCCGACTATTCCATTGTTCGCATAATAGTAGCCGCCGACAAGGTACTGCCCCGTTGAAGGAGCGGGGGAATTTCCCTGCCCAACGTTCAAGATATAGTAGACATCATCCCATCCAGCGCTCACGTTTCCAGAAGAGCTATAGGAGCCGAATTGGAGACGTTGTATTATTCCATCTGGATTGAGGCTGCTCAGGACTGATGCCCCGTTGAAATTGAAGGATCCCCACGAACCTATTGCGCCAGGAGCGAAGCTGTAGGTATACACTGGTGAAACAAGATTTGGAACACTTGCTTGGTTCACATTACCACTCGTCAACAACTCCGAGCCATCACTCGTTACCACTGCGAAGAAGAAGCCAGTTGTTCCAGAGAAGGGCTTGAGCGAGAAACCCATAGAGCTTTGCGCGTTGTTTATCCTGCTCACCGTGGGCAGATAGGGCACAGTGGCATGAGTTTCGTAACTCTTCGAATCGTAGTATGCAGTGAAAGTGTATGGATGTGTTGTGTTCGGGTTGAGATAAATTATGAAATGGAATGCACAGCCCGCAACAAAAACGAAATTGCTTGAGCCAGTTGACACACTCGCCGTGAGTGGGGTTGGGGACGTACCAACGTTCACGGTGGAAGTAACCTCCCCGCCCCAGGGACTTGTTTCCGTGGAGTAACCATTGCAGACTTCGTTGACTTGAACGCCGTAAGTCACTCCGGTGAGTGTCTGATTTGCACTGACATAGGTCGTCAACTGGAAATTTGAATGTGCTGGGAAAACTGCATCATATGGAAATACAGGATAGGAAACATATGACCATACCATCTGAGACGAAGAACTCGCCGACGTGTCAATCGCCGATGCAGGAGTGTTTAGGTAGCTGGCGGTGTAGTTTCCAATGATTCCACCGTTCTCGCCTATTGCCGGATTATTATGTGCGTAGATGACAATCTGGTTTGTCAGATTCATCTGTTGCGAGTAAGTCACCGTGCCGGCGCCATTCGTGTTGGTTGACACGTAGAAGTTTCCGTCGCTTGCTTGCGTCGCATTGTTTATGTCATTCGCAGAACCCGGCCCTACTATTGAGGGATTCCAAGAGATTGGCTGATTCACTGGAACCCCGTTGACTAGCGATGTATTTTCAAGCTCGAATGATGGGTTCTGCACAGGCGTGTAGGTGATAGGGAAATCTCGCGAGGCAAGCTGACTCGTGTTCACGTGCAGATAGGTCATCGAGGTGTAGTTGATCGTCCGCTGTGGCAGGTACGTGTAACCATTGGCATTTATGGCGTTGTCCATGATGAATGAAGCGGCTTTGTTTGCATAACTTGTGTCGCCAAGTTGGGTGAACGCCGCGGTGAGTTTCCCCGCATCATCAAGCCAGCAGTTGTAGTAGTCGCCGCCCGATGGATCCCTGATTCCATAGGCTGTGAAACAGCCCAGGGATGGCTTGTAGAATGACTGCATGTAGCTGTCATATTGACTCATGTTTGTGTAAGGATCTGAAAGAGGCGAGGATGAACCAGGTGATGCGGCAAATGCTGTTGGAAGGAGGATGCTTGAAACTCCGGTCGAAATTAGCAGAATTGCAAGTATGAAGATTACTACCGCTATTCTACGCATGACAAATCAATCAAGAAAAAAAGAGGCTACTAACCACCGCCCATAGCAACCATTCCGATGACGAGCCAGACACCGAAGGCCGCCACGGCAAGGAAGCTCAGTATACCCACAGTCAGGCCAAATCCCAGTACTCCATGTGAATTCTTGTACCTCCATTTCACAAAAAGCCAGAAGACAACTGTACCGAGTATTGTAATCAGTGGAAAGTAGCCGACAAGGAAGAAAGTAAAAACCTCCATCTGGAATCCAGTCAGGGGAACGCCACCCATGGAACCGGATCCGGGAGATGTCGAATTAATGATGGACAGCAGGTATGCGGCGGTTATGTAGACCAGGACGAATCCGAGCAAAGGCGAAAGTTTCTGGACAACTGAACTCTCTTTCTTTTGCTGGATGGTTTCCAAATCATTCTAACCGTAGAAATGGTGATTCTTAAGCTTTCAAATCCCTCCCTCGCATGAAACTTCCTTTTTTATTATATGAACCATTTTCAGAAGGTTTCCTGGAAGAAGATAATACCTATCGCCTTGATTTTCCTCTTTCTCGTCTCTTCGTTTTCTGCTAGTTCGTCTCTGCCTAGTGCATATGCTTCTGGACAGAGCCGAAGCCAAAACTCTCCAACACCGAAATCCATCGCATCACCCATGTCTGCACCACCAAGCAATCCCGACCCTCCAACCTCCCCGAGTCAATTAACTGCATATGGATTCCCACCAGCTTACTTTGGAATGATGTCGCAGGACGGTACAATCTCGACTCTTGAGAGCAATTATCCGTCTTGGAATACATACCAGTCAGGCTCTGTTTCAACTTCTTCGTTAAGCGTCAACATTGATGCTGGACTGGATGCAAGCGTTACAGCCTCCTCCGGATCTGCAAATGAAGGCCTTGTAAATTCACAACTCTTGAGTCTTCCGTCGAGCGGACAGGGAGAGACTATTTCGTTCCAGATGATGTCTGGTCAAGAAGCCCATGTCGTCTTTGCATCCACCTACGTAACTTCAACCGACATCCTGAGTAGTAGTCAATATCTAGATTTCTGCGTTTGCGAGAATATTCCCCAGATAAGGGAGAACAGTGCATCCAACGTACTCTGGAGTGGTTCCCAGTCGGGGTATGCAGCGTGGACAGTAAGGATTGGCCCGGGAGGTGTGGGACTGACGGCGTTTGTAGACACAGGGACTGGATGGACCGAAGTGTACAACAGTCTAACCCTGGACATAGGATTTAACTACGGTTACCTCTACGCATTCTCGAGAAGTTCATCATCAACTTCGACTGCAATGTTGGGATACTTGAACGTCTGGAATCCAAACAACCCTCTAGTAGAAGGGACATTGGACCAGAACGTATGGTACCTTGTCAGGCATTACGAAAGCGTCAATTCATTTTCCTATGGAGTCATGCTCGACACAAGTGTTCCTCCACTATGGATGTCCATTCCAGTTGGGGCGTATACTGCGGACATGTACGTAGGAATGACTCTGGGGGGACTAGGTAATGAATGTCAAGGGAATCCATGCAATGTTGTTCAAGGAGTTCTGTCTACGAACGGGAGCCTTCAGACTGATGCCTATCTGTTCTGCTACGGTGGAGATTGTAGCTCATCAAGCCTTCAGTCAGCAGAGGCCGGAGGGAGTCTTTCTTCACAGGAGGTCGCATATGTTACAGTAGAGACCTCACCAAGCGCTACTGGTGGTTCCGAAATCTACAATGTCTCCATCGAATCGAGCACGACATCATTCACTCTGAATTTTGGAACAGTGCAAATCTTCGTAGACAGCGGCAGCGCAGGATCTGGTTCATACCAAGCAACTATTCCCTATGGATTGCCGGGTCTCAGATATGTCTCAAGGCATGTGACAGAAGTCTCCGGCTTGCTCTTTCAAGAATTGGGATACAACACAACTTCAAACAACTGGGCAAGTCCTCTTGAGAACTTCATTCCAACCGTTCTCAACGCGTGTTCCACGGACCCAACTTGCAAGACTCCATACGTCGAGTACTACAGCCCATTATTTCCCAGTGCCATCAATGAACTAAACTTGGCATCCAACTGGTATTATCAGGAGAATTCATGGCCTGGATACCAATTCTACAGTGACCTGCCAGACGCCCAAGGCACCTCGTTTGGATTTCCGGTCTTCGGCAACCAGTGGTCCGAACCATACATAAGCAGAATGAGCCTGACGACAGCTCCTCTTGGGAACGCTGGCGGCCTTTGCAACATTCTAGCCAACGTTTTGTCATTAGTCTCATGCAACGCCCAGAATCTATGGATGTACGGAGTTCAAAAATATGGCTACGATCCTACATCCTTGGCACTGAGAGCAATGCTGGCAGCGGAGCAAGGCCAATCCGCTTCGACCGTGGGGTCTCTCCTGACATCAGCTGGATGGGATGGATTTGGCGTGAGCAAAAACGTTAGATTCTTCGGGGTACCCTACACAGAGCCATCCTACGCTACATATGAAACCGCTGCATTCGCCGCTGCCGCCTCTGCTGCTGGCAACATAGAAGGAAATGCGCAATACAGCACATGGGCAGCGCAAGCCGCTGGAGCGTTGGAATCCGCGCTATGGAGTGGCACGGGGCATATTGCAGGACAGACGAATCCCGTTACTTTATGGCAGTATGCGGGCGGGGAAATGTCGGCTTACAATCCGTCTCCAGCAGTATTGACTTACGCTTCCAATCAGGGTGGGGCTTTCGGCGCGGTCTCGGTATTTCTGCAACAAATTGGCTATCAGGGAGTTCAACCAGCAGAGTCACCCGGTTTTGAACCCGTTGCAACAGAGGCAACAGCACTCAGCGCGATAGGGCTTCTTGACTATCTTTCATATCTTGGGAATCAACCTGCGCAACATACAAATCAAGGGCCATTCTTGGCCGCGGATTCAAGCGTGCTTGATGCAACAACCTCATGCGCTCCGAACTCAAGCTATTGCACAAGCGACACGGCAATATCCGGCCAGGTTTCGTTCAAGACCGTGGTAGGCGGGACTTTCACAGCAGACCTACAACAACCAATCACGATAAGTCAACCCGTGACCTCCAGTAACTGGCAGGCAGGTTTCTGGATAGACGGGAGCATTATCCCGTCGGGAAGCTTGACTGTGAGAGTCAATCTTATGGATCCTGTCACGGGGGATTCAATAACAGGATACAGCACCACTGTTTCGGCCTCTCAAAGCTACAACCAATATGTGCAGGTTGGCGGTCTCTATCCCTTAACACTTGCACCAGGCTCCTATTTAGAGCAATTCATAATCAGCGGCCAAGGTTCGACGGACTTCTATGACAGTGGGGGCTTCGTCCAACCACTCTTCCTCTACATAGTCCCAAATACAATTCAGGACAATTTCGTCCAAGATCCATACTACACTGGATGGTGGAATGATTATGCCACTTCCAACGCAAGTCCCTGTTCCATAACGCAGGGAGGCGACGGTCTTTTGATAAACACCGCCTCGGGTAACCTTGCGTCCTCAGCCTGTGGAATAGGCTCTCAATCCGCCGTAACTTCTATAGGAGGGAACTTCATGGTTCAGGCCTCGACCTCAATCTCTTCCAACGCAATCGGTAGCACAATTGCGAATGTCCTCATCACGCCTTCCCTGTTGGGCGATGGAATAGAGAATGGTGGAGTTGGTGCCGGGACTCTTGTGTCCAGTTCCAACAACTACATAATGCTACAAGAGGTTCCAAGCGGAACAGGATACGAGCCTGCCATATCATACTGTGGATCGGGAACTTGTTCAAGCTACACTGGCAGTTCGACTTCTACGAATTCGACAGATTGGCTTGTGACCTTCAACCCGGTATCGGGAGACTTGAATGTGGAAACTAATACAGGCTCTGGCTATCAACAATTCTACTCAACTACGTCGCTCTGGGGTAATGCTACATCAGCATATGTTTACCTCTACGGCAGCGCCACATCTAACAGCGAGGCCGAGGCGGCCTTCCAAGGTGTTTCCTTGCAAGGGACATCATACCACGGGCTTGCTTCCAATACTGGAGATGTCAATCAATTCACTACAACAGGCAATCCTCCATCTACAACTTTCTTCAACTTTGGCACGAGTTCATCATCGCCAAGCTACTTGTCATCAAATGTGGGTACGGATTTTAACACGATACAGACAGTCTCATTCTGGATGGCCCCTCAGACGACTGGTGGAAACAATCCTTCGGGTACGGGAAGTAGCACTTTTGTTGTTTCCAATGTCGAGTTCGGCGATGGATGTTGCGCAGGATGGGCGATAGAGTACTACAACACTGGAACATTAGGCTTTGACTATAGCCTCGGAGGGAACTGGCAAGTGGCGACTAGCACTCAGACATTCCCGCCTAGTAGCGGACCGTACTTCGTCAGTGCTGTTTACAATCCCTCCACGAACTACATCTATCTCTATGTCAACGGAGCTCTAGTAGCATCAAAGAGTACCACTGGAAGTCCATACGCGGCGATGCCCGGCCAGCTCATCATAGGAGCAAGTCCGGACTGCGCGAGTGGAGATGTTTGCTATGGTGGGTATTTGAGCGGCACGGTGTACGGACTGACAATCTCAACAGACACTCCCGCTTCTCAACAGCAGGTCACACAGATGATGCAGTATCAAGCAGGAGATCCCGTTGGTTCGGCCTATTGGTATCCATTGGAAAATTCGAATGCAGCCGATAGATACGGGGTAGGACCTATACTCAACTGGAATGGGAACGGAGGAGTGGTGAGTCTTTTGTACAATCAAGAGGACCCATATCTTGTCCCGGCGTCAACATGGACCCCATACTTTAGCAACGGTGCTTCTAACGGGAATCCATACTATACAAGCGTAGACACTTCCAATGGCAGTCCTCCAACTTCATTTACGGTCTATGAAAACAATGCAAGCAGTCAGTTCTTCGCCTATGGTGGATTCGCGACTCAGATAGACGCCTCTCTCTGGAATCCAAGTAACGGCATGGTTCTCTCGTTTGACTACAGAGCAACATCTTCCTATTCGGGCGGATCGCAAGTTACCAATTTCTATCTGCAAATATTAGGAAGTTCCGGCCAAAGCTTGTACAGCAACCTATACACAGCTTCGAATACTGGAGACAGCGGATGGAATTCGTTCAGTCTCAACATCGGATCCTACGTTAGTGGACAGCAAAGAATAACCGTCTTCTTGGGAATTGATAATGGATGGAGCGCAAACTGGCATCAGAAAGATTGGTTCGACAATCTCAGGATTTATGTGCCTAGCCATCCTTCGTCCTCAGCTCTTCAGCTCTACAAGCAGAACTCACTAACATTCCAGAGCAATGGATACATGACCCTGCCATGGTACTCCCCTCCCTCGGGCGCTTTTACCGTATCGGTATGGTTCGAACCGCAAACTGTCAATCCGGGAGATAACCCCCGAATCATTGCGAACGACCACACTGATTCGAACAACCACGGTTTCCAGATATACATGAACAACGGCGGAGGCACTGTAAACTTCGATGTCGGTTCTGGCGGAAGCTCCATTTCTCTGTCATTGGCCCCCACAGGCGGCCTTGAGAACTACGCATTCTATAACGCGCAGATGACTTATGACACAACCAGTTTCTGTGCGTATCTCTATAACTCCGTGGGCGTGCTATTGGCAAGCGGGTGCGACAACAACGTCGGTAGCGGATATTCTCTGTCAAGCGGACAGTATCCAGTCTGGATCGGAGAAAACCCACAATATCAGGGAGACCAGTTCCCAGGAACAGTCAGCGACATCAGGATATTCACATATGCTCTAAGTGGAGCTCAGAGCCAAGCTCTTGCCACGGACGGTCCGCTATCCTACAGTTTCGCTCCAAACTCAATCTGGCTCCCACTTAGTGGCTCATTCCAAGATCAGGTCACAGGGCTCTATGCTTTTCCTGTCAACACAAATTCAATGCAATTCATATCCGAAGCCTCACAACCATCTCAAGCGGTTCAACTGAATGTCGTGACGGAACTTCTCAATGGCACGCAGATAAACGGCTACTACACAGTCATCCGCTCCTCAAGCGGGACCATCCTGGACACTGGATTCTCACCCTTCGTCTATCCTGCCACATCAGGAAATACATACAAAGTGCAAGTTGACAACTATGGTAACTGTGCATTTAGCAATTGGGCCGGAGGTAGCACAAGCGATCCCATCACAGTCCAACCATCCGAGACCATGACACTCGTAGCCTATTACACCTGCACATAATTGGGAGAAAACACAGGGTCGGTCGCCATGCGACCCTTCGCCTTTTTATTATTGTATGACCCGAAGTAAAGTCGCAGCTCTAGTTTTCCTAGCACTGTTTGCTGCTATGATGTTTGTGCCAATGGTTTCTTCTGCCCAGAGCGACCCGAGTGTGACCATCTACGCGCATAAGAATTCATCCTCCCTCAATAGTGGATCTGCAGGCAACACAACATCTCTTTTCCACTCAAGCGCACAGACTGTTTCAGCAGGCGCGACATCGACCTCTCAGTTCAGCGCCTCATGGGATCTCTATCCATGCTTGGCATCTTCCATCACCGTGAATTCAGGCAACATTGTATTCACAGCATATCTCACGGGAAACGGCTCGGTCAGTGGGGTCACTCTCGGCGCCCAGGTGAATGAAATTGCAACCTGCGGAACTGGGACCGAAACAACGCTCTTTGGCGGAGAGCAAACCACTACAATTGCGATCACCTCGACGGAGACAAAATTCCAAGTCGACGTTCCAGTCTCCTCGCAAACAACCATCCCAAGCGGTGATTCGATTCATTTCATAGTCTACGTGAACCCGAACACTGTCGACACTCAGACCATTACTCTCTACTACGATGCGAGCGCATCTAACACGAATTTCCTTCTTCCTCTCTCAGTCAGTCCTGTCACAGTGAACTCGCTCACGCTTTCTCCTGCGCAGATAACGAACCCGGGAACCTCAACAGCAACCATTTCGGTCTCAGATGCCTTCGGTCTCTATGACATCGCC
>VFSW01015102.1_pt1 | contig 10641 bp, 12 predicted proteins | sample 5358111 | NCBI WGS metagenome assembly VFSW01 (sample SAMN11554181, study PRJNA540505) | mine drainage metagenome | isolation source: sediment from site ElyBrook_90M | place: USA: Ely Copper Mine, Vershire, VT | collected 2017
TGGAGACTGCCATGAACCTGAAAACGACCTGCCGTGAAATGGGCTGCTTCATGCGCCGCCTGCTCTGGGCCTTCCTTGCCAGCCTGGCCTTGTGGGGGCATGCCTGGGCGGTGGTGGACATCAACAGCGCCGATGAGGCGCAGTTGCGCACCGTCAAGGGCATCGGCCCCGTCAAGGCCCGGGCCATCCTGTCATACCGTGCCAAAAATGGTCCGTTCCGCTCGGTGACGGACCTGCGTCGGGTCAAAGGCTTCGGGGCCAAGACCATCGCCCGCATTGGGCCTTCCATCACGCTCTCGGGCAAGCCCGTGGCTGGCCTCCCTGCAGGCCAGGCCGCTGCAGCCCAGAGTGGCGTGGGCCCGCGTGGACGACACTGATCATGATGAAAACGGGCGATCTGTGCTAAAGTTTTGGGCATGATAAAAACCATCGAAGCATGCATTGGCGATACGCCACTTGTTCCGTTGCGGCATTTGCCCGGCAACACCTCCAACAAGATCTACGCCAAGCTGGAAGGCAACAATCCGGCCGGGTCGGTCAAGGATCGTCCCGCGCTCTCCATGGTCAAGCGCGCCGAGGCGCGCGGCGACATCAAACCGGGCGACACCCTGATCGAGGCCACCAGCGGCAATACGGGCATCGGCCTGGCGCTGGCCGCCTCGCTGCGCGGCTATCGTCTGGTCTTGATCATGCCGGAGCATTTGAGCGTTGAACGGCGCCAGACCATGCGCGCCCTGGGAGCCGAAATCCTCTTGACGCCGCAGGCGGGGGGTATGGAGGCGGCCCGGGATCTCGCCGAGAACATGCGTGATGCAGGCGAGGGCATCATCATGGACCAGTTCAACAATCCGGATAATCCCCTGGCCCATTACGAAACCACCGGGCCTGAAATCTGGCGCGACACGGCAGGCCAGATCACGCATTTCGTGGCCACCATGGGGACCACGGGCACCATCATGGGGGTGGCGCGCTACCTCAAGGAACAAAACCCGGCCGTCCAGATCGTGGGCGTCTATCCCGCTGAAGGGGCAAACGTGCCGGGCATTCGCAAGTGGCCTGAAGCCTATATGCCCAAGATCTTCGATCGCCGCCTGGTCGACCAGATCATCGAGGTCAGCCAGCCGGCGGCAGAAGAAACCATGCGACGCCTTGCCAGGGAAGAGGGCATCTTTGCCGGCGTTTCCTCGGGTGGCGGTTGCTGGGCAGCGCTTCAGGTCTCCCAGACCGTTCAAAACGCCGTCATCGTGCATGTGGCCTGTGATCGCGGCGACCGCTATCTTTCCACGGGCGTCTATCCGGCATGATGCCGGTTTTGGTCTTTGACATCGAGACCATTCCGGACTGCGAAGGTCTCATCAGGCTCTACGACCTCGACCCTGAAACGCCGCACGCAGAAGTGGCGACAAAAGCCTTTGCCGAGCGACGCGAAAAAACCGGTTCTGATTTCTTGCCGCATTACCTGCAGCGGGTGGTGTCCATTTCCTGTGCCCTGCGCAACCGTGACGGCTTCAAGGTCTGGTCGCTGGGTACGGCCGAAGATTCTGAAGCCAGCATCATTCAGCGCTTTTACGACGGAGTGGACAAGTACACGCCGCAACTGGTGTCATGGAATGGCAAGGGCTTCGATGCCCAGGTGCTGCATTACCGTTCGCTCATCCACGGCATCACGGCGGCGCGCTACTGGGACACCGGCGAGGATGACAAGGATTTCAAGTGGAACAATTACCTGTCGCGCTACCATCCCCGCCATCTGGATTTGATGGATGTGCTGGCGCTCTACAACAATCGGGCCAACGCGCCGCTTGATGCCCTGGCCAAGCTGATTGGCTTTCCCGGAAAGCTGGGCATGGATGGCAGCGCCGTCTGGCAGTCCTATCAGAACGGGGACATCGCCGGCATTCGCGCCTACTGTGAAACTGACGTCCTCAACACCTATCTGCTTTACACGCGTTTTCAACTGGTGCGCGGGCAGTTTACGCCGGCACAGTACCAGGAGGAGCTCGTCTTCATCCGCAACACCATTGCCGGGCTTGAAGGGCAGCACTGGAAGGAATTCCTGGAGGCATGGAAGTCCGCAAACTGATGGGGCTATGCCCCGAGTGCGGCAATCTGCGTGATGCCCTGGAAGACCGTTGCCCCTTTTGCGACTGCCTGGGTGCCCCGCTGCCCAACCCTGAGCTTTCAGACCAGATTTTCGTCATTGACCTCGAGGCGGACATGCCCACGGTGGCGGATGCACTGGAGCGGCTGGACCGACTGTTGCGCGTGGCGCAGGAGGCCGGCGTCAGGATGGTCAAGGTGATTCACGGCTATGGTTCTTCCGGCAAAGGCGGGCTGATCCGCGCGGCGTTTCGGGAGGGCCTGCTGTATCACCGCTGGGCAAACCGGGTCAGGGAATATCTGCCGGGTGAATCCCTGAAGGCAGGAAGCGAGGCGCTGCACGGCCTGTCCCGACATCACCAACAACGCATCAAAGACCTCAGGGGAAGCAGTCAGGGCAACCCTGGCATGACGATTCTGATCCTGGCCTGAGGCCCCCCTTTCCAATTGCCTGTGGGCTCACTATCATGAGCAAAGTCATATTCCTGTTTTGACGATAAGGGAGGCACCCATGCTGGAGTTGAACGTCAATGGCCGTATCATGCGGGTCGATGTGGAACCCGAAATGCCGCTGCTGTGGGTTCTACGGGACCATCTGGGGCTTCCTGGCACGAAATATGGCTGTGGCATCTCTGCCTGCGGCGCCTGTACCGTGCACCTGGATGGCGAGGCAGTACGCTCCTGTAGCGTGCCGGTTTCAACGGCACAGGGCAAAAAGGTCACCACCATCGAGGGGCTCTCCAAACACGGGCTGCATGCCGTCCAGAAAGCCTGGATCGAGCATGAGGTGCCGCAGTGCGGATATTGCCAGACCGGCATGATCATGGCCACCGTGGCCCTGTTGGAAAAACACCCGCAACCCACGGATGCCCAGATCGACGAGATCGTCACCAACCTGTGTCGCTGCGGAACCTATGCGCGCGTCAGAAAGGCCATCCACGCACTCGCAAAATCCTGAGGAGAATGACCATGACCCTGACCGTGTCCCGTCGTGAATTTCTCAAGGTTTCCACGCTGCTCGGTGGCGGCCTCGCGCTGGAATTTTCTTTTCCGATGTTGTCCCGGGCCGCCGCTGGCGGAACGGGCACCGAAGTCAACGCCTGGATCGTGATTCACCCCGATGAGCGCGTGGTGATTCGCATTGCCCGTTCCGAAATGGGGCAGGGAACGTTCACGGCCCTGGCGCAACTGGTTGCCGAAGAGCTTGATTGCGACTGGTCCAGGGTGAGTGCCGAGTTTGCATCGCCCAACGAGAACTTTCGCAGAAACCATGTCTGGGGTGCCATGTCCACGGGCGGCAGCAGGGGGGTGCGCACCTCCCAGGATTACGTGCGCAAGGCAGGGGCCAGTGCGCGCCAAATGCTGGTGACGGCCGCGGCCGAGCAATGGGGCGTGCCCGTGGCAGAGTGTACGGTGGATCGCGGTGTCATCACCCATGCTGCCAGCGGTCGCAAACTGCGTTATGGGCAGGTTGCCACTGCAGCAGCCAGGATTGCGCCGCCCAAGGAAGTCACCCTGCGCGACCCCAAGGACTGGAAGATTGCCGGCAAACCGTTGCATCGTCTCGACATTCCTGACAAGGTCATGGGCAAGCCCGTTTTTGGCGTGGATGTATCCTTGCCAGGAATGCTGCATGCTTCCATTGCACAATGCCCCGTTTTTGGCGGCAAGCTGGTCAGCGTGGATGCAAGCGCTGCCGGGAAGATGCGCGGCGTCAAAAAAATCGTGCGTGAAGACAACTTCGTCGCCGTGGTGGCCGATAGCTGGTGGCGCGCTGACGAAGCCTTGAAGAAACTCGTCATCCAATGGGATGCGGGCAGCTACGCCCATGCCAGCAACGACACCGTCACGGCGATGTTGCAGGAAGGTCTGGCGGCCAGCGACCTGCCCCAGGCACGCATGATGGGCGATACGGCCACGGCCCTGAAGGGGGCGGCAAAAGTGGTGGAGGCGGAATACCACGCGCCCTACATCAACCACGCCACCCTCGAGCCCCAGACCTGCACGGCCTGGTTCAAGCCGGAAGGATTTCTGGACATATGGACTTCTACGCAGGATGGCGAGGCATCCATGATTGCTGCTGCGGCAGCCTCGGGTTTGCCGCTCGAGAAGATCGAGGTTCACAAGATGATGCTGGGCGGCGGGTTTGGCCGGCGTGGGGGCCCCCAGGATTTTGTCACCCAGGGGGTCCTGATCGCCAAGGCCTTGCCCGGGGTACCGGTCAAGTTGATGTGGTCCCGCTCAGAAGACATGCGCCACGGATTTTATCGTCCCGCCAGCATCGTTCGCATGAAAGCGGGTCTCGACGCACAGGGCCATCTCGTGGCGCTGCATACCAAAGTGGCCTGTCCTTCCATCCTGAAAATATTGCGTCCCGCAGCGCTCCCGAAGAACGGCGTCGATCCCACAGCGGTGCGTTCGTTCTATGACATGCCCTATGCGGTGCCCAACCAGCAGGTGGATTACGCCATGCGCAACGGCCATGTGCCGGTGGGTTTCTGGCGTGCACCCGGTCAGCAGAATGCCTTCTACCGCGAATGCTTCATTGACGAACTGGCTGCCATGGCAGGCCAGGACCCCGTGGCTTACCGTCAGTCCATGCTGAAGGAGGACGACAAGAATCGCCTCGTGCTGGAAGCAGTGGCCAGGGCGGCCGGCTGGGGTACGCCGCTACCCTCGGGGATGTACCGCGGCGTTGCAGTGGCCGATGGTTTCGACAGCTTTACGGCCACGGTGGCAGAAGTGTCGGTCAATGCCAAGGGTGAACCCCGGGTGCATCGCGTCGTCGTGGCCATCGATTCGGGTTATGTCGTCAATCCGGACACCTGTCGCGCCCAGGCGGAAAGCAACGTGATCTTTGGTCTGGGCAGTATCCTCTACCAGGAAAACAACCTGAAGGACGGCAGCATCGTCGAATCGAACTTCCATGATTTCCGGCTGCCGCAGATTTCTGAAATGCCGCAGGTTGAAACCCTGCTGGTGCCCACAGGAGGTTTCTGGGGTGGCCATGGCGAGCCGGCCATTCTGGCTTTGGCGCCGGCGGTGTGCAACGCCATCTATCAGGCTACCGGCACCCGGGTGCGTTCGCTACCGCTCAAGCATCACGACCTATTGCGGCACAGCAGCCTGGGCAATGAGGCTGGCGTCACTTAACTGCGCCACTTGCCAGCAGTCCGTCAGCAGTTGCCGGGTCTGCGCCGCGGACAGAATGCCTTCGGCGAGATCCGTAAATTTCGTTTCAAGCTGCTGATCGGTCATGGGCACCTCAAGACTGCCAATGGCATGCGCAATGAACTGATGCAGCTTGCGTCCGTCCTTGAGTGTGATGGTCATGTCCACCTGTTCGGGCAGAATGGTCGGGTCCACGGCCGCGCTCACCCGGTCACGCAGGGCCATGACTTTCGGATCCCTGACGGCCCGATCGCTGAACTGCTTTTCTCCCGCAGCCCCATCGATGAGGGCCACTGCGACAGCGTGATACACGCTGAATTTACCTTGCAGGCCCTCTTGCGGCGTTTTCTTGCCGGTCAGTTCAATGACCAGCGGGTTGACGCGCAACTGCACCGAAGCGATGTCCCCAGCCGTGAGGTGGTACTGGTTGCGTAGCCGGATGGCAGCATCGATGGCCGGATGGATGACGATGCCGCAGGCAAAGGGCTTATAGGTATTCAGGGCCATTTCGTAACGCTGGCCCAGGCCTTCGGTGATTTCCCTGTAATCCTGTTTCGTGCTGATGGTGTTGGCCCAGCCCCGCTTGGCCTCGATCATGCCGTCGGAGCTCGTGAAATTTTTCGAGGCCAGCAGCGTTGCGAAGATGCCGTTACTGGCGGCACGCCCCGGATTGAAGCTTTTGTTCATGGAGCCAAAGGATTCGCGCAATCCCACCGGTTGCGAGGCGGCAAGGCCCAGGGCCCACACCATCTGTTGTTCGTTCAGCCCCAGAATCTTTCCGGTAGCAGCTGCGGCACCAAACACGCCGGCAGTCCCCGTGATGTGCCAGCCCACATCGTAGTGGTTGGGGTAAACCGCGTTGCCGATGCGGCAGGAGGTTTCAATCCCTAGCACCAGCGCATTGAGAAAATCCTGACCCGAGACGGGGTGGTATTCCGCAAGCGCCAGGATGGCTGAGACCACGGGACCCGCGGGGTGGATGATGGTTTTGAGATGGGTGTCGTCGTAGTCGAAGATATGGCTGCTCACGCCGTTGATGAACGCGGCATTCATGATGTCGAAGCGTTCGCGCCGCCCCAGCAACGTGGCCTGCGGCGGCCCGGAAAAAGGCGCCAGTGCCGACACGGCGCATGCGATGGTCTCATGCCTTGAGCCACCGACGGCAACACCCACCCAGTTGAGCAGCGTGCGGGTGCCTTCCTTGCGCACGTTCTCGGGCAATTCCTCATAGCGCGCATTGACGATGTAGCGGGCCAGCGTGTGCGTGACCTCGTGCGCTGCTGCAGGATTGGTAGCCGGAGCTGCCGGGGCAGGTGGCGTATCCCCGGCGGCTTGCGCCAGCCCCAGGACGGCAGGGGCGGCCACGGCCGTGGCCGCGCTGACTTTGAGGAACTGGCGGCGGGTGGACTCGTTCATGCAAGCGTCTCCAATTTCAAAAGCGGGCGTGTTGATTTTAACTGCCGCGAAGCCCGGGCAACAGCACCAGCAGGCCGCTGGTGAAAATTTCCACAGCCACCGCCGCCAGCAACAGCCCCATGAGCCGGGTCACGATGTTGACGCCGGTTTCACCCAGCCATTTTCTGGCCGGTACGGCCAGCAGCAACGCCAGCCAGGTGATGAGCGACACCAGCAGGCAGCATGCGATGACGGCGCTCAAATGTCCCGGCGAAGAGCGGTCCGTGGCGTAGATGATGGTGGTGGAGATGGCGGCAGGACCGGCAAGGAGCGGGATGGCCAGCGGGACCACGGCAATGTTTTCCTTTTGCGCGGCTTCCTGGGTTTCTTCAGGCGTCTGGCTTTCCCGGCTGGGCAGGGCATGCATCATCGAGATGGACATCAGCAGGATGAGGATGGCGCCTCCCACCTTGAATGACGCTACGGTCACGCCAAACAACGTGAGTACCGGTTCGCCCATGATGGCCGACAGGACGAGGACCACGGCCACTGAAATGCTGGCGATGCGAGCAATGTTTTTCCGTTCCTTCTCGGTGTTTCGGGCAGTCAGCGTGACGAAGATTGGCACCGCACTGATCGGATTGACGACCACGATGAGCGACATGAAAATTTTGGCGTAATCAACCCAATGCAACATGGGTGGCGGCTCCCGTTTGGCGTTGATGGGGGAAGGTGCCTACTCTACCACTTCAGAGGATGGGGATTGCGGTCTTGTCCACCACACGGCGCAGTACGAAGCTGGAGAGCACCCCGGTGACCCCCTGGATGCGCGTAATCCGGTTGAGCAGCAAATCCTGGTAGGCCGCCATGTCCCTTGCCACCACCTTGAGCTGGTAGTCGGCTGACTGGCCTGTAATCATCAGGCATTCCATCACTTCCGGGATGGCACTGATGGCCGCTTCAAAGTGACTGAAGCGCTCAGGGGTGTGTTGGTCCATGGAAATATGGATCAGGGCGGTGAGGGACAGTCCCAGCGCCTCACCGTCCACCATCGCGCGGTATCCCGTAATCAGGCCGGATTCTTCAAGGGCGCGCACGCGACGCAGACAGGGTGAAGGGGACAGGCCGATGCGGTCCGCAAGTTCCTGGTTGCTGATGCGCCCCTCTTCTTGAAGCAGTTGCAGGATTTGCCCGTCAAAACGGTCTGTTTTCATGATATTGCCCTATGTATTTATTAATTGGCATAAAAAATGAGTAACTTAATGATATTAGCAATAATATGCCAAAATCTACGGGAGATGTGTATATATTCGCAAGCGGCTGCTGGCCTGGGTTGCGTATGATTGAGGTATTGCAGTCATCCCGGGAATCCAGGAGCACCACCATGTTGAAAACACCTTCCAGCAAGTATTCCCCATTTCAGGCGGTTGCCCTGGCAGACCGACAATGGCCCAACCAGACCCTCACGGCTCCCCCCATCTGGATGAGCACCGATTTGCGCGATGGCAACCAGGCTCTTTTCGAGCCCATGAATGCCGAACGCAAAATGCGCATGTTCCGCACGCTGTGCGATATTGGTTTCAAGGAAATTGAAGTCGCCTTTCCTTCGGCATCGCAAACCGACTTTGATTTCGTGCGCCAGCTCATCGAAGGCAATCACGTGCCGCCGGATGTCACCATCGAGGTGCTCACCCAGGCGCGCGAGCATCTCATCCGGCGCACCATGGCCTCGCTCAAGGGGGCCCGCCGGGCCATCGTCCATGTGTACAACGCCACGTCAAAACCCTTTCGCGACATCGTGTTTGGCATGAGTCGCACAGAAATCATTGACATGGCGGTCTCGTCCGTACGCCTCATCAGGCAGCTGGCCCAGGAGCATCCTGAAACCGAATGGGTTCTGGAATACAGCCCCGAGACCTTTTCTTCCACCGAGCTGGATTTTGCGCTGGAGATCTGCGATGCCGTCACGGCTGCCTGGGGGGCCACACCGGTCGACAAGGTCATTCTGAATTTGCCGGCGACAGTGGAATCGGCCACGCCCAACGTCTATGCAGACCAGATCGAGTGGATGCACCGCCACCTGGCGCGGCGCGACAGCGTCATCCTCAGCGTGCATCCGCACAATGATCGCGGCACGGCCGTGGCCGCTGCCGAACTTGCGCTGATGGCCGGGGCGGATCGCGTCGAGGGTTGTCTGTTTGGCAACGGAGAGCGGACGGGTAATGTGGACATTGTCACCCTTGCCTTGAATCTGTACACGCAAGGCGTGGCGCCCGGGCTTGATTTTTCGGACATCAATGCGGTTGCGCGTACGGTGGAGCACTGTAACCAGTTGCCCATCCATCCGCGGCACCCTTATGTGGGCGATCTGGTGTTTACGGCATTTTCGGGCTCGCACCAGGATGCCATCAAAAAGGGATTTGCAGTGCAGAAACCCGATGCTCCCTGGAATGTGCCTTATTTGCCCATCGATCCGGCGGATGTGGGGCGCAGTTACGATTCGGTGATTCGGGTCAACAGCCAGTCCGGAAAAGGCGGCATTGCTTACCTGCTGGAGATGGAATATGGCGTGGTATTGCCGCGCCGGCTGCAGGTGGAGTTTTCCGGTGAGGTACAACGCCATACGGATACCCATGGGGGAGAAATGACTGCGGCTGAGATATGGCAACTGTTTTCACAGAAATATCTCGTGGCGCAAACGCCGTTGCGCTATGTGGAACATCACCTCTTCGAAAATGACCGCGGTCAGGGCATTCGCCTGCACGTGGAATCGGGGGGCGTGAAGCATCTGCTCGCCGGCGAAGGCAATGGTCCGATTGATGCCGCCGTGCACGCGTTGCGGGCACTGGATATGGAGTTGCAGGTACGCAGCTATGAAGAGCGCTCCATGGGACAAAGCGGAAAGGGGGGGGATGCCCAGGCTTGCGCCTTCATGGAAGTAACGCGCCCGGGCAGCACCATTGAATGTTTTGGCGTGGGTCTGGACACCAATATCGTCACGGCTTCCATCAAGGCGCTGGTGAGCGGTGTCAACCGTCTGGAGGGTGGGCGCCCATGAGCAGGCGTTTTGAAGCGCTTATGGCAGGGCACAAGGCGTTTATTGCACGGCAGAAAATATTTTTTGTGGGGACTGCCACCGCAGACAGCCGTGTGAATATTTCACCCAAAGGAATGGATTCGCTCCGGGTTCTTGGCGATAACCGCGTGCTCTGGCTCAACATGACGGGGAGTGGCAACGAAACCGCAGCCCATGTGCAACAACAGCCGCGCATGACGGTCATGTTTTGTGCGTTCGATGATCCCCCCATGATTCTCAGGCTATACGGTGCTGCCCGGGTCATCCACAAGGGCGATGTCGAGTGGCAGGACTGGTTTCCCCTGTTCAAGCCTTTGCCAGGTGCGCGCCAGATTTTCGACATGTCCATTGATCTGGTGCAAACCTCGTGCGGATTGGGGGTACCGCGTTACTCCCACGAAGAGGACCGTCAACAGCTCAATGATTGGGCCGCCCAGCGAGGCGATGACGGGTTGCGTCAATACTGGAAGGAGAAAAACCGCTTCAGCATTGACCACATTCCCACAAACATTTAACGAGGTGTAGACTGATCAGGTGGTTGCGTTCAAGGGGAAGATCATGCTGCCTGGATCAAAACGCGTTGCATTGGGGATCTTGTTTGCTGCCCTGGCCGAGGCGCATGCCGCACCCATTCAGAGTGCCTCGCGTGGCGAGATGTTGTACTCCACTCATTGCATTGCGTGCCACAACGCCCAGGTCCATTGGCGCGACAAAAAGCTTGCCAGAGACTGGACCACCCTTCAGGCAGAAGTGCGGCACTGGCAGAAATTCACCAATCTGGGGTGGAGCGACGAGGATGTCGCCCTGGTGGCCCGCTATCTCAATACACTCTATTACCGGTATCCCGAAGCAGAAAAGCCGGGAGAACAGGCGGGCAGCGCTTACTAGCGCACCATCAT
>VFSW01015103.1_pt1 | contig 10641 bp, 7 predicted proteins | sample 5358111 | NCBI WGS metagenome assembly VFSW01 (sample SAMN11554181, study PRJNA540505) | mine drainage metagenome | isolation source: sediment from site ElyBrook_90M | place: USA: Ely Copper Mine, Vershire, VT | collected 2017
CCCCCTAGCGCCCCGGGTTATAAAGCCGGGGTTCCTAAAACAACACTACTCCAAATTAAATCTTAGTATATAATCATTGTCTTTGTCAAGCATGAAATTCTGCTTTTCCATAAACGATATCAACGTCGGGGAGAAGGATTCAAACACGATGCCCTTAAATCCCTTGTCTTGCCCGAATTTTATGATCGCTGGAATACCTTTTGACAACAGCCCAGTTACCAATCGTTTCTTACTAACCTCTTCTTCTGGTCCAAATTGCGTGGACAAACGAAGCCTTTCGCCTTCGGAATTTAACCGAACAAAACATAGCGGACCTTGATCATCAACAAGACAAAAAGTCAGTTCGCCGTGACCGGTCAAAAGACTTTCGGGCGTCCAATCGGGATCATCTCGATGATATGGATCTGCATCAATCCATTCTTGAATTTGCGGAAAGTCTTCGTGAGTTGTTGGTTTAAGTTCTATCATATTACCAATATCTTGGCTTTGTTTTATCGGGAGTTCCCGGAGCACTGGGACCGAGATTCGGATTCCAAACCAATGAAAAGAAATCGAGAAAAGTTCTCATGGAATTGGCAGTTGGTGTCGCTTGATCTGTATTTCCGAACGTACAAAACGGGAATAAAGCCGGATAAGCGACGATGGTCGCATCCGTGGTGTTATTTACGATATCCGCAGAAGTCGTTTCAAAATAATATTGTATACCCGTAGCGGCGCTTGATTCTCCCAACCAAGTACCATTCAGTCCCGCGTTTCCCCCGGCCAATCCTGAAATAGTTATGGTGCTGCCTGCGCCGAAATGAAACAGGGTGTTCGTTCCGCCTGCTGTTCCTGCGGCTTGGGATACTTGAATACGGCCTACTTTACTTGTACAAGATACTTGTCCGGCGGCGCCAAGAGTAGTCGTTATTTGAGGAACTGTGAATGTATGTGTATTCGTTGCGCTTCCATCCAAAGTGAGCGTGACCTGACCGGTTGCTGAACACGTAATGTCTAATCGATGCCAAGTGTGCTGAGTCGGAGCTATACTAGTAACGAACGTAGTTCCTTGGGCGTTTCTGCGGGCAGCGTTTGTGTACGTGCGATTTGTCACGACCTCAAACGTATAAAAAGCGTCGTTCAAGCCCCCACCTGCTGCGGTTCCGGCATGTGACTCAGATACTCCTGCGGCATTGTTCAACGTAATTGTTGTGGCACTACTGGCCACACAAGTAAAGGTTCCGTTATTTGCCCCGGTTACGAAACCTGCAACAACAAAACTGATTCCAATATACGCGCCGTTATCGCCGCCCGTAATCGTCCCAGTATAAATGGTATTCCCACCTGATGCATTCCCAGCAGCGGAGAGTGTCAAGGTTCCTGGGGTTGCACTGGTATCAAAGCGCAAGCCGATGAAAATTTCAGGGCGCATCGAAGTATTTACTGTTCCGATTGCGTTTTGTGCGGCACCAGAAAACCCGATATAAAACGCTTTTTTGGCCGTACTAAACGTAACAGCGCTAGCGGTCAACGACCCGTCGTGTTTGAAAATCCACGTCGCTTTCCAGCCTGGGTTTTCCAACAAGGCGTAAGATTGCATGTTATACGCAGCGGTTCCATTTATTTGATTTAGCGCAAAAAATCCACCATTACTGGCCGCGCTGTTATTTTCCCAGCCGAATTGTCCGAGATATGGGGGATTCCCACCATGCCCTAGCGATTGTAAAATTGAGCCAAGTAAAACCCATCCTTTCTCACCGATAGGAGCCGTGGTGGAGTTATTGGATGTTGGATTAAGATAAGGGAAGAAGTCGTCTCGAAATTCAAAGTACGCTGAGTCATGCTCCCAAACTGGATCGCCGTGAGTCAAGCCGTCCCCAGTCGAGGTGCTCGTGATCGTCGTATTGCCGGCAGCATCATTGGTAAGGGTGACGCCAGAACCAATTAGATTCAATCGTCCTTGGTTCGCGTTCAAATTACCGTTTGTATCTAATTCGACAGAACTACCTTTAATGACTTTGGTTGACGTACTAATGATTGCAGCGTTTGACGATGGGTTGCCTTGATTACCCAAAGGCATCAACGATAAATTTGGTACTCTGCCGCCAGCTCGGCTGACGCCGGAAAAATCTGTGTTTTGTTGATAGCTCGGAGGAAGAGAACCAACGAAGGGCGCGGAAGATTCCGACGAATTTTGATATCGGCTGGGAACAATGGGCGGCGCATCTATCGGTTTCCAGTTCGCAGGAAGACCGGCTTCTTCTTGGATCGTCTTGGGTTTATCTTCTTCCATTATGTTTCGATCATGATGCGACCAAAAATCGTCGCATTATACATTTCATCGCCATTGCTGGTTGTTCCGAAATCAACCTTAATTTGAAGATGGCGGCAACGAGCTAACTTACCTGTGCTGAGAAAATAATAACGATTTGGCGAATAGCTCGCCGGTGTAAGCGTCGTACCATACAAAGATGGCGGATCAAATTGAGGCGTATTATTTACGCCGTTTGTGAATGCCGTGAATACCCCTGAAATTTCATTCAAGAGATAACTGATTGTCGGTTGATAACTGACTCCGCTAAAATCAAATTCCATGAATTTCAGAACCGCCAATTGACCCGGATGGCAAAGCATGATCGACCCCATCACGAAATTAGCGTCGTATGGCGCACCGTTGTCCGTAAAGATGGCGAGATTACGATATAAGATTGATGTGTTCGCTATCGTTCTGCCCACAAGCAGCTTCTTAACGCCAGGGGCCGTCTCCACCGATTGAACCATCTTAATCCCGTCCGCAATTACCGCGAAGGGTGACCAAACAGGTTCGGTGTTAGGATTGGCTCCGGCTTGATGAGCATTCAAACGATACCAACCCGTAGAACCGTCCGCTAGGAATACACAGTTGTCGATTCCATTTTGGTGACTGGCAACGTAAACTTTGGATGGGTCCCAAGTAGCGTCCGAGACTCCCGAGGATGGCAAGTTAGCCAACTGATCCCCGATTGCGAAACCAGCATTTCCGACTTGCAACGAAGGAGTCATAATACGGAATTGATTATCCGCGCTGAAAAAATACATATCCCCAGCGAGAATATCCAAAGCGTTGTAACTCATCAAACCGATTCCAGGCGCCCACGTCACTGAGAAAAACGACGAAGTCAGTGGACCGCCAGCGATTATTTCAATGCTGTCCGTCAGGAATGTAACCAAACCTTGCGGCGTCTTGACCAAACGAGTCACTGGCGCAAGAAAAGGCAGATCGTTCGCAGGAGGAAACGCCTCATTTGGATTCCCAACTTTGGTGTCCGGACCTCCAGAAAACGGGACGGTTTGGCCGTCTGCTCCCCAAAGGCGCTGAAAATTATACGCCATTGGAAGAAATGTTGCAAATGGCGGATCATTGACATCGGCGATCGGCGCAGGAATCAAATCATTCAAACCAGGATAAGCTGATGTAGCCAAATCCGGTAGAAAATCTTTAAATGACCACGGTTGAGCAACGCCGCCGATTGGTTTTGGCGCAGGAATTTCCGTCAATTCAAACATCGCTCCAGTGCCACCGCCGTCGGCTGAACGCCAGATAACAATGGTATCAATTTGAGGATCGGTTGAACCCAAGCCAGTTACTGTATTAACTGAACCAGTATTTGGGCCGGTAATCACAAAAGCTGGTGATGCCGTTGAAACCAAATTTGTCGCTGAACCCGACGGAACCCCACTCCATGAAAAGTTATTCAACCCGCCAGAATCCGTGAACGTTATGCCTGGGGGTGTGTTTCCACCGCCTAGAGGAAGCGCAGCATAGAAATCATCGAACGCTAAGCTCTTGAAAGAATAAGCGTAAGAATAGCCTAGTTTCCAAGACAAACTTCGAGCAGCGACCGCACTTTCCGCAAACCAAGTAATGCCGTTATCCGTTGTGTTGGACCCAACGGCGCTCCAAGTAGGCTCCGCACCGGCACCCGATTTTCCAGACGATATGACGGTTTGAACCGTACTATTGGATGTGCCATTGATTGTCGAACCACCAAATTGTTCCGATCCTTGTGGAGGGACAAAGCCGGACAAAGGTAGATGCCAAATGCCCGTCGTCGCAGTTCCCGCAACCCAAGTAACTTGAGGACCTACGCAAGTCCACTTAACAGTTCCATCGGTAATCGTACTTCCGTACGCAGTACCATACGGATTAAACGAAAAAGTAGCCGAGTGCGTTTCCGATATTCCTGCAGGATTTTGAACAACTATGTTTCCCGCGGCAGCTGACACGATATTGAATGTGCCATTGTTGGCAGCATTCGTGAAACCCGTAATCGTGACGGGATTTCCGGGGAGAAGCGTCGTGGTAAATACCCCCGTGTACGTCGTATTTCCACCAGATGCGTTGCCGGCCGTAGCACTAAATGTTTGAGTCGTACCAGGGGCGACCGATGCTGTCGTACCACTCGTGGTACAAACTTGCATATTAACGCCATCAGAAATGCAACCAAACGGTGTTCCTTGAACCTGCCATTGAATGTATGCTTTGTTTACGACGTGAATCGACGAACCTAAGCTTAACCAATTCAACTGACCGTCGGCACCGGTTTGCTGGCCAGCACCTGCGTCTCCGCTTAGATTTGGAAAAGGCGCAACAGAACCACCTGACGTTCCAGTATTAGTCGGTACTTGAAGATAAATCGGCTGATTGGTCGGAGGAGGCAGCAAGAACGGCTCAATTACACAATTAGCCGCAGTGTGTGTGCCGGCACCACCGACAGAATACCAGTGTAGATATCCGGTCGCGGATTTCCAAGGTTGTACCGCAGTCGTGCCGGTAAAAGTACCTAGAAAAAACCAATGGCATCCGCCGTCCCAATAAGGACCGCCGCCGTTGAACGCGGGCTTTACAGTACCGCTTGTTCCCAATCCGCCGCTATTATTAAAATTGACATAAATAGTTTTATTAACGGGATCAAAGATCGCGACAGGCGCAGCAGTACCCGCAACACCTCCGTCGCCGTATTGGGTATGCCCCTGCCACTCTTGAATCTGTCCGAGATTCTTCCAAACAATTGGTGTGCCGCTTCCTTCGGTTGTCGTTTGGTATAAACCTTGATTCCAAGCCGGATTCCCATTTCCCGCGGTTCCAAATTGGCCGTTCGGATTCGAGCCATCAGCGTTAACGGAGATCAGCTGCCAAGCTTGATTGAAAGCATCGACTGTCAAACCCATCGTTGAGAAGATGGTATTTTTCTGCCACGCAGTTGCAGCTGCTCCGCTGGCCACTAATGTTACTGAAGGCTGAGAAGTTGGTGTTGCTGTTCCCCAATTCCATACAGATACTGAACTTCCCGGCGGAAAATTCGGATTCAATGGGGTATATTTGCGGGTATCAACGCCATCACCCATATAAAGGATGCCGCCGACCCCTTGAAAATACGTTTGGCCTGCTCCCGCGGACTTATCAAATAATAGAGTCTTTAAACCACCTGATTGCTGGTCCCAATAAACAGCACCATAGCTGATAACTGTTGCGGCGTGTGTTTCTGAAACGGCATTTGGATTAATGAGCGTAATCGTTGTTGCGGTAGATGCATCGCAAATAAATGTGCCGTTGTTGACACCATTCGTAAATCCCGCAACTGTGAATTCTAATCCAAGGAATGCATTACCGCCGCCGCCAGTAATCGTGCCGTGATAAACTGCATCGCCGCTGGCCGTATCGACCGATGTCAGTGTTAGCAAACCAGTCGAGCCTGAATCGATAATAACGCGAATCGTGCCATCAGCTAATTGAAACGAATACGAACGATCAGGAGGAATAGGATACGTTGCAGTTGAAAAAGCACTGTGCCCTGGTCGTCGCTGAAGTGTCAGACGATTCGTGAGTTCGACATTGAGTCCAGACCAAAGCGCATCGGGGCGCCCCCCATAAAATTTAGCGGTGTAAACATCGCTGGGATCGTGGAGCGCAGCACGCTGAGTCCATAATCCCGTGAACGCACGATCTAAAAATATAGGTACATATCGTGGTTGCTTTTGTGGGCTTCCGCCTGCTTGCTCAATCAGGGAAGGCATTTACGCAGCCTCCTGTGAACACACGAAGACCACCGAGAAAAAGATCACTAAAACTCCAAAATTTTTATATCTTAGGCGTAAGCGATTATAAGGCTTTGTTCACTGCACAAAGAGCAACGAGGACTCACCCGATTCCTATTGATGTGAAACTGCTTATGATTACCCAATTCAGAAATTCTAGCACAATGGCCACTTTCAGCGTGTTTGCGACCTTGCTCTCGACCTATCCTTGCCATATGACCGCTATCTCTGTTCTTTGGCCCTTGAACACAGCCGAGCCGGCGAATATGGCCGCTTTCTACATTTTTGCGACCGCCGATTTTTCCGCCTGCGCTACATATTTTAGCGAGTTGCCCACTATCCGCTAATTTACGACCGTTGATAGGGCCGAATAATTTACCTATCTTTGACATATGTCCTGATTGAGCATTTTTAAGACCGTTTATAGGACCATGTATTAAGCCCATGGCCCGCCCGTTTTTTGATTGTGCTTTCTTTGTTTGAGGTAAATTTCTCATCCATTGCATATGGCCTTGCTCAGAAAGTTTCTTCCTAGCTTTCTTGGCATTGGGAGAGTTGCGGGCTTTTTCTAACGACCCGTTTTCGACGGATTTACGACCGGAAACAGCCCCGCCAAATTTCCCTGCTATGACGCCATCTAAGCCGGAGTATTTTTGAACTAAAGGAGATATTCGATTCGCTAGCTTTTCGTTTTTAAAGGTTCCTTGTCTTATTATTTCTAAATGCTCTGCTGCTACAAGGTGCCACAAAAAGGGACAATAGGGATTTCCCTTCTCATACCAATCCGATTCGCTGCTCTCAAGAACCCGCGCTTCTCTTAGAAAATGGTTTGTATACTTTGTCTTGTAATCGGCACCGAGAAATCGTCGTTCTAAAGTCTGAATTGTGCTTCCAACTTTGACAACTTCGTTCGTTGATTTATCAACAACGTGATAAATTCTTCCTATCAATTTTGCACCTATTTACTTAAAGTATCACACTTTTAGATGCTTATCAAGGCTTTTTATATACCGCGGGATTGAGCACTTTGCTGCGTACGTAAAGAACCCTCCATCTCCTGTCTTCCGGCCCGAGCCCAAAACTGGCGCAAAAAATTATTAACCTGCATTTCCGTAAGTCCGTCGCTTTTTGCGAGAAGGGCGGCTACGCCACGCTGACGATACAACTGAGCACGATTATCATCCACGACCGCCATTGCTTCGCCGACGAATAGGTTATTGTAAATGTCACTATATTGCGTCGGAATCGTCCAAGTGCCCGGTGCCCCAGTTAAAGCGGACATCGGCGTGATTAATTTTTGATAATTTAGATTCACGCCGTAAATTTTATCGGGCACACCAATGAATCGAACTTTGATTGACGTTCCTAACGTTGCTTGAAAGACACAAATAGAATTCGGCCGCCCTTGTTTTGTCGTATTGGCGTCTGCTTTGCCTTTAGAGACGTTATTGTAAACGTCGGGGATATTGAAAACGGCCCCGGCGGAATCGGTCAGAGACGCGCTCTCCAAGAACGCAAAATCAGTCAAAAGAGTCGTATAATCCTGTTGTCCTATAACCGTATTAAGAGGAACGCTGGCATTATCGCCGCGATTCCAAGGCCAAGTAAAGGGCGGGCCACAGATAAGATTTTGAACTTCGTTGGCGATCGTAATGGCTGGTTCCGAATTTGTTCCCGCAGATAAAGGAGAGTATTGAATATAGGTACTCGCGTAATCGATCGAATTTTGGATCGTTTGATTCGCCATTTATCGTCCTGTCGGCCAATAAGGATTGCCCGCGCCTTGGAAAGCATTTCTACTGCGGGATGCGCCCATAACGGTGCGGTCTGGTTTAAACTTATATTCTTCCAATTCGCGATCTTGGGTTTCACGTAAACCATCGAGGCTGCGCATCCACAATTTCCATTCTTCCTCAAACTTGGCCCGAACTTTGGCTTCGGGAGAATATCGGTAGCATTGCGCGATGAAACCTGCTCGGAAAAACGGTTCGTACTTATCCGGCAATGGTGCGAGGGTCTGTTGCAGATTAGTGAACACAACTGGCGGCATTTGACCCGTCAATTGAAACTGCCACACGGAACCCGTCTGCGATGGTACATAAAGAATTCGAATACCCAAACCGATCGGATCGGCAACAGTCCAAACCGTCGAGCCACCTGCGGCCGATCCCGCATGTGTCTCGTTGACTTGGGTCGTCGTAACACACGTCAAAGTCGATTGAGTATTTGCCGTAACCGTAATGGTTACATTATTTCCACCGTTTGCGAACCCAGTGATCACGAATGTAGTGCCGACAAAAACATTCGTTCCACCGCCAGTGATTGCGCCGTTGTACGTTGTGACTGCGCCATTGACGACGACTGATGTCAACGTAAAAGTCGCGCCCGCACCAGTAAAAGTCGTACCCGGCAGCGAGTTCGGAGGAAGAATCGGCGCTGTTTGGCCTTCTGCGCCGAAGCCTGTCAGAACCAATAGATTCCCATTGGCGTCTCGAATTTGTCCGATCGGATTCGCTGGTTGAGAGTTAGTCCCAAGTGTCGGCGTATAAATCGATCCCGCAACTGGGTTATTCCCAAGAGATGGCGTGCCGTTGTTGGCCGAACCCCATGTGCCGTAATACAAACTAGCATTGGGGAAACTACAAAGAACGAATGCGGGATCCTGAAGCAATGTGCTATTGTTGATATATGCGCCGGTGCTTTGCGGCAAGGCTCGACCGCATTCAATTCGCCACATCGGCTTGGGAAAACTGTTATTGTTAATATCTACCGCAACGCCGCGTTCCAGCCATTCTACGTTATAAACACTGGTCCCATCAGGGTTAATGAGCGCATAATCTTGCTGCCACGAAAAGGTATAAAAGAACGGAAGATTAATCTCATTCCACTTATGAGGAAAATTCACGGAACAAATTTCGTTCATCACGTCAGTGGCGATAGTAACTGCGGGTTCCGTACTCCAACCACCTTCATTGAATACGGGCTCAATCAAGGCAAAACCGCGGACTTTATCAATCATGTTTTGGAGATTGAAAGTCGATCCCGCCTGGCCCGCTGACTGTGCCAAAAAGTTAACGCCCGCGATATCGGTCGCAACGATAGTTTGATTCGAAAACGCCGGCGTAAACCTCAAGCTTTGCGAGAAAGGCGTGATCGTATAAAGACCCGCCGCCAACCCTGAGAAGGTATAATTTCCTTGCAGGTTAGCGTATGTCGTTGCGGCGGCCGCGCCGGAGAGCGTAATTAATGCCCCTGCGGCGGCTTTACCTGAAATACTGTTTGCCATTTATTCTCCGGGGGCGAAAGTTCCGGGTGCTCTCGAATTCTGAGGAATGTTCGGACTTACTCGACAATCCGTTGGTTTTGTCACTCTGCTATCCGTAGACGGAATCGTCGAATTGCTGCTTGTTTGAACATCGTAAATCTTTGTGCCTTGGACTGTGCGGCTAGAGTTCGGTCCTGCGGGCGGTACTCTACAATCTGGAACACTGTAAGCCACACTTCCCCCTGTTGCCGTTGCTATGAAATTGACACCTGCGATATCCGCACCTGCTATAGTCTGTGCAGAATTAACAGGAGCAAACGTATATCCCGTCTTAGTTGGCGTAATTGTATAATTGCCATCAACTAAAACTTCTCCAGTATTGTAGTTCCCTGAACCGTCCGCCGTAACGCTACCAGATGATGTTCCGGTCCATGAAACCGTTGCACCAGCGATACCAGCGTTACCGGAAATCCCGACTGGGGCGGCTTTAAATGTTGCCATCGATGCCGTCCAACTCACAGACGATGACATCGTAATAGGCGCACTGTAGGATCCAGTTGCTGCAACTATGCGGTCTTCGAGGACCTCGTTACCGTTACTCTTATCTCGAACAGTGTAACTGGCCCCCGCTGTAAATGTCAGACCATCCGCTGTTTCGTTTGAGAAAGCACCAATAAGAAGTTCGCTTGCCGATGTCGTCGTAACTGGTCCAGCAGTCGCGACAGTTCCTGTTCCTGCTCCTGAGTTCGCCCCCGCTACTTGGTCTAACGGAGCCGTCGTATCAAGTCCAGAGTACTCGGCTATAACACCTTCAATTCTGCCTTGAGATACGGCCGATGTAATTGTTACTGTATTAGCCCCAGCCTTACAATTCTTAGCGTAGAAAATAACTTGCCATCTTCCCGCTGTATTATTCTGTTGTTGAACTGCCGATACCCAAGTATTTCCTTGAGTGTCGGATACGCTAATAGCCCCCACTACCGCAGTGAGTCGCGCCGTAGCAATTAAGAGACTCCCCGCAGTATTATTACTTACAAAAGCGATTGGATCTGGAGTAAGTAACGTGGTTCCGTTATTACTTTGAACAAAAGCTATTGCCATGAATCCTCTTAACTATTTTGAATCACGATCCAATTGACGCCGGCCGCCGATGCGGATACAAGTTCGCATTCCAAAATAAGAGTTGCGCCTGCCGCGATGGCGATATTAGCAGATCCCGCGATCAATTCTGCGGGTTCCGCTCCCGCGCCTGAAAATGAAACCACTGTCGAGGCCGATCCATTTATATTTTTAATATATAGACGTTGACCTGTATATCC
>VFSW01015104.1_pt1 | contig 10641 bp, 7 predicted proteins | sample 5358111 | NCBI WGS metagenome assembly VFSW01 (sample SAMN11554181, study PRJNA540505) | mine drainage metagenome | isolation source: sediment from site ElyBrook_90M | place: USA: Ely Copper Mine, Vershire, VT | collected 2017
CCCACCCCCCGCGCGCTTAACTCCCCGCCGCCGCAACCCCCCAGATATATGTCTCCCCGCGCCGGCCGCGCCCCCGGCGACGTCATCAGCACCGGAACTCCTGCGGGCGTCGGTCTCGGCCGTAACCCGCAGCGCTGGCTGCAGCCGGGAGAAACCATGGTGGCGGAAATCGAAGGCCTCGGCCAGCTCATCAACCCCGTCGAGGCTGCGGGCTGACCTGTATCCTCAGAGGAATCTCTCTCCGAGGAAACCATGGATCGATCCCGCCGTCGCTTCCTGATTCACTCCTCTGCCGGACTCGTCGCCGCTGCCGTCACCCACAACCTGGACGCTCAGCAAGCGCCTGCTCCTGGTACGCCGCCGGCCTTCGGCACCGCGCCCGCCGTCGGCCCTGAGGTCTCCGCCGCGCCCTTCGCCGAAGCCGAGAAGCTCGTCCGCATCGAGATGACGGAGAAGGACCGCGCTGAGGCGGCCTCCAACTGGCGGATGTCCATGGCGCCTCTGGTTGAACGCCGCACCGGTCCACGCAAAGTCGAGCTGAGTGACACAATCCAGCCCTGGTCGCGCGTCCAGGCGGTTCCCACCGGCCACATCGCCGGACCCCCTCGCGACCGCTTCGTCCGCAGCAGCTCCGATCCCGGACCGCTCCCGTCCAGCGACGAACAGATCGCCTTCGCTGCGGTCACGAAGCTCTCGCGATGGATCGAGAAGCGCCAGCTCACCTCGAAACGCCTCACGCAGATCTATCTCGATCGTCTCCGCCGCTTCGACCCGAAGCTGCACTGCGTCATCACCCTCACCGCCGATCACGCGCTTGAACAGGCCTCGCGCGCCGATGCAGAGATTGCCGCCGGACACTATCGCGGACCCCTCCATGGAATTCCGTGGGGAGCGAAAGACCTCCTCGACACCGCCCACATTCCGACCACGTACGGCGCCGAACCCTTTCGAGATCGGGTGCCCGACAAGAATGCCGTGGTCGTCGATCGCCTCGATCAGGCCGGCGCAGTCCTCGTCGCCAAGCTGAGCCTCGGTGCCCTGGCTCTGAACGACATCTGGTTCGGCGGCCAGACCATGAATCCCTGGCTGCTCGAAGAAGGCTCTTCCGGATCGAGTGCCGGCCCCGGCTCCGCGACGGCTGCAGGGCTGGTTGCGTTTGGCGTTGGCAGCGAAACCGACGGCAGCATCATCGGTCCCAGCATGCGCTGCGGCGTCACCGGCCTGCGCCCCACCTTCGGCCGCGTCGCGCGCACCGGGGCCATGGCCCTCTGCTGGTCGCTCGATAAGCTCGGCCCCATGGCGCGCAGCGTCGAAGACACGCTCCTCGTCCTGCATGCGATCACCGGCCCCGACGCCGCCGACGCCTACAGCGTCCCCAGCAAACTCGACTTCGATGCGTCGGCCCCAATCCACGGCCTCCGCGTCGGCTACTTTCCAAAGTGGATGGAGCAGGATCCCGCCACCGACGTCGACCGCACAGCCCTCCGCGCAATTCCGCAGGTAGGCATGGTTCCCGTCGAAGTTTCGTTGCCCGACTGGCCCTACGACGATCTCGATGTCATCCTCTTCGCCGAATCGGCCGCATCTTTTGAGGAGATCACCCTCGACCACCGCGTCGATCAGATGCGTGCCCAGGTTTCGGACGCCTGGCCCAACACCTTCCGCCAGTCTCGTTTTCTTTCTGCCGTCGATTTCGTCCAGGCGGATCGGCTTCGCCGCAGAGTCGCGCTCGAAATGGAACGCATCTTCTCCCAGGTCGATCTGCTCCTGGTCCCGTCTCTGCGCGACGAGATGCTCACGATCACCAACTTCACCGGCCATCCCTCTCTGACTCTGCGAGCCGGCTTCATCGAAGTCTCCGAAGCGCGCAGCGACTGGGCGCCCGATCCCGCGCATCCGTTGCCAAAGTTCAACCCGCCCCGCCGTGTGCCCTATGGCGTCACCCTGATTGCGAAGCCGTTCGAGGAAGGCACTCTCGGGGCTGCCGGAATCGCCCTCGAACGCGCCTTTGCAGTGGCGGGCGCAAACCCACCAGGCTTCTGAGAACAGCCGCATGCAGTCCGGATCAGTTAGGCTCATTGCAGGCGGTTAGAAGATGCGCTCCGGGCTCGAAGAAGCGATTGCGATGCTGAAGAAAGGCGATGCCGCCAGCGTCGACCACGCCTTCCATCTGCTGCAGCGAACCGTGATCTCCTTCGGGATCAAGGTCTGCGGGCACCGCGAGGATGCTGAGGATACGGCCCAGGAAGTGCTGGTTAAGGCGCTGCCGTACCTGGCGAAGCTGGAGAATCCGCAGGCACTCTCCGCCTGGCTCTATACCGCCGCAAAGAACCGCTGCTGGCAGGGACGCAGAACCGCGAGCTATCGGAGAACCGTCGCGCTCGACCAGCTGTTGCCGGACGATGGCGAGCTGCAGGCCCTGCTGCTCGCCGATCCGGCCGCCAGTCCGGAAGACAATGCTGCACGCGGCCAGGATCGCCGCATGCTCCATGAGGCAGTGCTGGCCTTGCCGCCCCAGTACCGGATCGTGCTGGTGCTCCACGACATGGAAGAGCTGGATACCGATCTGGTGGCAAAGATCCTGTCAATCCAGCCCGGAACCGTCCGGGTGCGGCTGCATCGGGCACGGCTGCTGGTGCGCCAGGAGATGGCGAAGCTGCTGGAGCGGCGGACAGCTGCGCCGAAGCACAAAGGAAAGACAGCGAAGCGCTCGCCGCAGTGCCGCGAGATTTTCGCAAACCTGTCGGAGTACCTGGACGGCAAGCTGGAGCCGGAGAGCTGCGAGCGCATGCGCCATCACATCGAAGCCTGCCCTGCGTGCGTGGCCTTTATCCAGGATCTGAAGCGGGCGATTGATCGCTGCCATTCCCTTGAAGTCTGCCCGGATCACGAAACCAGGCCTATCCTCCGCCGCCTGCTCACCGAAGAGTACCTTCGCCTGAAAAATTCCGGCACAAACCTGTAACGCCTGCCGCTCTCCCCTCGTTTAGAGGAGTGAAGGCATCCGCCACCGACTCTGCATAGGTAGGGAAGTCCCGCAATTTGTGCGGGCCGGTAGTTTTGTGTGCGGCGGAGCCGATGAGGTTAAGCAGGCAATGAGGAGATTTCGCTGGATCGTTTGGGCCGCCGGCTGGTCGCTGGCCATCGCGCCCTTCACCGCCGGGGCGCAGACCCCGACGCTGACGCTGCGGCAGGCCGTCGACAAGGCGCTGGGACAGAATCCGCAGACAGCCGCGGCGCTCGCCGACGTGCAGGCCGCCGATGCCGGCGCTTCGCTGGCGAAGACGGCTCTGTGGCCTCGGCTGAACTTCACCGAAGACCTCTCGCGCGGAAACGATCCGGTGTATGTGTTCGGAACCCGGCTGCGCCAGCAGCGTTTTGCCCAGAGCGACTTTTCCCTGAATGCGCTGAACAGACCGACACCGGTGGGCAACTTCGCGACGCGCTTCAGCGGCCAGTGGATGCTCTTTAACGGGTTCGAGACCCAGCAGCAGATCCGCGGCGCGCGGCTGGGAGCCGAGAGCGCGGGGTCGATGGCGAAGGCTGTCGATCAGGGCGTGGTGTTTCAGGTGGTACAGGCCTATCAGGCGGTGCTCTACGCGCAGCGGCAACTGGATGTCGCGCAGCACGAACAGCAGACAGCCGAAGCCCTTCTTCACGACGCGCAGACGCGTGTGAAGGCCGGTCTGACGATCGATTCGGACCTGCTCTCGGCCCAGGTGAATCTGGCGGCGCGACAGCAGGAGAGCATTGCGGCGGAAGGCGCCGTAGAGACAGCGTGGGCAGAGCTGGAAGCAGCGATGGGAGGTCCAGTGAACCCCCATCCGGAGCTGCGGCCGATCGAGGTAAAGACGTTTCCCGGCGGCGCGCTGGATGAGGACATCGCGAAGGGGCTCGAGGCACGGCCGGATCTGAAAGCATTGCGGCAGCAGACGGCAGCGCAGCAACAGGCAGCGAAGGCCGCCTGGTCGGACTTCTTTCCCCAGGTGAGCGCCTACGGCAACTGGGAGACGGACCGGCAGACATTTGCCGGCAACGGCGGCAATAACTGGGTCGCCGGCGTGCAACTGAATCTGGACATCCTGCCGCTGAGCAAACGCGCCCATCTGGCCCAGGCTCGAGCCGCGCAGGCAAAAGCCGTGGCGCAGGAGCAGGGCCAGGAACAGCAGATCCGCCTTGCCGTCAGCCGTGCCTTTACTGGTCATCAGACCGCCGAACGGATGGTGGCAACCGCGCGCGCTTCCATGGATCAGTCGGCAGAGGGTCTGCGCATTCTGAACAACCGGTACGACGCCGGACTGGCCACCATGACCGATCTGCTGCGTGCCGAAGATGCGCAGCGGCAAAGCCAGAACAACTACTGGCAGGCCGCTTACGGAAACACGGTGGCGTATGCGGCCCTGTTGTATGCCACGGGACAACTCACTCCTGACACCGCGGAGACCCTGCAATGAAACGCGTTCTGCTCTTTTCTTCCGGACTACTCCCGGCCTTGCTGCTGGGCTGTTCACAGACGAAGCCCGCCACAACAACAACGCCGACTGCTCAGGCTCAGCTGGTGCACAGTGTCGCCCAGCCGATGCCGCAGACCCTCCAGATGACGGGAACGGTTCACGCAAAGGAAACGGCGGTGATCTCCCCGCAGGTGCCAGGGCACATCCGCCAGGTGCTGGTACAGGCCGGGGATCGCGTGCGTGCCGGGCAATTGCTGGTAGTGCTCGATGACGCTGCGATGCAGTCGGCTGTACAGCAGGCGGCGGCCGCGCAGGCGGCGGTCGAGAAGCAGCAGGCAGCCGCCGAGACGAATGCGCAGCTGGCGTCCGGAACACTCGCGCGCTACCAGATGCTGAAGGACGAGAAGAGCGTCAGCCCGCAGGAATTCGACGAAGTGCAGAAGCACTCGCAGGCCGCGGCCCTGCAGTTGCAGGCACTCGAGGCGCAGAGCGCCGGCGCCAAAGCAGCGGTCGAGGGTGCGCGCACCCAGCTCGGATATACGTCTCTGCACGCACCCTTCGCCGGTATCGTCACCGCGCGCATGGCCGACCCCGGCACGCTCGCTGCGCCGGGAGTGCCGCTGCTCCAGGTCGATCGCGATGGCCCGCTGCAGGTCTACACGACGGTGGATGAGTCGCTGATCAGCACGGTGCGCATCGGCATGAAAGTGGCCGTCGGCATCGAGGGATTCGATGCGGCAGAAATCAGCGGTACGGTTGCGGAGATTGTGCCGGCCGCCGACCCGGCGAGCCGCAGCTTCCTCGTCAAGCTGGATCTGCCGGCCGTGAAAAATCTGCGTGCGGGCATGTACGCGACCGCGGGATTCCCGGGTGCGACGAAGCCCATGATTCTTGCGCAGCAGTCCGCGGTGGTCATGCGTGGATCGCTGGCCTGCATCTACGCGCTCGATCAGGACGGCGTGGCGCAATTGCGGTATGTCACTATCGGGAGCCGGCACGGCGATCAGGTGGAGATTCTCTCCGGAGCAGCCGCCGGCGAAGCGCTGGTGAACAATCCAGGCGATCGCGATCTCGCCGGACGCCGCATCGAGGCGCAGCCATGAAACACGAAAGCCCCGGCATCGCGGGACAACTCGCGCGTGCCTTCATCAATTCGAAGTTGACGCCGCTGGCCATCGCCGCCTCGCTGGCCCTGGGTCTCTTCGCGGTCATGGCGATTCCTCGCGAGGAAGAGCCCCAGATCCTGGTCCCGATGCTCGATGTGATGACGGCCATGCCCGGCGCCTCGCCCCAGGAGGTCGAGCAGCGCGTCACGAATCCGATCGAGAGCCTGATGCACGAGATCCCCGGGGTCGAGTACGTCTATTCCATCTCCAGCCCAGGCCAGAGCCTCGTGATCGTGCGCTTCCTTGTGGGCACATCGGAAGAAGACGCCCTTGTCAAGGTCTACAGCAAGCTCTACTCGAATGCCGACCGGATGCCCCAGGGCGTTTCCCAGTCGATGATCAAGGCGCGCTCCATCGACGATGTGCCGATCCTCGCGCTCACCCTGTGGGGGCAGCACTACAACGGCTACCAACTGCGGCAGATGGCCGATGAAGTACAGCACACGATCCGGCAGATCCCGGACGTATCGGAAACGAAGGTGATTGGCGGGCAGCCGCGCGCCATGCGCGTGATCCTGGACAACACGAAGCTGGCGGCCTTTGGTTTCTCGGCCGGCGATGTCGTGGGCCGGCTCCAGGCTGCCAATGCGCGCACCCAGGCGGGCGAATTCGCCGAAGGCAATCAGGAGATTCGCGTCGACGCGGGGAATCTCTTCCGCGACACAAAGGATCTCGAAGGCGTCGTGCTCGGCGTAGCCAATGGGCAGCCTGTCTATCTGCGGGACGTTGCCAGGCGCATCGTCGACGGGCCCGCCGAGGCACAGGACTACGTCCTTTTCGGCACCACGCAGACGCACGCGCAGGGCGGCCCGGCCAGGGACTATCCGGCCGTTACGATCACCGTCGCCAAGCGCAAGAGCACCAACGCCACTGACATCGCCAATGCAGTGCTGGCGCGAGTCCAGGAGATGAAGGGAGTCACGCTGCCTTCGGACCTGACCATCACGACCACGCGCAATTACGGCGCGACGGCAAAAGACAAATCGGACACGCTGCTGAAGCACCTGCTGCTGGCGACCATTTCCGTGACGATCCTTATCGCGCTCTTCCTCGGCTGGCGCGAATCCGGGGTGGTGCTGCTCGCGATCCCTGTCACTCTGGCCCTGACCCTGATGGTTTCTTACCTGATGGGTTACACGCTCAATCGCGTGACGCTGTTTGCACTCATCTTCAGCATCGGCATCCTCGTCGACGATGCGATCGTCGTCGTGGAGAACATGGTGCGGCATTTCCGCATGCCCATCAACGCGCGGCGCCCCTTGAGCGAGGTCGCAGCGGAGGCTGTTGCCGAGGTGGGCAATCCCACCATTCTCGCCACCTTCACTGTCATCGCGGCAATTCTGCCGATGGCGTTCGTCCGCGGGTTGATGGGACCGTACATGCGGCCCATTCCCGTCGGCGCCTCGCTGGCGATGCTCTTTTCCCTGGCGGTGGCCTTTGTGGTTTCTCCATGGGCCGCACTGCGTCTTCTGGGGCGCAAACATCTGGCCGGCGCGCACACGCTCACCCCGGAAAAGGAAGGCTGGCTGGTGCGCTTCTACCGCCGCGCGATGCATCCGCTCATGGCGCGCGCGCGCAACCGGTGGATCTTTTTGGGCGTCGTGGTGGTGCTGCTGATGCTGGCCTGCCTGCTGGTGCCGCTGAAGATGGTGCTCGTGAAGATGCTGCCTTTCGACAACAAGAGCGAGTTCCAGGTGATCGTCAACATGCCCGACGGAACGCCGCTGGAGCAGACGACCCACGTGGCTCAGGCACTCGGTGTTTATCTGGGCCGGCAGCAGGAAGTCGAAAACTATCAGATTTACGCCGGCACCTCCGGGCCCTTCAACTTCAACGGTCTCGTCCGCCACTACTATCTGCGCCGCCAGCCGAATCAGGCCGATATCCAGGTCAATCTGCTGCCGGCCGATGAGCGCAGCACGCAGAGCCATGCCATTGCGCGCCGCCTGCGTCCGGAACTGGACCACATCGGCGAGGCCTACGGGGCGCGCATTCAGGTCTCCGAGGTGCCTCCCGGCCCTCCGGTTCTGCAAACCCTCGTCGCCGAGGTGTACGGACCCAACCTTGGGGGACAAACCGAGGTGGCGCGCGAAGTAAAGCAGATCTTTCAGCAGACACCCGGGGTGGTCGATACCGACTGGTACATGCAGGATCCGCAGCAGCAGTTCGTGATGCATGTGGATGAAGCCAAGGCCGCGTTGCACGGGATTCCCGTTGCTCAGGTAGCGCAGACACTCGCGCTGGCGACTTCAGGCATGCAGGCAGGCCTGCTGCACGTGCCCGACGCCCGCGAGGCCGTGCCCACAATGGTGGAGCTCGATCGGCCGGAGCGCTCGTCGGAACAGGGACTGGAAAACATCCGCCTGCGCGGAGCCAACGGCAGCATGGTATCGCTGCGCGAGCTGGTCGATGTGGAGCACACAACCCTGCAGCCGGACATCTATCACAAGAACCTGAAGCGCGTGGTCTATGTGACCGGCGACCTGGCCGGGGCGGAAGAGAGTCCCGTCTACGCCATCATGAAGATGAACCGCGCGCTCGATCAGCTGAAGCTGCCCGACGGCTACTCCCTGACGCGCTACAACTCCGTCCAGCCCGAATCGACCGACCACTACTCCATGAAGTGGGACGGCGAGTGGCAGATCACCATCGAAGTGTTCCGCGATCTGGGCCTGGCGTTCGCGGCGGTCCTGGTCCTGATCTACGTCCTGGTCGTCGGCTGGTTCAAGTCCTTCACCGTGCCGCTGGCGATCATGATTCCGATTCCTCTCACTCTGATCGGGATCCTCCCGGCGCATGCCATGCTGGGCGCCTTCTTCACGGCAACCTCGATGATCGGTTTCATCGCCGGTGCCGGCATCATCGTGCGCAACTCGATCCTCGTTGTTGACTTCATCGAACTGCGGCGCCGTGAGGGCAAGCCCCTGGCGGAAGCCGTGGTCGACGCGGGCGCGATCCGCCTGCGCCCCGTGCTGCTGACCGCGGCGGGCGTGATCGTCGGCGCCAGCGTCATCCTTGCCGATCCCATCTTTCAGGGCCTCGGCCTCTCGCTGATCGCGGGCGGCGTGGCTTCCACCTTTCTCTCCTGGCCCGCTGTTCCGGTGCTGTACTACATGCTCAACGCCGGCAAGAGCGAGGCCGGCAAACCTGCTCCTGTGGAGCATCAGGAGGTCGCATCGTGACCGTGGAACGTGCAGTTCGCTTACTCGCCGGAATTATGGTTCTGGCTTCACTGGCGCTGGCGCACTGGGTTTCGCTCAATTGGCTGTGGCTCGGCGCATTCGTGGGATTGAATCTGCTGCAGTCGGCGTTTACCAACTGGTGCCCGGCTATGTCCATTTTTAAATGGATGGGCTTGCCCAGCGCGCGTTCCCAGGCCTGAAGGGAAGCCGATCATGGCAGGGAACCGGGTTTCCGCAAGGGCGGCCGATCGGCTGAAGGACGAGGTCTACCGGCAGATGCTGCGCGTCGAAGCGGGCCGTTCCGCCGCCCAGCTTCCCCTGGCCGTTGCCCTGCTGCAGGCGTGGATGACGCTTGATCGACAGCCGTCAGACAGCGAAGCAAGGCAGTGGTTACGCAGTGTCTGTCCCGTGTGCCTGCGGATGATCGACGAAGCCCCTCCCACCGATACCTGAGCATGACTCGACTTTGCCGCTCGCTCACGCTGTCAACCGCTATTTCGCTCCAGTCCCCTCATCCGCCGACCACTTGCGCCACATCGCGGCATCGGCCAGCATTGGAATGTAGACGCCGCCCACCACGGACCGCGCCTGAAACCCGGACTGCGCCCCCGTTACCGTATCGAACCAGTCGCTCAACGGCACCCTCGACGGACTCTCCGTCATGAATTTGTAGAGCGGGTCGATGAGCGCGTCGAACTGCTGACGATTGGGCGCCAGCGTCGCCGTCCAGACGCTCCAGTCCAGCTTCGTGTAAGTGTGGCGATTATCCAGCGGCAGCCCAAAGGCATTCTGATGCTGCAGGTAGTAGTTCACTTCGCTTTTAGCGAGAGACTCCGGAAACAGATGCAGCCCAAGAACCCGGTCCCAGACCAGGTTGTACTTCTGGCTCCACGTGCCGGGCAAATCGAACGCCAGACGCGTGTGATCGCCATCCGCGGCCATCGTCATCCACTGCGCCGCCATCTGCTGCGCGCTCTGCCGGTAGCGCTGCGCCTCGTCACTCTTGTGGAGCAGATCCGCCATCTGCGCATAAGCTCCGATCGCCACAATCGCCTTAATCGACAGGTTCGCGTTGTGCGCCAGATGACCGGTGAAATCGTCCGTGCTCAGCTGGTTCTGCGGGTCCATTCCAAACTGCAGCAGATACGCCGCCCACTTCGACAGCAGCGGCCAGTACCGTGCGGCAAAATCCGCATTGCCGTCCGCTTTGGCCAGCGCGTCGAACAGGATCAGCATGTTGCCGCTCTCTTCCACCGGCATCTGATCCTCTTCCGTCTTCTCGGCGCCCCCATAAACCTGCCCGTTGGCCAGCGGATAAGTGCCGATATCGTGCGGTGCGAACGGCCACGGCCAGCGCGGCAGACTCGCGTATTCCATCACCGGACGCAGTTCCGCCTCCAGCAGCCGGGGGTTGAACAGCAGGAAGAACGGCGAAGCCGGATACGTCACGTCCACCGTATCCGTGCAGCCGTTGCTGGAGTTCTCTTTCGAGAATAGAAGTGGTTGCCCGTCGATATCCGCCACCAGCTTGTGCGCGGCCAGCGTCTGCCGATAGGCAAGGATGGCCAACTGCGCGTACTTTTCTCCGCCCACCGATGTGAGGTCCGACGTAATCGCACGATCGAACGCCTCGGCCCGCGTGCGAAGGGTGTCCTCCTCGCGCTCGGCAGCCTCGAGCATCTGCGCGAAGGTCTGCCCGTTCCGACGCCAGTAGTCCGGCAGCTGCCGATGCAGATATTCGATGGCCTCACGATCGTCGTACGCCAGCATCGCCTGCCGCGTAATCGGCGCGGAGCTGACCTCAGGCAGATCGAACGCCACCGTCATCATAGGCAAATC
>VFSW01015105.1_pt1 | contig 10641 bp, 8 predicted proteins | sample 5358111 | NCBI WGS metagenome assembly VFSW01 (sample SAMN11554181, study PRJNA540505) | mine drainage metagenome | isolation source: sediment from site ElyBrook_90M | place: USA: Ely Copper Mine, Vershire, VT | collected 2017
CAATCCCATAGATCGAGCAAACGCTGCCCCAGCACATTGCGCGTAAGCAGGCCTGTAAGCAAAACAATAACGGCAGTGAGTATCATGCCCAAGCCGGGAATATGAACCCCCAGCAAATTGTCGGGACGCCAACTCACCGGCAACAGGGTCAGCGACTGATCCATCATGTTGATGGTCAGATTCAACACCCAGAAAGTGATGCCCAGCGGCACCCAAACCAGCAACCCTGTCAGAAAGTATTTTTTCATGCGTTTCCGCTCGCCGCCGGACATGCCGCGCAAGTCGACGGCTCGCATTTGGCTGCGGGTGGATTTTTGAAATCGGTGGCGTAATAGCCGTTACCCTTGAGCTGAAACCCGGCAGCCGTAAGCTGCTTGCTAAAGGTTTCCTGACCACACGCGGGGCAAATCGTCAGCTCCGCATCGCTCATTTTTTGCATCACATCTTTTTGCACGCCGCAACTGCTGCAGCGATATTCATAAATAGGCATAGTCGTCTCCTATCAGTAGTTTCTAAAGGCGCGCATTATACCCCAGACAACATGCTGTTGAATTCACTTGAATTGATTGAATCGGCGCCCCCCATTCTTCGTAATTCTTTTAAATTTAGCCACATGGGGCATGAACGAGCGTTTTGCACCTAGCCATATCAGACTAGCGTTGTAACGATGCGCTGACTCGCATGACCATCTCCGTAGGGATTCTTGCGCTGGGAAAAAGTGCAGTAATAAACATCATCATTCAGCAACCGTTCACATTCCTCGATGATGCGCCGAGTATCCGTGCCGATTATTTTTACTGTTCCCGCCTCAACGGCTTCCGGGCGTTCGGTCACCTCGCGCAATACCAGCACTGGCTTGCCCAGCGACGGAGCCTCTTCTTGGATCCCGCCCGAATCGGTCAAAATGACATGCGCTGCGCGCATCAGATAGACGAAATGCAAATAATCGAGCGGCTCGATCAGGTGGATACGCGGGCTATCGCCGAACACCTCACCCACAACCTTGCGCACGTTAGGATTGGGATGCACCGGATAGACGATCTGCACATCGGGATGCCCTGCCAGATGCTTCAGCGCGCGACACACATTGATCAGCGGCTCACCATGGTTCTCGCGGCGATGCCCTGTAACCAGAATCATGCGCTTAACGGGATCGAGAAACGAAAAAGAAGCCGCCAGACGTTGTGTCAGCAACTGATCTCTATCTAGGCGCTCTGTCACCATCAACAATGCATCGATCACCGTGTTTCCCGTAACAAAGATACTTTCCGATGCAATGCCTTCTTTCAATAGATTGTCGCGCGACACCTCAGTCGGTGCATAGTGATAAGTTGCCATCAGATCGATTACGCGGCGATTCATTTCTTCCGGCCAAGGGTGCTGCATATCATGCGTGCGCAAACCCGCTTCGACATGCCCGACCGGGATATGCCGGTAGAACGCAGCCATGCCGGCCGCCATCGCGGTAGTGGTATCTCCGTGCACCAGCACGCAGTCAGGGCTGTGGCATTGAAGCACTTCATCAATACCTGTCAACACCCTACTGTTCAGTTCGCTCAGCCCCTGCGCCTGTTTCATCAAGTCGAGATCGACATCGGCTTTGATATCGAACACCTCCAGCGCCTGATCAAGCATACCCCGATGCTGCCCGGTCAAACAAACGATGGTCTGTAAACTCGAGTTGGCACGCAAAGCATGAACCAGCGGCGCCATCTTGATAGCTTCTGGGCGTGTACCAATAACAACAAGTATCTTATGCAATACAATTCCTTTTTTGTTTTATTAAATGCGGCTCAGTACAACAATGTTGCACGCACGCCGAGGCCATGGGCACGATTGGTCTGTGTCACTTCAAAACGATACTGCACTGTCAGGTCTAACCAACTCGCCGGAGCATGATGGGCATCCTCGCGAAACCAGCCACGCATACTGATTCCGGGACCGTATCCGAGCGAACTGGGCTGTGCGGCCAGACTTTCGTAATCACCGGAAACCACAAGGTGCGGAGTAATACTCACCCGGTCATTCAGTGAATCAAGTCTCCAACTACGTCCGAAACGCGCCTCATAAGTTTGAATATATTGCGGTGTGGTGGTGAAATAAGAACCATCGGTATAAATCGACCATGTCGGCCAGCTTTTTTGCGCCGCGCTCAGATCCCCGCCGCTTCCATCAGAATATGCGAACCGCAAAACCAAATCATCAATCGCCGCGTTACCAATTCGAAACATTTTATCAACCACCAAAATCGCATTCAAATCAGTCAGCGGTTTATAGCGCACCCCCACATCGCCTTGCACGGTCTGCTCGCCAACGGCTCCGCCTGAACCATCCCACACATTCTCGAAACCGCGCACAAATACATTGAATAATTTCCCGTTGCGATTACCCTCGCCTTCCGGTCGCCAGTAAGCTTCCACACCCATTTGCGTCACATTGAAATTATTCATCGGGCCGATACCGTTACCCTGATAAACCAAGCTGGCAACAGCACCAAAGCTGCGATCTGTTTCCTGATTATTGCGTCGATAATTAAACCGTTGCTGCTCATCCAGCACATGCGTTTGCAACTGTGCATCAATATCCAGTGCCCGCGAAAACCATTCCACCTCACTGGCGCTGTCATTGCTACGTTTTGCGGCATAGCCCGCATCTAGATACTGATAGACAGTACCAGGCGTTTTCGCAAAGGCTCTCTTGAATAGCTGCACCGCTTCGGCATCGTTCTTGGCTTGCAACTTCGCGTAAGCCTGATCTAAATCGCTTAATACGACAGGGCCGCTAGCAACCCATAATTGGTGTGCCGCATCACGTTCACTATCACTCTTGGCGGCTTTCTCTGCCAACTCTGCCGAATGATGGGTTGCCTCCCTCTCTCCCAGCGACCAATGGGCATTGGCCATGCGCAATTGAACAGCGGCATCGTTCTCATTTGCATATGGAGTTAAGGCATCCAGCGCCACTTTCGGCTGCTTCGAAAGCAGTGCGCAGTCAGCCCAACTCAACCTTACCCATCGCTGCTGTGCGGCATCCGTTATCCCCGCAGGCAAACCAAGTGCCGCGTAAAAATCATTCATGGCATCCTGATATAACTTTCGACGTTGCTCAAAGTAACCGCGCTGTACCAATACCTGTGCATCATTGGGAAACCGTCTAACCAAGTCATCCGCCAACTTTTGTGCCGAAGCGAGATCGCCTTTGCGCATAAATATATCCAAGCGCAAGAAGCCTAATTGACGACTATTAGGCTGCTCATGAAGAGCTTCATCAACGGCACGCCCCGCTTCATCTACATCGCCTTTCGACAATGCCGAATAAGCCTTCTCGGCCAACGCGTAGGGGCGCCCGCTCAACGGAGGTTCTTCTACCGCATAAGCGGGGAAGTCCACAAAGCAACCCAGCATAATTAAACCAACCAATCCCCGCATCACTTTTCCCACGCGGCCTCCTGAATCCGGACAAAACGCGCCGTTAGTTCCATTTGACGCTCTAATGCCGTATCAAGTTGTGCTTGAGTAATCGCACCATGTTCCACCAGATAGGCTCCAACACGTCCATCGCGAGTAACATCGTAATCTCTCAATGCTGTTTCCAAAGCCTGCAAAGACACCGCTCCCAGATCGACCAGCAAATCGCCCAAGGCCCTGCTCACGCTGCGCGATGGGCGTTTTAGCGTCTCCTCTCCTGTGTTGTACCATTCGAGCGCATTCACAATTTCATGTTCGCACACGACAAAAAAGGCGAGTTTGTCCGTTATCTGTTCTTCAATTTCAGCTATTGCATCTGAAAGCAACGGCTCTGAAATCGCCAAATTCAACGCTCCACCTTCCCCCATGGCGAAAGGAATGACTCTATGTCGCATCACTAAACGCCTCGGCAATCGTCCTGAAAATTCGAGCAGCGCAGTCTGGGTCAGGATAGCGCGCGGCAACCCAGCTTGTTCCGCAATTGCATCTGCCAGGGTATCGGGACTAACCAGCCCAGACTCCAGCAACACTTGCCCGAGTTTTTTTCCACTCTGTCGTTGCATCGACAACGCCTGCTCCAAATTTTCATGGCTAACCGCTTGCCAATCCACCAACAAATCACCGATAAGGGTACGTTGTTTTTTCAACTCTTCCATGGATGGATAAAAATGCTGGGTCTTATCCCAGGCGATACGTTTGCCGGTAACGAAGTGCAAGATGAATATCTTCCATGCCCTGCATACGGCAAAAAAATTAATGACATTGCTCACCGCCATGCGTGGAACCGCCAGCAGCCCCTGTTCGACCCCGTTCAGCGAAAATACAAAATAGATGCGTTGCAGAATACGATTGACGAACAGCCAGAAGTTGATGACGAATATTTCGTAGGTGAAACTTTCCGGCTGTACGAATTCCGGGTATTGCACCACGCCGAAACCTGCTTCGCGCAGTAGCCAAATCACGCCCAGATTGGCCGCGATAAAATAGGCCAATAAACCGACAAAGGAGGTGAAGATGCCTTTTCGATCACGCATGTAGAGGTAGTTAGAGATGAAGCCGCCCTGCCAACCCATCTGCTGCCAGCCCTGAAACGCCACCCCCAATATCCAACGTGCCCGCTGCCGGTATGCGGCACGGAATCCGCTGGGGAAATATTCCCGGGTAGCGATGAGACTCTCTATCTCGACGACATTTTCTTTGCGCGTAAAAAAATTTCTGCGTTTGGCATGGTAACTCACCGGGAAACGCACAAAAACCTGTTCCGCACCGAGCTTGTTCAGCCGGTGACTCATTTCGTAATCCTCGGTGAGGGTATCGGTATTGAACGGCATATTATTGTTCAAGCGTGCCAGCTCTTCAATCATGCGCCGACTGTAACAAGTGGCCACCCCCGAGCCGGGAACCAGCCCCGTCAGACTTTCACGCACTACCATTTCTTTGCAGTGCCATTCGCTGAAGTCGTCCAGATAGGTTCCGGCAACAAATTCGTGCCATTCGCGTTCCAACGACAGTACCGGTAACTGGATCAGATCTTTGCGATCGATAAGATAGTTGTACAGGTGCAGTTCCAGCGGGTGGATTACATCTTCGCAATCATGCATGATGACGCCCGCAAAACGCATCGCATTGCGCTGTTCGTAAAGTGAGATGGATTGCACGATCCAGTTCAGGCAATCGGCCTTGCAGGTGGGGCCATCATTAAGCACAGTGGCACGCTGCACCAGTTTCGGATAGCGCCGCGCCATGCGGTCGGCTTCCGCCGTGGTCTCGGCATCGTTCTGATAGGTGCCGATGAAGATGACAAATTTTTCATAGTCCAGCGTCGCCAGCGTATTTTCCACCATCTTGGCGATGACGTCATACTCCTTCCAGGCCGGCACCATGATAGCGAACGGCTGATGCTTTTTTTGCTGCAACTGCTCAATGTGCAAAGGCTGGAAGCGCGTGCTGACGAATACCCAACGGTATAATTCGTGCCCCCAAAAATATGCGTCGATAAAAAAATCGTCCAGCGAACTCGCCAAAATCAACACGGCCGTGATCCCCGCCAGAACATCCAGCGCGAACAGATAATCCGCCACAACGAATGTGTCCAGCATCCGCTTTATGCCTGCAAATTACGACTACGGTAATAGAGTCTTAACCCGAGGATCGCCAGCACCGGTAACATCAGCACACACAGCACGATGATCCAAATTCGATAGTGGTGAAAGAACAACAGAACGCTGCGATTCTGTTCGTCCAGCTCAATATCTCCATCCGGATCGTCCAGATCAACCACCATGCGCGCGCCCTGTGCATCTGCAATGGCAAAGCTACCGTCCGCAATATCCAAAGTTTTCTCAAACACCGGCATCTTCCCCGCCACCGGGGTAATATAAACACCGGACTGACGATGAGATTTCACCAACTGCATCACGGCCAACTCACCCATGCCGGTGCTATCGAACACAGCCCTACCCTGTGCATTGCGCACGATCAAATGTCCATTGCGGGTTGAAACCAATTCGGGCACATCGTCCGGCTCGATCTCAAAAGCAACAAAAACTCCTTTGGGGATAAAAGACTTCTCCGAACTAACCTGCAACGCAAAACTATCACCTCTGACCGACAGCCCATTTAGAAATGCACTCACTGCGGGCAGAGTCTGCAGAGCATCTCGCAAATATCGCTGCGGTACGATGATGTCGCCGTGATCCGCCAACGCCGGCTCCAGCATGAAGAATTGCGACGCGCCCGGTGCTCGGGTCAGACTTAGAAAACTGGACGGCAACAACTGCACTGGCAACGACTGTGAAACCCCGCTACACAAACCCGACTCAACACGATGATTCACCCTCACCTTCAACATATTATTGGAGCGCAACGCATAAAGCGGAATTCGTGCCGTGATGCGCGTCATCTGCCCGTTGGTGTTCAGCAATGCCGCAGTCAGTAGATTGTCATTCAGCAACACCGATGCGACCGGCGACTTTCCATCACTACCAGGGGCTGCCAGCACGTTTAACTCAAACGCGTCCGGCCAGCGTCCCTTGGGTAAACTATCCAGATTGAAGGGGACGATCCATTCACCATCGGCGTTCAGTACCTGCAATGGGAAATCTTTGGCAAAATGCACACCAGACTGGTCTTCGTCGGAATGGCTCATATCCGTAGCCGCAACGACCCCCAACGCGGAGCTATTGGCAATCCGTCGCCAGTCGGTGGCGATTAATTTCGCTACATTTGCCGCATCACTAGCGTCGATTCCCAGCACGGAATAACCGGCTAGCTGCATCAGCGTAATGTTGCTATTTTCTTTTGCATCCTTGTTCAGCCAGTGCTCAGGCATCCCCAACCAGGCGGGTAATCTGCTCGCGCCACTCGCGGCCAGTGCCGCCAATAACGCACTCCGAGTCTCCGCCGGGTCGAGTACGATCTGCGCCAACCCATTTGGCGACTACATGCGCGCCAACAACCATTCGCCTATATCCTGACGATTTTGAATCTTGAAACGAGTCCCGCGCTGCACTGCGAGATGCAACGCATCAGACATCGCCGCATTAGCCACCAACCCGTCAACGGCGACACTTTCACCGACTTTAGGCACAGTCAGCAATTCCGGCCGCAGCCCCATACCCGATAATGCCTGCATCAGGCGTAACACCGCCTCATACTGCGCTTGGCTTAATTCATTGGCAGGCAACAAAATGGCAGGCTGGCGCGGCAACGCCGACAATAAAGTTCGGATGTCACTGATCGCAGCTTGCTCAAATGTATAAATCAAGCGCGTTTTATGCGTATCGAGGGCAAGCTCGATACCCTTACCACGCTGGTCATAACAGCGGCTTGCATCTGCCTGTGTACTCAGCGCCACGGCAACATCCAATATCCCCGCCTTGGGCTGAACATCGCTTAACGGCAAAACAATCTCGATAGGTTCGACTAAACTTTTCAGTGTGCGCATCAATAAAGGTTTGCCATTGGCAGACACACTTAATACTGCATTCCCCGCGAACGGCTGAGTGAAGGTTGCGACCAGTTCAAAACGGGCACTGTTGAACTGAATACCTTGCGGCATCGGCAAATAAAAATGCTGCTCACTATTCCGCTCACCGAGCGTCACCGTCTCCGTCAAACCCATATCGTTCAAAGTGATAGCGCGCATAGAAACATCATGCGCAAACGCCTCGGTTTTGCCTGATGCATGCGCATTGATTGAAAACGGCGCGCACACGAATGCCAACACGAACAAAGATCTTTTCATCACTTAACTATCTCCTATTGAGCAACGTTCCGCCCTGACAACATGAAGTGCGGAGCCATCTTCCCTATCCGATGCTCCGTCTGCTTATGTCGCGGAATTTATACAATGTGGGAAATTATACCACGGAATTTAATGACTGGTTGAGAGCGCTGATGCTAACGTGACTATCAACACTCCAATTCGCGCCACACGCCCTGCGGCAGATTGTTTAGTGTCCACTCGCCGATGGCATAGCGGATCAAGCGCAAAGTGGGGTGCCCCACAGCCGCTGTCATGCGCCGTATCTGGCGATTTTTTCCCTCCCGGATGGTGAGCTCCAGCCAAGTGACGGGAATGGCCTTCCTTTCTCTAACGGGGGGCGTGCGCGGCCACAGACCCTCCGGCTCCTCCATCAACCGCGCCTCGGCGGGCAAGGTCAGTCCATCCTTGAGCAGAATGCCGCACTGCAACTTTTGCAATGCCGTCTCATTCGGCACGCCTTCAACCTGCACCCAATAGGTTTTGGACTGTTTGTGTTTGGGGTCGGTGATGCGATGCTGCAACTGACCGTCATCCGTTAGTAACAACAATCCTTCACTATCGGTGTCTAGACGTCCTGCGGGATAAAAATCCGGGACAGGGATATAATCAGCCAGCGTCGGATGCAGGCCGTCACGACTGAATTGACAAATCACCCCATAGGGTTTGTTGAACAGCAGAATACGGCTCATTTCATTCTCTCATCTGGCAATTGGCGCAGTTTAACGCACGTCAATAGCCGGAGAAATCAGTGGATGAAATATCTTAAAGGTTAGATGTTCGGCAGGCGGTATGAAAATACCCATAAATTGTGACTGACCTTGATAACTATAAAGAGAAAAACATGACGAGCCCAAAAATTATTTATACCATGGTCGATGAAGCGCCGGCACTGGCCACTTACTCTTTGCTGCCTATCGTGCAAGCCTTCACCAAAGCCGCCGGTGTTACCGTTGAAACCAGAGACATTTCTCTGGCCGGACGGATACTCGCGAACTTCCCTGAAAATTTGAGCGCCAGCCAGAAGATCGCGGATGAACTGACCGAGCTGGGTGAGCTGACGCTGAAGCCCGAAGCAAATATCATCAAGCTGCCCAACGTGAGCGCCTCGTCTCCACAGTTGAAAGCGGCTATCAAGGAGTTGCAAGCGCAGGGATACAAGATTCCAGACTATCCCGATGACCCGAAAACGGATGCCGAAAAAGCCATCAAAGCGCGCTACAGCAAAGTGCTCGGCAGCGCGGTAAACCCGGTGCTACGTGAAGGCAACTCCGACCGCCGTGCCGCCGCCTCGGTAAAACAATTCGCGCGCAAGCATCCGCACAAGATGGGGGCTTGGAGTGCAGACTCGAAAACCCATGTGGCACACATGAATGCCGCAGATTTTTACGGCAGTGAAAAATCCGTTACAGTGGCCGAGGCGGGAAGTTTCAAGATTGAATTCGCCGACCGGGACGGCAAGGTAACGCTGCTCAAAGACGCTACCCCGCTCAAAGCGGGCGAAATAATCGATGCCTGCGTGATGAGTCGCCGCGCCTTGCGCGAATTCTACGAAGCGCAAATGCAAGACGCGAAAAAACAGGGCGTACTACTGTCGTTACACCTCAAAGCCACCATGATGAAAGTCTCCGACCCCATCATGTTCGGCCACGCGGTCACTGTTTATTTCAAAGATGTTTTCGAGAAACACGCGACGACCATCAAAGCGCTCGGCGTGAACGTCAACAATGGTTTCGGCGACTTGCTCGCCAAGATCGCCACCCTGCCTGAAGCTCAGCGCGCCGCAATCGAAGCCGATATTCAAGCCGTTTACAAATCTCGTCCGGAACTGGCGATGGTCAATTCCGACAAGGGCATCACCAATCTGCATGTGCCCAGCGACATCATCGTTGATGCTTCCATGCCCGCCATGATTCGCGATTCCGGCAAGATGTGGGGAACGGATGGCAAGCTGCACGACACCAAGGCGATGATCCCGGACCGTTGCTATGCGCGCATCTATCAAGTGACCATCGACGACTGCAAGAAGCACGGCGCTTTCGACCCCAAGACCATGGGCAGCGTGCCCAACGTCGGCCTGATGGCGCAACAAGCGGAAGAGTACGGCTCGCACAACAAGACTTTTGAAGTTCCGGCCAACGGCAAAGTGCGCGCAGTGGACGCCTCCGGCAAGACCCTGCTGGAACAAGACGTAGCGCAGGGCGACATCTTCCGCATGTGTCAGGCGAAAGATGCGCCGATTCAGGACTGGGTCAAACTGGCTGTTGCACGCGCCAGACTAAGCAACACACCCGCTATTTTTTGGCTGGACAAAAACCGGGCGCACGATGCCCAGATTATTCTGAAAGTGGAAAAATATCTGAAGGATCACGACACCAGCGGGCTGGACATCCGCGTCATGACACCGGAAGAGGCCATCCAGTTTTCACTGGATCGCATCCGCAACGGCAAAGACACCATCTCCGTTACCGGCAACGTCTTGCGCGACTATCTAACCGACCTGTTCCCGATCATAGAACTGGGCACCAGCGCAAAGATGTTGTCTATCGTGCCACTGATGAACGGCGGCGGCTTGTTCGAGACCGGTGCAGGCGGTTCGGCACCGAAGCATGTGCAACAATTCCAGCAGGAAGGCTATTTGCGGTGGGATTCTTTGGGTGAGTTCTTGGCGCTGGGTGTCTCGCTGGAACATCTGAGCCAGAAATTCAACAACGCGAAGGCACAAGTTCTGGCGGAAACACTCGACCAGGCCAACGCCAGAATTCTGGAAAACAACAAGTCACCCGCGCGCAAAGTGGGTGAGATTGATAACCGGGGCAGCCACTTCTACCTCGCACTTTACTGGGCGCAGGCACTGGCCACGCAAACCGGGGACAAGGAAGTACAAACGCGTTTTGCACCGTTGGCCCA
>VFSW01015106.1_pt1 | contig 10641 bp, 8 predicted proteins | sample 5358111 | NCBI WGS metagenome assembly VFSW01 (sample SAMN11554181, study PRJNA540505) | mine drainage metagenome | isolation source: sediment from site ElyBrook_90M | place: USA: Ely Copper Mine, Vershire, VT | collected 2017
GGCACCATGGACGCCTGCTGCCGCCTGGTGGAGCAACTAAGGGGTGACATTCTGGGGATTGCGGTGCTGATTGAACTTGAATTCCTGAATGCCCGGAAAAACTTCAGCCGTTATGAAATGCACAGCGTCCTGAGGTATTAGCCGCTGGCGTTGGCCGGGTAAAAAATGGTATGATGAAGCCAATCGGAACATGGTTTCCGAAGCCACGGGCAAACGGTTTTGAGGCATCATGAAGTATCGCGAGCAACGCTGGGTAAGGGAGGGTCCGGAAGGCGGCCGCAAGCAGGGTCGCCTGCGGCGGCGCATTGCGGTGCTGCCCACGCTGCTTACGCTGGGAAATCTTTTGTGCGGATTTGCCGCGATCGGCTACGCTTCCGGCAAACCGGTGGATATCAATGCGTTTGGCAACAATTACTCGGTGGCCGGGTACCTGATTTTTGGCGCCATGATTTTCGACATGCTGGATGGTTCGATGGCGCGGCTGGCGCGGGCCACCAGCGACTTTGGCGGCGAACTTGATTCGCTGGCCGATGTGGTAAGCTTCGGCATTGTTCCGGCGTTTTTAAGCCTGAAATTAATTTCGCATCTGCTGTACACCGGTGGCTATCCGCATGAAAATATCAGCCCGCTGGCGGAAGGCCTGGTGGGCCGCTTTTTCTGGGTCATTTGTGCCATTTATGTATCCTGCACCGCGCTGCGGCTGGCCCGCTTTAATACCGCCAATCGGCAGGGTGCGGATGCCCACATGGTGTTTCACGGACTGCCTTCACCGGGAGCCGCCGGCGTGGTGGCGTGCAGTGTGATTTTTTTTGAAGCGCTGCAACCGGGTGCGGCCCACATTCTGCCCTTTAATGTATCCCCGTCCATAGGCGCGGTGGTAACGGGAATTTTTCCGTTTGCACTGCCGGTTATTCTGCTGATGCTGGCGATTTTAATGGTCAGTCGCATCAGCTATGGACATCTGATTAACCAGTATCTGCGGCCACGCAAGCCGTTTTCCTATGTCACGCGCGTTATCGTGCTGGTTCTGCTGCTGCTGATTGAACCGCAGATGACCGCCCTGGTGGTGATTTATCTGTATGCGTTTGCCGCCCCGCTTCGCGCCTTGTGGCGAAAACTTCTGCGCAAACCGGATTTGTCCTCGGCATCCATTGACTTGACCGAAGCGGTTGATTAGCCATTCCCCGACAGGCAGCAGAGCGGTCGGCAGCTATTCCCTTTGGAGCATTGTGTGGCGGTCAATTTATCAGGATATAAGCCTGAATATTTTGTAAAAAAGTTATCAGATATGGGGCGTCTGCTGCGCGATGTGGTGATTGAATCTCGCCGGGCTGATGGTGATTTTTCCGGCAGCGCCTTGTCCGGAGTGGCCCGCCAGACTTTGTCTGATACGATTTATAACCTGGATACCCAGGTTGAGCCGGAACTGGAACGATTCTGCACCGAATGGAGCCGTGAAATTCCGCTGCTGCTTATCGCCGAGGGCGTTTGCCAGGCGGGAATGCCGGAAGGGCAGGCCTGCTTTCCGGCTGGAATAACGCCCGAACAGGCTGCGATTCAGCTTATTGTAGACCCCGTGGATGGCACGCGCGGGCTGATGTATGACAAGCGATCGGCGTGGGTATTGGCGGGAATTGCACCGAATTTAGGAAAGGCGGCCCGGCTTTCCGATATTTTTGTCGCCATGCAGGCGGAAATTCCAACCAGCAAACAGACGATGGCCGATCTGTTATGGGCGGTCCGCGGACAGGGCGCACATGGGCAGCGGGAGAACCTGCTGACAGGCGCCACGCAGGCGTTGCCCATCAGTCCCAGCGGCGCGGCTGATCTATTGCACAGGTTTGGATCGGTGGTCAGCTTTTTTCCGGGGTCCAAACGGCAGGCGGCCGCGCTTCTGGAATTCATCGCCCAGGGCTTTAATGGGCCGCCAGATCCGGACCGCCCCCTGCTGTTTGATGATCAGTATATGTCCACCGGCGGCCAGTTGTATGAAATTCTTATGGGGCACGACCGGTTTGTGGTGGATATTCGCCAGGACCTGGACCGACTGGCGGGCCGAAAACCGGGTTTGTGTGCCCATCCATATGATCTGGCATCCATGCTGGTGGCGCAGGAAGTCGGCGTTCACCTGACCAATGGCCGGGGTGCGGCGCTGGATGGCACGCGGGATGTGCATACATCCATTTCATGGGCGGCCTGCGCCAATGCCGAACTGGGGAGAAAAATTGAAAGCCTGATTGCGGAATTTTTCCGCACGCACGCGACGGGAATTTAAGCCGGACGAGGCGTTTAAACCGCGGATAACGGTCTCAGGCGGCTGAGTATCCCGATTCATCGGGACGCTCCGGGAAACAATGGGCAGTCCAGTTTCGTTTCCACATGTCCGGGTGATTGGCGAGATGCGTTGGCTTGGGCTATTCCTGAGATTCAGATTCCCCGGATTCGGATTGTGCTTCGGAAGCATCGGCCAGCCGCATGCCGCCGGGTTCTCCGGATTCCGAGGCGACGGGTGCTGGTGATTCTGCGTGGGGCTGATCCGTGGTTGCGGGCGCATCATCTGGCGAGGGTGGGCGCAACTTTAAGACCAGTTCACCGGTGGTTTCCCCTTGCTGGAACTCATGTTCGACAATTAATTTTTTAAGGCGCATGAGTTCCAGCATGGCCAGAAAAAGACCGATCATTTCCCCGCGTGAGGCGCGACCGGAAAAAAGAGCTTTAAGTGTCATGGGGCCGTCGCGATCCAGACGGTCCAGAATATCGGCCTGATGCAGGCTGATGGGTGTATCATCCAGGACAACGTCATGGCTAAATGCGGTATGCCCCACGCTGGCCATGATGGCGTTAAATGCATCCATCAGCACGAAAAGATTGACATCTTCAAGGTCCAGCGGCACGCGGGTGGAACCGCGCGGTGTGCCGCGCGGGAAGCGGAGGAGTTCGGTTGCGTTTCGGCGCTGCAGGGAATTGTCCGCATCCTTGAAATGTTTGTATTCCAGCAACTGTTCAACAAGTTGCCGGCGCGGGTCGGTGGCGTCTTCGGGTGTTCCGATTGATGGGTTGGCCGGATCCGCGACGGGGCGCGGATTCAACATGCGGCTTTTAATTTCCATGAGGGTGGCGGCCATGACCAGGAAATCACCGGCAAGGTTAATGTCCACATGCCGGATCACTTCCACATGCGCCAGATACTGCGTGGTGATGCGGGCAATTGGAATATCATGAATGTCCACTTCTTCCTTGCGGATAAGGTAAAGCAGAAGCTCCAACGGGCCGTTGTAGACATCCAGATCAACTCTGTAATCAGCCTGATTCATCGTCTTTTCAAGATAACACTTTTTCGCGGATACCGCCAATCTGCACGCGAAAAATCAGCGAGCGTGCGGCGCGGCAGTGTTACATTTCCTCCAGCAGTTCAATGCCCAGAAGATCGCGCAGCCCCACGGCCAATACCGCCTGCGTCAGGCGGCACAGCAGCAGACGACTGTGCCGCGAAGCATCGCTGGCGGCCTTAAGCACCGGGCAGGCTTCATAAAAGCTGGAGAATTCACCGGCAAGATCATAAAGATACCCGCAGATATAATGCGGCTTAAGGTCCCGTGCGGCAGATTCCACCACGCCGCCAAACTGGCACAACCGTCGCGCCAGTGCTTTTTCAGAGGCGTGATCGAGAATAATTTCCGCAGCAGCCAACTGCTGCTCCATCGAACCGGCCTGCCATTCCGGTGCGGCTTGGGCAGCCTTGCGAAAAATGCTGCAAATACGGGTATAGGTATATTGCAGATATGGGCCGGTATTGCCTTCAAAGGAAAGCATCCGTTCCCAGGCGAAGGCGTAGTCTCCGGTACGGTCCTGCCGCAGATCGGCATATTTCACCGCCCCAATGCCGACGGCCCTGGCGATGATTTCCCGCCGCTGGGCGGGGAGTGTCGGATTTTTTTCCGCCACCACCCGCGCGGCGCGTTCAATGGCCTCGTTAAGTAAATCGCGCAGCTTTACGGATTCTCCGGAACGGGTTTTAAAGGGTTTGCCATCTTCACCTAAAATGGAACCAAACGGCGCATGTTCCAGTTTCACCGGCAATCCGGTTTGTGGATTCATGTCCCAGTGTGCGGCGCGAATGGTGTCAAACACCATGGCAAAGTGCTGGGCCTGGCGGGCATCGGTGGTGTAAATAATACGCTGTGCGTGCCAGTTGCTTCCAAGGGGAGCCTGGTCCGGGGGGGAAAGTTTGTCCTCCTGAATCCGGAAATACAGGGCGGCGAGGTCGGTGGTGGCATATAAAAATGCGCCATCGCTCTTGCGGATAATAAGAGGAAGCGGATTTTTTTCCTTGTCCACATAGCCGGGCAGAAATACACACAAGGCCCCCTGGGAATCGGCGAGAAACGGCTTGTGTATCACCTGCGGCTCGTGTGCCTCGGTCACGCGGTCGGCGGCTTCCACCGATTCCATGGCCCACATTGCCTGGGGGCCATCTGCGTCGGGAATGGTGGTTACATCCATCGGTTTTTCATGGGCGGGATGATAGACTTCATCAAGACCGACCCGCGGGCCATCCCCGCCATAGGCCATCGCCCCCTTCAGCCGTTCGACCATGGGAGCGAGTCGGTCCTTGTAAAAGATTTCGCCGCGTTCATCGGCTTCCGAAAGCATGACGCCCAGCAGCAGAAACAACTCGCGGCAAGGGCGCCGGCTTTCATCGCGAATCCAATGCCACAGGCGAGTTGCCTGGGGATCGCCATTCTGCAGGGCTACGACGGCCTGGCGCGCTTCAATGGCAAATTGCGGATCATCTTTATCGCGTTGTGAGGCCTGTTTGTAATTGGCATCCAGATCAGAAATATGTGCCTGGCCGCCCTGAATGGCGGCATCCTTTGCATGACGTATCAACATGCCAAACTGTGTTCCAAAATCTCCCACATGATTCTGGCGAATCACAGTATGGCCAAGAAACCCAAGCGTGCGGGCAATGGAATCACCAATAATGGCGCTGCGTAAATGCCCCACATGCATTTCCTTGGCGATATTCGGGCCGGCGTAATCCACCACGACGGTGATGGCCGCGCCAACGGGGTCCACGCCTCCGCGGTTCATATCCATTGAATTGGCCGCCAGCTTTTTGAGTTCCGCAGCCAGCCACGCCGCCTTCAGCCGCATGTTGATAAATCCGGGGCCGGCGATTTGCGGAGGCTCGCACATATCATCTATGGAAAGGTGTTCCAGAATGCGTGCGGCAACTTCGCGGGGTGGCCGGGAAACCAGACGAGCGAGTGCCATGGCGGCGTTGCACTGATAGTCGGCGAATTTTGGGTCGCCGATTTTGATCTGCGGGTCGGATGAATATTCCGGGCCAAACGCCGCAGCCATCGCCTGGCCGAAGCGCAGGCGCAGAGTCATTTCTATCGAAATCACAGCGTTTCCTTATCTGGATTTGGCGCGGCCTTTTTTAGCCGGCGATGTTTTTTTTGCCTTTGATTTCGCCAATTTTTTTACCGGTTTTTTAACCGGCTTTTTAACCGGCTTTTTCACTGCTTTGGCGGCCGCCTTTTTGGCAATGCGTTTAACGGCCTTGGCTTTCTTTACCGGCTTGCGGGCCGCTTTGGCTTTTGCGGCATTGGCTGAGCGAGCGGGCTTTAGCGACTTGGCCGCTTTGGCGGTCTTGCGGGCTTTGGTTGCAGGCTTGGCTTTTTTAGCCGCCGGCTTTACAGCTTTGCTGGCAGTTGTTTTGGCCTTAAGTACCGGCTTGGGTTTCTTTTTCGATGGCTTCGTGGCAGCGGCCGGAACCGGTGGGGTTTTGGAACGCTTTGCAGTGTCACGGGCGGCGCTTTTATGGCTTTCAATGACTTCCGGCGCTTCTGCGGCGGCGGCAAATGCCTCGGTGGCGGATTCCTCTTGAGCGGAATCTGCGGAGTCATCGGCGGGGGAAATTTCCTCAATGGCGGCGGAATCTGGCGAGACGGTCTGGTCCGATTTTTCTTCCCAGAATTCAAAGGAATACGATAATTGCTCCTGAACATTGGCCAGTGTGCTGTCGGTCATAGCGGTCTGTGGCTGCAATTCCGCAGCTGGCAATTCAGGCTGATTGGGATCGCGCCATTGAATTTTCGGGCAATCGCCCCAAAGGAGTTCAAGGTCGTAATACTGACGGCTGGCTTCGTCAAAAACGTGCAGGACCACATCCACAAAGTCGACCAATATCCATTTGGCGGATTCATATCCGCTGGTGCGCCATGGCTTAAAGCCCAGCGATTCGCCCGCCTGGCAAAGTTCGTCGGCCACGGTGCGCATTTGCCGCGCGGATGTGCCGGTGGCAATTAAAAAGAATTTGGTGACCGGCGAACGCTGGCGCACATCCAGCAGGACGACATTGCCGCAACGGGTTTCGGCGGCGAGTCTGGCCAATGAAATTGCCGCGCTTAGGGCCGGGTCTTGAATTGTTTCTTCCATGGTACGGTTCCACCTGTTAAAAGTCCGGGCAGAGTTGTCCGGGGGAAGTCGGTGTCACCCACGGGCAACCTGCCATCGGCATACAGTTTCGCCGAAACCGCCCGCCGATGCCAGTACCTGACAAGAAATCAGAGAGTTTTTGTGAAAAAGCGTTGGGCAACCTTTGCTGACCGCGTGAATGTCTGCCTGCGGTGAGGTTCACTGATTCATGGAATGGCCACTATCGCTGGGCGACGCGGGCACCTTGCGGAACAAAATGGGTGCCTCTACCCCTACCCTCCATCTAATTCCGTAAAAGCGGAAAAAATGATTTGGCATTGGCAATGGAATATTGTAAACTTCTTCTTCCGCGTTGCCTGCGGCTGGTTGGCAAAATCGGCTGCCGCAGAAGCCGGAGATTGTAGTTCAGGCGGGTCGGTCCGTTGCATTGGGCAATGGCTGGCCTGCTGTTGCCATGTGGCATCCCAGGATTGGGCATCCCGTCAATCTTGTGGTTTGTGGCCGAATGGCAAATGCCCCCCGGAGCAAGACAACAGTTTGGGTTAGCACTTATGAAGCCCGGCTTTTGAATTCTGACGGTTGTGGCAATAATTGTGAAACCCGTAACGGGCAATATTTTAGAGGATATTCATGACATCAAAGCACGGCCGTACACACCTTTTTACCAGTGAATCTGTTTCCATGGGCCACCCGGATAAGGTGGCGGATCAGATATCTGATGCGATTCTGGATTCGCTTCTGGCGGTGGACCCGCATGCCCGCGTGGCGTGTGAAACTTTGGTCACCACGGGTCTGGTGGTGCTGGCCGGCGAAGTGACGGTTCACAATGCCAAGGCGATTGACGCACTGAACAATGCTGAGAACACGGCCCGCACGACCATTGCGGAAATCGGTTATGACGACCCGCTGACCGGTTTTGATTATCGCAGCTGCGCGGTCTTGCGTTCGCTGCACAGCCAATCGGCGGATATTTCCCGTGGCGTAACCGAATCGGGCCAGCATGAACAAGGCGCTGGCGACCAGGGCATTATGTTTGGGTTTGCCTGTGCGGAAACCGCATCTCTGATGCCGCTGCCGATTTATTTGAGCCACCGACTTGTTGAAAAACATGCCGAACTGCGACAGAACAAATCCATCCGCTGGCTGCGTCCGGACGCCAAAAGCCAGGTGACGGTGGAATATCGGGGCCGCCGGCCGGCAAAAATTCATACGGTCGTGTTTTCCACCCACCACACCGACGAAGCCGTTGACAGCCGCGCGGCCACCTTTGCCGATGCGGCACGCATGGAAATTATTGAAAAAAGCATCAAGCAGGTCATTATGGCCGAATGCCCTGACTTGTGGAATGACAAGACCATTTTCCACATTAATCCAACCGGGAAATTCCTTATTGGCGGCCCGCATGGAGATTCAGGCCTGACCGGCCGCAAGATTATTGTGGACACCTACGGCGGTCGCGGCTGCCACGGCGGCGGCGCATTTTCCGGCAAGGACCCGTCCAAGGTGGACCGTTCGGCCAGCTATATGGCCCGTTATGTGGCAAAAAATGTGGTCGCGGCCGGCCTGGCAACGGCCTGCGAAGTTCAGCTCGGCTATGCCATTGGCGTGGCTGAACCGGTAAGCGTTCTGGTGGATACCGAAGGGACCAGCGTCGTGGATGAAGATATCATCAGCGATCTGGTGCGCAAGGTGTTCCCATTGAAGCCGCGGGGAATTATTGAACATCTGAAATTGCTGCGGCCCATTTACCGCCAAACCGCCCGCCATGGTCACTTTGGGCGCGAATTGCCCGATTTTACCTGGGAAAAAACTGATAAGGCCGCCGAATTAGCGGACTTGGCCGGCATTAAAGGGAACCAACAGGCGGTCGCGGCGGCGGCCAACTGATGCGGCATCTGCCGACGGACGCGCAATTGCTAAAAAGAACGCGAGTCGTTTTGTTTTCGCGAATATGTTAAACGTTGGCGTGTTGATGTCGCAATCAGATTGTTGTATAGTATGTGGCTCGATAGAAACGGGCCAAATGCGGTGAAGAATTGCACCGCATTGGAAGAAATTATTTTTTTGACAGAGGTTTGTCATGGCGCATAAAAAAGGTCAAGGTTCCACCCGCAACGGCCGGGACAGCAATCCACAATATCTGGGCATTAAGGCCTATGCTGGGGAACATGTGACCACTGGCTCGATCATTGTACGGCAGCGCGGCACCAAGTTCCGCGCGGGTAAAAATGTCGGCTTGGCCCGCGATGACAGCCTGTTTGCCTTGTCTGACGGGCTGGTACATTTTGCGTCCAACCGGAAGGTTTCGGTTGAACCTGAAGCGGCCGCAACAACCGCCGGCTAAAAGCTTCAAGCTTCGGCACACCCATCCACCCACTTTACAGGCCTGATGCAGTCCGAACGGGGAAACCGGTTCGGACTTGAGGCCGTTGCGTATTTTAACCCGCAATCTTTTGAAGCCCATCTCGGCGACCGGCATACGGTGTCCATTTCATGGCACTTATTCGCCGCAACGGCAACCTGGCCCGAACAAGGCCACAGCCAGCGGCATGCTCTCGCATCGCCAGACCACAATGATTATCATGCTCTGGTCGTCACTATTATTCTTTGTCGGGTTTTTTTCCGGGGGAAACGCAAATGCCGGCAGCCAGATGGATGCAATTCGGAAGTATGCGGATTAAAGCGGCGATTGCCGGCGTGCGATACATAAAAGTATTTTCGCCATTGGCCACATTGGCGGTCATGCTGGCGGCTTGCGGATTACCTTGCCCATCGCGCACTATTTTTGCGGCCGCGCCGCATACCGCCGCTGTCAAGCCCCAGCCAAAGGTGTTGCCGCCAACGGTAAAAATTGCCGCGTTACTGCAAACCCGCGGTGTCATTCTGTCGCGATTCAAAACGCCCTATATTGATACGCTGAACAGCCGCCTTGGTCTGCGAATTGTGCTGGCGGTTAGTGGAACTGAATTTGTACGCCCGGCGGGAATTTCGAATGTCCATCTTTATGCTACGGGGCTGGACGGCGGCGGCCGACTGCGGCTGCTATCCCCCATCGGCCCGGCTGCCGAAAGCATAAATCAGCCGCTGTATGCAACCATGAAACAGGAAGGTGCGATCGGCTTTCCGGTGATTCTGCGCTTTGCGCCAACACCGCCGGCCGCCAAGCGAATCAGGCATCTGACCGGGGCGTTCACTGTGCTTTATGGCGGACAGGCCAAAATCATACACATTCCCGCCATCGCCGCGGGTGTCGGCAAGATGCTTGAAAACCCGCTGCTTAAGGCCTGGCATATTCAGATTTCCATTCTTCCGCTGCAAACCACGGATCAACATGTGTTTTTGACGGTGCTTTTGCGCGGTCCGGCCGACTGCTTCAGGTCGTTGCAGATATTGCGGGGAAAGACACTTGAGTCGCGCGGATATTTCTCCACCCTGCTGGCCAATGGAGCCACCCGCATCACGGTTCCGTTAAAGCGGCCGCCGACGCCGGGAACCTCTCTGGAATTAAAACTGATGGTCGGCCAGAAAAAGCAGACCGTCCATTTCCATTTCTCGCATATTGCACTGCCGTAAAGGGTTGGCAGGTTGTGCACAGGAGGGACAAACGGAATAACCGATTGATGTGCCTTGATCCGTTGCGCATGCGATAAATTGAATTGGTCAACGCGGCCTCTTGCGATATGATAGCTGACCTGACGGCGGGATTGCCCGCTGAATTTACCGGGCTGCGGCCCCAAAACCAGGAGTTGAATAATCATGGCGGAAACGACCCAAGCGCTGGCACCCCGCATTCGGATTGAAACTGACCAGGGAATTATTGAACTGGAACTCTGGCCGGATGTGGCCCCGAAAACCGTGGAAAACTTCCTGACTCTTTCCGACATGGGTTTTTACAATGGGCTGGGATTCCACCGGCTTATTCCGGGCTTTATGATTCAGGGCGGCTGCCCCCAGGGAACCGGAACCGGCGGCCCGGGTTATAAAATAAAGGCTGAATTCAGTAAAAGAAAACATCTGCGCGGCGTCATCAGCATGGCGCGATCGATGGATGTGGATTCCGCCGGCTCGCAGTTTTTTATCATGCACGCCGATTCCCCGCATCTGGACGGCCAGTATACCTGTTTTGGCCAGGTGACTTCCGGCATTGAAGTCGTCGATAAAATTGTATCGGTGCCGCGCCGCCCGGGATCAGAT
>VFSW01015107.1_pt1 | contig 10640 bp, 11 predicted proteins | sample 5358111 | NCBI WGS metagenome assembly VFSW01 (sample SAMN11554181, study PRJNA540505) | mine drainage metagenome | isolation source: sediment from site ElyBrook_90M | place: USA: Ely Copper Mine, Vershire, VT | collected 2017
CGCAAATGGCGCGACAACCCTCCCGAAAGTTACATTCTTAAATGGCTCGACACGCGAACGCCCAACTCTGGCAGGGGGTCAGCTTCCGAGGAGACGACTTATCGAAACTTGGTGACGAGTGCATACCTAGCTTAGTTATACGGATGATGACTGGACCAAATTCGGGGAGAAGGTTACGGGTTGCGGCTTACACGCAGGTTCTAGGAACTAAGAATTATTTTGGCAGTCTTCCACAACCGGAAAAAGCTTGGTAGCGGGTCTCGCCAGGAAAAATAGGAGAACGAAGACCAATGCATGACACTGGCAAGCCACTGCAAGAACGTGAGCTCTCCGCGTTTCCTAAGCTCTAAGAACGCACGCCAATCCCTTAGCGGGTCCCACAATCGCAAACCTGTTTGAAAGTCGGTTAGCGGCGGCTGTGAGATTCCGACGATTCGGTTGTAAACAAAATTCCCCAAGTCAAACCCGGCCCTTGCGACCAGGCTATTCCCGGCAGTGAATCGCGCGTTACACTCCATCAATTTTAACTGGCCATCGCGGTCGTCGTATTTGAACTCGGCGTTGGCAAGCCCCTGAAGTCCGACGTGTCGAAACAACTTGAGTGATGCTTCGCGTACATGCTCGACCCGGTCCGTTATGTGGTAAGACGCCATTCCCATATTGACCGGATAACGACGGATAATGCGTTTTGTGAAATCGAACAGTGCGTTGCCTTCTTCGTCCAAATACGTGTAATAACTGCAACACCTGCTGTCCGGGCCAGGAATCTTCTCGACGAGTAGAATTTCGATGCCTGCGCTCTCAACGACGCGATAAGCTCCGAGAAGTTGGTCAAAACCTTCAGCCACAAAAAATTTGGCTTTGAACTTTTTCTGAAAGACATGCGACACCTTAGGTTTGACAATTAGCGGATAGACAAGCTCATCGCGCAGGCGATATAGGTCTTCCGCCGACCGAGCCTGCCAAAATCGCGGCGTTGCCACCCCCGCTTCTGTCGCCGCGCGGTAAGTTGCCAATTTGTCCAGCTTCATTAGCTGGGCGACGGGGTTTGACAAGTCGAGCCGGAACTTGTCCGCCAGCGTTTCGCGGTGCTTGGCCATGATTTCGAGTTCTTCATCGCCTCCCGCCAACAGCACGCTTCCCTTCAAATAGTTGGAATCGTTCCCCGTCAAAAAGGCCATTCCCGACTGGGGATACGGTGCATTTGCGGGCAAACGAATCGCTCGAACACAGCGGCTAAATCGCGCTTCCTGCCACCGCTCATTGAGGACGTAGACCGGAATGGATCGGGCCGCCAAACTCACTCCCACTGTCAATGTGACAAAATACCCCCCAAAAATAATTACCGGGGGAAGCGGCGGGCAGGAGTGAGGTTCGGTCATATTAGTTTTAGTTTGCAGTTTAGCGGCATCCACGAGCGTGCTCCAAACAAGTCTTTAGAATGGGCACTGCCACACGACAGGCGCCGCCCCGCTTGAAGTAGTGATAATGGAAGCCGGGCGTGGTGTTGACCTCAAGGATTTTACCGCCTGCTTCCTCAAGTCCCTGACGGATGTCCGGCGTAATAATGTCTACGCCCGCGAGTCTGGTGCCGATCAGCTCCGCCGCCCGGCGCCCAGCCGCGATCATGCACTCAGATACCTGATCCATAACCGACACGTTTTCGTCTGCCATGTTGTCGTTGATGACGCCCTTGAGCACGACTCGCTGGCCATCCGCTGGCACAGACCGCCATGAGAAATCCTGGCGCGCCAGAGTCCGTTTCATGTCCATGTCGTAATTTAGAGTGACCTGGGCAAGCGTGTACCCCGCATCGAGCCGCCTCCGATTGAGACTCTGGACTAATTGAGAAATCCTTGACTTGCCATCTCCAAGAACCGTGGGGGGACCTCGTTTCACGGCATCCAACAGTTGCCCATCGAGATACAGGAAACGAATCGTTTCTCCCTTCACCTGTTCTTCTATGAGCAACCTTGGGCTGTAACCGGCAGCTCCGACCGCGGCTTTGAGTAGCTGGCGGCGCGATTCGATCCCCGTTGTGACGCCATCTCCGCCCCCGGTGCCATCCGAGGGTTTCACAACGCACAGTCGATGATGAGCCAGAAATTGGTACGCTTTGCTCAGGCTGCTCAACGTAAACTCCTCATAGTTTGGCGTTGGCAAGCACTGCGACCGAAGGATCCCGTGAACCAGAGCTTTGTCGAGGGCAACGCGCAATGTGACAGGGTCGTCTAGCGTCGTGTAGTTGTTGTGCACTCTGGTGCTGACACCGCAGCGGCTAATTTTGAAAAGTTCTTTATCCAGCACCTCGAACGTCGCGCCCAACTCACCCGCTGCTTCACGCCAAACGTCCTGGTAAAACTGCGAGCGGTGGCTTTTCGCTTGGCGCGATTGATCGCCCGCTCTGCCAAGCATCGATTTCGCACGCAAAGCATAGGCACAAACCTGCAACATCCTCGCCATAGGAGGCAAAGTTAATTTCCCTCCGTCAATTCCAACGTGTCACCCTGTCTTGGCTGGACCATTGCCCTTGATTCGCATGGCATCGCTGGAAGGGCCGAGGACCTAATTCGTTTCGACTTGACCGTCATAAATCGGGCACTCCTGTTGTCTTAACAGTTCATCAACCCACGCGTTTGAGAACTCACCCCTTTTCACGGCCGCCAGGTACGTTTCCTGATGAGCTTTTTGATCGTCTAGCCGCTGCAGGACATCTTCTGCACTTTCTCTGGGTATCACGACGATCCCGGAAATGTCGGCAACAATCACATCGCCCGGGTTGACCACGACGCCGCCACATGAAATCGGGTAGTTAATCTCGCCGGGGCCTCGATGCAACGGGCCGACGGGTGTCGTCCCACGAGCGAAGACGGGAAAATCCAGATGCTCGACCCCGGGCATGTCTCGCACCAACCCATCAACTACAAAGCCCGCGATTCCACGGTGTTTGGCTTTGGTAGAGATGATGTCCCCAAGGACGGCATTCATTCCGCGAACGCCATGCGCATTCACAACAACGACATCATTTGGCTTGGCTATATCCAGTGCCTTATGAACCATAAGATTATCACCGGGAAATACGTGAACAGTGCACACCGGCCCACACAGCCGATGGCGCTTATCCGATTGACATTCAATGGCCGCATCTAAAGCGTAAATCCGGTTTAGCGCATCCGAGATTCCCGGCACTTCGTAGTCTTGGAAACGCTTCATCAACGCCGCGTCCAACCTGGGAAAATCCATCCGAATGCGAAAACCGGGACCTGGATACAAGTCTGCGGATCTTGGCTTTTGAGATGTCACTTCAAAACCTCCGAGAATGCGTCTGATCGATTCTCGACCGAACGGGCTTTCGCCACAGCTTGAATGATCTTGCGGATGTCGTCTGAAGTTCCCAATTCCACTTCATCCCAGGGAACACCGGCGATGAGTTGTATCAGATCGCCGGCTTCGTGAGTCATGCCTAGTCGTAAATGGAAAGCTTCACCTATTTGTTCGATTTCGCGTATCTCCCCGGCCCGCCGGGCCGCATGGCGAGGATAGGTTACCAATACGCGATCAATAACCGTCATCACAGAAGGATAAAACTGATGGCAACTTTCCAAAAAGGACTCCGACATGTCAGCTCGTTCAGCCAACGCACCGACTTCCAGGAAGAGCGCGACCAAGCCCTTTGCAATACCAGACATCAGCAGCTTCAATCGACTTGCCGATCCGATTTGTGCACCCAGGCAATTCACTCGCAAGAGACCTCGACAAATCGCCTCGACGCTTCCGGCCTTTGGGCCGCTGATGTGTAGCATGCCGAGATCTTCTAGGCGACGTGCCACACCATTAATGGCCGCGTCTACCAGCGGAATGTTCTGCTCGGCCATCAAGCGGTCGATCTGCCCCAGTGCTTCCAGGCCGATGGAGTTCGCTTCGACGAAAATACTGTCCTGCGGGCGCATCTGATGACATCTGATGTACTGCCGTGCCACATCTACAGCTGCCGAGGGAAGAACGAGCGAGAAGACAAAGTCGCTTTGAGCGACCACATCAACCAGCCTCGGGAGTATCTCGATTCCAGACGATCGGGCTCGTTCTTCAGTGGCACGGCTGCGGCCTTGACAAGTTGTGATCACTCGCATGCCGCCCTTGCGTAATAGTTTTCCAAACGCCGATCCCATTTCGCCACAATAGAGAATCCCTACCGTCGTAGTAGAATTCAAGTTAGCCGGGATTTCTATCTTGATTTCCATGACCTGCCCTCACCCTCAATGCGTCCTATAAGCTCGCCTGTCCGGAACGCCGATCGTTTTCAGATAGCCGGGCGTGGGGAGTTTCCCCGAAGCACCCTTTTTTGCTGTGTCTTGCGCATTCCTTGTACCTCCACGGCCGACCCCTTATTTATTCTTGGAACGGGCGAGCGTTCGGAGCTTCTCTGACCATCGCTCATATTCGGCATCGTTGAATCTGGATTTTGATCCTGCTCCTTGAGCGGGCTTATCGGTTGGTCGACTCTTAGGTCTTGAGTCAGGCCGTGTATCTTGTATCTTTTAGCTTATCCTCCCAGTCAGGTCACTTGGTCCTACCTGTGCGTCCTTGCTGGGTCATGTGCGGAATGTTCGCAAGGAACGCCGCCTGGTTCAATGGATCATAAGAGCTAATATGCGAGGTACGGGGGTCCCAGTACTCTAGTTATCAAGTCCTGACAAACAGCGTTATCGGAATGTGGCCCGAAGCCGGTGCGGGGCAGAAAGGCACATTCCGATTTGAGGGCTTCCCGGGAGGTGGCCGATCGGTGTTGCGGAGTTTCACGGGTGAAGTGGAATTTTCTAATAAATCTCCAATCCACCGGCGCGTAAATCTCGTCCGAGGATAACCGCCGAGTAGCCGACTATACGTCCGGAACCGTCGTTCGTAACTTCCCAGAACCGCGTTTTGGGACAGTTTCCGAGCAGGTGACAATTCGGACGTTAACCGCCTCGCCCGCAAAGACATGTCGCGCCTGGGTGAAGTTCCATGCTCTTGCCTTGCTGGCGACTTGGATCTAAAGGTCTTCTTATTATTTTATTGTTCGTTATTTTATTTCTATGGCACCCTCCCCCGATCGTTGGCAGGCATGATCGGAATGAAGCGTTGCGGCTCGCGAAGTTCTATGTTTTTGTCTCGGCGGCAACTCAAGGCACACGGGTCTTTTCCGCGTGATATATTGGCGGTCGAGGGGTCCGCAGCCCCCTCGACGGTCTGCGTAAAGCCTTCTCTGGCGAGCGCAGTAGGATTATCCCGGCCGTCAGAGCTGGCGCCGGCGGTTTCGTTCTTAAGCCGACCAGGACCGATTTTATCCAAGTCAGCCTTATCAATAGTTAGAAGGAGTTGTGGCCGTGGGTAGTTCTAGTCTGGGTTCGCCCAAGTCAACCGGGCACGGAGGTTTGTCTCCAAAGCCCACTTTCCCTTTGGTTCTCGTGGTGACCGCCGTCCTCTTGATATGTTACTTTCTGTTCTTGCGTCCGAGGATCTGGCACGGATATGAAGCATTCACGCTGCAGATCGAAATCACATCTTGGATGGGCCCTACGACAATTCCAGCTTTCCCTGCCCTTCCTATCCTCCTTGCGGTCGCTTTGGCAGCCGCCCTTTCTCTGTTGCCATTCAGAAACATTGCATCATCACAAGCTCGGGGTCAGTATGGGCCTCGCCTTTGGCGCGCAGCCGTCAACTTTCTCTGGGTACCAGTTTTTCTGGCGGTTGGTTCTCTGGTCTTCTATCTTACGAATGATTATCTACCTAAGTTTGCCCAGGCGCTCGGTGGTGTTCTCTCTATCTCGCTTCATTGGAAACTTGGCGGCTTTGAGTCCACCCAGAAGTTTGGCTTGGAGGGCGTATGCGGATTGATGGTTGGCCTCTACCTCTGGAAGAAGTGCGGCTTTCGGTGACACGATGAATGAGGCAAGAGAATGCTGACCGCTCGGCAAAACCCTTCTAACTCGGCTTGCAGTCGTCGGTGTCTGGCGCGACAATGAGTCGCTGCGGCTGAAACGCAGACGTTGGGCCCTGATGGTCTCGCCAGAACGGGCCCTTCTCCCACATTCAACTTTTCAGGCCGTTCTTGAAGAGCCGAAGCCACGTCTCACTCAATTCGTGTCGCGAGCGCACAATTCCCTGATAGTGGGGAATTTGTGTGAGGTGCCGCAGATAGCTCCTGCCTTGTCGGCTAGCGTTTACCAGCGGCTGGAGGACATGGCTGGGATTTCTCCCGAGTCACGGCGTAACCGGAAGTTGTACACTCGCAACTGTATCTCCAAAATTGTCCGCCCCCTTTATCGGGCACTGGCCAATTCCAGCCACGTAAGGTACGCAATAGAGTTGCACGGTCTTTTCAGGTTAGCCAACATATCGTTGCAGCCACGGAAGCCGTAGGTGAGCGAGACCGTACATGAATAAGAAGTTTGGCGTCCATCCTGACGTGCTCAAGCTGGGTCTCGTGAGCTTCCTCACGGATGTCAGTTCCGAGATGATTTTTTCCGTTTTCGCGATCTTTTTCACGACCATCGCAGGGGCATCGAGCGCTTTGCTGGGTTTGGTTGAGGGCTTCGCCGACTACTCGGCATCATCGCTGGACTATGTCGCTGGCTGGTTGTCAGACGAGACCGGCAAACGCAAGGTCTTTGCTCTTTCCGGATATGGCTTCTCGACGATTGCAAAAGCCATTCTTCTGGTCGCCAATTCCGTTGTTGCCCTGAGTTTCTTCCGTATCATCGAACGCGTAGGCAAGAGTTTCCGTGGGCCGCCGCGTGACGCATGGCTGTCGGCTATCGCTGCCCAAGAGATCCGAGGATATTCGTTCGGTGTGCACAAGGCTCTTGACAAGGCCGGGGCTATCCTCGGTCCGCTTATCGCTTACGGATTGCTTTCGTGGCACGGAGAAACGGCTTCATCCTTTCGAACCTTGTTCTGGGTAGCTTTTGTTCCTGCGGTGCTTGCCGTTTTTGTGCTTGGTCTGATCAAAGATCAGCCGGCGGCTCAACACAAGCACCAAAGTATCTTCGCGGCATGGAAGACATTGAGTTCTGGATTCAAATGTTATCTTGTCGCGGCGGGGATTTTCTCACTGGCCTACTTCAGTTTCGGCTTCCTGCTCTTGCGCGCGAATAATGTCGGTTTCTCTGTCAGGGATGTCGTATTGCTTTATGCGCTGTTCAACGTCTCTTTCGTCATCGCTGCGCCACTCATCGGCAAGCTCGGCGACAGGATCGGAAGGACGCATATCGTCGTGTTGAGCTACCTGATCTATCTTGTCATGAGCCTCGGGTTCGCTTTCGCAACGACGAAGTGGCAGATCATCTTCCTATTCGTCATCTACGGCGTCTTCTATTCGATCGACGAAACCCAAAGCAAGGCATTCATCGCGGATGTCGAACCCGAGCGACGCGCGACGGCGATAGGTGTTTTCAATTTCGTGACAGGAGTTATCTACCTGCCTGCATCGCTTATTGCGGGAGCGTTGTGGACAGTGCATCCAGGCAACGTCTTCATTCTGGCGGCGTTCCTCTCGCTAGTGGCAATCACTGTATTCGTGTTCTTGCGGCCAGCACAGCAATAGGAATGAGGCACAAACCTGGACGGATATAGGCCTATTCTTCCCACATCCTGATAAGCCCTCTCCTAAGGAACTCATAGTCTATGTTGCTGAATCTGTTGGAACCGGAACGATTTGGAAGCCGAGTAAGGCGGCGTGTTTGCGAAGTCTCATCTCTGCTCGTCGCCGGGCATGTTCATCAGATTGGTGGAAGACGGTCTCGCTATAGGGTTCTTTGGTCCGCAAGACGTGGTAAATGTCGGGGGCATTCTACGACCGTTCCGTGTACCCGCCGTGCACCTCCAATTGGCAATTTGGGCGTTTTTGGCGTTTGGGGCGCAATGTAAAATGAGTAAGTTACGTGGTTTCAGTGGACCGCTGTAGTGCAACTCCCCACCTCCACCATCTTTACTGGCTTATTTTCAGTAATTTACCGGCGGAATACTGTGGATTGACCAAACACGAAATTTTCATGGTAAGTTATTCCTATCGGAGATATGGAAACGGCGTTCCATTTCCTTTGGACGCCGGGACGCGAATGCAGGCTTCCTGGAGCTGTGAATTCTCAAATTTACACTTGTTTGCGTCCGGGACGACTGTGTATCCGAATTCTGCCCGGTGGCAAAACCGAACTCCGATTGCCGTATTGGGAGGCAGGACGGGTGGGATCGCGTTAGCGCGTGTATTAACCATCTGTTGCAATTAAGCTGAAACATTGGACGGATATTTCACGTCATATTGTATAGAAAGCTTGCGGAGGACATCTTGACAGGAGGCCGCACGTTGGTGCATTGGCATCGTATGAGGGAAATCTACGGGAATAGTGAGCGGAGTGAAAATGCCTGATCAGAGCTGGAACCAAAAGAATGCGGATATCCCGGTTCACCCGGCCTCTGGTTCGCCTTCTGCGGGAAATAATCAGAAATGGGTCTGGACTGTGGCAATTCTTATTATCCTTGGCGCAGGTACATTTTATTATCTGCATCAATCGAAGCAACGAGCATCAAATATCCAGGCAGATGCCGCTCCGCGAGCAGTGCCCGTTTCCACAGCGGTTGCGCGCAAAGGAGACATCGGCGTTTATATTAACGCCCTCGGGACCGTCACGCCGGTGTACACCGACACGATAACCAGCCGCGTGCAGGGAGAGATCGTTAACGTCTACTATCGCGAAGGGCAATTGGTTCATAAGGGCGATCCTCTGTTGGATATCGATCCGCGGCCCTATCAGGCTCAGCTGACTGAGGTGGAAGGTCAGTTGGCTCACGATCAAGCCCTGTTAAATGAAGCCCGGATCGACCTGGGCCGGTATCAGTCCGCCTATGAACAGAACGCCATCGCCAAACAACAAGTCGACGACCAAGAGCAAACTGTCTTTCAATACGAGGGAACGGTCAAGAACGACCAAGGCCAAGTGGAGAACGCGAAAGTAAATCTGGTGTACTGCCATATTACTTCTCCGATTGAGGGCCGAGTTGGCCTCCGGCTGGTCGACCCCGGCAATATTGTCCAGGCCAACAGCGCCACGGCGCTTGTCGTAGTGACCCAGCTTCAACCGATCACGGTGATCTTTTCCGTGGCCGAGGACTATCTGCCGCAAATTCAGGAGCAACTGCGCAAGGGACATCACATGCTCGTGGATGCGTTCGATCGCGGCCAGCAGAAAAAGATCGCCGCAGGATCTTTGTTGACTTTAGACAACCAAATCGACCCCACCACGGGGACGATCAAACTCAAGGCAATTTTTGCGAATGAGGACAATTCGCTTTTCGCCAATCAATTCGTCAATGCGAGGCTGCTGGTCGATACGACGCACGACGCCATTCTCATTCCAACCGCGGCAATACAGCGCAATGCGCTGGGAGCGTTCGTCTACGTCATCAAGCCGGACCAGAGCGCCACGATACGCAACGTTACGGTCGGCACCTCCGATGGTGACATAGCGGCAGTGCAAGGACTCCAACCGGGGGAAACCATCGCCGTCAAAGGCTTCGAAAAACTACAAGATGGCGTAAAGGTAGTCGTGCAAAACAGGGCCAGCAGTACAAGTGAAAGACAGTCCCCATGAATCCTTCCCGTCCCTTCATTCTCCGCCCGGTCGCGACATCGCTTCTGATGGCGGCGATTCTGCTCGCCGGCTTCGTGGCGTACCTGCAGCTTCCTGTCTCGGCGCTGCCGGAGGTCGATTACCCGACCATCCAGGTCGTCACGTTTTACCCGGGGGCGAGTCCCGTGGTGGTGGCCTCGGCCGTAACCGCGCCGCTGGAGAGGCAATTCGGGCAAGTTCCCGGGCTGAATCAGATGACGTCGACCAGCTCGGATGGCAGTTCCGTCATTGTTTTGCAGTTCTCGCTGAACCTCAATATCGATGTGGCCGAACAAGAAGTGCAGGAGTCCATCAACGCGGCGCAGACGTATTTGCCCGCGGACCTTCCCACTCCGCCAATCTACAGCAAGACCAACCCGGCCGACGCCCCAATCCTGACTCTCGCGCTGACCTCGAAGTCCATTCCCCTATCGCAAGTCGAGGATCTGGCCGATACCCGGTTCGCGCAAAAGATATCGCAGCTCCCCGGCGTTGGATTGGTCAGCATCAGCGGCGGCCAGAAGCCGGCGGTCCGCGTTCGCGTCAACCCCACCGCTCTTTCGTCCTATGGAATCAATCTGGAAGACGTGCGGACAGCGCTGCAACAAGCGAGCTTGAACCTGGCGAAGGGCAATTTCGACGGGCCCGCGCAGGATTATCAAATTGATGCGAACGATCAGCTCTTGACGAGCAAAGACTTCGCGCAGGTGGTGGTCGCGTATCACAAGGGCGCCCCAGTGGTTTTGTCGGATGTCGCGATGGTAAGCGATGACGTGGAAAACGTGCGGCAGGCGGCGTGGATGAATGAGACGCCGGCGGTGATCGTCAACATTCAGCGTCAGCCGGGTGCCAATATCATTCAGGTGGTGGACCGGGTCCAGAGACTGCTGCCCGTTCTTCGAGGAAATCTCCCGGCCAGCATTCGGGTCTCGATTTTAACCGACCGCACGACGACCATCCGCGCATCGGTCAAGGATGTTGAATTCGAATTGC
>VFSW01015108.1_pt1 | contig 10640 bp, 13 predicted proteins | sample 5358111 | NCBI WGS metagenome assembly VFSW01 (sample SAMN11554181, study PRJNA540505) | mine drainage metagenome | isolation source: sediment from site ElyBrook_90M | place: USA: Ely Copper Mine, Vershire, VT | collected 2017
TTTGCGAGTTCTGGGCGACCGCGCTTGATGGTGGCTCCGCCCAGGAAGTAATCTGGTTTCGTCGTAGCTTCTTGGACCGCCATTCTCGGCCCCTTGTGTCACTTACCTGGGCGACCAGGCCGCGCCAGTGCGCGGCGTACTCCTCCAGGCCGTCCTGCGTGACGACGTAGCGCTCGGCGGGAGCGCCCTCCGTCAACGTCTTGCCCGCTATGCCGCTCGGGATTACGAGATGGCTGTACCCACCCTTTATTGCCGCTCCTTTTGGAAGCCGAACGGCCACGTGGCTGACGAAGATTGGTCGGCGGCCCGTGTTGGCGACGGTGATGACCCCCCATTTCTTGTTTGGATCGTATTCGGTGCCAGGGGTGACGCTCATGTCCCACTGCAACGACACCTCGACGGCAGCGCGATCCCGAAGGAAATTCAGCACTCCCAGCACGGTCCCGCTGACGCCAGAGATTAGTCCAAGGACGGCGACGGCGTCCGTCAGCGTGATAGGAAAGACCACCACCAACGCATCCCCCATCATCGGAGAATGCGCTTGTGGCGCCAGCCGGCGGTAAAGATGGTGCTGCCGTCGGTCGAGGTCACTACATAGGCGTCGCGGTGATCTTGCAGCAGCCGCCGGACTGGTTCCCTCCCCCAGGCCCGTTCCACTCTGCGCAGGCTCCTCTTCGTAAAGTGATGGATTACCCCGCCGGAATGGTCGTGAACGGCTTCGCCGAACTGGAGCAGGCAATCGACGATCAGAGGGCTGAGGCCTCGTTGCTGACAACGGATGGCGCTCTGGCGCGAGCTGCCGAAGGGGCTCATTTACGTGCTCCCTCGCGGCGCAGCTCGTCGGCGAGTCGGAACTCCAGGTCGGTTGGTCGCTTGATGTGCAGGTCGCGCCAAGCGTTGCGACTCGTGCCACCGGCGATCGTGGAAGCAAGTACCGACGGCGAGGACACCTCCTTCGCCGCAAAGCATATCTTTTCGTGCCGGATCTCCGCTTCGTGCGACTTCCCGCCATATTGCATCAACAGCTTCGTGCCATTCGGCAGGAATAGCGGCGTCCAGTAAAACCCCTTGTCCGGATCGCCATAGCGCTTGCGGAGATCCTCCGCAGGCTTGCGGCTTTCCTTCCAAGCCTCATAGGCCCCACTCCATTCATCATCCTTCGTTCGGTCGAGATAGGACTCGACCGCATGCTCAACGTAGCTGGCAACGTCCGCGTCCGGTTTTCCGACCCGGAGCACGAGCTCGTTATAAAGCGACACGTCAATCGGCACGCACACGAAGCCGGCAACCGCGGGGGGCATATATCCAGCTCCTCTGTAGACTATTTGGAACTGAGTATAGTGTACGCCTATTTGGCGCTACACTGCAAGCGACCCACAGTTTCTCAAGGGTCCTTTGTGAAACTGCGGACAGAACGCAAAACGCCGGCACGAGGCCGGCGTCTGATGTGCACGAGGGGCGAGGTCTTACGCGGCCGTGCGCTTGCGCGCCAGAGCTCCGGCCACGCGCTCGAGCGCCAAGGGCGGGCTGATGCCGGGGAACGTGCTGTGCCCCCCCAAGAGAGCGCGTCGAAACTGTGGGAGATGGGAGCGGCGCCCGGAGTTGAACCGGGATCCCCAACGCTGTACCGTGAAGTTCTCTGGCTTCTGGCCCGCCGGCGCTTCGCGCCCGGCGCCGGCATTGGTGTCTTTTCCGTTGGACGACGCCGCTTCAGCCAACCACTTTCAGTTGCGGCTTCCCCTTTTTAGCGAGCTTGGCGACCTTGGATTCCGTCTTCTCTTTGATCTCCTGGATGATCTCGAGGGCGTACGGGGTCGCCGCCTTGATCAAAGGACTCAGGTCGTAGGCATTCGTGTCATTCCCACCATGCCGACCGGGGCGGGAGACTCGTCGAATCAACTGCCCCTTCTCCAGCGCCGCGAGGCGCTTGCGCACGGTGCTCTTGTTCTTCACACCGATGGCCTTGGCGATCCGCTCCTTCGACGGGAACGGCAGCTTGTCCCGTGACCACCAGTGGCTCGCGATCTGCAGGAGTATGTTGAGGTCGACCGAGTCGAGTCCCAGCGCTCTCTGGCGTAGGAGAATCGCGTTCGGAATCACGGTGTAGCCGGCATCGATGAGTGGCGCGGTCCAGCGCTCTTTGAGGCGCTTGAGATGAGGGGCGTCTGGCTTCGGTGTGTTGCTCATTGGGGTCTCCATCGCGTTTGGGAAAGTACCTCGCCCAGGACGCTGTGCCAATGCTCGCGCACCGGAATCAGGGAGGCCGGTCAGCCTCCCGCTGTTTATGTATGTGGTGTGTGCGGGGTACGTGTGCTTGTTACGTGCTCTGCTTTGGGGGCCTGGGCAGACCCCCGGGAATGGGGGCCGCTCGACTCCCAGAGGGAGCTCCTACAGCCCCCAGGGGTCGCGGGTCAGAGGAGTATCGACCTGAGCGGATTCCGGCGCGAGAGACCCACACTTCCGAGCCGTCCTGGCCTCGAGAGGCCGTGGACGGGGCGCGAGTCCTATTTGGGGTTGGAGCCGCTCGGCGCCGCCGGCGACGGCGCTGACGGCTTCGCGGATTGAGCGGAGCCGGCCTGGGCCTGTGCGGCGCCCTTCGCCCCAGGGGCCATGTTCGCAATACCATTGAAGCTCTTGCTGAGCTTGTCGATAGGCTTCATCTTGTGAACGCCATTGACACTGTCAGCAGCGAAGAATACGTCCGTCTTTTTGTCTGTCATGTTGATCGCCTTGGTTGCCACCGAATGGACCGCGCCCGCGAATCCCAGGAGGCACGAAAGTATAACACCAACTATAAACGCGTAGATCGCGAGCCGGTCAAGGAAGGCGAGCCGGGAGCTGTGCTCCTTGCTCGCATTCACCACATCCTCGAGATGGTCGCTGTTCCCTCTGAATATGAGTAGCACGGTCACCAGGCACACGATGAATGCGAGGATGGCCAGAGAGGCGAATATCAGAGCTGGCAGTGATGGGATACCCACTGCGGATTCAAGCGTGATGAGCAGACCTATGCCGCCCGCGGATAGAGTCAGCAGGCTCTTATCGTGCTCGAGCCGAGTTCCGTACCATGCATCCAGAGCGGCGGCATACCATGCCGCCTCCTTCTCGTCGGCCGGTTCTTTCTGAGGCTCCGTCATAGTCCGTCAACAATAACACCGCCAATGTAATCGCCGGCGCGAATCCTCTACATACCCTCGACGGCCCTCACTTGGGCGACCAACTCCTTGACGATGTGCTGGATATCCGTGACCGGCTTGTTCTCCCTGAAATGCTCCATCACCTCCTCGTTGATCTGCCCGACGGATTTTGAGTCCTCCACCTGGCTGGCAGCGTACTTTTCGGCTGCGGCCCATTGGCGGCCGGCGTGCAGCACATCCCACGGGGATCTCTTATTCCGCCGCGTCTCGGCGCTGTCACCGTGCTTTCCGAAGCCCAGGAGAATCCTCATCTCCTTGTTCCAAACCGGCCTGAACAGCCCGATGAGCGCGCTCTCGGCGGCGGTCTGCCACCCGCTCGCCACAACCAGGTAGCGACACTCGAAGTCGGACAATTCGAGATTCTCCGCCTTCTCGATGTTCTTGCGGTGCTCGTTCAGGCGGCCGCAGAGCTTCTCGCCCTGCTGACGCGGCGAGCGCGCGTGAGGCATCTCGGGATCGGCCTTGCCCACATAGATGGGGTGCTCCGTCCCGGAGATCGGTCCGTACGTCGGGAAATTCCCCGCGTAATAAAGGGCGTACACCCCGGAACCGTAGAAACGCTTGTCCTCGAGGGATGCCAGCGGCACGCGGTCCAAGCCGACGAGCGCAAGCGCCGCGAAAATGCCGAACAGTCGCGGATCGGCAGGATCGAAGAACGAATCAGGGCGACTGACCGGATCCAGCTGCGCGAGACGCGCGTTAAGCTCGGTCGCGAGCGCCTCGAGCTTCTTCCGGAGCTGATCTCCACGACGCCCGGCGAGCTCGCTTGAATCCGGAAGACGGTTCAGGACCTCTCGGAACGCCGCGATGATGGAAAGCGGATCCTCACCCGTCATGAATTCGCCTTGAGAGTCTCCGCGACGGAGCCGGCGACCCTCGCCGCGAGTCGCACAGGGACCGCGTTGCCTAGTTGTCTCATGGCTTCGGACCACGCGCCGCGGAAAACGTAGCCATCGGGGAAAGTTTGCAGCCGGGCCGCTTCGCGCACTGTGAAGTAGCGTAAGGATCCATCCGGGCGGCAAAGCATGTTCTCTCCGCCTGGAACGCCGTGATCGCCCGCCTTGAGGGTTTTCGCCGGCTCGTCGAGCGGACTTCCCGTGTGTCCCGGATAGCTGCGGGCGCCGGGGTTGAACATGTGATTCGGAATCCCATTGTTTCTTTGGCGCTCGGGATCCGGCAGGTCCGATATCGCGTCCCTCACGGTCGCCCATGGATCGGGTCCATTCACCAACTCGAAGTTCCTAAGCCGTCTAACGCGGCACTCGAGACGCGCGCCGATCGTAGGCCGCTGGCGCTTTGCGACGCCGTGCCGTTCCCAGTACTCCCCGGTGATCCATTGCGAGCGTAGCAGCGCCTCTTCGGAGTGCGTTGGCTCGGGGAAATGCCATTGGGCGTTCAAATCGGATCGAAAGCCGACGATGAAAACCCTCTCCCGGCGTTGAGGCACTCCATAGTCCGCCGCGTTCAGCAGACGAAAGACGACGTTGTACTCCGCGCGAGTGCCCTTGGCGGTGTGGTGCCGCTCCAGGCGCGCCCGGTGATCCTGCCAGGACTCGACCTTTTTGCGCGTGAGACTCGGGTAAGTCAGTTGAAGGACTATGTACTCGAAATACGTCGCGAAGGTCTGTCTGAGGAGACCCTTCACGTTCTCGAAAATGAAAGCCCGGGGCCTCAGATGCCGGACGGCTCGGACAGCCTCCGGGAACATGTCGCGATCATCGCGGAATCCCCGGTGCTTTCCTCCGAGCGAGAATGGCTGGCACGGCGGACCGCCAGATACCACCAGTATCTCTTTCGCGATCGCCGAATAATCGATTTGGCGTACATCTCCTTCGATGAGGGGCCATCCCTCCACCGCGTGCGCGTGGTGCCGCTGATTCTCCCGGAATGTCTCGCAGGCGTCGTGATCCCACTCGATCACGGCTGCGTGCTTGAATCCACCCTCTGCCATGCCGATCGCGAGTCCCCCCGCCCCGGCGAACAGTTCGACGCTACGCATCAAGGAATCCCCTTATTCGTATGTTGAGAGCCGTCAAGTCCGAGAGCTCGCACTCCCAGACGACCAACACTCCCCATCCGGCCCGACGGAGACGCGCGAGGTTTCTGCGGTCGCGCCTCCGGTTCTCCTCCAATTTCGGTATCCAGAATTCGGTCCGCGACTTCGGCAGTCGCGCCAGGGCGCAGCGCGCGTGGCGATGCCAGAAGCAGCCGTGCACGAGGATGGCCTTCCGGCCGCGCCGGAACACAAGATCCGGAGTTCCGGGAAGCGATCGATCGTGCAGCCGGTACCGATAGCCCATCGAGAACACGAGCTTCCGGACCCGCATCTCCGGACGGGTGTCCTTCGCGCGGACTCGCCGCATGATTTCCGAGCGTTCGCGACGCGAAACATTATCCACCTGTCCTCCGCCGCCACCACAGCGGTTGACGGATGCGCATCATGGGGCGGCGTTCCTGGCGAACACGCAAGGCGCGACATGGCGTGTAACGGCCAGCATCGGCCACCAGAATGGTCCGGCCTTCCACCCTAGCTCCGGTCCGCCAACCTGCTTCAGAAGGAGAAGCGCCGGCTTTCCGCGGCTCGGATCGCGGACCAGGGAGCGCAATTTCTCGGTGCCCAGGATCGAGAGCCCGGACCGATCGCCGGACGCCTCTTTCGCCAGTCGCCGGCGTGTCTCCCCCAGGATGGCAATCCCTCCACCGGAGCGCTCCACGTGATAGCGCAGCAACGCGCGCATGGCGTCCCAATCGAAGTCCGCAGCGCCATCGAGAACAAGAGTCGGTTCTATCGCGTCAATCACCCTAATGGCGTGGTCAAGGTCGATCTCCGCGAAGCGCCCCGTGTCCAGGCACCCTGCGGGCACCAGGGCATCCACCTTTCTGACCGCCGATTCCAGCCTGGATGATGCGATCGTGTCGAACCCGGTCGGCAACAGAATATCGCTCGGGCGAAGCGTGACGATATCGCTCAGAGCGATCTTGCTGGGGGCGCATGGCACCACGGCGCCGGCACGATCGCTTTTGATGAAGACAACCGCCCCATCCTGGGCGCCGCTCTCAAACGCCTCCCGCAAGGTGGTCTCGAGATCGTGGATCTGCCTAAGGCGGCCATACACCGCCCGCGATGTATAGAAGCGTGTGACCGCGATATCGGCCTTCGGGCGAGCCCCATACATACGCGAGTGCTGCAGGGCCGTGTCGGCCTGCATCCGCTTCGGGTTACGTCCGTAGTAGAACGAGATGAGATTGGGAACCGTGATCCCGCGGTCGAGGATACTTCCACCAATGAACACATTGACCTTGGTGCGCAGTCTCAACTCGGCCGTCTCAGGGTCCAGCAGCGGTTCAAGATCAACATCCGAATTGACTTGCTGCACGTTCAGCTCGCCGTCGTTGATCAATGCAACCAGATCCCCGTAGCCATCGTTCGGCGTCGGCATATGCCCGCCATCGGCGGTGACAGACCGCTTCAAGTCCGTATATGCGGCGTCGAAAGCCTCTCGCAAGCGGGGGTCGTCGTTCGCCACGGCGTTCTCGAAGAGGCGCACCAGCTTATTGACGGTCTCCAGTTGCCATTTGTGCGCGCTCCGCTGCGTGTCGTTATGGATGATCATCGCGTACTTGCACGGCATCTCCCCCGCCCGCTCTTGCTGTCGCCTGCGTATCGCCACCGCTAGGAGATATGTGATCAGTCCGTGCCGGAGTTTCGCGATGTTCTTGCTTACCCAGAGATGATCGTCACGAATCGTGCGTCCGTCGTTGGATCTGAGCGCGTCATGCTCCTGGTCGGGGACTTCGACGAAGAGGTAGTGGCGCGGATCATCGACCCCATGAACGCCGAAATAGGTTTCGCCTCCAACATAGTCGACGTGGATCGGAAGGAGCTCGGTAAAGACCGGACGCTTGGGATGGAAGACCTCCTTGGCCTGCGTCGCTTCCTCGTAACTGTCCGGCTGCAGATATAGCGAGTACGGAGTCGCGGTGACCTGCAGAAACGAGATCTTGCCGACCGTCCGACGCAAGTCGTCCATCTGGTTGGCTATTCGCCCCTGATCGAACTCGCTCTCGCCCTTCTTCTTCGTGAAGCGGACGCTCGCCATGTCGGCCTCATCGTCCACCAGAAGCAGGCGCCTCGCCTGTAGATCCGGGTATGTTTCGACAAGGAGCTTCCGAATCCTCGCGAGGTTGTGCACCTGCTTCTTGGCGACGATGATGATTTTCCGACGGAGCTCCGCTCTGGTCAGACGCTCGGGAGCCTCCATGATGTCGAACAACAGGATCTCGTCCCTGTCCACGAATTCCCTGAAATCGCGACCAATCCGATTGACCGTTTGCCGCGCGAGCGTCTTCGTACCCTTCGTGAGAACCACGGCGACATCGAACCCGCGGTCGAACGCGAGGGCGATAACCCCCAGAAAAGCCCTGGTTTTCCCCGACTGGATCTTCCCGAGCAGCATGCCGGGCCTCTTTGGGTCCGTGGCGCGATCCAACTTGTCGACGACGTTCTCGATGCACTTTCGCAACTTTTCGTTATCCCGACGATGCGCGCTCAGTCGTTCGTAAAATCCGGCCATTCAGGGCTCCCCGGGGAACGGCTTACCGACCAGGAGCCAAGTCACTGGCGTTCAACTGTGGAGTTTCCCTTGGCTTGATCTCGGCGAACAACTCACGCTGCGCCGCCGCGCGGTTGCGAGCGATGTACTCCCGCATGTACTCGCGTAGTACCTGCGCTGCGGTCTTTCCCTCCGCTCGGCACACCTCGACGAATTCCTGGCGGATCTCCCGCTCGACTCGGAGCCGTAGTCCGGCGTCCTTGGTCTTGAATGGCATCAATGGCATTGATTGAGTGTAACCTCTGGATACACGCCTGTATATCCGATGCGGCCTGGAACGCTACGGGACGCACAAATCACATTGCGCAATCGTAAAGTCAAGTATAAACTCGCATGCAATGTCAAGGAGTACGCCATGCGAATCGCGACGTCGCGACTTCAGCTCGAACCGCGGCTGATCCGTCCCGTTGCCGACCCGCTCGGACTCTTCATCCGAGTCGGCCGCAACGACCACGTCGAATTGCTCAGCCTGATCGCGCAGGGTCATCCGCAGTGTTTCGGCTTCGTCTTTGAGGCGCCACTGCTCTCACGTCATCGGGAACTCCGCGACCTCGTCCTGCGGCATCGCTTCGACGCTATCCTCGATCCACGCACGCAACCGGCCGCGACTCTCGGGGGGCACACGCGCGAGCTCGCGGAGCTCCCCTGGGGCAAAGACATTCCTCACACCATTGATGATTTCCGCGGTTCAAGAGGGCGGCGCATCGCCTCTCTGCTGGCGCGCTGCGCTATCGAGCACGGATTTACAGAGGTGCTGGCACCCACCCATCTGTTGGAGTCGAGTGCGGATGATTGGCTCACTGCCGATCGCGATTCGACCCTTTGGTTGCGCGAGGAACTCGATGCAGCTGGCAGGAAGGATGTTCAGATTCTTTACAGCCTGGCTATCCCGTACGCCGCGTTCCGGGACGCTGCTGAGCGACGCGCGCTCGTGCTTGCGCTGCGGCACTTGCCAATCGACGGATTGTGGCTGCGCGTCGAGGGCCTTGGTTCCGACGCCACTTCAAACGGCGTCCGTAACTACATCGAGGGCGCAAGAGATTTTGCTGCGCTCGGGGTGCCCGTCATCGCCGACGGCATAGGGGGCGTGGCGGGACTTGCCCTCATGGCATTTGGTGCCGTCGGTGGCATGTCGCATGGCGTGACCTTTGGTGAGCGCGTCGATCATTCGAGCTGGCGTCGGACACGCGCGCCTTCAGGCTTCGGTCCGACTCGCCGCGTCTACGTACCGGACCTCGATCTCATGATCGATCCGCAAGCGGCTACGGAGTTCTTCAGCTCATCGAACCGTGCGCAAGTGTTCGGTTGTCGAGACAGTCAATGCTGCCCGCGTGGGCTAACTGACATGCTCGAGCGGCGCGCGCATCACTTCTTAGTGCAGCGGATGAAGCAAGTCGCTCAGCTCGGGCGCGTACATCTGCCGCTGCGCGCGGAGCGATTTCTCGAGGAGCAGCTGCGACCGGTTACCGACTACCTCGTGCAGGCGACGGGCTTGCGGATCAAGAACGAGAAGCTCAAGGAACGCTTGACAGCGCAGCGCAAGCGACTCGATGCGCTCCGTGTGGCCCTCGGTGAACTCTCGCGCGAAGGAGTGCGTAAGCCCGTTGAAAGCATTCTTCCCAAAACCCGCATTGCACGGGAAGTGCGTGCGCACCTGTGATGTACGCGCGTCGGACGCGGAATGACCAGGAGGGACTATGAACGCCAATGTCATTGCTAGAAAACTCGAGACCCTCCAAAAGAAAGGGGCGATGAAGGCCACTGATGTAGCCGATGCGTTGGGGATTCGACCGGAGACCGTCTCGCGCTGGAATCAGGGCAAGGCGTTTCCCCAGCCAGAAGCCGAGCGGGCGCTTCTCGATTTGGAATATATCGTGGACCTGCTGGCAGACCTCTATCAGCCGAACGAGGCGCGGATGTGGCTCCTCTCTCGGCAAAGGCTGTTGGACGGGGCTCGTCCCATTGATCTCATCAAGGCGGGACGGGCGGATGAGGTGTTGCGGATGCTCCGACCCCTGCTCGAGGGGGTGCACGTCTAAGCCGATGTTGAGTGCCACAGGGGGCATGAGCGATCGTGGATCATGATCGAGAGCTTCTCGAAAGGCTCAGTGCGTTCACCCCAGTCCCGTTCGATGGCGAGGTTTTCCGCGCAACGCGACTCTCCCTGAATGCACTCGCACCATCAACAAGTGGTGGGCGGTGGATGGTGCCGGGCGAGACTGCGACGCTCTACACCAGCATGGAGGCTGACGGCGCGCTTGCCGAAATCGCCTTCCATTGGGGTCAGATGACCCCGATTCCATCAAAGCCTGCGATGCTACATCGGGTCCGCTTGGGAACCAGAAAATCGCTGCGACTTGCTCGCTCGGATCTCGTTGCCCTGGGAGTGGACTGGACCAGCTATGGATCTCGCGGGTACGCGCGCACTCAGGCCATCGGCGCCGCGGTCGCTCGTCTCAAGTGTGACGGTTTGATTGCTCCGTCGGCTCGATGGCCTTGCGAGAACGTGATGGTATTTCTGTCGAATCAATCCGGTGAGCAAGAAATCGCTCAGTTCGTCGCGTCAGAGCAAGTCGACTGGCGAACCTGGGCACGTGATAACGGGGTGGCCGTCCCGCCGACGTAGCTTGAGCCAAGAGCACCATGACGTTTGCTCGATAAAATCGGAATCGTTCGATACTGCACGTGCGCTTTGCGACTGTGCCCTTTTTGTGCCCCGACCCCCCTGTTTCCAGCCCGTTTCCGGCCGCTTTCCGGCACCTAAGTCATTGATTTTACAATGCGCCTTAGCCCTCATAATGCCGGGGTCGAGGGTTCGAGTCCCTCCCTT